>Ga0187865_1000382_pt1 | contig 62088 bp, 68 predicted proteins | sample June2016WEW_11_1_2_FD_132989 | JGI IMG/M metagenome (GOLD analysis project Ga0187865, IMG submission 132989) | Peatland microbial communities from SPRUCE experiment site at the Marcell Experimental Forest, Minnesota, USA - June2016WEW_11_100 | ecosystem: Environmental > Terrestrial > Soil >... | reverse complement strand
CTGCTCGTGAACATCCATCGTCTTCCATGCCATCGCTTTCCCCACTCCCGCGCGTGCTGCGCACGCGCGGGAGTGTAAAGGATGTCTCGGGACAATATGTAAAGGATGTCATGAGACTGAACAAAGAGCGCAAGGGTGGGGCAGCGTCAGTAGTCCTCAGTAGTAGAGATGCAGAAGGGTGGGCAGCCCCCTGGTTTATACTGACTCCATGTCGGGGACTGGCGAAAAGACGTTTTACCTTGAAACCTTTGGGTGCCAGATGAATGCGCACGACTCCGAGAAGGTGGTCGGGACGCTTTTGCAGCAGGGGTATCGGCAGGTTCCTTCGGTCGAAGAGGCGGGGCTGGTGCTGTATAACACCTGCTCGATTCGCGACAAGGCGGAGCAGAAGGTCTTTAACCGGCTGGCGGATTACAAGAAGTTTCGGGCGCAGGGGAAGCAGTTTGGCGTCCTGGGGTGCGTGGCGCAGCAGGAGGGCGAAAAGATTTTCGAGCGCGCGCCTTATGTGTCGCTGGTCTGCGGGTCGGCTTCTTATCGTAATCTTCCGCAGATGCTGGTGCAGTTGGAGACCGGGCAACGCGTCACCGGGCTCGACGATCGCGCCACCGGCAAGTGCTTTGAGACCGAGTACACGGCTCGCACCAATCCACATCGCGGGTACATCACGATCATCGAGGGATGCGACAAGTTTTGCGCCTACTGCGTGGTGCCTTATACGCGCGGCAAGGAGCGCAGCCGGACTTCTTCGTCGGTTCTGGAAGAAGCGCGGCAGCTGGTGGACCTTGGCTATACGGAGATTCAACTGCTCGGGCAAAACGTGAACTCTTACCGCGATCCCGATGGAAAGAAAAGCTTTGCCGAGATGCTGGCCGCTGTCGCCTCGGTCGCGGGGATTCGGCGGGTACGCTTTACCACCTCTCATCCGCGCGATTTCGGACGCGATATTGTCGATGTCATCGATGCCGTGCCGACGCTCTGCGACCACGTGCATCTGCCCGTCCAGAGCGGATCTACGCGGGTGCTCGATGCCATGCAACGGCTTTACACGCGGGAGCAGTACCTCGAGCGTATTGCCTGGATTCAGGCGGCGCGGCGTGATATATCGATCACCAGCGATCTGATCGTCGGATTTCCGGGCGAGACCGAACGGGAATTTGAAGAAACGCTGCGCTTAATGGACGTGGTTGGGTATGACAGCGTGTTTACGTTTAAGTATTCTGCACGTCCAAACACGCCGGCGTTGCGGCTGGAGGATGCGATCCCCGACGCGGAGAAGGCGCGGCGGCTGGCCGTGCTGAATGACAAGCAGAAGCAGATCGGGGTTGAGCGCAATCGGCGGCACGTTGGGCAAGTGCTCGAGGTCATGGTGGAAGGGAAGAACCCGGCGCGCGGACAGTGGATCGGGCGGACCTCGCAGATTAAGGTGATGAACTTTACGGTTCCGGAAGGCGTGGAGTTGGAGACTGGGAGCTACGTGCGGGTGCGCGTTACGGGGAGCTTCCCGAATAGCTTGGTGGGAGAGATGGCTGACTAGTGGAGGGACGGGCGCCCTCGCCCGTCCTGCCGGGCGGGGCGCCCGGCGCTCCACCGACAAGCATTGAGGTTCTTATGGAAGTTGAAATGAAAATTCGCGGGCTGATGATGGATCCGGTTTCGAACATGCCGATTGTGCTGCTCAAGGATGTCGGCAGCGACACGGTGCTTCCCATCTGGGTGGGCGTGTACGAAGCGAATGCCATCGCGCTTGAAATCGAGAAAGTCAACACGCCGCGGCCCATGACGCACGACTTGATCAAGAACGTTCTCACCGGCCTCGACGCGCTGGTTCACAAGGTGGTGGTCACGGAACTGAAAGACGATACTTTCTACGCCGTGATCTGGCTGGAAAGGGAAGGGCACGTGGTGAGCATCGACTCCCGTCCGTCGGACGCGCTGGCGCTGGCGCTGCGCGTGGATTGCCCTATCTTCGTTGAGGACGAGGTTCTGAAGAACTCGAAGCAGGCGGCGGCCAATCCCGTTCCCGCGGTTAGCAGCGAGGAACTCCGCAAGTGGCTGGAAGATCTCGGCGATGATGACCTCGGCAAGTACAAGATGTAAAAGGGCAGCTCTCAGCTGTCAGCTCTCAGCTCTCAGTTTCGATCTGGGTTGGCGGGAGATCTAGGCGCAAGATGAGATCGTTCTCAAGTGGCTTGTTCGCACTCCTCGTTTTCGCTGGATTCTCTGCCACGTTGTCGGTTGCGCAAATCAATGCGGCGCCGCCTGATGCGTCCGCCAGGATTCCGGCTTCAGGATCGAGCATCTCAGGATCAGCCATCTCGCTGCACGCCACCTCCACCATGAACGTGGCCTCGGAGATGGGCGGAGCGTTCATGAATCCGTCGAAGTGTGACGCCGACGGCAATCTCTACATTCGCAAGTACGCGATGGACCGCCCGCTGCTCGGTCCGGTGGTCAAGATTGATCCAGATGGCAAGCGCACCGCGCTGTTTGACCCGGCTGCATTTTCTCAGCTGGCGCTCGACCGCGCCGATGCCTTCTCGCCCGCGTCCGATGGCGGCATGTACCAGATCGCGCAGAGTGGCGTCTTGAATCCGCGTATTTACGTGCTGCATTTTTCTTCCGACGGATCGCCTTCCTCGCCGACGCGTCTTGACGCCGACTTCGAGGTGTACACGTTCGCGGCGTTTGCCAACGGGAATTTCCTGCTCTCGGGCGTGCAGCGCGATGTGCGGAATAAAAACGATCGCGGCCGCAACTTCACCGCGGTTTTTTCCGCCGATGGAAGGGAACTGGCGCAACTGTCATTTCAGGAGCCGCAGGGACCGGCGAAAGCAGGAGCGAAATCAGATGGAGGCGGGCGTCAGCAGCGAGCCCGGAAGGCCGCGCAGAAAGGAACCCAGAACGATGCTGAGAAGCCGGCGCCCACGCTCGATCTGGCGGATGCGGAAGCCGGAAGCGATGGCAACCTCTATGTCATGCGAGGTTCTTCGCCCGCGCTGGTCTATGCGATCGCACCGAGCGGTAAGATTATGCAGACGCTCAAAGTCGCCGCGCCGCTGCCAGGAGCCGTGCCCAGTGCGTTTCATGTTTCCGGAAATCGGCTAGCGATTTCGTTCTGGAATGAGGCAGGTGAGAGCCAGACGGTGGTAGTCGCGGACGCTCAGACTGGCCGCAAGATCGCCAGCTACGCCGATCTCACTGGCCTGGGGACATCGTTTGCTTGCTATTCGGCTAACGATGGGGTTTTCACCTTCCTGAAGCTGGGAGAGGGCAATGCGCTGGAAGTGATCCGGGCCGAGCCGCAGTAAGGGGCGAAAGCTGCAGGCCGTTTAAGTTGGGTCTTTCAACTTACAAAATTGCGAGATTACAAAATTACCAATTCCCCTCATGCCTGATTCCGCCGAACAGCTCCAGCGCCTTTACCTTGCTGGATTCGAGCTCCAGACCTTTGAACGCTTTCCGAAGTGCATTGGCGTGATGCGCGAGAACTGCGTCGCCTTGCTCGTGCCGGGCGTGGACGGCCTGCAAATCCTGGGCACACCCGGCTGGCGCCTGGGCGAAGTGATGGGCGTGCTCACCGAAAGGGAAGGCCGCAAAGTCTTTCAGGCGAAAAGCGAAGTGGTGGAGGCCACGCCGGAGCGGCTCGAGGTGTTGCAGAAATTCCGCGATGAGCTTGCGGAACTGCTGCTCGCGCGGAGCTAGTTCAGAGAGCGCGTTGCTCCTTGACAGGGATATACCGATGTATATACTTGAAATCCAGGGGTAAGGTATGGCGAGCGCCAAGGCACAACTAGTGAAGTGGGGCAACAGTCAGGCGGTCCGCATTCCTAAGAGCATACTCGAACAGGCCAACCTGCGGGAAGGCGAAAAGCTCGAAATTCGGGTGGAAAATGGCCACATTTGGCTCGAGCCGTTGAGCCAGCAGCCCTCGCTAGAAGCGCTGGTCGAGAAGATCACTCCCGAAAATCGACATGGCGAGCAGGATTGGGACAAGCCGGTTGGTAACGAGGTATGGTAGATCCTGCATACGTGCCCGATAAGGGTCACATCATCAAAGTCAATTTCGATCCTCGGGCGGGACACGAGCAAGCAGGCTGGCGTCCCGCGTTGGTCTTGTCTCCCGCGGCCTATAACAGGATTGGCCTCGCCATCGTGGTGCCCATTACAAACCAGGTGAAGGGCTATCCCTTCGAGGTCCCGGTTCCGGCAGGACTCGCGACCACGGGAGTGATTCTCTCCGATGCCATCAAGAGCCTGGACTGGAAAGCGAGGCGGGCCCGTTTCATCGAGGTCATTCCGCCGGGGGCTTTGAAGGCGGTTCAGGGGCACCTGAGGTTGTTGCTGGGCTTTCGCAAGCCCTAGCTCCCACAGTCCGTTTGTAACTTCACATAATACCTGTTATCGGACATCGCGTATAATGCTGCACCGATGTGCCTCCTCGCTTCAGTTCTCGCCCGTAAACACGATTCGGGGGTGGAAAAGCGTCCCGGCAATCCGCGTGGCGATTGCGATCAGGTCGCGTTGGCCGCAGAAGACCTTTACTTGTGGAGCGCGAGACATTTCCGGCAGATTCACGGCGCGGCCGCTGCGGATGAGGGCCGCGCTTTCTTCGTTGGCGGTGACGCTCGGCAACTGCGGCACCAACTTTCTGGGATGGACAAACAACGACTCCGCGATTCCCTGCTGCATCGCGACTTCTAACGCTCGGAGCGTGTGGGCATCTTCGATTGTGAACTCGGCGACGGCGGTGCGCCGCAGGCTGGCCAGATGAGCGCCGCAGCCCAGCTTCTGGCCCATTTCGTGGGCCACCGACCGTATGTATGTGCCGGAGGCTACGCGCGCGCGAAAGGTGGCCTGATCGGCCGTGGTGTCCAGAATCTCGAATTCCTTAATCTCTACCTGTACCGGCTTGAGCGCGACCTCCTGCTTTTTGCGGGCCAGTTTGTAGGCCGGGACTCCGGCAATTTTTTTGGCGGAAAACGGCGGCGGCATCTGCTCGATGGTGCCGCGAAACTGGGCAGCCAGAGCGCGGACTTCATCGCCATTTATGTGCACGTCTTGCAGCGGCGTGGTCGGCTCGCCGTCGGCGTCGTAGGTGTCGGTGGCGAAGCCGAAGCGAATCACGCCTTCGTACGTCTTCTCGGAATGGACGTAGAACTGCGCCAGGCGCGTGAGGTTGCCGAGGACCACCGGCAGGACTCCGGTGGCCGACGGGTCGAGGGTTCCGAGATGACCGACCGAGCGCTGCCCGAGAATTCGGCGCACACAATTGACCACGTCGTGCGACGTCAGCCCGGGCGGTTTATCGATGACTATGACACCGTTCATGGAATTTTGTAATTTGGTAATTTGTAATTTGGCAATTTGCGGACGGCGACTGCGGACGGTGTTCAGGATACCCTCTCAAATTACCAGATTACCAGATTACAAAATTACCAATTCCCTATGATTCCTCTTCGCGACGATCAGCCCACTTTCTCGACGCCGTTCGTCAACTATTTTCTGATCGTCCTGAACGTGATGGTTTTTCTGTGGGAGCTTTCGGTCGGGATGCAGAGCCATCGGGCGCTGAATTCGTTCCTGGCCGAGTTCGGCGTGGTTCCGCACCACACCCTGGCCGTGCTGACTGGACACTCCTACGCCGGGCTGGCTACGGCCATTCTACCGTTGTTTACCTCGATGTTTCTGCACGCTTCATTCTTACACGTGGCTGGGAACATGCTTTTCCTGTGGATCTTCGGCGACAACATCGAAGACTACCTCGGACACTTCCGGTACCTAGTGTTTTACCTGGTCAGCGGAGTGGCGGCCGACGTCACGCACATTCTTCTTAACCAGGGCTCGCGCATACCCAGTGTTGGGGCGAGCGGCGCGATTGCGGGAGTGATGGGCGCGTATTTTATTCTGTATCCGCGGGCGCGTGTGCTGATTTGGTTTCCGCCGATCTTTCTGTTTCACGTTCCGGCATGGCTGATGCTCGGCTATTGGTTCGTGGGAAATTTTCTGAGCGGCACTGCTACTGCGATCGCCGAAACCAGCCAAACTTCGGGCGGGATTGCTTTCTGGGCGCATGTTGGAGGCTTCGTCGCGGGGGTGGTCATGGTTAACGTATTCTCGGAACGACCACACCGATACCGGTATGGGACGTGGTAGATAGCTCTCAGCTGTCAGCTCTCAGTTGTCAGCTCTCAGTGGCGCGGTTCTGGTGCGGAGCCGGGCGGCAGAATCTCCACGTCTTTAGAGTTGGAGCTGGCATTCACCTGCTGGCGGGTGACGAACCATACGGCTGCGGTCCAGGTGGGAAAAAGATCGGCGCCGGGAATGAGTTTGGCGGCGGCCGTCGGCAGGAAAGCCCAATGCCATCCGAGCAGGCGAATCATAACGAAGGCGACAAACAGGTCGAGCACCGAGTCTGCGGGAGACATCGCACCCTCGACGAAGAGTGGAAACGCGGCGATCTGTAGAACGTCGGCGGCGATGGCTACGGCCCACGCCAGGCGGTGCTCCGGCTGTTTCAGCGATTTGAAGTAAGCGTTGAAGTTATCTAGGAATGACATGATCTTCCTCGGTCGTTCGACGTTCGCTGTTCGTCGTTCGCGAACCAGGACTACCCACGGTTTGATGCTTTCTTTGGCGGCTGCGTCGCCAACGGGCGGGCGCTTTTTCCTAGAGCGTCCCGACTGAGGGCATCACCACGACTTTTTCTACCGTCGTGTTTTCGGGCAAGAGCAGCGCGTTAACCACGTTGCGGGCGACCGTCTCGGCGGACATCATCTTGCGCCTTGGCGCTTTTGGCCACAACGTGTCCCAGAGCGCGGTATCAGTTGCGCCGGGCATGAGGGCGACCACGCGAATGCCCTTTGGCCGCAACTCCTCGCGCAATGTGTTGGTAAAGCCGAGGGCGCCATGCTTCGACGCATTGTAGGCTGCCGACCCCGGGAAAGCGCGCTCGGCGGCGATCGAGAGATTGTTCACGATCGTGCTGCCGGGTTTCATCACCGCAAGCGCCGCCTGCGTCATGAGGAACAGGCCGTTGAGGTTGGTGTCGATCACTTCCATCCAGGTGGGGTAAGGCAACTCGCCGACGGTGCGATTGGGATGTCCAATGCCCGCGTTGTTGATGAGGATATCGAGCGGCTTGCGCAGTACGCGGACGAGGGCAAAGAGGTAATCGACCGATTCGGGGCTGCGGACGTCGCAGGACTGCGCCAGCACCTGAACTTTTAGCTTCTCCAGTTCAGTACGCGCCCTGGCCAAGGCACGCTCGTCGCGGCCGGTGACGACCAGATGGCATCCTTCACGCGCCAGGGCGCGAGCGATGGCGAGACCGATGCCGCGGTTGGCGCCGGTGACGAGGGCGAGGCGGCCGGAGAGACTGGGTTCGCGCAGCATGGGTTTGCGTTTCGGCATGCGGCATTTTTCAGCTTATTCCAACCGCCGCTATCTTTCGAGGAGGGAGTCCACAATTCGGCAATAGCGCTATCGCGAATCAGAGTTACCGTCACCGCAAACAGTTGCCGAGCTGCGCTCGGCTTGGGCGGGCGAGGGCGCCCGTCCCTACACGAGCTTACAAATCACACCACGTTGGCACGCTGGCGGATCAGCGACAGGAATTCGGTTCGCGTTTCCTCTTCGTTGCGGAAGCAGCCGAGCATGGACGAAGTCACCGCCGAAGAATGCTGCTTCTCGACACCACGCATCATCATGCACAGATGCCGGGCCTCGATGACCACGCCGACGCCCTGCGGCTCGACGGTGTTCTGGATCGCCTCCGCAATTTGCGTGGTCAGGCGCTCCTGGATCTGCAAGCGCCGCGAGAACATTTCGATGAGGCGCGGTATTTTGCTCAGGCCGATGACTTTTCCGTTTGGGATATAGGCCACATGCACCTTGCCAAAGAACGGCAAGAGGTGGTGCTCGCACAGGCTGAACATTTCGACGTCTTTCACGATCACCATCTCGTCGTAGCTGACCGTAAACAGCGCTTTCCGCAAGAGCGCTTCGGGGTCGTCCTTGTAGCCCTTGACGAGAAATTGCATGGCTTTGTGCACGCGCGCGGGTGTGCGCGAAAGCCCTTCGCGATCGGGATCTTCGCCGAGGCGGACAAGCATTTCGCGCACCAGTTCTTCGTAGGTGGCGCTGGTCAGAGTGGCGGGTAAGTCGGCGGGCGTTTTCATAGGTTAGAACGCGATTTGTAATTTGTGATTTGTAATTTGTAATTTGAAAACAAAATTACAAATTGCCAATTACAAATCCCCAGAATATTCAAACGAATTCATCATCGTCTCTTCAATTCGTACCTTTTCTAGATGCGCCTGGTGGAAGCCGCGCTTCACAATTTCGTAGATGGCGATGCACAGGTTTTCCGTGGTCGGAACCTGCTTCGCGAATTCTGAAAGCAGGTTCAGATTCTGGTGGTCATAGCGTTCGAGGATCTGGGTGTGCACGAAGCTGTCCAGATCGACCAGATTGCAGACCATACCGGTGTGGTCATCGACCGGTCCACTGACGGTGACTTCGACCGTGTAGTTGTGGCCATGTCCGTAGGGATTATTACACTTGCCGTAGGTCGCGCGGTTTTCTTCCTCCGACATCTCGTCGCTATGCAAGCGGTGCGAAGCCGAAAACATGTAGCGCCGGGTCAGGTGCGCCTTCATGCTTCTCCGTGGAAATCTTCGCCGTAAAAATCGACGAACAGGTCGGGCGTTTCGTAGACGCGCACGCGATGCAACTGCGCCGCGCGGAGTTTCGGCGCGAGGCGCTGCCAGATGGCGATGGCGAGGTTCTCGGTCGTCGGGATCCTGGTGAAGAACTCGGGCACCTCCTTGTTCAGGAAGCGATGGTCGAGCGCGTCGAGCACTTCCCTGCTCATGACGTCCTTCAATTGCTTCAGGTCAACGACGAATCCCGACTTCGGATCGACGGCGCCCTTCACGGTCACTTCCAGGGTGTAGTTGTGCCCGTGTCCGTTGGGGTTGTTGCATTTGCCAAAAATGCGTGCGTTCTCTTCGGGCGTAAACGCCGGATTGTGATAGAAGTGCGATGCGGAAAATTCCGCTTTGCGTGTGAGATAGACCATAGAGGCAGCTTTCAGCTCTCAGCTTTCAGTTTTCAGTTTTCAATCCTTGATTCTCAATTCTTGGAATCGGTTTTGCAGCTTGCATTTCGGCAGGCTTACTTCTACCTGGAGCGGCGACAGTGTAGGCACGGCCCTTCCACGATACTTGGCCATTCGCGTGGGCCTTTTTTGAGCGCAGCAGCAGATAGGCGAATATCGGCAGACCGCAAGCGATGGCGATCAGGTTATTCGCGGTTGCGAAATGTGCGGCGCGAATTCGCCGGTACACCAACAGCCATAAGAGGACGCATCCAATCCTCACGAAGTGCTGGCTGGCTGCGCCAGACGCGGCTATGCCAAGCGTCGCCCATGCCATGAACCACAAAAACAAACTCTGGAGCGCCAGTCGTTCGGGTTGAGGGAACAACAGCGCCAGATTCTTCGTCCATCCTTCGCGAAGTTGAGACCAGTTGCGGTACATGCGTGTGCGCACGGCGTCTCCGCCATAACGGAAGTACACACGCAGGCCGGCGCTGCGGAAAATTCGGGCCAGCGCCACGTCCTCAAGTATTTCCGTGGCCACCGCGGCGTGCCCACCCACGGCGTCGTAGGCGGCACGGCGGGCGAGAATATACTGGCCGTTCGCCGCGACCACTCCCGCAGTTTGGTCGCGCACTTTGTGGGGCGGGTAGTGCGCCGCGAGTTCCGCAAAGATTACAGGCATCACGGCCCTCTCCGCGAAGGTGACGACCACCTGCTCGGGCGAGTACGACAACAAATCGGCCCGCTCATTTTTGGCTTCGTTCAAAGCCCGCGCCAGCGATCCCGGAAGATGCACGGTGTCGGCGTCGGTGAACAGCAGCCATTCGCCACGGGCCTCTTTCGCTCCCGCGACCATCGCATTGTTCTTCCCCGTCCAACCCTCGCGCAAAGCTCCCGTCGAAATCACCCGCACTCCGGCAAAACTCTGCGCGATCTCGCGCGTGCGGTCGGTGGAGCCGTCGTCAACCACGATGATCTCGAAGGCCACGCCGGCTTGCTTGGTCAGCGATTCCAGACAGGCGCTCAGACTGGCCTCTTCGTTCCGGGCCGGAACGATAAGCGAGACCTCGGGGATCGGGGCCTGGGGCGGCGGGGCTGGAAGTGAACGATCCATCGGATTTTCGCTATTATAGCGGGGTGAGACAAACGCTTCTTGCCACGCTTCTACGGGACGCGAAAAAAAACGATTGTCGAGATCCAGCCCCTAAAGGAGCTCCGGAAAAACTCGTTTCCGACCAGACAGTGTCACCGCAGCGGCTAAAGCCGGACTCAATACAGAGCAGTTACCGCAGCGCTGAAGCGCTGCGCCACCCAAGATCAAGGGCGCAATTGAGTTCTTCCGCAGCCTGTCTTTTCGCGGCCTGTCTAGCCATTGGATTGCTGGCGACCCTGATCGGATGCTACAGCGGGAGCCATCCCGCGCGCATCGGTTCGAATGCCCCGGACTTCACCTTGCAGGATTCCGACCACAAAGTCACGCTCAGCCAGTTTCGCGGGCAGGTGGTGGTGCTGAATTTCTGGGCGACGTGGTGTCCGCCGTGTATTGAAGAGACGCCATCGCTGGTGCGGATGCAGGCGCGTCTCAAAGATAAAGGTGTGGTGGTGCTCGCCGTCAGTATTGACGCCGACGACGCGGCGTACCACAAGTTCCTCAAGGACTACAGCGTCAATGTGGTCACGGTGCGGGATGAAGCGAAGAAGGCGAGTTCCCTCTACGGCACGTTTGGCTGGCCGGAAAGCTACGTCATCGACCGCAACGGAGTCATTCGCCGCAAGTTCATCGGAGCCGTGGATTGGAACAGCCCGGAAGTGACGGATTATTTGAGCAAACTGTGAAGGAAGCTCTCAGCTGTCAGCTGTCAGGACAATCTCACAGACATGGAGCGTCGCTCTAGTCTCGGTTACCCAAGATCCTATTGACTACTGGTGATCGCCGTGCAAACTCTTCTGAGAGCTGAGACCTACAGCTTCACCTTCCGCAACCGCAGCGAGTTGGTAATCACCGACACCGAACTAAAGCTCATTGCGGCCGCGGCCAGAATCGGGCTTAGCAGGAGTCCGAACACCGGATACAGCACGCCCGCCGCAATCGGCACTCCAATCGAGTTGTAGAGAAACGCGAAGAACAGGTTCTGCCGGATGTTGCGCATCGTCGCCTGGCTCAGCTTGCGCGCCCGCAGAATTCCCTCAAGGTCTCCTTTAAGCAGCGTGATGCCGCCACTTTCCATCGCGATGTCGGTTCCCGTGCCCATGGCGATTCCGACGTGCGCTTGCGCCAGCGCGGGCGCGTCGTTGATACCGTCGCCGGCCATGGCAACCACGCGGCCTTCGTTCTGGAGACTCCTGACGATCTCGGCTTTTTGCGCCGGCAGAACCTCGGCTTTGAAGTCTTCGACATCGAGGCTTCGCGCAATCTCCTGGGCCGTAGCCTGGTTGTCTCCAGTGAGCATGACCAACCGAATTCTCTGGGCTTTCAGCTCGCGCAGTGCCTTCGCAGTGGATGCCTTCAGCGGGTCCGCTACTGAAATGTGCCCAGCATACTTGCCATCGACCGCTACATAGATTGCAGTGGAACCGGGGTACCCAGCAACTAAGACGCCGGTCTTGTTCTCGAAAGCTCCGACCGCGCGCATTAGAGCGCTGTTCCCAACCGCCACGCTCTTCCCTTCCACGGTCCCGCGCACGCCCTGGCCCGGCGTGGATTGAAAGTTGGCGGGCTCGCTCAAGCTCAACTTCAGTTCATTCGCCTTCGCGACGATCGCCGCAGCCAGCGGATGCTCGCTGGCACGCTCCAGACTTGCCGTCAAGCGCAGAATCTCGCTGCCTGAAATACCTGGCAAAATCTCTGACGTCGAGAACGCCACCACTTTCGGTTTTCCCTCGGTCAGCGTCCCGGTCTTATCGAAGACGATGGTGTCCACTCTTTCCAGCGTCTCCAGCGCCTCGGCATTTTTGATGAGCACGCCCGCATGAGCGCCGCGCCCGGTGCCTACCATGATCGCCATCGGCGTCGCGAGGCCGAGCGCGCAAGGACACGCGATGATCAGCACGGCCACGGCGTTCACGATGGCATGCGCGAAACGCGGCTCCGGTCCGAAGCTTACCCACGCGATGAAGGTCACCGCCGCAATCGCCATCACCGCCGGAACAAACCAGCCGGCAACTTTGTCCGCCAGCCGTTGGATCGGGGCGCGGGTGCGCTGCGCATGGCTGACCATCTGCACGATCTGCGCCAGCATGGTCTCGCTGCCGACGCGCTCGGCCCGTATCACGAGAGAGCCGTTGCCATTCACGGTCGCTCCGATCACACGCGAGGCCGCCGTCTTCTCCACCGGAACGGATTCGCCCGTGATCATGGACTCGTCCACTGTGCTCGACCCATCGAGCACAACGCCATCGACAGGAATCTTTTCTCCCGGACGCACCCGCAGCCGATCTCCCGGCTTCACATCTTCGAGCGGAATGTCGCGCTCCGAGCCGTCCTCGCCCAGCACGCGCGCCATCTTCGGGCTTAGGTCGAGCAGCGCCCGGATCGCGCTCGACGTCCGGCTGCGGGCGCGCAGCTCCAGCACTTGTCCCAGCAACACGAGCGTGACGATCGCCGCGGCCGCTTCAAAGTACACATCCGGACGATCGCCCATGCTGCGGAACGACGCGGGAAAGATCTGCGGGAATAGTGTTGCTGCCACGCTGAACAGGTACGCGACACCCGTGCCCATCGCAATCAGCGTGAACATGTTGGTGCTGCGATTTACCACCGACGCCCATCCGCGCTGGAAGAACGGCCAACCGCCCCACAGCACGACGGGTGTGGCGAGCAGCAATTCGAGCCACGGCAACGCCCAGGTCCAAGGCGACGCCATGAAGGCGTGCGGCCACAACATGCTGCCCATGGCAATCGCCAGCAATGGCGCGGTCAGCGCCAGGCTGATCCAAAAACGCCGTGTCATGTCGCGCAGTTCGGGATTGTGTTCTTCGACCGTCACCGTGCGCGGATCGAGTGCCATGCCGCAAATCGGACAAATCTTCGGATCGGGCTCGGCTCGCACGATTTCTGGATGCATCGGGCAGGTGTATTCGGTTTTGGTCGCGGGGAGCGCCGGCGACTCGGGATCGAGCGCCATTCCACACTTGGGACAGGGGCCCGGCCCGATCTGCCGCACCTCCGGGCACATCGGACAAACGAAGGCCCGCGAGTCTTTTCCGGACTTTGCGGGCAACTGAGCAGTGGGGGGCGTGGCCGGCTTGCCCAAGGTTGGCATGACCAGAGCCGGAGTCCCCAGAGACACATGTCCCGATCCCATCGGCTTGGGAGGAGAGGACAGAATTTTCTCGGGATTCGCCTGGAACTTCGCCAGGCAACCGGCGCAGCAGAAGAAATATTCCTTGCCATTGTGCAGCGTCTTGTGGCGAGCGGTTGCCGGATTCACGTCCATCCCGCAGACGGGGTCTTTTTCTTGCGCCTGGGCGGAGGACGGTGCGGGGTTCGGGGGGTCCACAGGGTCGAGGTGGTCCATAGTTTAGTTGCCAGAAGTCTATATCGAAACCAGAGTTCGCCGTGACCGCCGGCAGTTGCCGAGCTGTGCTCGGCATGGACGGCCGAGGGCGGCCGTCCCTACGCGAGCTTGGCTAAATCGGCGCCAGTTGCCGATCGCGCTTGGCGGAATCCAGCCCTTATTAGATACTCAAAGAGTAAACCTCGAACCTTATTCCTTGGGAGAAATGAAAATGACGTACCTTGAAGCCGTCTACCGCTACCAGACTCCGCCCGGAGAAGCTGAGTTGCGGGCCATTGACAGTGTCCGCGAGGTCTATGGCATCCAGCGCATCCACTTCAACGAGAAAGAGCGGACGGTGCGCGTGCGGTTTGACGCCTCGCGGCTGAAAGGCGACGCGGTGGCCAGGTTGCTGCGTCAGGCCGGCATCGACGTGCAGGATCAGTTGGTTCTCGCCTGAACTTGTGGAAGAGATTGGTCTTTCTGAGAAGGGGTCAGATGGCACTCCGCCCGTTTCCCTGCTAAGCCTCATTATTCCAGGGAGGACTCTCGGGGGAGGGCCGGGAAACTGAGCGGAGTGCACCTTGGTCGACAAACGGAGTATTGCAAAGGGGCATTCGGAAAGACCTCTGGCCGAAGTTTGTTCCCAAAATGCCCCGTTGCGCGCCACTTCGTCTGCCCCAAGGAGAAGCATGTCGGGTGCCATCGCTAACGCGTTGCCAACATGCGTTAATAGAACGCTCGGGCGGGTAGGTTTTGCGCTGGGGCGGAAACTTTTACTCTAATTTACAAATCTTGTATTTCGGCAAGGCCCGATTTCCACAGCCAGCGCGGGATTCGGCGCGAATGGGAAGCGTAATCGATCTCGGCTCAGGGTTTTCCCCCACGTTTATCACGGCGATTCAGGTTGGGCGAAACGATTCTGTTTCCGTTATAATTCAAACACGCAATTCTGCCACGATGCGCCCGTAGCTCAATTGGATAGAGTGCATGGCTACGAACCATGAGGTTGGGAGTTCGATTCTCTCCGGGCGCACCATCCTACCCACCGAACGGCACCCGCCGACAAAAGGTGACCGGAAAAGCAGCGAAAATCGCAGGATGGTAATCTAAGGGACGGTGACGCTAGTACTGCGGACTAATGTTGACTGGCGTTGTACACTTTATGTTCAGTGAAGAATTTTCCCCCAAGAAAGGCAGGTAAATGACGACATCAGCCGCTAAATCGTCGGCGCTCGACTCTCTTGTGGAGAAGTTGCATGCAAAAGCCTCATCCCTCCCGAAGGAGCAGCGCGATAGGGCAGAAAAGGCGCTGGAAGAAGCAGCCGACAAAGCCCGCGCCGCTAAAGTCCGCGCTTCTCGCGGACAATCTCGCGAAAGAGCCTGACCCATTCTTTTAGCTCATCTGGAGTGGGATTGAACTCTTTCACCGCCTCCACGAATGAATCCTCGTCCAGGTATTCGGCAATTAACTCCAACTGATCTCGAAAACGCCGCTTCTGGTTTCGCTCTTCGAAAACTTCCGGCGGTACTTCCTTTGGAGGCCGCCAATACTTGTCTTTTGTCATTGGGAAATAGGCGCCTCTCGCTCGCTGAGTACAGAATTCATTGAGTCACCGGCACAGCGTCCGGCTTGCCGCCCAGAAACTCCGCAACCGCGTCCTGGCTCAGAGGCAACGCGAAGGCTTTCTTTAGATCGACCACTCGGGCCAACTAGCCCTGCTTTAGCTTCAGCTTGCTCTTATTTTCTTCAATAAAAGCTTTAAGTTCGGGAACCGCGTCGAGCAGCCTTGTCCACTGTTCGTAGTAAAGCGTCACCGGAAAGCGGCCCAGTCCGTAAACGCTGACGCCGCCCTTCTCGCTCACGCGGAACTCCATGGCGCCGCTTCTTTTTTTCGTTTCCACCTGCTTTTCCAGATCGGCAAGGCGAGCTTTCAATTCTTCGTAACTGGGTTCTGTCATCAATGCACCTCGAATGTTCTTTTTATCATAGGGCGGCAGGTGGGTTTCGGGTAGTGGGCTAATTCCGTGTTGCTGCGCCGCGAGCTACGAGCAAACGGCTGCCCCGCAGCCCGCAGCTCGCAGCTTGGTATTTGGCAGCACAGGATTCGCCCGCTACCGGATTTCGTCGAAGCGGGCATTTCCCGCGTGTCTCAGAAGAATCGGCCCAACTCGAAGAAGAACTTGCGATGCTGGTTATCTCCGAGGCTCCCGCCAAAGAACACTGGCCCGAACAGGGTCTGGAACAGGACTCCGACGGTTGCGTCCTGCGCGACCTTCGGGGCGTTCGCCGGCTGCCCGTAAGCTTTTCCAGCCTCATACATCGTAAGCAGGTATACATTTTGCTTCAACAGCGGCGAAATTTCCCGCAACTTGTAGAGGAATGCCGGCTGCAGCAGAAAATACTGGTTTGTCAACAACTCGTTCGTCCCAAAAGCTCCCAGGCGCAAGGGGCCGCCGAGGCTGAAGGGCGGGAAGCCAGTGTTCCTGGTCGAGAAAGAGGTGCCTCCCGAGGCGAAGAGCAGCACCGACGATTTCTGGCTCGTCCGCTCGGCCAACCCCAGACGCAGTTCCTCGGTCGGTACCACGTCCGGCGTTCCCGGGGCAGTGTCGTAGAACTTAAAGGTCGACTCCAGGCGCGCTCCCCTGCGCGGAATCACCGGATCATCAAAGCGTTCGAGCCGGTATCGCACCGAGGTCATTCCGAACCGTCCGTGGACCGCCGGCGCCACGGGAATGCCTATATCTTCGTTGATCTTCCGATATCCGGCCTCATACCCGACGCGCAGTTCCGCGCCCCGTCCAAATGTATAACCCAGGTCCAGGCCTCCGCCCATCAGGCGGTTGCGGTACTCACCAAGAAGCTTGTCGCGCTGGTACACGAAAAACGGGCTGCTGTCGGCGGTCCCATGCACGGCGACGAACCAGCCCGTGTAAGACGTGAAGGGATGAAAATATTCTGTTTTCAGTCCGTACTCGGAGCCCGCGATAAAATCGTTGCGCCACTCCGAGCCGAAGCCACCGACATCGAGGAACGTGACGCGCCCTCCAACCTCGAACAGAACATTCTTGTAGTCGGACCCGTCGATGACCAATGCGGGATGCACCGTCGGTGGCGCGTAATCTTTCTCTTCGGCTTCGACCGCGAGCCCATGTTGCCCGTCCCGCACCACGTCGCGATACCCTGCTCTGGCGAAGCGCCCCAGACCAGTAACGTCCATCATTTTCTCGTCCAGTTCACGAGGATCGATCGGCTCACCCGCCAAGCCGGACAGTTTGTGCTGAAGGCCCTTGAGGACGTCCCCTTTGGCGCCGCTGACTTCCACGAACTCGGGCACTGGCACGGGTCTGCGTTTCCCTTCCCGTGTAGCCACGATCCGCTGCCACTCCTCATCGTCAACCCGCAGACGAGCGAGTAGCGCGCTCTTGGCCTGGGCGGCTTTGTATCCTTCGGCCTCGATCTTGTCGAAAAGCTTGTAATCGGTGGTGTCGAATCGCTCCACGTCCGCCGTCAGCAGGATGTCCGCCTTCTCCATGCTGCGCAGTTCGTTGAGCGCTATGCTGACGCTGGCCGAGCGCTGCAACACGCCCACCGACGAGAGCGGCGTCTTGGAATCCAAGGGCGCTATCTTCAAATGAACTGCGATCACAATATCGGCGCCCATCTGCCGCGCGACGTCCACCGGCAAGTTATCGAGCAGCCCGCCGTCAACCAGCACGCGGCTGCCATCGCGCACCGGAGTAAAAAATGCCGGCAATGACATCGAGGCCCGCATCGCTCTCGCCAGCGAGCCCTGGTCGAACACGTAGGGCTTGCCCGACACCAGATCGGTCGCCACACAACGGAATGGGATCGGCAAGTCGTCAAAGCTCTTCATCTCCGAATAAGGCAACCCGACCCGGTCCAGAATCAATCCCGCCTGCTGGCCGGAATTAAAGCTGCCGGGAAACTGCTTGCCTTGCTTCAAGCCGAATTCGAAGGCATTCGGATAGTCCCGCCGGTCCTCTTTTCGGCGGAACGACAGGTCTTTATAGGGTGTGACACCGCGCAGCACTTCGTTCCACTTAATGCTCCGGATCAGAGTGTCGATCTGGCCGGGCGATTCCCCGGTGGCGTAGATTCCTCCGATCAGGGCGCCCATGCTGGTGCCGGCAATCACGTCGACCGGTATGCGATTCTCCTGCAGCCACTGGATCACCCCGACGTGCGCCAACCCGAGCGCACCACCGCCTTCGAGCACCAGTCCGATCCGCGGCCGTTGACTGCCGACCGCCGCAGCCGCGTTCTTAACTTCTGGTGGGACGACGCCGCCCGGAGTGTCCTGCGCCCACAGGCTCGACAAAAGCATGACGCAAACAGCGAAGCCGCAAAGTTTCATTGCATCTCCAAAGGAAGACAAAATCTAAAGATGCCACGTCGGCCTGCAAAAAGACAGGCCGGCGGTCATTGCTAAGAACTCCCGGCTCTACTGCGCCATCTTCCCTTTAGTTGAAAAACTCTTCACCATCGTCCTTGCGAGCGGACCCTTCCCCGCCATCTCTCGCGGCCACAACCTTTTGCGGTCGCTCCCTGAGCCGGGAATGGAAGCGCAAATGCTAGACTAACTTGGGCACCAAATTCCGAGTGGAGAACACAGAATGGCGAAATTACTGAAGAATGCACTTCTTGAGAGCATACCCATGCTGGTGTTGCTGGGGCTGCTCGCTGGCGCCGTGGGAGGCCTGGGAATCGGCCTGATCCAGACGAGGGCCGCGTCGTCCGCAGCCAGCACTGGCAAATAAATTCTGCTCCCGCGTTGAATCCGCTGAGGTTTGATGGAGCGGGAGACGGGGATCGAACCCGTGACATCCAGCTTGGGAAGCTGGCGTTCTACCGCTGAACTACTCCCGCTCAACTTCGTTAGACTACCATTCCGCTCTGTCCAAGACAACGCTTCCTGACAACGTTCCCTGCGTTTGCCTTTTTCGCGCACTCTTCGTAAGATTCCCGCTCGGGACTTGCATCCGAACTCATCCCATGTCGCAGGAGCCTTCATGTCTTCCGATTCCCTTCCCCTGAAAAACAACTCGCGCCGCAACTTCCTTCGCACCGGCGTGACCGCGACTCTTGCCACGGCCGCCTACCCGGCGCTCAGCTCGGCTCGCGTTGTCGATCCCGCGCCTGCGCCCGGCCCGGCCGTCGGAGATTTCGTCAAGGACTTCGAGCTCGACGAGATCACCATTGACGATGTCCAGAAGGCGTTCCAGTCCGGTCAGTATTCCTCCCGCTCTCTGACTGAGAAGTACCTGAAACGAATTGGCGAGATCGATAAGGCCGGACCCTTGGTCAACGCCGTCATTGAGCTCAACCCCGAGGCTCTGAAGATCGCCGACGCGCTCGACCAGGAGCGCAAGTCGAAGGGACCGCGCGGGCCGCTGCATGGCATTCCGGTTCTCATCAAGGACAACATCGATACCGCCGACCGCATGAGCACAACCGCGGGCTCGCTGGCGCTGCTCGGATCGCGCCCTGCGAACGACGCTTTCGTCGCCGCGCAGTTGCGCAAGGCCGGCGCCGTGATCCTGGGTAAAACCAATCTCAGTGAGTGGGCCAACATTCGCTCCAGTCATTCCACCAGCGGGTGGAGCGGCCGCGGTGGACTGACCCGTAATCCTTACGCTCTCGACCGCAATCCCTGTGGATCAAGCTCCGGAACCGGGGCCGCTGTTTCCGCCAATCTCTGCGTTGCCGGTGTGGGCACGGAGACGGACGGGTCGGTCGTCTGTCCTGCTTCGGCGAACGGTCTGGCCGGCCTGAAACCTACGGTTGGACTGGTCAGTCGCAACGGCATCGTTCCGATCTCGCACAGTCAGGACACGGCTGGTCCGATGGCTCGCACGGTGCGCGATGTCGCCATTCTTCTCGGTGCCATGGCAGGAGCGGATCCGCAAGATCCCGTGACCGCTGACAGTCAGGGCAAGCTGTATCCCGATTACACGAAATTCCTCGATCCCGCAGGACTCAAAGGCGCGCGCCTGGGAGTGGTGCGCAAATATTTCGGCTTCAACGATGCCGTCGACCAGCTTATGGACTCGCTCATCGGCGAGATGAAGCGTGCTGGCGCTGAGATCGTCGATCCCGCCGACATTCCCACCATTGGCAAGTTCGACGAAAGCGAACTCACCGTCTTCTACTACGAACTCAAAGCCGACCTTGCGGCCTATCTCGCTCGCCGCCTCGGCTCTTCGGTTAAGAGTTTGAAGGATGTGATTGAGTTCAATGAGCGCAATCGTGGCCGGGAAATGCCCTACTTCGGGCAAGACATTTTTCTCAAGTCGGAACAGAAGGACCCGCTCACCTCGAAGGAATATCTCGATGCGCTGGCCCTGAATCGCCAACTCAGCCGCGCCGAGGGCATCGACTTCATCATGGACAAGTTCAAACTCGACGCGCTCGTTGCCCCCACGGGAGGTCCCGCTTGGATCACCGACCTGATCAATGGCGATCACGTCGCCGGAGGCAGTTCGAGCGCCGCCGCTGTTGCCGGCTATCCCAATATCAACGTGACAGCCGGATATCTCTGGAGACTGCCGGTCGGCATTTCCTTCTTCGGACGCGCCTGGAGCGAACCCACCCTGCTCAAGATCGCCTATTCGTTCGAGCAGTTGACGAAAGCCCGCCAGAAGCCGCGCTTCCTGCCGACGATTGAAATCAAGGCAGATTCCTGACAGGCTGCCGAATAATTCTTAACCACAGAGGACACAGAGGAACACAGGGAAAAAGACCTCTCTCGTTGCTCCTCTGTGAACCCCTGTGCCCTCTGTGGTTCAAGCTTTTATCGCTGCGGAGTTGCGCCTGGGCTCGGGGACTTGTCGAAACTCGGCTTGTCCTGTGCCGGTTTGTCGGGAATTATGGGCGCGGTTGGCGCAAGCTGCGGCTCGTTCGAGCCCGGCACGAACGGCGATGGAATAGCAAACAGCGGGTCTGGCGAATCTGGCATCGACTGCGCTTGCGAAGGCCGGATTCCCTTGGCTTCTACGATCGACCATCGCCAATCTTCATCGGGGCCGGGCGTGATCCCGATATTCTCGTGAAATGCGGTTGTGCTGAAGGGCTTGGCCTCGGCCTTGAGGTGATAGAGGAGGGTTACGTCGGAACGCCGCTCGACGGCGATTGGCGCGATGCCTTGGGCGGCGGGAATCACACGCGCGCGCGCGGCCACTTCGGCGCTCTCTCCAGGCCTGCGTTCGAGCGTCAGGCCAATGGTGATTTCGCGAAGGTCCCAGTCGGTTCCATTGAATACGTCCAGTTGCAGACTTTCATCCTGAATGGAACCGGGACCGTCGAGCTTGAGCAGTTCGGTGAGCGGCAAGTCTTCGATCAGAACCGGCTTGATCAGCAGCGAACTGGCCCGGGCGTTGAAGGAAAGACTGCAGGTTACATCGGGCGACGATACTTTGAGGGTATTGCCGGAAGGATCAATGGAAAACACGGTCTTGTTTGGTTTGACCGGCCTTGTTTTCCTGGCATCATCCATGACCTGGGCCAGATTGTCGTTATCGATCACCGTGCGGGCCGGGTCCGTCTGTTGTGGAGGCGGCTGCTGCAATTTGTTTTTGCGCAGGTCGCGTGCAAGGTCGCCGAGCGAGGGGGCATCGTCTTGCGCCGAAGCAGCCAACGGGCAGAGCAACACGAAGAGCAGCACACCGAGCGCAACCAACCGCAGGCTGGGGAATTTACATCGCATGATTTCGGTCGCTGAGAAGCGTGGGCGGACTCAGCCGGTCCACATGGAAAGTCTAGGCGAGATAGAACGGAAAAGAAGTTACCGAAGGGACACGGTGGTACTAGCACTTCCAGAAATGGGGAAAGGGACATGGACGCGCTCAAACGGAGCGACGCGCAACGGGGGCGCGCCCAAGCCCTTCTCACCAATCGCTACTTACAGCAGACCAGAGGTACGAAAACGGGTGATCGGATCGGTTACCTGCATTGGTTGACGCTTAAAAACCCAGCGCGCCACCGCAATCCCCAATGCCACATAACAGAGATGCCAAAATTTCATACGATCGCTCCCCACGCCGGACCTTTACTGGGGAGAGACTACGAAGGTCCCGTCGTGCACTAAACCCTAACTCTGCTTCATCGGCAGGTCTAGCCCACGAAGGTGCTATGAGTGCGGGCAAAAAGTAATCGTGGGTAACCGATGCGCCCTAACCATACGGTGGAGGGACGGGCGTCTCGCGAGCCTGCCCTGAGCGAAGCCGAAGGGTCCAGCCGGGCGGGGACGCCCGGCTCTCCACCAGCAAGTGCTTATTGTGTGCTGTTTTCGATCCAACCGCCGCCGACCACGATGTCACCATCGTAGAAAACGGCGGCCTGGCCGGGGGTCAGCGCGCGCTGCGGCTCGTCAAAGGTCACTCGGACTTCGTCTGGCCCAGCGGGTTCAATGACGGCCGGCGCGGGTTGATGCTTGTGGCGGATCTTCACTGCGACCCGCATGGGCTCGCGCAACTCGGCCGTCGAAATCAGGTTCACCCGGCGAGCTCGGAGAGTGCGCGAGTAAAGCTCCTCGTCCTTACCGACCACCACTTGCCGCGTGTCGTTCTTGATTTGAATCACGTACAGCGGCGAGCCGGTGGCCACACCGAGGCCCTTGCGCTGGCCGACTGTGAAGTTGTGCACGCCGGCGTGCTCGCCGATCACCTTGCCGTCGGTCGTGACCATCTCGCCGGCAACCATCTCGCCGGCAATCATGTCGCCGGAAATCCGTGCCGGCCTGTCTCCCTGCTCGGCGAGATAGGCTTCGAGAAAGCGCTTGTAGTCGCCGCCGGGGACGAAGCAGATTTCCTGCGAGTCGGGCTTTTCGGCGATCACCAGGTTGTGCTTGCGGGCCAGTTCGCGCACTTCCGGCTTGGTCATGCCGCCGAGCGGGAACAGAGTGCGGCTCAGTTGCTCCTGCGTAAGGCCGAAGAGGAAGTAAGTCTGGTCTTTGGATTTGTCGGCTGGGCGCTTCAGCAGCCAGCGGTTGAGCTGCTCATCAAAGGCGACCTGGGCGTAATGGCCGGTGGCAATCCGATCGGCGCCAATCTGCCGTGCCACAACAAGAAGCTGGTCAAACTTCAAGTGATTGTTGCAGAGGCTGCAAGGGATCGGCGTGCGTCCGGCAAGATACTCCTCGACGAACGGCCGCACCACATCACGCTCAAAGCGTTCTTCGTGATTGACCACGTAGTAGGGGATGCCGAGGGTCTCGGCCACGCGGCGAGCATCGTAGACGTCGTCGATCGAACAGCAGCGGCCCTGGACGGACTCCGGCATGCCTTCGTGTCCGGCAAGACGGCGCTGGTTCCAGAGTTGCATGGTCAGGCCGATGACGTTGTGGCCTTCGGCACGCAGCATGGCCGCAACGGTGGAGGAGTCAACTCCTCCCGACATGGCGACGGCGATGGTGGAGGAATCAGACATGTTAATCCTTCAACCTGACCTGCCTTCGTACATTAGTCGCCTGAATTCCTACTTCATGCTTCTTTCCGTCTAGCCAATAAAGAGGAGTGTCGCCTTGCTCCACTCGCATTCCGGTGGGGCCGACTGCTAGCACTTCGTTGTCCGGCATAAAAAAAATCCAATAATGATCTCGTTCGTCGGGGCTATCTAGATAATTAGCGGGCGAAACCACTAACCGAAAATCGCCGAAGGAAAAAGTAGTATTTCTCGTGCGAGCGTCAAAATCGATGTCGGTCAGTGACTCTCCCTCAAGCCGCCGGGTAGAAATCGTTATCAGTTTCCGATCGGCATCCGAGTCGACTAACTGGCGTTCGCCGCGAAAGAGTTTCCAGTTCGACAAGTAAATCCAAAGATGCCATCGCCCGTGCACGTGGCCGCGGGCGCGAACGCGTGGGCCGAATTCAAAGGTCAGAAAGCTGCCCACGCCCGCCTTAACTCTCCAGGGCGGGGTTCCGAGCACCGGTTGAAAACATTGACGGATATCGACAGCTGTAGTCTTCATATCGAGTTTACCCAAACATCGCCAAGCCAACTTGGACTATGGTGTCAAAACTGTAACCCATCCCAGAGACCTCGCGATGCAATCGATCCCACTCAGTAATTGTAAGGGCGCGGCCAAGAATTCTTTCAATTTCGCGCACCGCATCGCGGAATTGTCGATTTTGCTCCCTGTTGCTCAAAATGTAAGACCCTCATTTCGAAACAACAGCCCTATAGACTGGGCTAAGCTCCCGTAGGCGCGACACCGTTTCGGGGACCGTCGCCAGGGCGAAGTCAACATCCTCGGTCGTATTTTGTTTCCCGAGACTGAAGCGAATACTGGCTTTCGCGCGGTCGGGACGCAGCCCCATTGCGATGAGCACGTGCGACGGTTCGATCGCCCCGGAAGAGCACGCCGCGCCGGTCGAGACGGCCAGTCCCTTCAAGTCCAGCGCGATGACCAGCGCCTCGCCTTCGATGCCATCGAAATAAATATTGGTCGTATTGGGCACGCGTGGCGCGCCTTCGCCGTTTAATCCGGTGGCTTCGATCTCGAGTAGTTCGCTTTCCAGATGGTCACGCGCAGCGGCCATCTTAAGATCGTCGCCGCATTCGAAGCCAGCGATAGCCAACTCGGCTGCCTTGCCTAAACCAACGATGCCCGGGACGTTCTCCGTCCCGGCGCGGCGAGATCGTTCATGACTCCCGCCATAGAGCATGGGCTCAAGCTGAGTTCCCTTGCGGACGTAGAGCGCGCCCACACCCTGCGGCCCGTGCATCTTGTGGCCGGAGATGGTCAGCAGGTCGCACCCGATCTTATTGACATCGATCGCGATCTTCCCCGCCGCTTGCACGGCGTCGGTATGGAAGTAAATGTCGGCTTCGGCAGCAATCTTTCCAATCTCAGCGACGGGCTGCACGACGCCGGTCTCGTTGTTGGCGAACATGATGGTGATCAACTTGGTATTCGGCCGAATTGCCCGCTTCACATCCGCCGGATCCACCAGGCCACGGCCATCCACCGGAACGTATGTGACTTCGCATCCCGTCGTCCCACGATACTTGGCCAGATGCTTGCAGGCGTTGAGTACGGCGTGATGCTCGATGGTCGAGGTGATGATATGGCCGCCCGGCCGCGCCAGGTCAAAGCTCGTCAGCCCAAATACCGCAAGATTGTCGGCCTCCGTACCGCCGCTCGTAAACACGACCTCCGAGGCGCGACAGCCCAGCAGCGCGGCCACCGATTCGCGCGCACGCTCGACCGCAGCCCGCGTCTCCTGTCCATGATGGTGGATGGAGGACGCGTTGCCAAAGTGCTCGCCAAAGTAAGCCCGCATGGCCTCCATGACCTCGGGGAGCACCGGAGTCGTCGCGTTGTTGTCGAGATAGACCCGTCGCATCATGCTTGTTTCTATTGTACTGATGTTGTAGTGACGTTCGGTGCGGGAAGTAGAGACGGGGCTTGCCCCGTCTCTACGGGACCACACGCCCCCTTTAGGAGTTGGGCATCGGCACCCGATTTTTTCCGCAGCCTGTTTCAGCTGCCGATTCACCCCTTTGCATCCAGCCTCGCCAACGAGGACTTAGTCGATTCAGCGGCACCTATTCCGGCCACAGCGAGGCCGCCGTCTTGCTCAAAATCTGCTCCCGCATCTCTTCGCCGATGGGCAGAGCCTTGAACTCCTCAAGATTCCGCTTGACGTCCGGAACGCCCGGGCCCGGCCAATCCGTCCCAAACAACGTCTTGTGCGCGATCTCATCAAGCCGCGGAAAATATGTCAGCAATGTCTTCGGCGGAATGCCGCTGATGTCGAGATAAACGTTCGGGTGCCGGCGGATGAGAAAAAACGCGGTGTGCATCCAGAGCGGCCGGCCGCCGTGTGCCAGCAGGATTTTGAGCTTGGGAAAATCGACGGCAACATCGTCAACGTAGATCGGATCGCCGTATTTATTGCGCGCGCCGGGGAAAATCGACGTTCCGGTGTGGAACATAACCGGAATCCCGTTCGCCTCGGCAGCCCGGTAAATGATTTCAAGTTCCTTCACTCCGTGCAGATAATCGTTCGGAAACAGCAGTTGATGCGGCGGATGGATCTTGATCATGCGAAGGCCGAGGCGCAGGATGTGCTCGACATCCGCCATGATGTTGGCAGTGTGCCGAGGATGCAGGCTGCCACAGGAGATCAAGCGCTTGGGATCGTGCCTCGTGTAATCGGCGACGAACTGGTTCACCTCGGGTGTAAAGCCGATCACTTCCGGCGCCACGTAGTTGATCAGTGCGGCACGGTCAACGCCGCAGCGGTCCAGGTATTTCAGGAAGGCCTTGGGCGAGCGGCAATATTCGACGATCTCATCGAAATTGGAGCGCTTGCGCTTCATCAGTTCAAGCGCATGCGGCTTGAAGAGTTCGATCGGCGCGATGTGGATGTGGCAGTCGGTGATCATTATCGGTGGTCAGTGGTCAGTGGCCAGTGGCCAGTCACGCTGCTTGCCGCTGATGCCGCACAGGTCTTGGTCTTGCCAACAGCTAAAGGCCAAGAGCTAAGAGCCAAGAGCCAAGAGCCAAAAGCTCTCTTCAGTACAGCGGCACCTTTGGATCCACCGTCCGCGCCCAACCGTCGATCCCGCCGCGCATGGATTGAACTTTTTCGTATCCCTGCTGGCGGAGCCAATTGGTGACCGTCAACGAGCGCACGCCATGATGGCACAGGACCACGATGTGGTCGTCGGGGTCGAGTTCCGGGTGAGCGCGAGTCGGGATGTCGCCCATTGGAATGTGTTTCGCCCCTTCGATGCGGGAGGCTTCATATTCCCAAGCCTCGCGAACATCGAGCAGCGTAAATGTTTCCACGCGCTTCTGCAGCGCCTTGACCTGCCCGGGAGAGATTTCGAAGTCCATAATTAAATCCTTACGTGTAGAGACGGGGCTTGCCCCGTCTCCGGCGACGCGGCAAGCCTCGTGTCTACGGAAAATCAGACGCCCCTTCAGGGGCTGAGCGCAGGAAGACCAAACCATCCACAGATCACTGCGATCTCGCGCCCTTCCTCCGCAACTCCGCCGCACGTCCCAGCGTGGTCAGACTCACCAGCGCGGCCACCGCCCAGAGCGCGCCGGTTCCAATGCGAGCGGTACGCACATCCGCGGACGGAACGTTGCGCCACAGCGTCAACCCACAGCCGACCACAAAATTGATGACGAGCAAGCCGGAAAACACGCGCTCGCGCAGGCAGCGCGTGTCGAACGCCAAACCGGCCAGCAGAAGGATCCACACGATGTAAGTCGCGGCAGTCCAGGCGTCGTGCGGCCATTCATACTCGTTGCGAGTGACGTGGCCAAACGAAATCCACGCGAAGTAGGCGCAGCCGAGGAAGCCCGCCACGCCCCACAATGGCGCGCGGCACATCAGGTGGCCGGACGTGTAGGGCTGTTTCGCCCCGCTCTTTGTCCCGACCCTAACCTTCGCGTTTTCTATTTGCCTGTCCATTTCGGTGGCCGTTTGTCGAGGAAGGCCATGATACCCTCGCGCGCGTCTGCGGTCGAGAGAAGTTCATCTTCGACTCGAATTGTGGCGGCGGTGGCCATCTTCGGCGGTGATTCTTTACCACAGGGGACCCTTCGGCTTCGCTCAGGGCAGGCTCCGAGGACACAGAGGAGTGCGAAAAATCCCTGGCTGCTTTTCTTCGTGACTCCGTGCCTCCGTGGTAGGTTTGGCTGGACGGGCGAGGACGCCCGTCCCTCCACTTTCTAGATGTTAATCGCCGACTTGCGCGGCTCGCCAATGGTGGACAGCGGATCGCGTGCGCCCACTTTCTCCTTGATCCACTTCTTTTCGTTGCGGATGATGTCGAGCAGCAGCTCTTTATCCTTCGCGCTGGGAAGATTCTCTTCGCAGTGCCGCTCGTAGCTGCGGTCCTCCAACGGCTCGCCGGTCTCGCAGTGGTACTTCTGGCCTGCCCATCGTCCAATGTTGCGGTTGAAGCGGATGTCGGGCGTGTAGAACTTCTTTTCGCCCGGCTTCAGGAATGTGTTCAGCCGCTCGACCAATCCCGCAACTTCCTGCCGATATAAATGGCGGCTGTAGTCGTTCAGGTCGTCGAGGTCGGCGGCCTTATCGTTCTGCAGTTCGTCGTACCGCCCTTTGATTCCCCAGACGTAGGCCCAGTGCGCCGAGGAAGAATGATCCGTGCCGAAAAGGTCGAATGAACTCGATATCCACTTATTCAGGTATTTCTGCATGAGCCACCGCGGGATCACGCCCGCCTCGACTACGCGGCGCAGCCCGTCGTTGCCGGTTCCCATGTGGAAAGCTTCCTCGCGCAGCATGTAAGACGTCGAGCGTCCGAGCGGGGCAAACGCGGAATACTTCAGCATCTGAAGTTGAAACTTGCCGTCGCGATCCACGAAGTCGGTGTAGGTGAAGAAGTCCAGCCAGTTATCGACATCGACGTTAAACGTGCCCAGCAGGCGCTTGTTTTCGAAGGCGCGCCGCTCCAGCATCTTCTGCGCTTCCACCTTGCCTGAAGACCCGAAGAAGTCGATGAGCAGCGCGCACATTTGCCAGCCGTGGCGCATCTCTTCGATCATGACGCGAGTGAGCGCGCGGCGATCCCATTCCGTCGGCGCGGTTTCAAACAGGTTGCGCTGCTGCTCCACGCTGGCAAATTCGGTGTCGCCCTGATAGACGATCATGTTCATGAGTGCGTCCCGCATCTGCTGCGTGGGAACCTGGCGCAGGTTCTCCCACTTGTTGCGGCCTTTGTAGGAGCCGAACTGGATCTCCTCGGTCTCAATCGCTCCGTAGAGCGTATCGAAGTGGAACGCCTCGACGTCGTCTTTGTTGACGCCAACTTCCTTGCGCCACTCGTTGAACAGCCCGACCCAGTCACTAAAGCTTCCGATTTTCGCTACTTTGCCTGGCATAGGACCTCGAAATTCTTAACCACAGAGGACACCGACGAACACAGGGGAAAACAACATCTTTGGGCGTTCCCCTGTGTTCCTCTGTGACCCCTGTGGTTCAAGCTTTTTTCACTTCGCCGTAAACACAGCGGGGCGCTTCTCGACGTAAGCGGCCAAACCTTCTTTGGCATCATCGCTCTGGAACAGGATCTGCTGATTCTCGCGCTCCACCGCCAAAGCCGATTCCATCGGGATTTCCCACCCGGTCTGCACGGCCCGCTTGATGCGTCCCACAGCCTTCGCGGCCTTGTTCGGCGGCGTGAACTGACGCGCATACTCCAGGATGTTCTCCATGAAGCCATCGCGCTCGAAGATATCGTTCACAATGCCGAACTCCTGTGCTTCTTCGAATGAAAACGTATTGCCGGTGATCATCAGTTCGATGGCCTTGCTCTTCCCGACCAGACGCGACAGGCGCTGCGTCCCGCCGGTGCCGGGCAGCACGCCGAGGTTGACCTCCGGCAAGCCAATCTTGCCCGCGTCTTTGCGAGCGATGCGGAGGTCGGCCGCCATCGCGATCTCGAGGCCTCCGCCGACGCAATGCCCATTGATCGCGGCGATCACGAGTTTCGGCGTGTGCTCCAGCCGCAGCAGCGTTTCATTGGCGTGCAGGCAAAAGTAATACTTGAACGTCGGATCGACCGATGCCAGCATCTTGATGTTCGCGCCGGCGGAGAAAAACTTGTCGCCCACGCCCGTGAGCACGATCACGTGCACATCGTTATCCATGCGCGCCTTGAGGATGGCCTCGTCGAGCTGGCGGTTCATTTCGTAGGTGTAGGTGTTCGCCGGAGGATCGTTCATCTCGATCACGGCCACGCCGGCGTCGGTGCGATAGTTGATAAGCTGTTTCGTGGTTTCGCCGGTGGCCGGCTGCGTGGTGGTCGCCATAAATTGCTCCTAATTGATTTCGCGGTAACTTCTTCGCGTCAACTTTTCCTGCGCGGCTTGCCGCCGTGCACAATTCCATTGAGAACAATGTTACCCATCTGATGCGCGAGCGCTTCGGCGTTGCCGTCGACCCGCGGGTTGTACCAGGTGTAGATCCAATTGATCATGCCGAACAGGCTCATCACCGCGGTACGTGTGTTGAAATCGAGGCCGCGCCCGCGCCGGAGGTCTTCCATCAGTCCGAGGCAGATGCGGTAGTACTGGCGCTTGATGCCAGCGATCTCGGAGCTCAGACCGTTCTTCAAAGACTCGTCTTCATGCGAGAGCACCTTCAACCCCTGCTGATTACTCACGAAATACTCGAGGTGATTCAGGATGAAGATGCGGAGCCGCTGCTCGGGATCCGTGGCATTCTCGAGCCGCGCTTTGAGCTTTTCGAGAATGGTGGTGAAAGTGTGCTTCTGAATCAGGAACAACAAGCGCTCTTTCGATTCGAAGTAGTAATAGAGCCCTGCCAGGGACATGCCGGTAGCGCGAGACAGATCGCGCATGGAGGCGCCTTCGTATCCCTTGAGGCAAAAAACCTCCGTGGCATGGTCGAGGATCAGCCCGAGCCGGCGGTCGAAACGGGTCACAGCGGTCGTCGGAAAAGCGTTTCTGCGGCGGCGGGAGGCGCTGGTTGAAGGCAGTGTTGCCATACGTTCGAACGTTCGTTCTAAGTATAGAGAAAGGTGACGCAGATCACAATAGGGCGTGATGCTTTACCCCGACCGTCTTCGCACAAATCTCTTAGGAGTCGTGGTGAAAATTGGGTCCGCAGCGGTGCCCGAACAACACCGTTTCGTGAATTGTCATCCCGAGCGAAGCGAGGGATCCGCATTTTGCGGCGAACTGCAGATCCCTCGCTTCGCTCGGGATGACAAACTCTGGCGGGTTGAGAGTCTGGCAGCGGGCTCTCACTTTTGCCACGGGCTGTTAGCTTTTAATTCCCGCCATCAATTTCTCGATCTCCACTTTCTGCTCGCCGGAGAGCGGCAAAAATGGCAGGCGCGACGGGCCTCCGTAGTAGCCATTCAGGTCCATGGAGTACTTCACGCCGGGGACGCCGAGGTCACCAACCACGCGCTGGGCAGCCAGTTTCACGCGCTCTTGTTTTTCGCGGGCGAGGGCGGTGTCTCCGTCTTTGAGCGCGGCATAGATTTCGTAACATGCCATGGGCGCAGGACAGGCGAAGGCGAGAATGGCGCCGACCGCTCCCAGTCCAAGCGACGGTTCGAGCTGGTGAGCGGCGCCGACCATGACCTGGAAGCCGACTTCTTTCTGCCGCGTCTTCAATTTTCCCACGACGGTTACGGCGGAGGATGAAGGCTTCGTAGCGCTGTCTGCGTGGACGGGCGAGGGCGCCCGTCTCTCCACCGCTTCGGCGGAACCGGTGAGCGCGGCGACGCTGACCAGTTCCCTGCTCTCTTTCGCGCTTTCCGCCGCCGTGGCCTTCAACATGCGCGGAGTCACGGCCTCGAATGTTTCCGTCACGGTGGCCTGCCGCTTTACGTTGATATTGATGTTGCGCGTGCCCTCGATCATCGTTTTCACTTTGTCGAGATTGCCGCTCGATTCCTTGATGGCGGCGATGTTGGGATGGCCGGCAAGTTCGATCACGACTTCGGCGGGAATGTCATATCCGGTGGCCTGCGGGAAGTTGTAGATGATGATCGGGAGCGCCGACCGGTCGGCGACTGTGCGATAGAAAGCGAGCAGGTTCGCCGGGAGCATCTGCTTCTTGTAGTAATGCGGAGTGCGCACCATGGCGGCATCGTAGCCGAGTTTGGCGGCGTATTCGGTGAGCCGCAGGGTTTCATGCGCAGACTCGATGCCGGTGCCTGCGATCATGACCTTATTGGGCGCGGCGGCGGCGAGCGCGGCTTTCAGCACGTCGCGGCGTTCCTGGTCGGAGAGCAAAGTCGCTTCTCCGGTCGAGCCTTGGACGACGATGCCGGCAACGGGCGTGCGCGAGTAGCGCTCAACGTTCGCTTCGATCTTTTTGTAATAGACCTCGCCATCAGGATAGAAGGGCGTCGTGATGGGCGGAAAGATTCCGGATAAGAGCATGGTGGACCCCCAGTTGATCGTCGATAGTTGCCAGTCGTTGGTCGCTAGTGGTTCGCAAGGACCCTTGCCCTCAGATTATCAGCCCTCGCGTTCGACTTTGTCATCCTCAGTTTGACAACGATGTAATGAACACGAGCAGGAAAAGACATCCGTCAACGATGACAACGGTGGATCCGATCCAGATCAGCATAACCGTCCGCACTTGTTGCTGGGAAGGCGTGGTGATCCCAATCGTTTTGTGCAAATAGCCGAGCATGTTACTGACAAGTTCCGGGGGCACAACTCGGCTCACAACGCACAGACCGAGAAGTAACATCAGGATGTGGAACACAACGATGCCGATCATTCCTCTTTCCGCCTGCTAACCAGGCCAATCGTAGCATTCCGGCAGTTCAAAGTGTTGTGATCGCTGGCATCTACCGAGCTGCGCTCGGCTTGGCGGGCGGGGGCGCCCGCCCCACACGATCACTGGCAGACGGGCGACTTTCCGTTGGGGTCGACTTCGTGGCGATAGCGATCTTCGCTTCCGACGAAGAAGCGTTCAAACGGCGTGGATGTTCTTTCGTCGACCATGGTCTCAATTTGCCAGATCATGCCGCCTTTGCAAACGCCGGCATTCGAGAGCGGCGTACGGCGGTCGCCGGAATAGTAGAAAAAATCATCTTTGCCATGGCCAGAAAGAGGATCGGAAGAAGTTTGCAACGTTCCTTGCTCATTCAGCTTGAGCAGCAGGCGGCCGTCTTCCGTTGGCAATGGCGGCGCGCCTTTCTGGCGGAAGTCGATGCGCACCCAGCCGCTGTATCCGGTGGGAATCAGGAAGCGCTCTGGCGGCCGGCGATGGAAAACAAGATCGAAGGCGGTCGGGCCGAAGACGGCGGCGGCGATAACAACGGGAAGGCCGAGGACTACGACGATCATGAAAGGGGTTCTGGTCATGCGAAGTTACTTCGCAACGACTCGCTCCGCGTGCAGCGCCTGCAGAGCTTGCACGCGCACCTCTCCGCGCTGTAGGGCGGAGATACCTTCCGCGGCGGCTCGGGCAGCGGAGAGCGTGGTGATGGTCGTGATGCGGGCGGTGACGGCGGCGCGGCGGATCGCTTTCTCGTCGAAGTAGGGGTCGGGACCGTGCGGCGTGTTGACGATCAACTGGATGCGATCGGCTTTGATCAGGTCCACCGCGTTGGGACGTCCCTCTTTTACCTTGTACACGCGCTCAACCGCCAAGCCAGCTTCTTCCAGGGTGTCCGCCGTGCCATGCGTGGCCACTAGTTTGAACCCCATGTCAACGAAGCGATGCGCGACCTCGACCACCTGCGGTTTGTCATGGTCGGTGACGCTAATGAAAACCGTGCCCTGCGTGGGCAGTTTCTGGCCGGCGGCTATTTGGGCTTTGGCGAAGGCTTCGCCGAAATTGTCAGCGATGCCCATGACTTCTCCGGTGGAGCGCATTTCGGGGCCAAGCACTGTGTCGACGCCGGGAAATTTCGACCAGGGAAAGACCGGCGATTTCACGTAGAAGCAGCGGCCCGTGTCGAGATCTGTGCCGCGCTCGACGTATTCCGGAAGGAACTCGCGCAGCTTGCGGCCCGTCATCAGGCGCGCGGCAATCTTGGCCATGGGCACGCCGGTAGCTTTGGAAACGAAGGGCACGGTGCGTGAGGCGCGCGGGTTTACTTCCAGCACATAGACCTTGCCATTTTCGCCGGCTGTGTGGCTGCGGGTCTCCGACCCGCCCGGACGGGGCCCTTCGGCTCCGCTCAGGGCAAGCTCCGCCCCGTCCCCACATGACCCGCGCGGAATCGCGAATTGCACGTTCATCAGGCCGATCACTTTGAGCGCGCGCGCCAGCCTGAAAGTGTAATCGCGCATGCGCTTGAGCAGCGTCTCGGGGATGTCAACCGTGGGCAGCACGCAGGAAGAGTCGCCGGAGTGAATGCCGGCTTCCTCGATGTGCTGCATGATGCCGCCGATCACCACGTCTTCGCCGTCGGAGAGCGCGTCCACGTCAACTTCAATCGCGTCTTCCAGAAATTTATCGATGAGGACGGGGCGGTCCTGCGAATACTCGACGGCCTGCTTCATGTACTGCGTGATGGTGTCTTCGTCGTAGGCGATGACCATGGCTCGCCCTCCGAGTACGTACGAAGGACGAACCAGCACCGGGAACCCAATCTTCTTCGCGGCTTCGACCGCCTCTTCGACCGAGGCGACCATGGCGCCCGGAGCTTGCGGAATGTCGAGTTCCTCCAACAGCTTTCCGAAGCGCTTGCGGTCTTCGGCGAGATCAATCGATTCGGGCGTGGTGCCGATGATGTTGACGCCTGCGGCCTTGAGCGGCAGCGAAAGATTCAGCGGCGTCTGCCCGCCGAACTGTACGATCACGCCGACCGGCGCTCCGCCCGAGGCTTCGTGCTCGCAGATGGCGAACACATCTTCGAGCGTGAGCGGCTCGAAGTAGAGGCGGTCGCTGGTGTCGTAGTCGGTGGAGACCGTCTCCGGATTGCAGTTGATCATGATGGTTTCGTAGCCGTCCTCGCGCAGCGCGTAGCTGGCGTGGCAGCAGCAGTAATCAAATTCAATTCCCTGCCCGATGCGGTTGGGACCAGAACCGAGAATGACGACCTTCTTCTTCGCTGTCGGCGCCGCCTCGTCTTCTTCTTCGTAGGTGGAGTAGAGATACGGCGTGTAGCTTTCGAACTCCGCCGCGCAGGTATCCACACGCTTGTACACCGGCTTCAGTCCGTGCTTCTTGCGGAAGTGGCGAACTTTTTCCTGGCCGCCTTTGCCGTCCAGACGCCAGGTCCCGGCGAGACGCCCGTCGGAGAAGCCCATGCGCTTGGCTTCGCGCAGCAGGTCGGTGGGGATCGATTCCATTGGGTGCTTTTCCAGCTCAAGCTGCATGTCGTTAATCTCTTTGAGCTGGTAGAGGAACCAGGGATCGATCGATGTCATCTTCGCGATCTGCTTGATCGTGTGCCCCTGGCGAAGGGCGTAGCGCACGTAGGAGAGCCGCTCGGGATGCGGCGTCACCAGGCGCTGGGTGAGGATCTTGGGTTCGATTTTTTCCGAGCCGACCCGCTTGCCCGTATCGAGCGAGCGGATTCCCTTCTGCAAGGCTTCCTTGAACGTGCGGCCGATGGCCATCACTTCGCCGACGGATTTCATCTGCGGTCCAAGCGATTGGTCGACGCCGGGAAACTTTTCGAACTGCCACTTCGGAATCTTGACGACCACGTAGTCGAGTGTGGGCTCGAAGCAGGCGGGAGTCTTACGCGTGATGTCGTTCGGAATCTCGTCGAGCGTATAGCCGACGGCAAGCTTGGCGGCAATTTTCGCAATCGGGAAGCCGGTCGCCTTCGATGCCAGCGCGGAAGAGCGTGAGACGCGCGGGTTCATTTCGATCACCACCATGCGCCCGGTTGATGGATTGACGCCAAACTGGATATTGGATCCACCGGTCTCGACGCCGATCTCGCGGATCACGGCAATCGCCGCATCGCGCATTACCTGGTACTCGCGGTCGGTGAGCGTCTGCGCCGGGGCGACGGTGATGGAGTCGCCGGTGTGCACGCCCATGGGATCGAAGTTTTCGATGGAGCAGATGATGATGACGTTGTCTTTCGTGTCGCGCATCACCTCGAGCTCGTACTCTTTCCAGCCGAGAACGGATTCTTCGATCAGGCACTCATGCGCGGGGGAGAGGTCGAGGCCGCGGGCGAGCACTTCCATCAGCTCTTCGCGGTTGTAGGCGATACCTCCGCCCGTGCCGCCCAGCGTAAACGAGGGGCGAATGATGACCGGAAAGCCGATCTTGCCCGCGAACTCGATGCCGTCTTTCAGGTTGTTGACGAGCGCCGATTTCGGCACGTCGAGCCCGATGCGCTGCATGGCGTCCTTGAAAAACAGGCGGTCTTCGGCTTTCTTGATGGCGCTGATTTGCGCGCCAATCAGACTTACGTTGTACTTGTCGAGCACGCCGCTGTCGGCAAGTTCAATGGCGAGGTTGAGCGCGGTCTGCCCGCCAACGGTCGGCAGAATGGCAAAGCCCGCACTGGGCGCCATCTCCCGCTCGACGCGAAGAATCTCTTCGAGATATTCGCGTGTCAGCGGCTCGATGTAAGTGCGGTCCGCCGACTCGGGATCGGTCATGATGGTGGCCGGGTTCGAGTTGGCCAGCACAACTTCAAAGCCCTCCGACTTGAGCGCCTTGCAAGCCTGCGTGCCGGAATAGTCGAACTCCGCCGACTGGCCGATGACGATGGGGCCCGAGCCGAGGATGAGGATTTTTGAGATATCGGTTCGTTTAGGCATTATGCAATCTTCGTAGTAGTGCTTTGAAGGGGCGCGGCTTCAGCCGCGCCGCTACGGCCCTCTTCCACTTTAGCGTTGTCATCCCTATTTTCAGTCTTGTCATCCCGAGCGAAGCGAGGGATCTGCAGTTTTGTCAGCTCACCCCAACCCTCCGCCAGGTCTTGCCATGCCGGGTTCATAGTCTTGATTAGCGCAAGTCGCTTCGCCCGCGTCCATGCCTTGATTTGTTTTTCGCGGGCAAGGGCATTGTTCACGTACTTGAACGTTTCGTAATAAACCAATCGGTTAATGTGGTACTTCTTTGTGAAGCCGTCGATTTCGCCTGCCTTGTGCTGCAGTGCGCGATTGTAGATGTCTCCAGTCACGCCGGTGTAGAGAGTGAGAGAGCGGCTGGCCATGATGTAGACGTAGTAGCGCTTCTCTTCTCGCATGCTTTCAATCCTTCACTGCACACGGCTCATTCGGGCGCAAACGCTATAGCGGGGTCGGCCGACTGCAGATCCCTCGCTTCGCTCGGGATGACAAATCAATAGAGATTTCTCTAGGGTGCACCCCTCCAAAGCTAAGTACTCACTGCACTTTCAGATTGCAGTGTAAGTCCAGCAGCACATTGATGCTGTCTTGGCACTCCCGATCTCCAGAGCGCCGCCTAAACGCGATCGGAAGCCGCTTGGATTCTCGCTCTGACATGGTCAACCCTGTGCAACCAGCTTTGCCCTCAATGGTCAACCAGTACTGGCGATCTGGAACAACCCCCGCGAGTCGAAAGCGTCCGTTTTCGTTGGTCGTCGCTATTTCGTAGCGATTTGCTATCGCATCGTCCGGCGTATCTTTAGGCAGCTCGTGCAACTCAATCAACGCTTTTGAGACTGGCAATCGATCTTCTCCTATCGCTGTCCCACAAACAGAAATCCAATCGTTAGCCGCCTCAGTCGCGCGATGGCGCGAGCAACTGCAGAGCAGAGCGAAGACCAGCAAGATCAGAGCCAGCCGAAGCACTATCATCTAAACTCCTCCATTAAACTCCTCCATCATCTTCACAAAATCCTTAAACAAGTAGTGCGAATCGTGTGGGCCCGGTGCGGCTTCCGGGTGGTACTGCACCGTGAACAGCGGCAAATTCCGGTGGCGCATGCCCTCTAGCGTCGAATCGTTTAGATCGATGTGCGTCAATTCGACCTCGCTTTGCGGCAGCGAATCGGGATCGACGGCGAAGTTGTGGTTGTGCGCGGTGATCTCGATCTTGCCGCTGGCCAACTGCTTCACCGGATGATTTCCGCCGTGGTGGCCGAATTTCAGCTTGAAGGTCTTCCCTCCGAGCGCGATACCAGTGAGCTGATGTCCCAGGCAAATTCCGAAAATCGGCTGCCGTCCCATCAGGCGCCGAATGTTGTCGACCGCATAGGTGCAGGGCTCGGGATCGCCCGGCCCGTTCGACAGGAAAACTCCATCCGGCTTCAGCGCCAGCACGTCCTCCGCGGTAGTCTGCGCCGGGACGACCGTTACCTTGCAGCCTTCTCCGCGCAGCTTGCGCAGGATGTTCTGCTTGATGCCGAAATCGTAGGCGACCACGTGGAAGCGCGCCGGTTCGTCTTTTACGCCGACCACTTCGTCGGGCAAGTGCGAGCGCTCGCCCGTCTCCCACACGTAGGTGTGGTTGGTAGAGACGACTTTGGCGAGATCGGTGCCATCCATTTTCGGAATCGCGCGCGCCTTGGCGACAAGTTTCTCCGTATCGTCTTCGAGCGTCGAGATCACGCCGCGCATCACGCCGTAAGTGCGCAGGTGGCGGACCAGCGCCCGCGTGTCAATCTCGGCGAGCACCGGGATTTTGAACTGCTCCATGAACTCGTCCGTCACCTGCTGCGAACGCCAGTTCGAGCTGACTTTCGAGAACTCGCGCACGATCAGCCCCTCGATGTAAGGGCGCACGGCCTCGTTGTCTTCGGGATTGGTGCCGTAGTTTCCGATTTCGGGGTTGGTCAGGACGACAATCTGCCCGGCGTAGGAGGGGTCGGTGAAAATTTCCTGGTAGCCGGTAATGGAAGTATTGAAAACGACTTCGCCGGAGCACTCGCCTTTAGCGCCGAAGCCTTTGCCTCGGAAGACTCTGCCGTCTTCGAGCGCAAGGATCGCTTGCATTGGAACTCCTGGGAGTGGATTTTAGAGATTCTAGCAGGAGAGCGAGATGGTGTCAGTAGAAAGCTGTCAGCTCTCAGTTGTCAGTTGTCAGTTCTCAGTGAAATCCAAGGCAAGGCGCTGTTAGCTGCCTTTCAGAAAAGGAATGGGGTTTACTGAGAGCTGACAACTGATAACTGAAAGCTGTTCTACCGCAGCCTTCCCAGCTTGTCCATCGGCCAATATCCGAAGACGGCTTTCCCGTAGATGTAGCGTTCGTTCACGGTACCGAAGTCGCGGCTGTCGTTCGACATCGTGCGATGGTCGCCGAGGACGAAGAAGCCATTCGACGGAACCACGACTTCGCCATAAGATCGAGCGTCCGCGTAATCGTTGGGAACGTAGTCTTCGTCGAGCGCCTCGCCGTTCACATAAACCTGGCCGTTCTCAATGCGGATGCGGTCGCCGGCAACGCCGATGACGCGCTTGATGTAGCTCTTCGAAGTGTCGCGCGGATAGCGGAAGACGACGATGTCGCCACGCTGGATGGGCTCCCAGCGATAGACGAACTTGTTGACGAAGATCCGTTCCTGGTCTTCAAGTCCGGGCATCATACTGGTGCCCTCAACCTTCACCGGCTGGTAGAGAAAGATAATGATGAAAGCCGAGATGGCGAGCGAGACGAGGAGATCGCGTGCCCACACTGCCACCACTGGCAGCGGGCGCGCACCAAATTCTTTTGTAGCCGCCGAGGTCGGCGGCTGGGGGCTCCCCACGTCAGGCATCGTGTCCCTATTCTATCTGACGTTTTGCAGTTGCCAAACCCTCGCCTTTCCCCGTACAAACAATGCAACCCTATTGCAAACACGATTGCATAAATATGACCGACTACTCAATCTTCCCGAAGATCAATGCAACGCTCAACGGATCGAGCGCGGTGCTGCTGGTCACAGGACGCGCGCTCATTGCGCGCGGCAAGATGGCGGCGCATCGCGCGGTGATGTTGACCGCGCTCGTAACCTCTTCCCTTTTCCTCGTGTCGTATCTCTACTACCACTATCACGTGGGTTCCGTGCATTTTCGCGGCACCGGGTGGACGCGGCCCCTCTATTTCACCGTCCTGATCTCGCACACCACGCTGGCCCTGGTCATCGTGCCGATGGTGATCATGACGCTCACCCGTGCCTTGCGCGAGCAATTTGACCGGCATCGGACAATCGCGCGCTGGACGTTTCCACTCTGGCTCTACGTCTCGATGACGGGCGTGGTGGTTTACCTGATGCTGTATCAGATTTTTGTATAGCAACCGTAGAGACGGGGCTTGCCCCGTCTAGTGAGACGCGGCAAGCCGCGTCTCTACTGGAAACTAGGGGATGGGCGTCGAGAATCCGCTTTCCTCGCAGCCCGCCCGATTCATCACATATTTCTGGTACGGGCGACACCGCCAATGGACCGCCCAATTCTGCTATAGTGAGCGTCTCAAAGGAGCTCGCAGTCATGAAAAGCGTGAATAAAGTCATTCTGGTGGGAAACCTGGGCAAGGATCCCGAGATCAAATACACGCCGCAGGGCAAGCCGGTGGCGAAATTTTCCTTGGCGACCAATGAGCGCTACAAGGACAAAGACGGCCAGTGGCAGGATCGCACCGAGTGGCACAACATCGTGCTCTGGGAGCGGCTGGCGGAGATCGCCGGAGAGTATCTGAAGAAGGGCGGCAAGGTTTATATCGAAGGCCGCATCCGAACCGACTCCTGGGACGACAAGCAAACCGGCCAGAAAAAATACATGACCAACATCATCGGCAGTGACATCGTCCTGCTCGGCGGACGCGGCGAAGGCGGCGGTGGCGAACACGCTGGCAGTTCGCGCGGAGTCGCGGCTTCCTCGGGCGGGAACAACTTCGACCAGAGCGCGCCCGAACCGGAGCACGCCCCAGTCGGTAGCTCGCCGATTACGGACGAAGACATTCCGTTCTAGTGTCGTGTCCCGTAAATTCGCGACAAAAATATAGGCTGTCATCTTGAGCGAAGCGAAAAACCTATGCATTTGCGCGGTCAACGACATAGGTCCTTCGCTTCGCTCAGGATGACAGTTGGCATTCATGTCGCGAACTTGCGGTACACCGCACCAGGACTCCCATCTTGAGCACACCTATGCTCGCAGATCGAAATTGCGTCCCCTGCCGCGGCGGTGTTCCGCCGCTAAAGGGAAACAAACTCACCGAAATTCATCGTCAGCTAGCGGAACCTGGGCAGTGGAATATCGTCAACCAGCATCACCTCGTGCGCGCCTACAAGTTTCCCGATTTTAAGTCCGCCCTGGCTTTCGTGAATCGCGTCGGCGAAGTGGCCGAGAAGCAGGGCCATCATCCCGACATCCTTCTGGGATGGGGCAACGTCGAGATCACGCTCTGGACGCACGCGGTCGATGGGCTGACCGAGTCGGATTTCATCCTGGCAGCGAAGATTGATCAGCTCCATCGGGTCATCGAACCATCGGGCCATCGGGCGATCTGAAAATCATGAATTGCAGATGGCCCGATGACCCGATCACCCGATCTTTCCCCAAACCCCGCACCCTGAGGCCAAAACGGGCCGCCCGCTGGCAAAACTGTACAAAGCGTTGCACACGACAAAAGTCAGGCTCTGGAAAACCGTCGGACTTTCAACCTTCAGGGCATAGTTTGCCTCAAAAACGCCCTCTTTGAATTAATTGTGAAAGTCGATCGATTGGAGAACCGCTTGCCACTATTTAAGGCGAAAGGAGCTTCATCCTGTGCAAAACTTGGGCCCTGTTGTTCTGCTAGTCCTGATTCTGGCTACGAATTCTTTTGCCGCACCTGCCGTCGTACAATCCTCGGTCATTCCGGAACCCGGTCTTCTCGCCTTACTCGGAGGCGGCCTGGTTGGCTTGGCCACCTTGATTCGGCGTCACCTGGGCGACTAATTCTTCTTCTTCCCGCCGAGAGCCCCCTCGGCACTCCCTTCCACATCTTCGCGCCCTAGCGGCGTCAATCACTCTCCCGAATGTTTTCCGTTCGCAACCAATTCCAGAAAATATTGGTGAATGCGCCGGTCTTCGCTCAATTCAGGATGGAACGTCGCCGCCAGCGTCTTGCCCTTCCGCACCAGCACCGGATCTTTGCCTTCCGTCGCGATCACTTCCACGCCTGCGCCTGTGCGTTCAATCTTCGGAGCGCGGATGAACACCATTTCGATGGGCTCGTTAAGAAACTGCCCTTCTCGGATGGAGCTGTCGATCTGGCGGCCGTAAGCATTCCGCCGCACCGTGATGTCGAGCGCGCCCAGGCCAGCCTGCTTCGGATTCTCTACTTCTGTCGCCAGCAGGATGCATCCCGCGCAGGTGCCAAAGGTCGGCTTCACGCGTACGAAATCCTTCAGCTTTGCGAATCCGTCCTCCCCGAGCAGCTTGAGAAATGTCCCCGACTCGCCCCCGGGAATCACCAACCCGTCGATCTCAGCCAGTTGCTCCGGTTTCTTCACCAGCACAACTTCCGCGCCCAGCTCTTCGAGCCGCCGCCGATGCGCATCGAAATCGCCTTGGAGGGCTAGAACACCGATTTTCATGACAGTCGGTCGTTGGTCGTTCGTCGTTGGTCATTGGCCAAAAACGATGTGAGCTGATTTTATACGACGGCTCGTGGCGATTCTTGTTTGCAGTGGATGCAAAGCATCGCGGGATCAACCGGGTTCGGCGGCGGAGGGGATCTCGGCTGTCAGCTCACAGTAAATGGGCTTTGGCACTCTTGAGGGGTACCCCCCTCCCCCCATCTTTTTCGATCTATTAGAATCATGGGGTTAGCGCAAAAATCCTCAATCTAAAGGACTTACATGGAAATTCTTCATCGGTAAGGACTTAGCGGCGGTCCGACCGGGATTTCGGAGGCAGACTTGCCCCTTCGGCCGCTCCCCAGGGTCACGCCCCAGCAGTAAGTTGTCAAAGATTGGCTACACGCCTTTTGCGAGATGCGTCTTGTGCGTCTCTGGAGACAAACACTTCTCGCCGTGACATTCTTCACACATTTTCGCATCGGGCGAGTTGGGCGTCTGTGATGGCGCTCACTGGTTGATTGTGATGAATAAAGGACAGCCGCATAGCTGAGGACAAGACGGTTCTTTTTCACCGCTTACGGGCGCGCTCGCGGAGAGCGGGAATCAAGCCCTTGCGGCGGATTTCGGCTACGGGAAGTTCAATTTTCGGCCCCTTGGCGGCAGCGACGAGGTCCTGTTCAAGATTGCTTAGGCGTCGCTCCTTGTCTTGCCGAATCAGTTCGCGAACATACTCGCTCGGCGTTCCCCAATCCCCCGAAGCGACCTGCCTTTCGACGTATTGTTTGAGTGGTTCGGGGAGGGAGATGTTCAATGAGGTCATGGGCATGGCTTCATAATATGACAGTTTATGAAGGTGTTCAAGGCGCGGGTGCCCCGCTCTTGTCGCGTTTTCTGCGACAGGGCGGGGACTTTGACTTTCCCAATTGTGGAAGAACGATGAGGAATTTTAGCGGCTGTGGTCTTCGCAGCCGAGGCTCCGGGGTTACGATGCTGACATGCCGTGGGGCCTCAAGCGCTTTCAGGAAGCCCGCTGTCTACACTTTGTGACGTTTAGCTGCTATCGACGCGCTCCGCTTCTTGGCACGGCGCGCGCCCGCGACATCTTCGAGCAAACTTTCGAGCAGACGCGGCAATGGTATGGATTTTACGTCTCTGGATACGTGGTCATGCCCGAACACGTTCATTTGCTGATGAGCGAACCGGAACGGGCAAAGCTTTCCGTGGCGCTGCAAATGCTCAAGCAGAATGTGGCGCGGCGCTTGCGCACGCCGGAGGGCGGTCTGTTGTGGCAGCCGCGATATTACGACTTCAATGTTTGGAGCGAGGCCAAGCGGATCGAGAAGTTGCGTTACTTGCACCGAAATCCGGTGAAGCGCGGTCTGGTGCGGAGTCCGGAGGATTGGGCGTGGAGCAGTTTTCGTCACTATGTTTCAGGCGTTGAAGGAGTGGTGGAAATTGAGTCGCAGTGGACGGCGCGGAAGCGAGAACAGATGGGAGTCGTGGTGGGGATAGGAAGTCAAAATCCCCGCCCTGTGTCTGCAAAAAACGCAGACACAAGGACGGGGCACCCTCGGGAGTTGAGATGAGTGAAAGGGTGGGCCAGCCCCCGCGGCGCTTGCGCTCGCCGGAGGGCGGTCTGTTGTGGCAGCCGCGATATTACGACTTCATATTACGACTAGCATGTCTGGAGCGAGGCCAAGCGGGTCGAGAAGTTACGTTATATCCACCGTAATCCGGTGAAGCGCGGTCTGGTGCGGAGTCCGGAGGATTGGGCGTGGAGCAGTTTTCGTCACTACGTTTCAGGCGTTGAAGGAGTGGTGGAAATTGAGTCGCAGTGGACCGCGCGGAAGAGAGAACAGATGGGAGTCGTGGTGGGGATAGGAGGTCAAAATCCCCGCCCCTTCGGCTTCGCTCAGGGCAGGCTCTGTCGCACAAAACGCGACAAGGACGGGGCACCCTCGGGAGCTAGGATGAGGGAAAGGGTGGGCCAGCCCCCCACCAAACCCGTCCCTTAGCCTTGAAGTTGGTCACCGCGCCGATATGGACAGTGCCCTGTTTCACGAAACGGAATTGATCTACAGTTCACTATGTCTAGAGCCGCCTTTTAGGGTATAGTAAGCATCCCCAAGGTTTTATAAGAACTGAGCCCCAGAAGTTGGCTTCTTTGAGATAATGGCATAAAGAAAATGTCAGTCATGTCGATGGTATGGGTATGAGTAAAGCTTCCCCAGAAACGAGGCTTTGAAATGGAAGAATCTAAGCAATTTGAAGAAGAGGTCACGGAACTGTTCAAGACAATCGACAACCAGTTCCCGGGCGTTGCGGAGGGCATTCGTGTGCTCAATATGTCCTACAGCGACTACCTCACTATTTTGCAGAACTCTCAGCCTCCAACATCGTTCGCGGCGAACGGAACGGTTATTCGTTAGGCCGCGTGGGTGGTGATGACGAAGCCAATCTGGAGCAAAGTTCTCGACGAGATAATGCAGAAGGGTCTTCAGGACCAGCAGCGGCCTCCTACGCCCGGACAGGCAAGTCAAGTTGACATATATAGGCGATCAAAGATAACCGCTGTACAGGACTTGACAGCGCGCCCCTTGATTGTCTATGCCACTGCCTGCACTGTTTCGAAACAGGTCCACCCGGCCATGCTAATGATTGAGCCGGGCGATATGACAGGCTTTCAAGCCGTCACACAGTTTATTAAAGGCAAGAAACTCGACGTTCTGCTCCACAGCCCCGGCGGGTATCCTGACGCCACTGAGGCGTTGGTCAAAATGTTGCGTAGACAGTTTGACGACATCCGCTTTATCGTTCCCGCTTTTGCAAAAAGTGCGGCAACGATGTTGGCGATGTCAGGCAATGAAATCTTGATGGCTCCCGACGCTGAACTGGGTCCAATTGATCCGCAGATGCGTACAGCAAACGGAACCTCACCGGCTATAGCAATTCTGGAATTGTTTCAAAAAGCTCAGGCCGAAATCGCCGCTGACCCATCGAAGCTCGCTGGTTGGATGCCCATTTTGTCTCAAATGGGTCCCTCCTTGATTATCGACTGTGACCACGCGATCACATTGTCCGGTGAGTTGGTCGAAACGTGGGTACGGGAATACATGTTCGCAGGCGAACAAGACGCGAGTGCCAAGGCGAAAACAATTGCTGATTACTTGGGCGACCACAAAAATTTCAAATCGCATGGAAGGGCTATAAAAATTCCTGACCTACTTGCGAAGGGCGTCAAAGTGAAAGACCTGAGGACGATGGTAGTCGGTCTCCACGATGCAGTCACAATCCTTTATAGCTGTATCGACATCATCCTGAGCAACTCAGGCATGTACAAGCTTTTTGAAAATGCGGACGCGGCGGTTGTTCGGCAACAACAGCAGATGATAATGCCATTCCAGATGCCAACTCCGACGCCGCAGCGGGTGCAATAAAACCCGCAGCGAAACCACTAGCGTTGTCAGGCCCCGCGTACCCCAAAGCGCGCTCGGGCTTCTTTCCTTGGTTTCTCCTGTCGCGCGTACACCAATAGGTGCTTACCAGCCCCGCGTCTGCAGCAGGTGCGCCTCATCAAGCGTGGACACAGCCAGCCCCTTCATAGCGCCAGCTAAATCCTCGCTGACTTCAAGTAACACTTTAGGGTCCTTGAAGTGCGTTGCCGCCTGCACAATCGCTTTCGCGCGCTTCTCGGCTTCGGCGGGGTCGGCGAATTCGGTCGAGTTCTTCATGAAGATGCCCGATCCGACGAATACCGCTTCGGCTCCCAGTTGCATTACCAGCGACGCATCCGCCGGAGTCGCGATTCCGCCCGCGGAGAAATTCGGCACCGGCAGCTTGCCGTCACGCGCCACCATCTTCACCAGTTCGTAGGGCGCCTGGTGCTCCTTGGCTTTCGCATAGAGTTCTTCTTCCCCGAGCACGGTCAGAATCTTCATCTCCTGCACAATCTGGCGAATGTGCCGGACGGCATGCACCACGTCTCCGGTGCCAGCCTCGCCCTTGGTACGAATCAGGGCCGCACCTTCGGCGATGCGCCGCAAAGCCTCGCCAAGGTTGCGGGCACCGCAGACAAACGGCACGGTAAACGCGTGCTTGTCCACGTGATGCGCTTCGTCGGCGGGCGTGAGCACTTCGGACTCGTCAATGTAATCGACGCCCAGTTCCTGCAGGATCTGCGCCTCGGCAAAGTGACCGATGCGGCACTTTGCCATGACCGGGATCGACACGGTCGCCATGATCTCGCGAATCTTTTTCGGCGAGGCCATGCGCGCCACCCCGCCTTCGGCGCGAATCTGCGCCGGAACGCGCTCCAGAGCCATTACCGCGACGGCCCCGGCTCTCTCCGCGATCTCCGCTTGTTTCGCGTCGGTTACGTCCATGATCACGCCGCCCTTGAGCATTTCGGCGAGACCCGTCTTCAAGCGAAGGCTGGTGCTGTTGTGTCCGTTGTTCTGCGACATAGGCCACTCTCTTCTGAATCGTCAGCGATCTTAAATCGTCAGATCTTAAATCGTGAAGATCCTGAATCGTGAAGGATAGGGATGAAGATGAAATCGTCGGCGCGCCAAAGCACGCCCGAAACGAAAGCATGCGCTGCAAACTGCTTCCCGCTCCCACACTTCATTTTACAGCCCGTTTGCGATTCGCGGTACCCCTATCGCTTGCTAATGGAGAGCCGGGCGTCCCCGCCCGGCTGGACGGGCGAGACGCCCGTCGCTCCACCGGCTACGCCTGCTAGCGGTCCACGAATCGCGCGAACATGCGGTGCGGATCGATCGCGATAAACAAGCCCCGCCCGCGCGCCAGAACTTCCCCTTTTTCGTTCAGGATCTCCGCCATATTGATGTGCTTCCGGCCCTTCACCTTAACCTCGCGCGATTCCACGCGCAGCGGCTGTTTCAGCGGCACCGGCTTCAGGTAATTCACGGTAATCTCGGAAGTCAGCGCCACCACGTGACGCAGCTTGTTCACCTTGCCCATCGCTTCATCGAGGATGGTCGCGATGATGCCGCCGTGGCAGTGCCCGGGCGGCCCGGTGTAGCGTTTGCCCAGCCGGAATCGGCAGACGAAACAGTCGCGCTCCTCGTCGTAGGTGAAGCGCAGCCGCATGCCGTCAGGGTTGTTCTTGCCGCAGGCGAAGCAGTAGTTCTTCTGTAGTTGTACGTAGCGTGTGTCGTGTCCAGCTTCGTGCTTCTTACCGGCCATCGAAAGATTCTATCGCGAGCTGGCAGCGGAACATCGACGGCGAGCTAAATCGCCGGTAGAAAAAAAGCGTACAAGTTGGATGAATAGCTCGTGGAGCGCCGGGCGTCCCCGCCCGTCCTTTCGGACGCCAGCGGATGCAATGATACGTATCTCGATAGCACCATGCTTGCTATGATCTATCCATGAAGAAGATTGTGAAAAAGGTGAGATCTAGGCCCAAGTCGCAGGTCGTCGGCACGAGCCGAAAAAGGGTTGTCAAGCAGGTTCCGGCGGACGACGCGAAGCGGGATTTCATCGGCCGGTTGAAGGGCATAATCCGGATTGTGGGCGATATCGAATCCCCAATTGAGCCGCCGGAAGCGTGGGAGTGCTATGGTGGGGGTGACCTGGAGCGAATCAATCAAGCGGCCGAGTGGCTCAATGCAGAGTCAGTCGATGCGCTCGACTATCAGGCCATTGGCCGCCCCGGATTTCCCGCCGATGCGAAGAAACGCGGGCGAGGGCGCCCGCGCCACACACAGAACTAGTCGTAGTACTCCAGCCCCAGATGCGTAATCAGCTCTTCGCCCTTCAAATGCCGCAGCGTGTTCTTCAACTTCATGAGCTGAATGAACAGATCGTGCTCCGGATACAGCCCCGGCGCGGTCATCGGCGACTTGAAGTAGAAACTCAGCCATTCCTGAATCCCCAGGCGGCGTAGCTCCGGCGTGCGCTGCGCGAGGTCGAGGAAGAGCACCAGGTCGAGCACGATCGGCGCCGCAAGAATCGAGTCGCGGCACAGGAAGTCCACCTTGATCTGCATCGGATAGCCGAGCCATCCGAAGATATCGATGTTATCCCAACCCTCTTTGTTGTCACCACGCGGCGGGTAATAGTTGATGCGGACTTTGTGGAAAATATTGCCGTAGAGTTCGGGATACAAGGCGGGCTGCAGAATGTGCTCCAGCGCTCCGAGTTTCGATTCTTCCTTGGTCTTGAACGACCCGGGATCGTCGAGCACTTCGCCGTCGCGATTGCCCAGGATGTTGGTCGAATACCATCCGCTCAGCCCGAGCAGGCGCGCTTTGAAAGCGGGAGCCAACACGGTCTTCAGCAAAGTTTGCCCGGTCTTGAAATCCTTGCCGCAGATAGGAACCTCGCGCTCGCGCGAAAGTTCGTGCATCGCCGGTATATCAACGGTCAGGTTCGGCGCGCCGTTCGCGAAGGGCACGCCCTCCATGAGCGAGGCGTAGGCATAGACCATCGAGGGCGCGATGTTTTTGTCGTTCTCTTGCATCGCCTTTTCGAGCGACTTCACACTCTGATGAATCGCCTTGGGCTTAATGAAGCTCTCGGTCGAGGCGCACCAGATGGTGATCAGACGGCTGGCGCGGCTCGACTTCTTGAAGTCGCGGATGTCCTGACGTAGCTGCTCGGCCAGGTCCAGCTTGTTCTTGCCCCGCTTCACGTTCGGCCCGTCGATCTTCTTGACGTAATTGTGATCGAACACAGCCTTCATCGGCGTGATGGCGCTGAGGCGCTTCTTCACTTTGTCGAGCAGGTCGCGCTCCAGCACGCCGGCGTTGCGGGCGGCCGCGTACATGTTGTCTTCGAAAATATCCCATCCGGTGAAGACCAGATCGTCAAGCCCGGCCAGAGGAACGAATTCCTTGATCTTCGGCGAGCGGCCGTCGGTGCGCTTTCCCAGACGGATCGTTCCCATCTGCGTGAGCGAGCCAATGGGATGCGCGATTCCCTTGCGCACCGCTTCGACGCCCGCAACAAACGTCGTAGCGACTGCGCCCATGCCCGGGATCATCACGCCCAGCTTGCCCTTGGCCGGCTCAATCGCGTAGTTCTGCCCGGCGCCGCTGTGTGCCTGGCTTGAGGACTTCACCTCGACGGACTTAGCCTCGACGCTAGCCACCTTCTTCACTGCTGTCTTCACTGTCGTGGGGGACTTTTTCAGCTTCGCCATATTTTGGCTGCTTCCTTGTAGGAACTGTGGGATGTGTGCAAACCGTTTATGTTCTCGCATCCGGTGAGCTTTTTGCAAACGCGCGCGCCTGAATCCCCAGAAAAGCCACTCCAATGGCGTCTGCAACGCATTGGGTGGCGTTCGCGAAGGGCGCCGCTGAGTTTCAGAGGGAAATCTCGCCCGTCGGTTTGACCTTGATGGAATGAGTTCCCGCGGCAAAGCCGTCGAGGAGGAGGTTGTGGTGCGCAATGATCTGCGCGGCCGTTAGCACCGGAGTATCGCGGGTAAGATGCGCGTCGGCTACCAGCGTCACATCGTAGCCAAGCGTAACCGCACGGCGGCAAGTCGTATCGACACAGTATTCGGTCATGCCACCCACAATGATGAGATGTCGAATTTTGCCAGCCCGAAGTTCTTCTGCGAGTCGCGTCTCGAAGAAAGAGTCCGATGCCTTCTTTCTGATGACGGGATCTCCACTCATCGGAAGAACCGAAGGATGGATCGCCCACGCCGAGGTCTCCGCTTCGAGGGGATGTCCCTTGGGACCGTCGTGCTGGATGAACAAAACGGATATTCTGGAGGTACGCGCCTTGGTCAGCAGAACCGTGACATTCGATAAAACACGATCCCGCAGTTCGGGCGGCATAAGCCTCACCAGACCAACCTGAACATCAACGATCACCAGCGCGGACTTCAGGAAAACCTCCTCTTACTTTCCGTCCAGCTCCACGTTCTTGATCGGCAAGTCCCAATGTCCGTCGAGGATTTCAAACCGCCGCTGCTCTTCCTTCGCGTACGTGGCCTGGTCGGGCCAAAGCTGCTTCTTCAGCGCGTCTTCGTCGAACGGCTCATTTGCGGCCGTCGAGTTTTTGAACACGATGGTCACGCGATAATCCCAGCGCCCGTCTTCGGTCGTGTGGTAGCGCGGCTGGTCCATCCAGACCTTGAGCATGCGGCCCATCCCCACCTGCTTCTGCAGCAGCGGGTAGTGGTTCTTCTTGAACAGCCGCAGAAACTCGTCGGCATGTCCCCACTTGGCCTTGTAATAGTATTCGACCACGAAAGGCTTGCCCGTTTCGGGTGCGGATTGGGCTGGGAGCGAGATCGGAAACAAGGTCAGGAACAGAAGAAGGAGTCGAAGTTTCATGGTTACAATTTATCGCATAAATCGCCTCTTGGCGCAGTCAGTCACAGTCAAGCCGACAGGCCGACCGCCGCCCTCCGTCCAATGCTAGAATTACTTGTGCCCGCCGCTTCCCTCCGCCTCATCGCCATTGATATTGACGGCACCCTGCTCAACCCGGAATTTCAGATTTCCGAAACCGATCTCGCAACCCTCCGACGCGTGCACGCCCAAGGCATCGAGGTCATCCTGGTCACCGGGCGGCGCCACACCTTTGCCCTGCCCATCGCCCAACAACTGGGATTTGATCTCTGGTTGATCAGTTCTAACGGCGCCATCACCCGCTCCCTCGCCGGAGAAACGTTCCACCGCGACCTGCTCCCCGAACCGACCTGCCGCGAACTCGTCGGCGTGATGCAAGAATTTCGTGGTCAGACCGTTCTGACTTTTGACAGCAATGATCTTCACGGCGATGCTTCGGGCACCATCGTGATCGAGCGCCTGGACAAGCTGGAAGCCAGCATCCAGCGCTGGCTGGAAAAAAACATGCAGTACATCCAGTTCGTGGTTCCGATCGAGGACGCGCTCACCACCGATCCGGTGCAGGCCATGTTTTGCGGTCCGGTCGCGGACATGCAGCGGGTATTGCAAGTCCTCGCAAGCTGCGGCCTGCCCATCACAGTTTTGCGTACGGAGTACCCGGGCCGCGATCTTTCGATTGTCGATGTGCTCAATGCCGGCTGTTCCAAGGGACACGCGCTCGAGCGCTGGGTCAATTACCGGCGCATTACCCGCGACCAGGTCATGGCCATTGGTGATAACTATAACGACATTGAAATGCTTGCCTTCGCCGGCCACTCTTTTATCATGGGGAATGCATCGGAAGAGTTGCGCAGTCGCGGCTGGACGCTTACCCGCTCGAACGCCGAAAGCGGGGTGTCAGCGGCCATCGAGCACGTGCTAAATGGAAAAGCGCTCGAACCGGTGGTCGTTGACCAGATTCGCGGACCAGTGACTGGCGAACGAACGACTGGCGAACCACCGATCATGGGCAGCTTGTAATGATTCGAAGACCATGATTCGAAGAAAACCATCAGCGATGGAGCGACGGGCGCCCTCGCCCGTCCCACCCCAGGTGCGGGTAAAATGAACCGCACTAGTAAAAATCGGGCTGCGAGAATTGTGGCGAAAGCCGCCGTGTTCTTCTGTGCCGTCGCCGTAGCTCTATTCGCTCGTCCCGCGACTGCCGCCGAGTTGGCAGTCCTCAGCAACGGCTTTTCCATCCGCCACGAGCATCGCCTGGTGATGGGAACAACGACTCGCCTCTATCTCGCTGCCGACGATTCCAGCTTCACCGACGTGCCCACCAACGAAATCACCGGCTACGAAAAAGATCTCTCCTTGCCGGCGCCCGCGGATTCGCGCGCCTCCATCCCCGCCCCGCCCGCGAAATCTGGGCCTGTTAAATCTGGATCCGCGCCCGCTCTGCATCAAATCGTGAACTCCGCCAGCGCCGTCTATCATCTCGATCCCGATCTCGTGAACAGCGTCATTCACGCCGAAAGCGGATTCAACGTGCGCGCCGTTTCCCCTAAAGGCGCCCGCGGGCTCATGCAGCTCATGCCCGCCACCGCCAGCCAACTGGGCGTGAACGATGCCTTCGATCCGCAAACCAACGTCGAGGGCGGAAGCCGCTATCTGCGCGAACTGCTGGAGCGCTACAACTTCGATCTCGTCAAGGCGCTGGCTGCTTACAACGCAGGACCGCAGCGCGTCGAACAGTATCGGGGAGTGCCGCCATTTCGCGAAACCCGCGCTTACGTGGCCCGAATCGTGCACGAATACAACACGAAGAAGATCGCCCAGGAAAAAGAAGCGAAACAAAAACGGGTCTCCACCCGAGTACCTAGCAAAACCCCGAGCCACGCCCACCGCGCTCCGAAACCCGCAGCCACCACCGTCTCCCCGCGTTGACCATCCTGGTACCGTGACCGCGTGATTGTTACTGCTATCGATCCAAGCTTGCCGGTGGAGAGCCGGGCGTCCCCGCCCGGCTGGACGGGCGAGACGCTCGTCCCTCCACCGCATGAATCATCGCGCGGTCGCAGTACTAGCGTTGACCCTGCCTCATCTCTCATTTACCTTCATTGCGGGGGCGTGCTCGTCACAACTGCGCTACTCTGCCTTTCGCGCCACATGAACAAAAACAAATACGCAGCGTTCGCGGTTGCTTTCGTGGTGCTGGCGGTGCTGGTCTACCTCCAATTTCGGACATGGCGGAACTTCGACTGGGCGCGGCTCTTTCAATTCGGACTGACTTGGCGCCACATTTTCCACGGCGTCGCGCTCATCTACCTCGCCTACTTCTTGCGTGCGGTTCGATGGAAAATCTTTCTTCGACCCGTGCGCAAGCAAGCGTCCATCCTGGGATTAGTCCCACCCACCTTGATCGGATTCACCGGACTCGCCTTGCTCGGTCGTCCTGGCGAATTGATTCGTCCATATCTGATTGCCCGCCGTGAGAACCTGCCTTTCGCCTCGCAAGTGGCGGTCTGGGCCGTGGAGCGCATTTTTGACGTTGGCGGTTTTACCGTCCTGCTGGTGGCGGCCATTTTTCTGCCCTCGAAGCTGCGCGCCTTTACGGCCCTAGCCCCGCCGGAAGTCAGGCACTGGATTCATCTCACGGGATACGGTCTGATCGCCCTCGTACTCGGACTCCTCTCGGCAGCGGTACTGACTTCTTACCGCGGAAACCGAATCGCCCAGTGGGTCGAAGGCCGTTTTTCCCATCTCGCCGAAAATTTGGGCCACCGCATCGCTCAAAAAATTCGCGAGTTTACGGTCGGGCTCAATACCATTCACGGCCCACTCGCATTCCTCCAATTGTCCGCCGTGTCGGTGGCGATGTGGTGGGTCATCGCCTTGGCTTACAAAGAAGTGACCCATGCCTACGGCGCGCCCATGAATACCATGAGCACCACCAAGGTTCTTCTTCTCATGGGCGCCAGCATGATCGGCTCCATGGTCCAGTTGCCGGGTGTCGGCGGCGGCTCCCAACTGGCGACCATCAGCGCGCTCGACCACGTCTTTGATATTGTCCCCAAGGAGCTCACGGTCAGCTGCGGCATCATGCTCTGGCTGGTAACGTTTGTCGCCGTCGTTCCCGTCGGACTCTTGCTCTCCCATCACGAACGTTTGTCGCTGCGCAAGCTTTCCGCCGAGACCGCGCAGGCCGACGACGTCGCAGCGGTCGAAAGCGCGCCCTGAAACAGGAACGTGTCAATTGTGTCGATCGGGTCATCTGATGATCGGGCCATCAAAAAACCGCTGGAAACTCGGGTTTCGATCACCCGATGGCCCGATGGCCAGATCATCCGATTCGAGCCCACTGCGCCTGCCTGTTACAATTTACTGGCACTCCTGTGCCGAACCAAACTCATGAAATGCCCCTTTTGCGGGTTTGAAAACGACAAAGTCGTGGATTCGCGCGAAAGCAAGGAAGCCGATTCCATCCGCCGCCGCCGCGAATGCCTGAAGTGCGAAAAGCGCTTCACCACCTACGAGCGCATCGACGAAATCCCGTACATGGTGGTAAAAAAAGACGGACGCCGCGAACGTTTTGATCGCCAGAAAGTTCTCAACGGCCTCATGCGCGCCTGCGAGAAGCGCCCGGTGCCGATCGGCAAGCTCGAGCAGATCGTCAATGAAGCCGAGACCTTCGTCATCGAGTCCGCCGAGCGCGAGCGCAAAACCAGCGAAATCGGCGAGCTCATCATGAACCGCCTGCGCCGTTACGACAAAGTCGCGTATGTAAGATTCGCCTCCGTTTACCTCGACTTCAAAGACGTCCAGGAATTCATGGCGGAACTGAAAGACCTGCTGAAAGCCAAAGACGCGCCCGAGCCAAAGGGCAAAGTTAAATCGGGTGATCGGGCCATCGGGTGATCGGACCATCGAAAACCGGGTTGCTGCGGCTACATCTGTTAAGAGGTTTTTTGATGACCCGATCATCCGATGACCCGATCTAGGTTTGATTATCTATGGCACACAAAGTAACCCTCATCCCGGGCGACGGCATCGGCCCCGAAGTCATCCAGGCCACGGTGCGCATGCTCGAAGCCACCGGCGTCAAATTCGAATGGGAAAGCTTCGCCGCCGGCGCCGAAGCCTTTGAGAAGTACAAGGAATACATTCCCAAAGAACTCAGCGAATCCATCGAGCGCACCCGCGTCGGACTGAAAGGTCCCGTAACCACGCCCATCGGCGGCGGCTTTGCCAGCATCAACGTCGAACTCCGCAGGCGCTTCGAGCTCTTCGCCAACTTCCGGCCCATCCGCAACCTGCCGCATATTCCCACCCGCTATCCGGGCGTGGACCTGATCGTCGTGCGCGAAAATACCGAAGGACTTTACTCCGGCATCGAACACGAAGTGGTTCCAGGAGTGGTCGAGAGCATCAAGATCATCACCGAGAAGGCTTCCACTCGCGTCTCGCGTTTCGCCTTTGAGTATGCTCGCAAAAACAAACGCAAGAAAATTCATTGCATCCACAAAGCCAACATCATGAAGTTGTCCGATGGATTATTTCTGCGCTGCTCGCGCAACATCTCGAAAGAGTACCCCGAGATCACCTACGGCGAGCACATTGTCGACAACACCTGCATGCAGCTGGTGATGAACCCCTACCAGTACGACATGCTGCTGCTGGAAAATCTCTACGGCGACATTATTTCCGATCTGTGCGCCGGATTGGTCGGCGGGCTTGGCCTGGTCCCGGGCGCGAATTTCGGCCACGAGTGCGCCATCTTTGAAGCTGTACACGGTTCCGCGCCCGACATCGCCGGAAGGAACATCGCCAATCCCACCGCCGTGTTGCGATCCGCCCTGCTCATGCTGCGCCATCTCGGCGAGCACGACGCCGCCTTGAAGATCCGCAACGCCATCGACGAGGTCTACCGCGACCGCAGCAAACTAACCCGGGACGTGGGCGGCAACGCCGGCACCTCGGAATTCGCCGACGCCATCATCCAGGCGATGGAATCGCAGAGTTCCGCCGCGGCGGGGCAACAACCGCCGCCAGAAGAATAGAGTTACGGCTTGCCGCGGTGGTAAACTAATGCGTTTCGGGAAACATACCGGGCGACGCTGTATCGCCGGTTTTCCCTTGGGGGCTATCCTGAAGGGCATCGAAATTCCGTACCATCGCGGACTGCACCGCTTCGCCGTCTTCACCGCCTGCGCCACCCTCGTCCTCATCGTCGCCGGAGCGCTCGTCACCAGCAATGACGCCGGTTTATCCGTCCCCGACTGGCCGACGTCGTTCGGCTCCTTCTACAAAATGCCTCTCATGGTTGGCGGCATTAAGTACGAACATAGCCATCGCATGGTGGCGGAGTTCATCGGACTGCTCACCATTATCCTGGCCGTCTGGACCTGGCAAGTTGAAAAGCGCCGCTGGTTGCGCCTTCTGGGCCTGGGCGCGCTAGCGACCGTGATCGCGCAAGGCATCCTCGGCGGACTGACCGTCTTATTCTTTCTGCCCGCGCCCATCTCCAGCGCGCACGCCGCCGTGGCCCAGACCTTTTTCTGCATCGCCGTCGCGATCGCCGTTTTCACTGGCCGTCGCTGGGTCGAAGAGCAGCCGCGCACCGAACTCGACCAGCGCCGCCCCGCTCTCTTCACCCTGACCGTGCTCTCGATTTTTGTGCTCTATGTGCAACTGATCCTCGGCGCCATGTTCCGCCACCATGGGTTGAGTTGGTGGCCGCACGTCATCAACGCCGCCGTCGTGGCCATCGTCCTGTCCTGGACCGCCGTTCGCGCTATCTCTGTTTACCCGCAAGTGGGCGCCGTCCGCCGTCCCGCAATCGCCATGCTCGGCCTGATGGTCGCGCAACTCTGCCTCGGCTTTCTCGCCTTCATCACCCGCGTCATGTGGGGAAGGGACGCCGCGCAACCCGAACTGCCGATGGTGATCTCGACCGTCGTCCACGTGGCCGTCGGAGCGCTGCTTCTCGCCACCACCGTAGTTCTAGCCATCCAGGTCTGGCGCCACGTTCCGGTTGCTTTCGAAGAGCGCGTCCCCGGCCACGATCAGAAGCCCGTCGCCGCATAAGTGTTTTTTGGATCGGATGATCGGGTCATCGGGTCATCTAAACCCAGCAAAGATTTGTTCTTCGATCACCCGATGACCCGATCACCCGATCAGCTCCGGGATGATAATCGCCTCGTTCCCGTCGTAGAATACCTTGTGACCCCGAACTCAACTGCCATCGACTTCGCTCCCCCCGCTCAGCCTGCCCAGCCCGCAGGCCAGCCCGTCGCCATCATTGCCGTTCGCGACCTCGTCCATCGTTACCAGGACCGCACCGCGCTCAACGGCGTCTCCTTCGACGTTCGCCCCGCCGAACTCTTCGGCCTCCTCGGCCCAAACGGAAGCGGCAAGACCACTCTCTTCCGCATTCTTTCCACGCTCATGGTGCCTACTTCAGGCAGCGCCATGATCGCCGGCTTCGACGCCGTTCGCCAGCCCGGAGCGCTGCGCCGCCACATCGGCGTCGTCTTCCAGGCCCAGAGCGTCGACCCCAAACTCACCGCCTACGAAAACCTCTGGCATCAGGGACACCTCTACGGCCTGCGCGGCCCCGAACTCAAAACACGAATCACCGAAATCCTCACCCGCGTCGGATTGCTCGACCGCCGCGCCGATCGCGTAGAAACTTTTTCCGGAGGCATGCAGCGCCGCATCGAGCTCGCCAAAGGCCTGCTCCACCATCCCGAGGTTCTGCTCCTCGACGAGCCCACCACCGGCCTCGATCCCGGCGCCCGGCGCGACCTTTGGCAATACCTCCAGATCCTCCGCGATCAGGAGCAAGTCTCCGTCATCGTCACCACCCACCTGATGGAAGAAGCCGAACGCTGCGACCGCCTCGCCATCCTGAATGAAGGCAACCTGGTAGCGCTAGGCACGCCCGAAGCCCTCACCCGCGAAATCGGCGGCGACGTAATTCTGCTCGAAGCGCGCGACCCGCAGTCCCTGGCCGACCGCATTCGCAGCAAGTTTCAAGTCGATGCCACCGTCATGGACAACCACGTCCGCCTCGAAATCGAAAACGGACATCGCTTCGTCCCCGACGTAGTCGAGGCTTTCCCCGGAGAAATTCAATCGCTAAGCGTGAGCAAGCCCACCCTGGAAGACGTGTTCATCCACCGCACCGGCCACCGCTTCTGGAGCGAAGACGCCGAACCAGCCCCGGCGACCGGTAAGAAGAAAACCAGGAAGAAACCCTCCTGACGCAGAGCAGCGTTCTTCATACTCTTTCGGCCAAATGGACGAGCGCTGAACGCGAAACCAATGTGAGACTCTCCGTGATGGAGATAGAAATGGAGAAGAGAATTGAGAAAAGCGTGTGGTCTTAGCCTCGTCCTGATCGTGATGGCGGCATCCGCGATACGAGTGTGTGGCCAAAACAATCCCCCTCCTTCGGGTACAGCGCCGCTGGTTTTGACGGGAGCCGTCCCCCTGCCGAATGTCAAAGGGCGGATTGATCACTTCGGTTTCGATCCCGCCGGCAATAGGCTTTTTGTTTCCGCGCTCGGGAACAATACGGAAGAAATTATCGGCATCGGCGCGCAGACAGTGATTCACACTATTTCTGGAGTGCCGGCCCCGCAAGGCGCGGTCTATTCGCCGGAGACGAATACGCTATTTGTAGGCAGCGACCAGGGCAAGCTCTATATCTACGACGGATCTACATTCGATTTGATTACATCCATCGACTTTGGGGATGATGTTGATAACCTTCGCTATGATGCGGCGGAGAAGCGAGTTTACGTCGGATATGGGGATGAAAAGAGCGGCGCAATCGCGATGGTCGATGCGGCGGCCAATAAGCGCCTCAACGACGAGTTCAAGTTGGGAGCGCATCCGGAATCTTTCCAGTTGGCAGCGTCAGGCCCAAACATATATGTGAACCTGCCGGACTTGAAGCAGATCGCAGTCATCAATCGCAGCACGCATTCGATCACCCGGTGGCCGGTAAGTTTCGAGAGCAATTTTCCAATGGCGCTCGATGAACTCGGCCATAGGCTGTTTGTTGCCACGCGGGCGCCGCCTCAACTGGCTGTGCTTGACACCAACACGGGCCGCTTGGTTACCGCGCTTCCGGCGGTTCAAGATGCGGACGATCTGTATTTCGACTCCGCCCGCAAGCGCGTGTATATCCCGGGTGGAGAAGGATACATCAGCGTGTTCCAGCAGGAGGATGCCGATCATTACAAACTTCTCGCCAAAGTTCCTTCCGCCTTGGGCGCGCGCACTGCCGGGTACTCCGGAAAGGGCAGGAAGGGATTTGACCGTTTCTACCTTGCCGTCCCGGCTCGCGCCGACCATGGCGCCGAACTTTGGATCTATACGGTACAAGACTAGGACGACGAAGTGGGCGCGGTTCGGACGGACCGCAACTCCGAACCCCAACGCTGCTAAACTAAAACCAATGTCAACCTACACCGCGACCTTTCCCGCAACAGCAACCGCTCCAGCATCCGCGGGAGTCCTGTTGCCCGCTTTCACGCTCTGGTGGCGCGAAGTCGTGCGCTTCTATCGTCAGCGCGCGCGCGTGGTCGGCGTCATCGCTTCTCCGCTCTTGTTCTGGATCGTCATCGGAAGCGGTTTCGGAACCTCATTTCGTTCCGGACAGGCCGCCGGGCAACAGCATTATCTAAACTATTTCTATCCCGGCACGCTGGTGATGATCGTGCTCTTCACCGCCATTTTTACCATGATGTCGGTGATCGAAGACCGCAACGAAGGCTTCCTGCTTTCGGTGCTGGTGGCGCCGGTGCCCCGCGCGGCCATTGTTCTGGGAAAGGTTTTGGGCGGCACCACCCTCGCCACCGCCCAGGGATTGATTTTCCTGGTCTTCGCCCCGCTCGTCGGCGTGCACATGACGCTCGCCTCATTCGGGCTCATCGTCCTCACCGTGTTCCTGGTGTCGTTCGCCTTGACCGCGCTCGGCTTCGCCATCGCCTGGCCCATGGATTCGACGCAAGCCTTTCACGCCATCATCAATTTATTTCTGATTCCGCTGTGGCTGCTTTCGGGAGCGCTCTTCCCTCTTTCCGGCGCGTCGGGATGGATTCGCTGGCTCATGTACGCCAATCCGCTGACCTACGGCGTCGAGGCGCTGCGCACGCTGATGTATCCCGAAGCGCCCAGCGCATTTTCGCTGACCGCGTCCATTTTGACGTTGGTGCTGTTTGCGCTATTCATGTTCGGCCTGGCCTTCGCGCTGGCGAATCGGCGGACGACGAAGCCAGCAGCGTGAGGCAATTTTGTAATCTTGTAATCTTGTAATTTGGTAATTTGGTAATTTCGAACCGCTGCGTTCTCGCTTTTAAATTACAAAATTACCCGATTACCAAATTACAAAATGCCCTTAGACATTCTCGCCCTAGCCGCACACCGCGACGACGTGGAGCAAACCTGCGCCGGCACTCTGCTCAAGATGGCCGAACGCGGATACCGCACCGGCATTCTCGACCTCACCCAAGGTGAAATGGGGACGCGCGGCAACATTGAAGACCGCGCGCGCGAAGCGGCGGAGGCGGCACGCATCCTGAAGGTTTCCTGGCGCCACGCCCTCGATATTCCCGACGGCCGCGTCGAAAATACCTGGGAAAATCGTTTGAAGGTCGCCCGCGTAATTCGCGAACAGCGTCCGCGGGTGCTGATCCTTCCCTACTGGCAGGGACGCCATCCCGACCACTACACCGCGTCTGTGCTCGGATACGAAGCCAGCTTTCTGGCGGGACTGGCTAAGTTAGCTGTCAGCTCTCAGTTGTCAGCTCTCAGTGAACCCGCCCACGATTCGGCTTCGCCTCATCGCCCTTTCAAGATTATTTACGCTAGCTTGTACCACGATGTCCGGCCTACGTTTGTCGTGGACATCACCGGCCAGTTCGAAACTCGGCTCAAATCGCTAATGGCCTATAAGTCTCAGTTCACCGACCAGCACGCCGGCAGCGGAATCTTTCCCGCGCAAAAAGAGATTCGGGCGCGGATTGAATCCATGGCTCGCTTCTACGGCATGCTCGGCGGCGTCACCTACGCTGAGCCGTTCGTGCAGAAGGAAGTCGGGCTGGTTGATGATGTGATGGCCATCCCGGTGAAGTCGATCTGAGGCGGTCGGCAGGGGCTTGCTACGCAATCTTGACAAGTGACAATGTACACTTTACGGTGTACCCTAATGATTAGGAGCTTCAAGCATCGCGGCCTCAAACGACTTTATGAGCGCGGGGACCGCAGCGGGATACGCCCCGACCTGGTTGATACTGTTGAAGACATTCTCGCCCGACTCGACGAAGCCGAGACACCGCAGGCCATGAACCTTCCCGGTTATCGCCTGCACCCGTTGAAAGGCGGCCTGAAAGGCATTTGGTCAGTTACTGTGCGGGCGAACTGGCGTATTATCTTCCGCTTTGAAGGCGCGGATGCGTTTGACGTTGCACTGACCGACTACCACTAGGCAAGCAACAAGCAAGGAGCAAAACACCATGCCGATGAAAAACCCGCCGCACCCCGGACGCAGTATCCGAACCGCGTGTCTTGAACCCTTAGGCCTCTCCGTCACGGACGGAGCGGAGGTCCTCGGCGTCACCCGGCAAACGCTCAACAACGTCGTCAACGGCAAGTCGGGGATCAGCCCCGAGATGGCGATCCGGCTCTCGAAGGCGTTTGGCAGCACGCCGGAAACGTGGCTACGGATGCAGCTTGCCTATGATCTCGCACAGGCCCGAAAAGACGAGAGCAAAATCAAGGTCTGCCGTCAGCATGTGCTCCAGGAACTACACGCGCACTGACGAGGGCCAGCCCACGCGAAAGTTCGAACGGTGTCGGCTGTTCGGCAGGCCACTTCTCGAAAAGCGCGAGAAGTGGCGCACCCCCAGTTGTTTCGGTCGAAGTTCAAAGACAAACCCGCGTTATACTTCCCCGTTAAAGTGGGCCACCCGCCAAAAACAGGTACAAAAGGATATCGACATGAAAGCAGTTGTCTACTACAACTACGGTTCACCCGATGTTCTCAAATGTGAAGAGATTGAAAAGCCGACCGTTGGGGACAATGAAGTTTTGATAAGAATTCGCGCGGCTTCCGTCAATCCGGCTGACTGGCACTTCATGAGAGGCACGCCGTACTTCATTCGCATACTGGCGGGGCTGCGCAAACCAAAGGTCACACGACTGGGCGTTGATGTGGCCGGCCAGGTGGAAGCGGTTGGCAGGAACGTAACTCAGTTCAAACCAGGCGACGCGGTGTTCGGCGCGTGCCGTGGGGCCTTTGCCGAGTATGCGTGTACTTCCGAGTCGGCATTGGTTATGAAGCCGGATAACGTGACGTTTGAGCAAGCGGCTTCTGTACCTATCGCGGCAGTCACTGCATTGCAGGGTCTTCGGCTCGGGGGCTTGGGCGACAAGGGACAGATTCAGCCGGGGCAGAGGGTCTTGATTAACGGTGCGGCGGGAGGCGTGGGTACGTTCGCTGTGCAGATCGCCAAATCGTTCGGCGCGGATGTGACCGGCGTATGCAGTACGAGGAATGTGGACATGGTCCGATCCATCGGCGCAGATCGGGTCATTGATTACACCCAAGAGGATTTCACCAAAAGTGGGCAACGTTACGACCTGTTTTTCGACTGCGTTGGGAACCATTCGTTGTTAGCATGCAGGCGCGTCTTAAATCCCAAGGGGATATACATTCCGGTCGGAGGAGAGGGCGGTCGGTGGATGATCGGTCCTCTGGCTCGTTCGATCACAGCGCGTGTGTTGTCACGGTTCGTGAGCCAGAAGCTGGTCGCATTCTTCCTGGCGAGACTGAGCAAAGAGGGAGACCTGACCATCATGCGCGACCTCATGGAGGCCGGAAAGGTAACGCCGGTCATCGACAAGCGTTACAGGTTGAATGAAGTGCCTGAGGCTATCCGGTATCTGGAAGAAGGACACGCTCGAGGAAAAGTAGTAATAACTCTAAGATGAAGATCCGGCCTCCGGCCGCGTAAAGGGGAGTCGAACGGTGTCGGCGGTTCGGCAGGCCACCCTTCGGCTATCGCTCAGGGCAGGCTTTCTCGAAAAGCATTAGAAGTAGCGCACTTTCTGCGGTACCCCCCTACCCCCCCCTTTTTTTCTCGTTCTATTAGACTCATAGAGTTAGCGAGTGGTTCCCGCTACGTAATTCAGGAATAAGGACTTATTTTCACGTAATACAAAAATAAGGACTTAGCG
>Ga0187865_1000373_pt1 | contig 62458 bp, 55 predicted proteins | sample June2016WEW_11_1_2_FD_132989 | JGI IMG/M metagenome (GOLD analysis project Ga0187865, IMG submission 132989) | Peatland microbial communities from SPRUCE experiment site at the Marcell Experimental Forest, Minnesota, USA - June2016WEW_11_100 | ecosystem: Environmental > Terrestrial > Soil >... | reverse complement strand
GTGTGCAGCTCATCGATGAAGATGATGGCATTCTGGTTCTCCATCAGCTCCTTCATGATGGTCTTGAGCCGCTCTTCGAACTGGCCGCGGTACTTGGTGCCGGCGACGATCAGAGAGAGGTCCAGCGCCAGGATGCGCTTGTCGGCCAGGAACGAGGGCACGTCGCCCTCGGCGATGCGCTGCGCCAGGCCCTCCACGATGGCGGTCTTGCCCACGCCCGGCTCGCCGATCAGCACCGGGTTGTTCTTGGTGCGGCGGCACAGGATCTGGACCACCCGCTCCAGCTCGTAGTCTCGTCCGATGAGCGGGTCGAGCGTGTTGTCCATGGCGCACTGGGTGAGGTCGCGGCTGAATTCGGCCAGCAGCGAGCTTTCCTTGGGCCGCGCGGAGGCGACTTTCTCGCTCTGCGACCGGGCCAGCTCTTCCCGGATGGTGGAGAGGCGCAGGCCGCGCTCGTGCAGAATCTCGGCGGCGAAGCACTTTTCTTCGCGCAGCAGGCCCAGCAGCAGGTGCTCGGTGCCGATGTGCTTGTGGCTCAGGCGCTCGGCTTCCTCGGCGCCGTAGGCCAGCACGCGCTTGCACTCGTGGCTGAGCGGGAGATCCACGGAAGTGGAGACTTTTTCGCGAATGGTGGTGTGTCCCTCGATCTGCTTGCGGATGGACTCCACGGCCGCGTGCGAACGCAGGAAGCGGTTGGCCAGCGCCTTGTCTTCCCGCAGGAGGCCGAGGAGCAGGTGTTCGGTCTCGATGTAGGGACTGCCGAACTGGCTCGCCTCGTAGCGCGCGAAGAAGATTACCCTTCGCGCCTTCTCCGTGTATCGCTCAAACATAGAATGTGGCCCCCTAATTAAAGATACTCCGGCTGGCTGGCGGGGTGCGAATCCATCGGTCCGAGCGGCGCCGGTCCGAGCGGCGCCAGGCCGCCTTTTTCCAGGCTCAAGACACGGTCGCAACGCCGCGCAAACGACAGGTTGTGCGTGACCAGGACCGACGTCAGCCGATGGGAACGGTGCAGGCCCTCGAGGAGCTCGAAAATCATTTCCCCGGTGCGGAAATCCAGGTTCCCCGACGGTTCGTCGGCGAGCAGGACGGCGGGCGACCCCACCAACGCCCGGGCCAGCACGGCGCGCTGCTGTTCCCCGCCCGATAATTCACCGGCGCGGTGCGACGCCCGCGCGCCAAGCCCCACTTCATCCAACCTCACCAGCGATTCCGAAGCGGCCCTGGCGTGCGGCCACCCGCGGATCAGCAACGGCATCATCACGTTCTCCAACGCCGTAAACTCCGGCAGGAGATAGTGAATCTGCCACACGAAACCGATTTCCCGATTACGGAAATCAGCCTGTTCCGAGTCGGCGAGTCGCGAAATCTCCGTCCCGCCGTAATATATCGTGCCGTTCGAAGGCCTGTCCAAACCGCCCAAAAGATGCAAGAGCGTGGACTTTCCCGCGCCGGATTCGCCCACCAGCGCGAGCATCTCGCCGCGTTCGACATCCAGGTTCAACTCGGAGAAAACCACCAGGTCGGAGCCTCCCGAGGTATAGACCCTGGAGAGGTTGCGCGCGCGGATGTAGGAATCGGCCACCCATCCGTTACGATATCGCATGTGCGCGCGGAGCGGGAAAAGGAATCCGGCCGTGGCGGCATTCGCGCCACAGCCGGAGCAAGGAGGGAGCCGGTCCGCTGTCAGAATTCGTAGCTGAGCCCCGCCATGGGCACGAAATCGTGCAGAATGCTGCCATATTTCGCGCCGGGCGCCGGAGCGATCAGCTCCTTGGGGAAGGCCGTGATGTAATCGCGGAATTCGGTCCGTAGACAGACTTTGCGGGTAATAAAATACTTCATCCCGCCGCCCACGCTGGCCATGGGCTTGAGGGCCTGGGTCTTGGTGAAGTAACCGTACTGGCTGAGGGACTGATAAGCCGCCTCCGCGCCGGTTCCCCGGAAAACCTTCATGCCGCCGCCGATGGCCGCAAAGAACTGCACGGGCGCCTTCTTGCGGGCGGTGCGCAGGATCAAGTCATAGTGCACCACGTGCGCCATGCCCGCAAACGAGACCGAGGCGCCGCCGCTAGAAAGCCGCAGATTGCTTTGCAGATAGGCGTAGTGCAATTCGCCGCCGATATGGCCATAGGCGTTGTTGCCAAAGAACGCCCCGAAAGCGGCGCCGGTCTGAAACCCGGCGGTTGCCGAACCGGCGGGGCCACTCACCCCGACGTTGCTCAAGAACCCGCCGCCGCCAACGCCTCCGACCTCCCACTGCTGGGCGCGGCAGGCGGCGGCCGCGGCGGCCAAGAGCAAAATCGATAAACCAAGCGTCCTCATGTGAATCTCCTGTTGCCGTTCTTACTTGACTACCCGCACGCTAAGCGCGGTCGAGCTGCCCGCCTGGGCGACCACCAGCGGGATGTCCATGCCTTGCGGCACGCCCGCAGGAACCGACGCATTGACCTGGTAGACGCCAACCTCCCCAGGCACCAGGCCGGCGTAGAGGACGTTCAGCGGAACCCCGCCCAGGGTGACGGACGCCGAGATCACGGTACTGGATAGTGGATTGGGCGGCAGCAGCGCGGGCAATCCGGAATCCACGAACGGCGAAGTACGGCCCATGCCGGTGGCGTAGATGATAATGATATCGCCGGGGTGGATGGGATTGGTGGGCGTGATGAGCTGGCCGTTGTCGTTGCGAAAGACGGTGGCGAGCCCGGTCTCCGGCCCCGCTGTCCCGCTGCGGAAGACGGTGGGAGCCACCGGCAGAATCGAGAGATAGAAGTTATCGCTGATGCCGCCCGGAGTGTGGATGCTCAAGGTCTCGATGCCGCTTGCCGAACTGGGCAACTGCGCGTTCACCTGCTGGCTGGACACGAACAGCAATGGCGCTGGCACGCCGTTCACGCTCAGGCACGAGCCGGCCAGCGCGGTGGGCAGCGGAATCTGCGAGGTCGCCATGTTCAGGGGACTCATCTGCTGGCCATAGACGCTGATCAGCCCGCCCGGGGCGACCGACGCCGTGCCGTCGGCCGCGCTCACCACGCTGGAGATGCTGGGCGGGGCCACCGCCGCGTCGTAGTTCGGCGCCAACACCGTAACGCCCGAAGTGGTCAGCAGGACGATACTGTTGGCGAGCGGAGCCACGGTGCGGGTGAACGTCTGGCTCAGAATGGGTGCTTCGGTCGTGCGGACCGGCTTCACGTTGCGGGCCTGAAGTACGTCCGCTATGTTCTGGATCACTCCGGCGGCCGAAGCCGTGGTGCCGGTCACGCGGTATCCTCCCGCTCCCGTGAAGGCAAATCCGGAAGTGTGCCCGACGGAAGTGTCCATCGTCCCCTGCGGGACCAGCGACGCGTCGAAGACATTATCGCCGATCACATACCGGGGCGCAAACATTGGCCCGATGGTGGAAGAGGATGCGCCGGAGGACACGGCGTAAGCGCCCGAAAGCGCGCTGAGGTCCTTGCGCGAAAGGACGAACGTGTCGTGGGTGGCGTCGTACAGCATCACATTGCCGTTGGGAGCCGCTACCAGGATCGAATTCTGGTCCGGTGAGGGACTTAATACGGTAGTGGCCGGCAACGCGGTGTTGTCGTTCGCGTAGATCCCCAGCGCCGGTGGACTGTAAGCGCAACGCGAAAAGAAATCCAGGCGGTCGATGGCGCAAGCCACGCCGGTGGACGACGGGGTCGTCCCGCCTATCGGGCAATCCCCCGTCGTGTCGTTCTCCACCAGCACGAACGTCCCGACGTTCGATTGCGCCACGGACATGCCGAAGTGCGACACTGGCAACTGGATGGGTCGCTGTGGCTGGAACGAATCCAGATCGAACACCGGCAGGAGGTCCGAACCCTTGCTGGCCACGATCAGGTACTTCCCGTCGCTGGTGACGGACATTCCCGTGGGCATACTGCCGGTACGCAGCGCCGTGAGTTGCTGATAGCTCGACCCGTCGAAAACCAGCACTTGGTTCTTGTCCTGCCGCAACACGTAAAAGCGATTACGGACGGTGTCCGGCAGCAGATCCACAAGCTGCCCGGGAACATCCACGATGGTGCCGCGCTGGTCCAGATCCGGGTTGCTGATCAGCAGGCGCACCGAAGGCGTTACGTTCACGGCCAAGGCCGAGCTGATCGTCAGGGGCACCGCCAGAGTGCCGCCGGGGTTGGGAATCGCGCCCGGCTGCACGGTCACCGTGATGGTGGCCGGAGTTTTGCCGGAAGCGGGCGAGACCAGGACGCCGGTTTGCGGGCTGGAGATCGAAAAATCGGTGGAGTTGTTTCCGGGATCGGCAATTGTGAACGTCGCCGTCAGCGGACTCCGGTTGCAGAAATTCGTCTGCACCAGCACGTCCTCCTGCGAGGCCGTCAGCCGCGGATACCGGTTCAACGATCCCACCGGCAGCACGGTCACGCCGCTGTCGGAAATGGCGTACATGTTGTTGCCCGCGGAATCGAGCACGGCCCGGCCCACGAGGTCCTCCGGCAGATAGAGCTTGTCCCGTACCGTGAGATTGTCCGCGTCCAGGATGGAGAGGGTCGGCAGTTTGGCGGGGGACGCCGTCCCTGCCGACGTGGTGGGAGAGGGTGTAGCGGAATAGTATGGTGGGCCACTGGGTTGGGTTGGATCGAAGATCTGGGCGTAAATGGTGTCGGTGGCGCCGTTCTTGGCGTTGGCGGCATGTCCGGTCACGTTGGTGGAGGCCATACTTTGCGGCCACTTAGACGCGAGCATGAAACCAGAGCCGCACTGGGCAGGCGCAAACTTGGACCAGCCGATTAGTGCCCAGGACCCATCGGCGGCAACGGTGACGCGCGGCAGCACCGGCGGAGTCATCTGCCAGACTTGCCCGGTGAAATTGCCGCCAACGTTAAAGCGGAAAATCAAGAACTTGTTGCTACCACCTTCCGCGGGTACTGCGACGCCCCAAATCCACCGCCCGTCGGCGGAGCTTGTCATTTGCGTTTGACCGATCTGTGGGGGGAAGGTGCCCTGCGGAACTGGCAACGTCTGACTTGCCAGAGCCGCAACGCTCACGGTAGCCTGCAGGTATCCGCTGACGGGGTCGAGCAGATAAAAGGCGGTGGAGGTCGCGATGAGCGCCTGGCCGGTGTTCACAAAGGCCACTCCCAGCGCCGGATCGCCGGTGCTGAAGTACTGCCTGGTATTCGAAGCGAGGTTGATGACGGTCACGCCGTTCAAGCCCTGCTTATCCGAAATCCCGTTCTGATATTCCGTTACGACCAGGTAGGTGGAGTCGGGGGATAGCGCCAGCGCGCTCGGGTGGTTCGTCCCCAGTTGAATCGAAGAGTGAATCGCGTTGTCCTTGGTGGACATCACGTCGATTTCGAACGCCGTGAAGTTCGCGATGTAAAGTTGGCCGCGGGATTCGTCCAGCGCGATATCGGCCGGGTGCCCGCCCACGGTGGTCACCACGTTTCCGAAAGTCGCGCCGGCCAGAGGCCCCGGAGCGCTCGCCAGAGCCGCCCCCAACGCAATCGAGATCAGCAAAGTTTTCCAGCGCATATCAGTAATGTCCGACTGTTACGATTAACGGCCGGTGGCGCGGCGGAATCAATAATCGATATGGCTAGTACAGGCCGCATTACCAAAGTTAGCCGTGTATTCTAGTGGCTTTGCGCGTATACTCCTCGCGTGAAGAGTGGGTTCCCCCCGCGCCGGCAGAGGGCGTGGGCGGACGCCAGGAACGTGCGGCTATGAAAAGATTTGCATCGGACTTCTTGCGAGTTTCTACTTTAATGATGATAGTAGCGGCGCTTGCGCCGCCCTGCCCCGGACAGAATCTGGGGGTGGCCACGCGCATCGCAACGGTGCCGCCTGGCCTGGTCTTCAGCGTGGATGGCCAGCCTTTTCAGACCGCTGCGAGTGCCGTATGGCCCAGCGGCAGCAAACATACGTTGATGGTCTATCCGACCACCCAGTTTCAAGGCACAGCGCAGTTCGTTTTCAAAGGTTGGGCGTTTGGCGGCACAAGCTTCCCGGGAAATCCCATGATTGTCACGGCCGATCCCTCCATTCCGGAATACGACGCCGTTTTCGACGCTCAGTACGACTTGCGCCTGCTTTTCTATGCCTGTGACGACCCGGTGGCCTGCCAGTATAGCCCCGGCGTGGTTTATGTGGGAACCGTCGCGTACAATTCCGACCAGGACATCTGGATGGGAGCGGGCAGCACCGTCACGCTGTTGGCCTTCCCCAATCCAGGTTTCGTATTCGCGGGCTGGATGCCGGGGGCGAACCAGGTGATTCAGGGGTTTCAGAATACCGTAACCATGGCAACACCGGTTTCGGTTTATCCCACGTTTCAGGTGGCGCGCCGCATCATCCTGGCTACCGTGCCCGCCGGTCTCCAGGTGCTGGCGGACCGCGCGCCGGTGACTACGCCTACGACCATGGAATGGGGATGGGGCAGCACTCACAGCGTCGGCATGATCTCGCCGCAACAGGATGACACGGGGCATTGGTGGATCTTTTCCTCATGGAGCGACGGGGGCGCCCCGACCCATGCGTATCAGGTGGCCGGGCTCATTGCGGCGGACTCGCTCACCGCGACTTTTGTTCCGGCCGCTCCGATTCTGTTGACCACGTCGCCCCCGGGCTTGAGCCTCACGGTGGATGGCAAGAGCAACTGGCCCACCTACAATTTCAATTGGGGCGTGGGCGAGACCCACAGTCTGCAGGCGCCCGCGCAGCAGACCGATTCGCAGGGCCGGATCTGGGCTTTTGCCAGTTGGTCGAACGGCGGGCCCGCCACGCAGAGCTTCACCGTGCCTGCCAGCGCGGCCGGCACCGGGGTACGGCTATCGGCCACGTACAACGCGGTGGGGCACCTGACGGTGAACAGCACGATGGCCGGCCTCACGGTGACGGTGAACGGCGCAAATTGCGGCACGCCCTGCGACCTCCAGTTCCCGGTGGGCACCCAGGTGCGTGTGAGCGCGCCTGCCTCGGTGCCGCTGGGAGACGGCGCGCGCGCGGACCTGAGCGGGTGGTCCGGCAGCGTCCCGGCGGCGGCCGGCGATTGGGTGGGGACTCTGGGCGGCGACCCGGTCGCCATCAGCCCGAATTACCAGACCATGAACCGTCTTTCGACCGCCGCCAGCCCCGTGGGCAGCGCGTCATGGAGCGTGCAGCCCGGCTCGCCCGACGGCTACTACGCCTCCCAGACGACCGTCAATGTGAGCGTCACGGCGCAGCCCGGCTATCGTTTCCACGGTTGGAGCGGAGACCTGAGCGGATCGGTTGCTTCCGGCGCGGTGCTCATGAACGCGCCGCGAACGGTCGAGGCGCTGTTCGACGCGGCGCCCTACATCGCTCCCACGGGCGTGCAAAATGGCGCCGGCAGCACGCCGCAGCCGGGAGTCGCCGCGGGATCGGTGATTTCGATTTTCGGCGCCAACCTGGCCTCCGCCGTGGCCACCGGGCCGGACAGCCCGCTGACGCAAACGCTGAGCGGCACCGTGGTGCAGGCGGCCAACCGCCTGCTGCCGCTGTTCTTCGTCTCGCCTGGGCAGATCAACGCCCAACTGCCGGCCGATTTCAACGAGGGATCGCAAACCCTCACCGTGAGTGCGCAAGGACAGCCCGACGTGCATGCCGGCTTCACGGTTGTGAGGAATGCGCCCGGGCTCTTCCAGCAAGTTGTGAACGGGCAATCTTTCGCGGTGGCGCTGCACGAGGATGGCTCGGCGGTGACGCCGGATTCCCCGGCGCGCCGCGGCGAGCTGCTGACGGTTTACGGAACCGGCTTCGGGCCGACCAACCCCGCGCGGCCGGTGGGATTTGCCGTGCCGCAGACGCCGCCTTTCCCGCTGCTGGATGCCGCCAGCGTGCTGGCGGGCGGCGCCGTGCTTTCGGCCGAAAACGCGCTCGCCGTGCCCGGGCGCGTGGCAGTGGATGCCGTACAATTCCGGCTGAGCGATGGCGCGCCATCCGCCACCAATGCCCCGCTGCGCGTGAGGATCAACGGCCAGGAAAGCAACACCGTGCTGCTGCCGGTTCAGTGAGCGGAGAGGCCCGGCCAAGCCAGCCCAGCCGGGCCACCCGGTCAGTACTGGCGCGATACCACGGGGCGCAACGGAACCGGAAACCGCGCCGGCGCTTCCACCCGCTCGGCCGGCCTTTCGAGCACCAGGGAGCGCAGGCCGGGCATGGCGCTGGCCCGATGACCCTTGTCGCCCACGGGGATCTGTCCGGTGGTCAGGTTCTTCAAGCCAAACAGCGCCAACTCGAACCGGTCCTTGACACCGACCTTCTGGAACAGCCGTGAAAGATAGACTTTCACGGTGCCCTCGGAGATCATCAGGGTGGTGGCAATCTCCTTGTTCTTGAGGCCCTGGGAGAGCAGGCTCACGAGTTGCCCTTCGCGCTGCGTGAGAGCCACCCGGCGCGCGCACAGGAAGCTGTCCGTGAGCGCCTTCTCGAACCACAGCTCGCCGGCCTGGACCTTCTGCAGGCATTTCACCTGGAGCTCGGTCGGCAAGGTCTTGCGAAGAATGCCCCTTACGCCCAAGCCCATAGCCTGAAACGCCAACTCGGTGGAAATGAAGGTGACCCACAGGACCATCTTGCAGTTGGTCATGGCATGCTTCATTTCGGTGAGCACGGCGAAGGTGATTTCGGGCGTCAAATCCATCAGGACCAGGTCCGGGACGCCTCCGGCAAGCTGTTCCATGAGGCAGGCCACCGTGCCGCAAGTGGGCAACAACTCGAAACCCTCGACCTGCCGGAGCACCGACTCGAGGCCTTTGGCCAAAATCGGCTCATCACTATAAAGAAGAATCCGCGTCATATTCTCCACCTTTACGAACAGCCGATCTAGATACTCGCGATTTCTCATGTAAACCATCTTGAGACTTCATACGCATTCTGATGACTGTTTTCTCCAGCATTGTCCGTCTATTTACTTCGGTTGTCAAGGATAATTATCATAATTCCCGCCTGAATATCCGATATTGATCCGAATAAATACACATTTTCAGGGGTCGAAAGTTTAAGATCTTCACCACTTATATTCTTTATTATTAATAACTTACGATAGGACCGGCGATCCCTTAAACCGGCCTCGAATCCGCCTGAAAATCGCCGATAATATCCCTCTAATAACCTCTCCGAAGTATACGGGTAATCGCCTTTCGGCGGTTTTCAGGACTCTGAAAACTGCGATTCTGAGTTTGCCGGCGATCTTTTTCCAGCTCTTAATTCTTTTCTGATAACCTTCGTCAACAACGCGATATAGCCCATTTACGATATTGATACAGAGGCATTTGCGCGTTAGATTCCGGATGTCGTACCACGGCAATGAAGAACATGAACAGGCGCGAGAGCCCGCGCATCGAGATCAAGCTCCGGTGCTATGTCACCTCGCCGGCGCTGTGGATGAGGAGTGCCATGTACACGGAGAACGTCAGCCGAACCGGGATCCTGGTGGCGTGGCACGGGGAAGACGCGGCCGCCGTGCCCGTGCCTGTGGCCGGTCAGGTCGTAACCGTGGAAATCGAATTGCCTGCAAACCATGGCTTCGGCCAGAAATGCATCCATTGCCAGGGGACGGTGACGCGCACCTCGCTCGCGGATGCGGGTTATCCGCGCGTGGCTTTGCAGGTGAGCTACATGGATTTCCGCTCGTTTCACGACCGGATTCGCGCGCTGGAGGCGCTGCAGCCGCTGGAGAGTTCCTGGATGGCCTGAATTGCCATGGAAGCTCGACGATCCCAATTCGCGGTCAAACTGCTGCCGTCGCTGACGGACTTCGCGTTCCTCATGCCGATCGTTTTCCTGTTCGGCCGCATGGACGGCGTCAAGACGCTGCTCAGCGACTGCGACACGGGCTGGCATATTCGAACCGGCGAGTGGATCGTGGCCAACCACGGGGTGCCGGCGCGCGACATCTTCTCCTTTTCGAGAGCCGGCGATCCCTGGTACGCGTGGGAGTGGTTGTCGGACGTGCTGTTCGCCTGGCTGAACAGCCGCGGCGGCCTGGCGGCGGTGGTGCTGTTCAGCATTCTGCTGATCGCCGTCACGTTCATGCTGCTGTTCCGGCTGGCGCGGCGGAAGTCCAACGCCATCGTGGCGCTGGTGGTCACGATGGTGGCGGCGGCGGCGTCTTCGGTTCACTGGCTGGCGCGGCCGCACTTGTTCACGCTCTTGTTCGTGGTGCTGTTTTTGGGCGCGCTCGAACGGGTTCGGGACGGCCGCACCCGTCTGGCGGGCGTGCCGTACCTGGCGCTTCTGCCGGTGGCCACGATTCTCTGGACCAACCTGCACGGCGGATTCTTCGTCGGCATTATAATGATCGCGGCCTACGGCGGCGGCGAGCTGCTGAAGATGGCATTTTCAGCGGACCGCGGAGAGCGGCGGGGAGCCGGGCAGAGAGCCGGGCGGTATTTCCTGTGCGCGTCGGCCTGCCTGGCGGCCAGCCTGGCCAATCCGTACTTCTATCGCTTGCACGTGCACGTGTGGCAGTACTTGCGCGATCCGTACGTGGGGCAGCACATCATGGAATTTCTCACGCTGAGCTTCCACCATCCGGCGGCCATTTTCTTCGAGGCCATGCTGATGACGAGCGCGGCCGCGGCGTTCTGGTACGTGTCGCAAGGCCGCTTCACGGAGCCCTTGCTGCTGCTGGTCTGGGGGCACGCGGCGCTGCTGGCCGCGCGCAACATTCCCATCTTCATGATCGCGGCGGCGCCACTGGTGGCTCGGGCGATGGAAGAATGGCTGGCGCGGCTGCCGGAGCTGCGCGTGGCGGAGTGGCTGCGGAGCGCGGCGCGGAAATTCAACCGCGTGGCCGCCGAAACCAGCGGCACCGACGACATGGCCCGCTGGCACCTGGCCAGCGTGGCCGGCGTCCTGGTGGTGGCCGCCCTGCTATTCGCGCCCTCGCCGCCCAAGCTGTTCCGCGCGGAATTCGATCCGAAATCGTACCCGGCCGGGGCCATCGAGGCGCTGCGCCGCGATCCTTCGGCGCGCATCTTCACCTACGACCAATGGGGCGACTACCTCATTTACCGTCTCTATCCGCGCACCAAAGTCTTTGTGGACGGCCGCAGCGATTTTTACGGCGACGATTTTGAAGAGAAGTGTATCGCCGTCCTGAGCGTGAAATACGACTGGGAGAAGACCCTGGACGGTTTCGGTGTCGACACGATTTTGCTGCCCCCCAGCGCGCCGCTGGCCGGCGCGCTGAAGGAATCCAGCCGCTGGCGCGTGGTCTACGACGATGGCGTCGCGCTGGTGTTCCGGTCCGCGCCAAAGAGCGCGGGCGAATCGATTTCCGCCGCCACCGGCGGCGGCACAGGCCGTGATCGCGAGGTCACGAAAACAGAGGCGCGTGATCGAGCGGTCACGAAAACCAAACCAACAACTTAGGAGCAAACAACATGACGTATCTGCGTAATTTCTGGACGGACGAACAGGGGCAAGACCTCATCGAGTACAGCTTGCTCATGGCGTTCGTGGCGCTGGCGTCGGCGGCTCTTTTTATAGGCGCCGGCAGCAGCATCAAAGGGATCTGGACGACTACCAACAGCCAGCTTACACAGGCCAACACGAACGCGAGCTAGGAGACACGGCGAGGCATGGCGGGGCGTCCGTCGTCCTCCGGCGTGCTCCGCTCAGGTCTGTGGCCCGGAAGATTGGAAGGGCTGCTAACGGCCGCAACGCGTACCGCCAGAACCATGGGGAGGCGCGTTGCGGCCAGCGGTCCGGCTCGGAAGAGAGCGCCGCCCGATTGGGCCGAAGCCATCGCCGTTGGCTGGCGGGACTGATGGCCAACTGAGGAATCGTCGCCGGCACCCGGCGCCGGTTCTCCCAGCGTGGTGGAACGGGGAACAGTTATGAATAAGAGATTTGTTGGGGTTCTGATTTTCGCTTTTATCGTGGCCTTGAGCGTAAGCGCGGTGTTTTATCGCTTGCTGGTCAACCAGTCGGGGACCACCAAAGCAGCCGCGGCGACGGTGCGGATTGCGCTGGCCGCGCGAGATCTGGAAATGGGCGCGATTCTGCGTGAAGAGGATATCAAAATTGGGGATTGGTCCGGCGCCGTTCCCGCGGGGGCGACAGCGCGCGTGCAGGACCTGATGGGGCGCGGCGTCACCACGCCGATATACGCCAGGGAGCCGATTATCGAGTCGCGCCTGGCCCCCAAGGGCGCGGGCGGCGGCCTCGCCGCCATGATCCCCCAAGGCATGCGCGCGGTGGCGGTCCGGGTGAACGAAGTGGTGGGGGTGGCGGGATTCGTGGTGGCGGGGATGCGCGTCGACGTTCTGATCTCGGGAAACTCCCCGGGCGGCAACGGCAACCTGGGCACGCTGACTAAGACTCTGTTGCAGAACATCGAGGTGCTCTCGGCGGGACAGGACTTCAAAAAGGACGCCGAAGGCAAACCCATCATGGTCCAAGTGGTAAATCTGCTGGTGACCCCCGAGCAGGCGGAGCAGCTCAGCCTGGCCAGCAACCAGACCACCATCCAGCTCATTCTGCGCAATCCGCTGGATCGCCAGACGACGCAGACTTCCGGAGCCGCGATGTCGCAACTCTTCGCCGGCGGCAAACTCAAAGCGCCCCAGCCCGGAGAGAACGCGGCGGCGTGCCCGCGTCCGGCGCCCCAGCCGGCGGCGCAAGCGCCGCCCAAAAAAGAGGCGCCCTTCGTCATGGAACTCCTCTCGGGCGGCAAGAAGGCCGAAGCCAAATTTGAAAGCGGCGGGGAGGGCAAGTAAGTGGCACGATTCTGGCAAATCGCACGCATCCTGTTGGCGGCAGCCTTCGTGTGGCTGCTTTCCGAGCGGCCCGTCGGCGCAGCCGAAATCGGCCCCTCAGCCCAGCAGGAGAACGTTTCCGGGCCCACGAAGCTCACCGTCACGGTGGGCAAGTCGCTGATCATCGACAGCCCGCTGAACATCCAGCGCATCTCGGTAGCCAATGGCGAGCTGGTGGAGGCCGTCGCCGTGAACCCCAAGGAAGTTCTCCTCAACGGCAAAGGCCCCGGGGAGACTTCGCTGATCGTCTGGCAACAGAACGGCAACCGCCTGGTGTACGACCTGACCGTGCGGATGAGCCCTCTGCGGCTGGAGGCGGTGCGCCAGCAGATTGCGCGCGAGTATCCGGACTACGATATCAACGTCACTTTCGACAACGACACGGCGTTCGTGCGGGGCGCGGTGCCAGACGTGATCGCGGCGGAGCGCGTGGCGGCGATGGTCGCCACGCTGGGCAAAACCGTGAACCTGCTGCGCGTCGAGGTCCCGCCGGTCGAGACCCAGATCCTGCTGAAGGTGCGGTTCGCCAACGTGGATCGCGCCGCCAGCTCCGACCTGGGCGTCGACCTCGCCAGCACCGCATTGAACCAGAACGCCGCCACCACGACGGGGCAGTACAACGGGCTGACGGTCAACCAGACTGGCACGTTCAGCCTCTCCGATGCGCTGAACATCTTCCTGTTTCGCAAGGACCTCAACCTGGGGGCCACCATCAAGGCCCTGGAAAGCAAACGGCTGCTGGAAACGCTGGCCGAACCGAATGTGCTGGCGATCAACGGCAAGGCGGCAAGTTTCGTGTCCGGCGGCGAGTTTCCCTACCCCATGGTGCAGGGCGGCGCCAGCGTGGGCGCAGTGACGATCGCGTTCCGGGAGTACGGGATCAAAATCAATTTCCTGCCGGTGATCACGCCGCGCGGCACCATCCGGCTGCAGGTTGCGCCGGAAGTCAGCGCGCTGGATTACGCCAACGCCGTAACCTTCGAGGGATTCACGATTCCCGCATTGACGACGCGGAAAGTCCAGACGGAGGTGGAACTGGAGAGCGGCCAGAGCTTCGTGATCGCCGGACTGCTGGACAACACCATGACGGAAACGTTCAACAAAATCCCCGGTTTGGCCAACATTCCGCTGCTGGGGAAGCTGTTCCAGACCCGCGCCCGGTCGAAAGACAACTCCGAGCTGCTGGTGATCGTGACGCCCGAGGTGGTGCGGCCGATACCAGTGGGACAGCCGGCGCCGGCGTTGAACTATCCGCAGCCGTTTCTGAAAGGCAACAGCCCGGCGCCGATCGAGCAGCCGGGGATCGACAAGACCGGGCCGGTGCCGGTCGAGCCGCGCACCGTAAGCATTCCCCTCGAACAACTGGTGCAACCGCCCAAGCAGGGACAGGCCGCTCCGGCGCCGAACAGGGAAGTCGTTCCTCCCCAGCAGCCCGCGGCGAATCCGGTCCAGGCGCCTCCGCCCGGCGGCGGCTCGGGAGGAAACGACAAATGATGCGCGGACCTGGAGACTTAGTATGTACCCGCTGACCATTGGACTGGCGATCGAAAACCGGGACCTGTGGGAACAGGCGCAGGCGGCTCTTGCCGAATTGCCGTTCCGCGTCATTGTCGAACACCAGGACGTCGGTGATGTGACCAATTTTCTGGACCGTCTCGAGCGCATGCGGCCGGATGTCGTTCTGATCGACATCAGCAACTGGAAGGAGCCGCTGGAAGGGCTCGCCGCTTCCATTCGGAGCGCCGTGGGCGACCCGATCATCATCGCCTTGAACACCGCCGCCGAGGCGGACCCGATCCTGGCGTCGCTGCGCGCGGGAATCAACGAATATCTGTTTCCTCCGCTTCATGACACGCTCAAGAGGGCCCTGGAAAAACGTTCCGCCGATCGCAGCCGGCGGCGCGAGTCGGGATCCAAGGGCGGCGGCAAGGGCTTCGCCTTCCTCTCCGCGAAAGGCGGCTGCGGCGCCAGCACGCTGGTCTGCCACGTGGCCGCGGAGCTCGGCCGGCTCAACCACAAGGTCCTGCTGATGGACCTGGACATGGACTCCGGCATGGTCGGATTCATCACCAAGACCAAGTCCGTTTATTCCATCCTGGACGCCGTCAACAATCTGCACCGGCTGGACATTCATTACTGGAAGGCCCTGGTCTCCAACGGCATTCCAGGCGTGGAGATCGTGGTGTCGCCGCAGGTGCTCGCCTCCAAACAGCAGCCCACCGGCGACCAGATCCGGCACGTTGTGGCATTCGCCCGGCCGAACTACGACTGGAGCTTCATGGACCTGGGCCGCGGCCTGAGCCGCATCTCGATGTCCGCGTTGGAAGAGATCGACGAGGCCTGTCTGGTGACCACGCTCGAGGTCCCTGCGCTGCACCAGTCCAAACAGATTATTCAGACGCTGCTGGACGGCGGTTATGGAAAAAGCCGCATCCGGCTGATCCTCAACCGCACGCCCAAACGGCTGGATATTACCGCCGATGAACTGGAAAAGATGCTGGGCATTCCGATTTTTTGCATGATCCCGAACGAGTATCAGCAGTTGTACGAAACCTACGCGGAGGGCCGCATGTTGGACCGCGGCTCCGAACTGGGCAGGCAGATCGCCCGGCTGGCTGCCAAGCTGGCCAACCTGCAAGAAGAACATACGAGCAAGAAACGCTTCGGGTGGTTCGGCTAAGGGGCCGATAACGTCATGTCTGCCGTATCGGACACAGTAACGAGAAGCGGCGATGGCCACGAGATGGGTTGGGTAAACCGTCTCTTCAACCGCGAAGGCAACACGCCGGAATACCAGGAGCTGAAGTTCACGCTTCACCGAAAGCTCCTGGACCGGATCAATCTCGAGGCGCTTTCATCCATGGCGGGGGAGCGCGTCCGCACGGAGATCCGCTCGGCGGTCGCCCGGCTGGTGGAAGAAGAGAAGACGCCCCTTTCCCTGGTGGAAAAGGACCGCGTCATCGAGGAGATCCTGGATGAGGTCTTCGGCCTGGGCCCGCTCGAGCCGCTGCTGCAGGATCCCACCGTGAGCGACATTCTGGTAACCACGCCGCGGCTGGTCTACGTGGAGCGCAACGGCAAATTGTACCGGACTTCGGTGGAATTCAAGGACGACGCCCACCTGCTGCGCATCATTGAGAAGATCGTCTCGCGCGTGGGCCGCCGCGTGGACGAATCGTCGCCGCTGGTGGACGCGCGCCTTCCCGACGGCTCGCGCGTGAACGCCGCCATCCCGCCGGTGGCCGTGGACGGGCCCCTGCTTTGCATCCGCCGCTTCGGACGCAATGCGCTGAAAGGCGAAGACCTGGTGGCCAAGCTGGCTCTGACCGAGGGCATGCTGGAACTGCTGAAAGCCTGCGTCAAGGCGCGCCTGAACATCCTGATCTGCGGCGGCACCGGCTCCGGCAAGACCACGCTGCTCAACGCGCTTTCCTCCTACATTCCGGAGGACGAGCGCATTGTGACCATCGAGGACGCCGCCGAGCTGCGCCTGCAACAGACGCACGTGGCGCGCATGGAAACCCGGCCGGCCAACGTGGAGGGCGCGGGCGCCATCCACATCCGCCAGCTCGTCATCAACGCCCTGCGCATGCGCCCCGACCGCATCATCGTGGGCGAGGTCCGCGCGGAAGAGGCGCTGGACATGTTGCAGGCCATGAACACGGGCCACGATGGATCGCTCACCACCATTCACGCCAACTCGCCCCGCGACGGTCTCGGCCGCCTCGAAGTGATGGTCGGCATGGCCAACGCCAACATGGGCTTGCGCTCGATCCGCCAGCAGGTGTCGTCGGCCGTCAACCTGTTCGTGCAGGTGGCCCGCTTCAGCGACGGGTCGCGCCGCGTTACGCACATCACCGAAGTGGTCGGCATGGAGCAGGACATCATCACGCTTCAGGACGTGTTTCTTTTCGAGAAGACGGGGATTACGGAATCCGGAAGGGTGCTCGGCCGGTTTCGCGCCACCGGCATTCGTCCCCGCTTCTGCGAACGCCTCAAAGCCTCCGGCATCTCTTTGCCTCCCCAACTGTTCCAGACGGTGGTGGAGATCAACTGATGCCCTTAGGCGTGATAGTCTCCTTCGTAGTGGTTTTCGCGCTCACCCTGCTGGCGCTGAGCATGGGGTTGAAGTTCTTCGACGCCCGGCGCAAGACGCAGATGACCGGGATGCTGCACACGGCCGCCGGCGAGCCGGTGGAGGCAATCGACAACCTGCTGAAGGAGATCAATCCGGAGAACCCCTCGGGATTCAAGGCCCTGCTCGCCTCGTTGGACTTCACGCGCCACGCCCAGGAGCAGATCCAGCAGGCGGGTTTGAACTGGTCTTCCAACTGGCTGCTGGCCAGCATGGCCATGGCGGCGATACTGGGGCTGGTTTTGGGCATGCTGTTTCCGTTTCTGGTGGATGGCCCGATTACCGCCGCCGTGCTGGGCTTGGCTCTCTCGACGCTGCCGTACCTATACGTGCGGAAGAAGCGCCAGAAGCGGCTGAATACGCTCGAGGAGCAGTTTCCGGAGGCGCTCGACTTTCTGTCGCGTTCCATGCGGGCCGGCCATGCCTTCTCCATCAGCCTGGAAATGGTGGGCGAGGAGATGGCCGATCCATTGGGCCAGGAATTCCGGGCGCTCTTCAACGAGCAGAACCTGGGCGCGCCGCTGGATGTCGCGCTGCGCAATTTCGGCACGCGCGTGCCGCTGCTGGACGTGCGCTTCTTCACTTCATCGGTGTTGCTGCAAAAGCAGACCGGCGGCAACCTGAGCGAGATCCTCACGCGCCTCGCGTACGTCATCCGCGAGCGCTTCCGTTTGAAGGGCCAGGTAAAAGCGGCCAGCGCCCACGGGCGGCTCACCGCCACCATTCTGACCATGCTGCCGATCGCCACCATGGTGGGCCTGCTGTTGGTGGCGCCGGGCTACTTGCAGGGCATGGCCGCGGATTCCGACGGCAAGTGGATGATCGGCGGCGCCGTCGCCGCCCAGATTCTGGGCAATTTCTTCATCAAGAAGATCATCAACATCAAGGTCTGATATGGAACATCCACTGCTGTTTGCCACTCTCACGTTTCTGGCGTTGATGGCCGTAATGACGTGGGCCGGGTACCGCTTATTGTACAAGCCCGGCCGGTTCCTCAGGCAACTCGGCAGGCCCGTGATCAGCGACGATGGCCGCCCCGGTATGGCGATCGACGAGGAGCCGGAAGCCAGCACCGTGGTCACCGTGTTGCAGCAGATCGGTTCTCACGTGCCCTCGTCGGAAGCCGACGCCGCCGATCTGCGCACGCAGTTGATCCGGGCGGGTTACCGTTCCGAGAATGCCCTGATGGTGTTCTATGGCCTGAAGATCGTGGCCGTCCTGGCGATGCTGGTGCCCTGCGTCATGCTCGAATCCAACATGCCGCCCAACCCCGCGATGAAGCTGGCCCTGATGGCTTCCGGAGTGGCCGCGGGGTGGATTCTCCCGCGATTCGTCCTGGAGAAGAAGGTGGCCAAGCGGCAGAACATTATCCGCCTCTCGCTGCCCGATGCGCTGGACCTGATGGTGGTCTCGGTGGAAGCGGGTTTGGGCCTGGACCAGGCCATCCAGCACGTGGGGCGCGAGCTTCAGGAGAGCCATCCGGAGCTCAGCGAAGAGCTGTCGCTGATCACCCTGGAAATGCGCGCCGGCAAGCGGCGCTCCGACGCCCTGCGCAATCTTGCGGAGCGCACCGGCGAACCGGAAGTCCGCAAGCTGGTGGCCATCCTGATTCAAAACGATCGCTTCGGCACCAGCATGGGCGAATCGCTGCGCAACCACTCGGACTTCCTGCGCGTCCGCCGGCGCCAGGAGGCTGAAGAGCGCGCCGGCAAGGTGGGCGTGAAACTGGTGTTCCCGATTTTCTTTTTCATTTTGCCGTCGATGATGATCGTCGCGGCAGGCCCTGGCATATTGCAGATTTTCAAATATCTGTTCCCGATGATGAAACAAATCGGTGGCTGAAGATAAGGAGAAACGACGATGACCGGCACATTGGTTCAAGGTTTGATGTGGCTCGGAGCCTTCGGCGTCTTGTTTACTTTTTTGAGACGGCGGAAGACCCGGCGGACCGAGCAATAAGGGAATTACGGGGCGGTTCCCGAGGCGCGGGGCCGCCCCGCCAAGCGATCACGGATGAAAGGAGAACGATATGGACCTCGCGATTCAAGGAGCGATCTGGCTGGGGGCGGGTGTTACGCTCATTATGCTGTTGTCGCGCCGGCGCGGCCGTCGAGTGCTGCGGTAGTAACCGCGAAAAGCGCTGGCGGGAGATCTCATCCCAAGCAGGTTCTCCCGTCAGCTTGTACCCCTATGGCGATTGAGATTCTCATCGGCAGACAGAATCGGGATGGCGGCTGGCCATACGTTCGCGGCTCGTCCTGGACCGAACCCACGGCCTACGCCGTTCTGGCGTTGCTGGCAGCGGGCGAGACGGAGCCAGCCCGGCGCGGCCTGCAGTGGATTCTCGCCACCGGGCGGCCCGACGGAGGCTGGCCTCCGCAGGCGGGCATCGGCCAGAGCACATGGGTGACCGCGCTGGTGGCGCTGCTGCCTCCCGAGCAGTTGGGTGCCCGTGCGCACGCTCGCGCCATCGCATGGCTGCTGGAAACCACCGGCAGGGAATCCACCCTGACGTACCGGTTGCGGGAGTGGCTCCTGGGCAACCCCAGGCTCCCCGAGCAGGAGTTTCCAGGCTGGCCGTGGATACCGGACTCGGCGGCCTGGGTTGGTCCGACTTCTCTGGCGGTTCTCGCGCTGGATAAGGAGTACCGCCGGAGACCCTTGCCGGCGATCCGGGAACGAATCGATTCCGGCCGGCGGTTCTTGCAGGCGCGCATGTGCCGTGAAGGCGGATGGAACCACGGGTCCGTGCGAGCCCTGGGATACGAGTCTCGCCCTTACCCGGAAACCACCGGCATGGCGCTGGCGGCCCTGCGCGGCGTCCGGTCGCCCGGCACCCAGCGCAGCCTGGCGGTGGCCCAGCGCTTCCTGGGGGAGTGCCGCTCGGCGGACGCCCTGAACTGGTTGCGGCTGGGCCTGCTGGCGCATGGGCAACTGCCGGCGGGCTACTGCCATCCCTTGGAGATCGCGGACCGCACGCTTCCGGATACGTCCCTCGGACTGCTCGTCGCCGAGGCCGCGAAAGGGCGGGACTTCTTCCTGTCTTGACCCATGTCGCGAACACTTACCAGACGCGAATGGCTGGCAGCCTCGGCGGGGGCCACGCTGCTCACCGGCTGCGGCGAGGAGAGGCCGATCGTTCCGTCGATCGTCTCCATTGTGCGCGCGCCGGTTTATGACCAGCGCATCTATGAGACGGTGCGCCGGATGCTGGAGGAGCAGCGGCTCGAGGTGCGCGGCCGCCACGTCGTGCTCAAGCCCAATCTCGTCGAGTTCGAGCCGGAAAGCATCATCAATACCCATCCCCTGCTGGTTCATGCCGCCTTCGAAGCCTTTCGCGCCATGGGCGCCGCCAGTGTGCGCGTCGCCGAGGGGCCGGGGCACCGCCGCAACACGCTGGACCTCGCGGACGCGGCCGGCTACTTCAAAACCGTGCCGCGCTTCGAAGACGTCTTTGTGGATCTCAACCTGGATGACGTCACGCGCGTGCGCCCCGCCCGCCAGTTCTCAAGCCTCGGCGCGCTCTACCTCCCCAACACCGCTTTGGGCGCGGACCTGCTGGTCTCGATGCCCAAGATGAAGACCCATCACTGGGCGGGCGCGACGCTGGCCATGAAAAACCTCTTTGGCGTCGTGCCGGGCGCCGTCTATGGATGGCCCAAGAACGTGCTCCACTGGGCCGGCATCCACGAATCCATCGCCGATCTGCATGCGGCCTTTCCGCGCCAGTTCGCCATCGTCGACGGCATCGTCGGCATGGAAGGCAACGGTCCCATCCAGGGCACGCCGAAGCCCGCGGGGGTGCTGGTGGCGGGCCGCGATCGGGCTGCCGTGGATGCCACCTGCTGCCGCATCATGCGCATCGAACCCTTCAAGATAGTCTATCTGCGGCTGGCCTCCGGCGGAGAATCGCAGATCACCGAGCGGAATATCCGCCAGATCGGCGAAAGCCTGCCGGCTGTTGCCACGCCCTTTGAACTCATACCCGAATTCCGGTGGCTTCGGATGGAGAACAGTTAGATGCCGGCGCAACTACCCGATCCGCCTCGAACCGCCCGGCCGTCCCGGGGAGGATGGAGCGCCCGCTTCGCCGCCAGGAGCCGGATCGGCGCCGTCTATGTGCTGGTCTCGCTGTTGCTGCTGGCCCCCTGCCACTGGCAGCCGCGCCTCCAAGCGGGCGATCTTTCCTACAACTCCTGGCTGGCGCGGCTGATCGAGAGCGGGCGGGCACAAGGGCTGGAGGCAGTCCACCAGACCACCAACCTTCTTTTCGACCTCATTCTAGGCGGGCTGCTTAAGGTCGTGGGCGCGGAAGCGGCGCAGCGGATCTCCGTTTCCCTCGTGGTCCTGACATTCGTCTGGGGCGCGTTCGGGTTTATCTCCGTGGTGTCGGGCCGCCGCGCCTGGCACCTGATGCCCGTGATCGCCATGCTGGCTTACGGCTGGGTCTTCCACATGGGCTTCTTCAATTTCTATCTGAGTCTCGGGTTGAGCTTCTGGGCCCTGGCTCTGGCGTGGGAATGGAAGCCCTGGCGGCTCGCCGCCGTGGCGCCCATTCTGGCGCTCGCATATCTCGCCCACGTGCTGCCGGTAGTCTGGACCGCCGGCTTGTTGGCGTACCTGTGGCTGGCCGGCCGCACGGCGCCGCGGACGCGCGCCTGGATGATTGCCGTTTCTCTGCTGGCCATGGTCCTGTTGCGCGCGTTGGCCGGCGGCACGTTGATCGCCCAGTGGTCCCTGCAGCAGATCTTCTTGACCTCGGCCGCCGACCAGAGATGGACCTTCGACACCAAGTACTACGTGGTGCTGATGGGATTGTTGCTGGTTTGGGGGACGCTGTTTCTGGAGTTGGTGCACCAATGGGGAACGCGCCGCGTGGCTTCGAGCATCCCCTTCCAGGTTTGTGTGGTCGGCGCCGCGGGGGTCTTCCTCCTTCCCACCACGTTGCTGATCCCGGGCTTTCACCACGCGCTGGTTCTCATCGCCGAGCGCATGGCTCTGGGTGTGAGCGTTTGCGTTTGCGCCCTGTTGGGAGCGGCCAGGCCGCGCATGTTGGAACGTTACGCGGTGGTCGCGGTGGCGTTGATCTTCTTCGGTTTCCTCTACCGGGATGAGCGCTCTTTGAACGCGCTGGAAGACCGGATGCAAGGCGCCGTGGCGCAATCGGCTCCGGGCCACGGTGTGGTGATTCGAGGTGTGAAAGCAGACGTGCCATGTGGGAGCACGAACTGGAAAGCTTTCGAGGATCGGCGGCCGAACACTTGAGTGGGGAGGGGCGGGAAGCTGTGTCCTGGCGCCGGATCCTGGCGGAAGGCGGGCTGCTGCTGGCCTTGCTATTGACGTCGTCGTGGCTGGTTCGCGGTTAGGGTACGAAGTAGGCCGGCGCCGCCAGCAGCACCACCAGGTTCCACACCACCAGTCCGCCGTACCAGTAGGTGATCCAGCGGATCAAGTGGTGCTTCTTGGTATAGATGCAGATCCCTCCAATACTCAGCGCCAGCACTTTGGAGGCTACCACTCCGGCGGCCGGGCCGGCGTGCATCAGCACTCGGATGAAGGGGCTGGCTTCGGCCGCCCCCAGCTTGAACCCCACCAGGGTGGTCAGCACATCCAGCAGTTGCAGATAGATGAAGATCTGAACAATAGCCATCCAGTTTTCCCGGTAATTCTATCGGCGTTTCTCTCAGATAATTGTAGCCGCAACGGGGCAAAATAGACCGCCTGTTTTGTACTGCTTGTACCAGTAGGATGGTTTCGGCCTGGTACGAATTCACGTTTTCCGCGCGGTGCGGACTGCCTGGGTTCCGCGCACCCGTCTGCTGGCAGGATGCTGAAAAAGGCCAACTGGCCCCCGCTCTCTGAAAAGCCGAACAACAAGGCCCAAGTGAGCATGAGAGAATCGTATGGCTTCCGCATTTTCCGCATTCTGAAACTCGCGCTCTATCAATCACTTGGCAAGCTACCCGAGCCCGAGTCTACCCACGAATTCTTCTGACGCGGCGCAAAAAAGGGGCGCCACTCCTTCTCATTCGCAATCCACTTCGGCTATTCTGTTGTATATCGCTTGCCATCAGGCGCGATGGAGGGGGAGTGAACTGTCAGTTTTGCGGACCAGAGGAAAACCATATGCAAGGCAGGAGCACACTGCTAGATATGTGGATTGCGAGCTCGCTGGCGGGCTCACTTCCGGCCATAGGGCCGGCCGGGACCATCCTGGGGACTGCCTCCGACCCCTGCGGAGCCGTCGTGCCGAAGGCCCGTGTCACCGTGCGCAATCGGGAAACGAATGCCACCCGCGACGTCGAGACCAACGACGACGGCGACTACACGGTCTCGCTCTTGCCTCCGGGCCGGTATCCCGTCAGCGCGGAGAAGACCGGCTTCCGCCGTAGCGTCTACAGCGATGGGAACCTGGACGTGGATCGGGCCGCACGTGTGGATTTCAGCCTTCGGATCGGGGCGCTCAACGAGGAGATCACAGTGACGCATGCGCCTCCCTTGATTCAGACGGACACGTCGACGTTGGGTCAGGCGATCGACCCCCGCCAGATGCGCGAACTGCCTCTGAACGAGCGCAACTTTCTGTCCTTCGCGCTGCTCGTCCCCGGAAAGGCGCTCTCGGTGAATAGGTTCGGGAACAAACCACCCCGCCAGTTTCAGTTGGGTTTCAGGTGCGCGTTCTAATGTCGAGAGATCTGTTGCTGTGGGTCACGCTCGCCTGTGCCACTGCATTCGCTGGGGATCCGGCGATGCGGCCCGGGCGCAAGCCCCTGGATAAGTACCAGACCTACGTCCGCGAGGCCGAGGCTCGCATGCAACAGGAAATCCAGTCGCCAACGTACCTTTGGGCCGCTCGGTCGCCCGCGCGCTGGGAGCGCGTCCGCAGCGGCGAAGCGGTTGTGGAGCCCTGGAACGCCCAGGGTGATTCCGACATCGGCGACACGCTGATCCACGATTGGATCGGCGCCTTGTTCATCTCTGGCGTGAAGCTCACCCAGGTCGCCGCGTTCCTCCAGGACTACGCCGTCCACAAGAACTTCTACCGGCCCGAGGTCATCGATTCCCGGTTGCTGGAGCACAACGGCAACGGGTATCGGCTTCACTACCGGTTAGTGAAGAAGAAGATCCTGACCGTCGTTCTCGACACCGAGCACACGGCCAATTACTACCCGATCAGCGCTACGCGTATGGTCACCAGTTCCTACACCACGCGCATCGCGGAGGTAAAGGACGCCGGCAAACCCGAGGAGCGGGAGCTGCCGCCGGGCAAGGACCACGGCTTCCTCTGGAGATTGAACACTTATTGGCGCCTCGAGGAGAAGGACGGCGGCGTGTACATGGAGTGCCGGTCGATTTCGCTCTCACGATCCGTTCCGTATGGCCTAGGCTGGTTGATTAACCCCATCATCCGCTCGCTGCCGAACGAATCGCTCGCCCACCTGCTGACGGCCACCTCCCAAGGCGTGCGGAGCCAGGCTCCCTAGAGTCCAGTCTCTAACGTTCGTAGAATAAGTTGGCGGCCGCCTGGCATCTCCTGTACACGTGCGACGCCGGGTGCAGCGGTAACTTTCTCTCGCGCCGAGCCGCCAATTCCAGCCATGATGCGCCATCTCTTGTTTCTGACCCTGGCCGGGATGCGATGGCTTTCCGCGCAGACCGCGCTGCCGACGGAATGGATCGATCCCGACACCGGCCATCGCGTGATCCGCCTTTCGCGCGAACCCGGCACCGCTTCGCTCTATTTCCACCAGAACGCCTACTCGGCCGACGGCAAGAAGCTGGTGGTCACCAATTCCCACGGAATCGCCGCCATCAATCTGGCGACGCGCGAAATCGATCAGGTGGTCGAAGGGCGTGTGAACATTCTGGTGACGGGCCATAAGACCGGCCAGGTTTACTACACCAGGGAAGGCGCCATTTTCGCCACGGATCTGGACACCCACGTTACCCACGAGGTGGCGAAGATACCCGTCCAGGCGGGCCGCGGCGGCGCATTCGCCGTCAACGCGGATGAAACCAAGCTGGTGGGCATCGCCGCCGATCCCGATGGAAAAACCGTGCCGCGCACGCCGCCGCCCGGCGGGATGGGCGGAGGCCTCGAGCGGAACTGGGCCGCCGGTACGCCCAAGATGCTCTACACCATCGACATCAAGACGGGAGAGTTCCGCAAGATCTACACCGAGAACGACTGGACCAACCACCTCCAACTGTCCCCCACCGACCCCCATCTCATCATGTTCTGCCATGAAGGACCGTGGCACTTTAACGACCGCGTGTGGACCATCCGCACCGATGGCACGGGCCTGCGATTGATGCACGAGCGGACCATGAACATGGAAATCGCGGGCCATGAGTTCTTCGGCGCCGACGGCAAAACCGTCTGGTACGATCTGCAGACCCCGCGCAGCACGGTTTTCTGGGTGGCCGGCGTGGAGCTGGCCACCGGACATCGCACCTGGTATCACCTCGAGCGCAACGAATGGTCGGTGCACTACAATGTCTCCGCGGACGAGAAGCTGTTCGCCGGCGACGGGGGCGGCCCCAGCAGCGTGGCCGCGCGGTCGCCCGACAACGAAACGCTGAACCCGCCGGGCAACGGCCAGTGGATCTACCTTTTCCGCCCGGTCATGGTGAAGGGCAGTTCGTTCCGCGACAAGAAGGACCTCGTGGACATTGGCTACTTCAAGTCCGAGCGCCTGGTGAACCTCGCCAAGCACGACTACCGCCTCGAGCCCAATGTCACGTTTTCCCCCGACATGAAATGGGTCGTTTTTCGTTCGAATATGCTGGGGCCCACGCATGTCTTCGCGGTGGAGATCGCTAAGCCGTAGTCGGGTCCGAGCCGCGACCGTTAGGGAGCGCACGCGCAATCGGTTATGATGCTGTGTTCAGGCCTGGACCGGCCGCCCCATGAAACACTGCCATGAATCCCTGATCGACTTCCCCGTCGTGGTCGCCATTCCCCTGCTCTGGGGGGACCACGATGAATTCGGGCACGTGAACAACCTGGCGTACCTGCGCTGGAGTGAGACGGCGCGTGTCGAATACCTGATCCGCATCGGCTTCTGGCCCCCGTTGCCGCCGGCGGGCGTCGGACCGATACTGGCCAGTATTTCGTGCGACTACAAGCGGCAATTGACTTACCCCGATATGACCTACACCGGCGCCCGGGTGACACGCATCGGGAACCGCAGCTTCCAGTTGCAGCATCGGGTGGTGAGCAAAGCCCTCGATGCGGTGGTCGCCGAGGTTGAGTCCACCATAGTGGTCCTCGATTACACCAGCAACAAGGCGGTTCCCATCCCCGAGTATTGCCGGAAGGCCATCGAAGAGTTGGAATCCAAGCACGCCGGCCGCGGCTTGTAATTGGCTACTCACCACCCAATCGGCTATTATTAGGCTACTGCGCAGTTCGAAAATGTTGACGCTTGACCCCAGCAGGTTGGCCGGCCTACCGATCCCGATTGGGACCGGGTGGCTTCTCGGAGCGTGCATGGAGGCACGTGGTAAGCAGGACCTCTGGATCAGACAGAAACCTGAAGTCCTGGAGGTATTGCGAGAACAGGCGATCATCCAGAGCACCGAATCGTCGAATCGAATCGAGGGCGTCACCGTCGCGGCAAATCGGCTGCGCCCCCTGCTGATTGGACGGGCCAGGCCGCGTGACCGATCGGAGAAAGAACTCGCCGGATACCGAGCGGCGCTGGATTGGATCTTCTCGCGAAAGAATCGGGTTACGGTCACTCCCGATGTGATTCGCCGCTTGCATGCTCTTGCGCAGGCCGGATCCATCCGTTTCGTTCCCGCCTCTGCCAGGGAAACGCCCGCAACAGTAGAGATCCTGTGCCACCGATATGGCGCCGCCACCGATGAGGAGCGCATTCCTCCGCTCTTGATCGTGGCGACCTTCATCTTCGACTTGCTCTGTGTTCACCCCTTCCGCAACGGCAATGGCCGTGTCTCCCGGCTTGCGACCTCGTTGCTGCTGCGGTCGCACGGCTTCCAAGTAATCCGGTATATCAGCCTGGAGCGGCTAATAGAAGAAAGCAAGGATGAATACTACCGCGTTCTCAAGCTGTGCTCGCAAGGCTGGCACGAAGGCAAGAACGAGATCATCCCATGGTGGAACTATTTCCTGAGCACGCTGCGAGGCGCCTACAAGGAATTCGAGCGCCAGGTCGAATCGGTCGAGGCACGGCCCGCTAAGAGCGCCCTTGTTCGCCAAACTGTGCTCGCGCAGGTGGAGAAGTTCACTTTGGCCGACATGGCGGCGCAGTTGCCATCGGCCAGTCCGCAACTGATCAAGAAGGTGCTGGCTGAAATGAAGAGGGCCGGCCGCGTTCAGTTGGTGGGCCGAGGGCGTGGCGCTCGCTGGGAAGTTGTCCGCTGAGTGGTCGGGGCGAGTGGATTCGAACCACCGACCTCCTGGTGCCGAACCAGGAACCCACGAAGAATCAGCAAGTTAGCGGTGGGCAAGACGGTTGCGCGTCATTCCCATACGTTGCTAGTTTCCAATCGCTTACGCCACCCTGGAACCGGAGCACTCGCAACCGCGAACAACGCTTCTGTGCAGGGGGTGGGCACAGTATTGGGCACGGAGGGCTGCCTGAGGCGCTTCGCGGTCTTGGCAGGAGTTGAGGTTCTGCGGGCAGTCGTACATCACCTGCTCAGCAAGCTTGGATAGGTTGGATGTGGGGATTTCTGGTCGGGGCGAGTGGATTCGAACCACCGACCTCCTGGTCCCGAACCATCAACCAGCGTGGAATCAAAGACTCAGCGGCGGCACAGCAGCCTTGCACTCAGAACGATCCCGAAGCCGATGCATGGCGGATGCTTTTCAATACCCAGGAATGGCGCCGGCAGGCGCTCTGTTGGAGGCGGGCGTCGTCAGGCTCCATGCAGCAATTGCCCTTCGCGGAGAACGGTGGCCGGAAGCGAAGCCTTCAACGGCCGGCGGTCCTCGAAATAGGACGCCGTGCAGACCAGCACGTCGGCCGCGGTCCCCGTGCCCCGGAGCGCCTCATAAGCCAACCGGTTCCGGTGCCGTTCCGGCAGCGCGTCATCCGGGACAACCACCAGCAAGTCGTAGTCGCTGTCCGGGCCGGCATCGCCGCGGGCCACGGAGCCGAAAAGGTAAACGCATTCCGGCTGATAGGCTTCCACCAAGCGCCGCACCGCTCCGGCCAGCGCGGGATCGTCGGCCGCCGGTGTTTTGAAAATCGCGGTGTGCTCTCCCGCCATGGCTTCCGTCCCCCAGTCTGCCACAATCTGTCGCGCCGCCCCCAATTGTCGGCCGGCCTTCAGCGTGTATGTGGCGCCAGAGGCTCAATCCAGCGAATTAGCTGGGGCAGATCGGAACTCACCATTTTCCAGACCTCGTCCAGGTCCACGCCCTCGTAGAAGTGGATGAGTTTGTCGCGAGTTCCGGCAATGAGCTTCCAAGACACTTCGGGATGCGCCGCCCGGAACTCCGGCGATATCCTCTTGACCGCCTCCCCAATTACTAGAAGCTGGTGCAGAACCGCCGATTGGGTTTTCGCGTCTTCGAGGAACTCCGCCTTCTCCGCGGGTCCTTTGAACTCGATTGCCAGGCGCGCGGCTTTGAGGATGTCGAGAAGATGCGCTTCATCGCGAGGCAAAGTATGGCTCCGCGCTCTCCAGGATGGCCTTGCGCCGGATCCAATTCGAGCTCCGCTCAATCGCGCGTTGGGACACGAGATCTACCTTCCGCCCAACAATACCGGTGAGTTCCTCTTCCATCGCGACGTGATCCATCAGGCTCCAGTCTGCATCAGGGGCGAACTTCACCAGTAAGTCCAGATCACTGTCCGGGCGGAAGTCTTCGCGTAGCGCAGATCCGAACACGCGGAGTTCGGCGATCCTCCACCGGCGGCAGAACTCGTCGAGCTGCTCTCTCGGAATGGGAATTTCCGTCCGCATGGCATCCGTCCCCCACCAGTTTGCCACAATACTGACAGCGGCCGGCGGCGGAAAGCAGCGTGTCACGGCTGGGGTTGGTCGCGCAACTCGATGGGGCGATAACGTGGGGGCCCTTGGCACACCCCGCATAACAGCCACTCGGAGTGGCCCCGACAACGAAAAAGCGGTTGGAGATCGAATTCTCCAACCGCCGTACCTGTTTGAAATGTAAAAGAATTTCTGGTCGGGGCGAGTGGATTCGAACCACCGACCTCCTGGTCCCGAACCAGGCGCTCTAGCCAGGCTGAGCCACGCCCCGACGTTTCCAGTGTACCATCGAATTCGTGGACGAAAACGAAAAGCTGCGCGATTTGCCGGCGGTGCATGAAGTGCTGGAACGCCTCTTCCCCGCCCTGGCGCGGTTCCCGCGCGCGCTGGTGGTGACGGAAATCCGGCGCGCGCTGGATGAACTCCGCGCGGAAATCCTGAGCGGCCGCGCCACCGGGCCGCCGGTGGAAGCGCGCGTCGAAAAGGCCCTGGCCGCGCTCGAACGTCCGTCGCTGCGGCGCGTCGTCAATGCCACTGGGGTGGTGCTGCATACCAACCTGGGACGCGCGCCGCTGGGCCCCATCCACGTGCTGCCCGGCTATTCCAACCTGGAATACGATCTGGCGGCCGGGCGCCGCGGCCAGCGCGATGTGCATGCCGCGGGCCTGCTCGAGCGGCTGCTGGGCGCGCCGGGCATCGCCGTCAACAACAATGCCGCCGCCATCTTTCTGGCGCTGAACGAAATGGCCGCCGGCGGCGAAGTGGTGGTCTCGCGCGGCGAGCTGATCGAAATCGGCGACGGCTTCCGCATTCCGGATATCATGGCGCGGTCGGGCGCGGTGGTCCGCGAAGTCGGGACTACCAACCGGACCGGGATCGCCGACTACCGCGCGGCCATCAATGAGCGCTCCAAGCTGCTGCTGCGCGTCCATCCCAGCAACTTTCGCATCTCGGGCTTCACCGCGCGGCCCGAGCTGCGCGACCTGGTGGCGCTAGGGCGCGAGCGCGGCGTGCCGGTGTATGAGGACCTCGGCAGCGGCTGCGTGGTGGACCTGCTCGCCTTCGGAATCCAAGAACCGCTGGTCTCCGACAGCCTCAAGGCCGGCGCCGATCTGGTCTCCTTCAGCGGCGACAAGCTGCTCGGCGGTCCGCAGGCCGGGATTCTGGCGGGGAAACCCGAGATCGTCGCCCGCTTGCGGCGCAACCCGCTGTTCCGCGCCCTGCGGCTCGACAAGATCATCTACCAGGCCCTCGGGACCACGCTGCGCAGCCTGTTGCTGGAACGGTGGGACGACGTGCCGGCGCTGGCCCTGATCCGGCGCACGGCCGCCGAAATTCGCGCGCGCGCCGAGGCGCTGGTGGCCCGCGTCCCGGGGATGCGCGCGGAAATCGTGCCCGGAAGCTCCGTCGCCGGAGGCGGGGCCACGCCGGAGCAATCCATTCCCACCTGGCTGATCGCCATCGAATGCCCAGACCTGGCGGACGCCGAGCGCCGCCTGCGCGCGGGTGATCCGCCCGTGGTGGCCCGCATCGAAAACGACAAGCTCATCCTGGACTTGAGGACCGTATTCCCACAAGAAGACGAAGAGCTGGCGGCGGCGCTGCGGAGGTTGTGAGGCTTGGTGGGGCAGGCGGTGCCGCCTGCCCTCGCCGGCGTCCCGCGCAGCGGGACGCGGCGAGCTTCGCTCGGCCGCGGGCAGGCGGCACCGCCCGCCCCACTACGCCCGCTCCTGGTACGTGCCCTCGGCGGTGTTGACGCGGATCTTCTCGCCTTCGGTAATGAACGACGGCACCTGCACCACCAGGCCGGTCTCGAGCTTGGCCGGCTTAGTGACGTTCGAGACCGTCGCGCCCTTCATCCCCGGCTCGGTTTCCAACACGGTCAGATCGACGGTCGCCGGCAGCTCCACGCTCATCGCTTTGCCTTCGTAGAATTCCACTTTGACCATCAACTGCGGGATCAGGTATTGGGTGGCGTCGCCCAGCAGGTCCTTCATCAGGTGCATCTGCTCGAAGTTCTCCGTGTTCATGAAATAGTAGTATTCGCCATCGTCGTACAGGTACTGCATTTCGTGCTCTTCGAGCAGCGCCTTCTCCACGCGGTCCTCGGAAGAGAAGCGGTGCTCGGTCATGGAGCCGCTGCGCAGGCTGCGCATTCTGACCTGCACGAACCCTCGCAAATTGCCGGGCGTACGGTGATTCACGCTGAAAATCGAGTACAGCTCGTTGTTGAACTTGACGACCATCCCAGGGCGCAGTTGGGTTGCCGAAACCATGAAACTCCTCGCTAGTTGTGGCTTTGAAACTTCAGTATAGCAAGCCGTCAGAACGGCAGAATCTCTTCGCGGACCGGGTCGAAATCGATGCGCCTCTTCTGCACGTATGAGAGATTGCCCAGGTGCGAAGCTTGCGCCGAGCGGTGGCCGATGAGCACGTCGCCGTTGGGCAGTTTGCGCGAGCGGACGCACTCGAGGAAGTTCTGGACGTGATCCAGGTCCAGGTCGCTCGACGCCTGCACCACCGTGGCTTGCGCATTGCGGCCCGGCGGATGGAATTCGTAGCGCGAGCGATCGATCCACAGGCGGCCCTCGGTGCCGCACATCTCGATGGCAGCCCCCGTGATGCCGGGAGCCAGCGTGGCTTCGAACGTGGCCGTGAACTGCGACGGGTATTCCAGCAGCACGTTGATGGTGTCGGGCGCGGTGCGGCCGTCCTTGTAGTGATACACGCCGCCCGCCGCCGACGCCGAAATCGGATTGTCCTGGCCCATGAACATGTGAACCACGTCGATCCAGTGGGTGAACAGGTCGGTCACCTGCCCGCCGCCGAAATCCAGGTACGCGCGCCAATTCCAGTACTGCTGCGGGTCCCAGTCGCGCCACTTCAGGGGGCCCAGGAAGTGCGCCCAATCCAGGTTCGCCGGCTGCGTCTGGAGCGACGCCGGCGCCTTGCGCAGGTGATACCCATTGCCGTGCCACCAGGTGCGCGCCAGCGTGATTTTGCCCAGCTTGCCCGTGTCCATGTAGAGTTGTTTGGCCTCCAGGTAGTGCTTGCCGGAACGCTGCTGCATGCCCACCTGGCAGATGCGGTTGTTGAGGCGCGCGGCCTTGACGATGATGGGGCCTTCTTCGATCTTCAGCGTCAGCGGTTTTTCCACGTACACGTCTTTTCCCGCGTTGAGAGCGTCCGTGGCCACGGCCGCGTGCCAGTGGTCGGGAACGGCGATCAGCGCCACATCCACGTCCTTCAGAGCCAGCAGCGCGCGGTGGTCGGTGAAGCTCCTGGCGTTGGGCGCGTCCTGTTTGGCGCGGTCCGTCTGCGCGCCGTAAATGTCGCACAGGGCCACCACATCGGTGTTGCCCGCTTTAATGAACTTCCCCATGTCGCTGCGGCCGCGTTCGCCGCAGCCGATGAGACCGAGTTGCACCCGGTCGTTAGCTCCGAAAACTCGGGAATAGGAAAGCGCCGTGGCGGCGGTGACGCCGCGTAGGAAGGCCCTGCGGGGCACGTCGGTTTTAGACATAGCTAGATTATATTGCGTTTCACCGTGCTACTTTGAACGCATGCCGCAACCGGCCGGTCGCACGGCAAAACTGGACGCGGTCTTCACCCGCGGAGCGCTCTTCCTGCTCATTGCCCTGCTGCTCGGCGAGACCACTATCAACTTCATCGATCGCCAGGTGCTCTCGGTTCTGGCGTCCACGTTGCGTGGTGAGTTCCACTTGAGCAACAGCCAGTATGCCGCCATCATCAACGCGTTCATGGCGACATACGCGGTGGCCTACACCTTCGCCGGCTATGTCCTCGACCGTCTGGGCGTGGGCCGCGGACTCACCCTGTCGGTGAGTTGGTGGTCCGCCGCCGGTATGCTGACCGCGCTCACCCGCGGGCCGCTGAGTCTGGGTCTGTTCCGCGGCCTGTTGGCCGTCGGTGAAGCCGGAGCCTGGCCGGCATTCGCCAAGGCGACCGCGGCCTGGGTGCCCTCCGAGGCCCGCACCCTGGCCATCGGAGTCTGCAACAGCGGCTCCAGCCTCGGCGCCATGATCGCTCCTCCCCTGGTTGTGGGCATCACCGCCATCGCCGGCTGGCGCGGCGCCTTCATCGCCACCGGCGCCATCGGCTTCCTATGGGTGCTGGCATTTCAACTCTTTCGCCGGACCCATCCCCAGATGGCCCGCGCCGAAAGCGTCCCCATCGCCGCCGGCGATCGCGTTCGCTGGGTTGAATTGCTCCGCTACCGGCAGACCTGGGCGGTCTTTTTCTGCCGCTTTTTCGCCGACCCCCTGTGGTTCTTTTATGTCTTCTGGATTCCCGAGTTCCTCACCCGCGAGCGCGGTCTGAACCTGACCGGCATTGCCGCCGTTGCGTGGATTCCCTTCCTGGTTGCCGACCTCTCCAACTTCTCTGGCGGATACCTGACGCTTCGCCTGCAGCGCGCCGGGTGGAGCGTGAATCGCACGCGCAAGACGCTCATGGTGATAGCGACCGTGCTCTCGCCGCTCGGCATTCTCGCCGTATTCGCGCATTCCCTGTTCTGGACCATCGCCCTGATTTCGGTGGCCATTTATTTCTGGATGTTCTGGTCCATCACGATACACAGCCTGCCCAGCGACTATTTCCCGCCGCGAGCCGTGGCCTCCGTTTACGGCATCGGCGGCACCGGTTCTACCGTGGGCTCGGTAATCAGCACCTAGGCAGTGGGCCGCACTTTGGATGCCACCCACAGCTATGCGCCCGTTTTCATCGGACTCGGGTTGTTGATGCCCATAGCGCTGCTGGCCGGCACGGCGTTGATGGGGCGTGTGGAACCGGTGAAAGACTTTTAGGGGCCAGCGGCTCCGCTCTGTTTCCCCGGCGCCCAGGCGAGCCCGTCCGCGCCTCTCCCGGCATCGATCAGCTTCACCTTCCAGCCGGTAAGCCCGATCTCGGCCACCTGGTGGCTGGCGTCGCGGGACACGTACGCACGGCCCTCAGGCTCGCTGGTGTCCCGCCTGCGGGCGAAATCCATTCACGGTTGAATAGTCGCCTTCAGGACTTCCGGCCCGCTTGGACCTTTTGCTCGAGCATCCTGCTCGGCGGTAACAAACACATCGAAACTCTTCAACGGTGTGACGGTTTCGAAGGTCGCCTTCAGGTTCTTATCCATTTTCAGTTGGCCCTGATTCTCGGAGTTCCCGCCCCGTTCCTGCAACCAAACAACATACGCGACTGCGCGTGGCGTCAGGTTTTCAAGATTGGCGAGATGCTGAACTGTCATCTTCAGTTTCGTGTTGCCGTTGTTGTCCTTGCTGATCTCAACCTCGGCCCGAGCACCGGGAACGATAGACGCTGCGGTCATTGGGTACTTCTTGGCTGCATACCCGACAGTACAAAGCAGCGCGAACATCAAACCGATTGTGCAAAGCTTTCGCATCGGACACCTCCATGCTTATGCTCGCACAAACGCAACGTCGGTGATTTCGCTACTTTGAATTAGGCTCCTCCGCACCTTTGATTCACGCGCTGGCCGGTGGGCCACCCTCTCAACCGCAGCGTCGCAGCAACTCGGGCGCGGCGCTCGAACCCCGACCGGGGCCACACCACCAAATCGGCCGCCGTCCCAGTTCCCCGCAAGGCCCGATACGCCAGCCGGCTTCGCAACCGTTCCGGCGGCGCGTCATCGGGCACGATGACCACAAGGACAATTCAGTGACACGCTACTCAACCCCCAATGAAGAAACCCTCCGCCGCGCATCGCCGCCTCAGCCAGCCCGCTTGAGCGCTGGGGCGTTCTCGACAATGATGCGGGGCCGTGGGTTGGGGAGTGGAACGGGCAAGCCCTCCTCCTCCAGCAGGCGCACATGTTCGGTCATGCCCCATTTGGCCTGATAGAGACAGTCTTCGACGGAATGTCCGACCCCACTGAAGCCCTCCAGGTCGGGTGAGTAGAAAGAGAAAAAGTCGGGCTCCGAGGTGGCCTCGATCACGAGCGAGTAGCGCAAGTCAATCATCGTTTACTCCCGGCTTGATTCCGGCGGCCTTCAGGATGGCATGGTATTTGCCGGCTGGGCAAACCGCTACAGGGTCGATCACACCCCCATCTGACGCCAGCCCTCCAGGTACCTCCCCGGCCCGCGCAAGCACAATTTGCCCGTTCCGTGCCAGCCCAACGCCTTCCGCCGGCCCGCATACACCCCCAACCCCGGTGACAACAATCTTCACGCCCTATTTTTCTTTATCCTCAACAGCCTACAGCCCACCCTGACCCAGCGCCCACCCCTCCATCAGCTACTGTGAAATCAGGGGCGGCAGGAACCCCGTCAACTCCATGTCATCTCGCAAACAAATCGAGGCCAATCGCCTCAATGCGCAGCACTCTATCGGTCCGCGCCGCCCCTGGCCCCGTGAGCGAAGCCACGCCGAACCCCTGTCGAACCAGCGGCCTGGCCACGAAATTGGGTTCGTTCCGTCAATTCCCCCCGTGCGCCCCCGACCCCCGATCACCGCCCCATGGCCCCGCCAGCGCAGCCAGCCCGAACCCCTGTCGAACCAGCCGCTTGGCCACGAAATTGGGTTCGTTCCGTCAATTCCCCCTGGCCCCCGGCCCCTGGCCCCCGAAATTGGCTTCGTTCCGTCAATTCCACTCGAGCCATCCGCCGACCCCGACCCCTGGCCCCTGACCCCCGACCCCTGGCCCCGCGAGCGAAGCGAGCCTCACGGCAACAGCACCATATTCGACCGCCACACCGCGAACTTCTGCGCCGAAGGTTCGACCACGCTCACCTGGCAGGTGTACTTACCCGGCTGCAACTTGGCGAGAGGGACACTGAAGCTCACCGGCACCGCTTTCGATTTGGCGTTCAGCCCGTCCGTGATCCGGAGCGGCGCGGTTTCGAACGCCTTCACCCTGCCGCGATAGAAGCTCACGCTGGCCACCATCAGTTGCGTCTTCTGGGCGGCCGGCTGATAGGCCTCCAGATACACGTACATATCTTGTTCTTGGCGGAACACCCGCGTCACGCTGGGAATCAGCTTTTGGCCGTCCCGAACCAGCGGATTGGCGGCGATCAGCTTCTTGTCCCGCTCGGCGCTGGCCACCGCCGTATCGAGCTTCTCGCGCTGATAGCTCAGCACCACGGAACTGATCGGCAGGTATGGCTGCCCGGTGGTGAGGTCCGGGATGGCAAACTTGGTTTCGAAGGTTCCCATTTTCCCGGTTTCGTTCTCGCGCGCCAGGAATTTCAACGTATAGGTTCCCGGCTGAAGCGTGAAGCCGGTGTCGTATTCCAGGTTGTGCCTGGACAACTGTCCGACCGTCTCACCCTTCAATTTGACCGTAATATCGTCGCGGACGTTGCCAGCCAGCGCTCCCTTGGCGTCTTTCACTTCGCCGATGAAATCGAGCCGCGTCGTCTCGGCTCCGCCTTTCCTGGCGAGCTCGATGTCGCTGCCCGGGATCTTCACGGACACCGGAACAAAATACCGGTCCTTCGCCAGCCGGAAATAATTCACTTCCAGGGCCACGGTGAGGTCGGTTACGGGATCGCCCAGCATCAGCGCCTCCTGCAATTGCCGCTCCCGGTCGGAAGTGGTGAACTGCTTGAATTCCTTGCCGGCGAAGTAGCCGCTGCGGTAGTCGAGTTTGGCTGTCGGACTCCCGTTGATCTGCACCTTGATGCGGCGGTACCGGCCGTCCAGCGCCGTGTTGGTGCTGTAGTAGCCCAGAATGTAATAGCTCGATATGTCTTTCTGCGCCTGCACGATGCCCAGCGCCAGGTCGTTCCGATCCAGCAGCGCCTTGCCGCCCGTGTCGGAGGCCAGCGTGTACAGCGTTTCCTGCTGGCCCTGGAAGTTCTCCTGCGCGGTCCGCTGCGAGCTGCCGGAGTACATGCCTTGGCCGCCGGGCGAGGCTTGCGTGGCGTCGCCCAACGGAGCGGTGGCCACCAGGCCGCGCGCATCCACCGGATAAAATGCCACGTTGCCGCGGATGGCGGCGTTGATGGTGGCGCGCAATTGCGCCTGGTTGTCGATGCCGGTGCGGCTCATGCCGCTGGCGAAATAGACCAGCGCCTTTTTCTCGGGCAGACTCGCCAACATTTTGACCGCCGATTCCAGCGCGGCCAGCTTGCGGTCGGTGTTGAAGATGTTGAACTCGTTGTCATCCGCGGTGTACGCCGCTCCGGTATCGCCCTCGCTGTCCGCGCCGGTGCTGCCGTTCGCCATCCCCGTCTCGCCGATGGACAGGCCCTTGACCACCTGCGTCAGGCGATCGCGATCGTCGGTGAAGTCTTGCAGAACGGTCAGATCCGTCGCGTACCTCAGCACCGCCACCAGGTCCGATTGCGTCATCTGGGTGTCCAGGAATCTCAACGCCGCCTGCTGCGCGCGGATTTGATCCGCCACCGCCATGCCCGCCTGGTCGAAGAACAAGACCAGCAGGCGGCGGTCTTTGTATTTGACCTCGCCCGGCTTGGCGGGAGCGATCTGGGTTGGGACCGCCGCCTTCACCGCGGTGGGCGCCGCGGCGCCCTCGGGGCCGCGGGGAGTCAGACCGGGCGCCGCCAGCACGGTATCTTCCAGCCTCTGGTATTCGAATACCTTGATCTGCTGCGGCTTGCCGTCTTCGGTGACGGTGAAGTCCGAGGCCCTCAGCCCAGTCATGGGTTCGCCGTTCTTGTCCTTGGCCGAGATATTGACGACCACCAGTTGAGCGGTGGCTTCGAACTTGACGGGGGGCTGTGGCGCCGCTGGGAGACTCTGCGGCGGCGCCATCGCGGCCATCTGGACGATGAGGAAAGTGGTTATTATTGCTAGCATTAGAATCTAAACCTCAAGTTAATGGTGAGCTTGCGCATGCCCGCGGCGCCGGTGGCCAGTCCGTAGGTGCTCGAGCCCATCACCGTTCCCCAATTCGTGATGGTGACCCGGTTCAGAACGTTCTGGGCCTGGAACTGGAGATCGATGCTGCGCCGCTCGCCAATCCGGAAGACGCGTCCCAGCGAGCCATCGAGCGAAAACGTGGTCGGGCCGGGGATGGTGTTTCTTCCCGCATTTCCCCACTCCCCAGCCACCGGCTCCGTGAACGCCGCAGTGTTGAACAACAGGCCGGAAACCTCCACCGGCAGCCCGGTGGCGCTCGCCCGGACGGTATTCGCGACCGCCGTCCCGCCAACCTGCGAGCGGTTCCCGCCGATGGTGGCGGTGAATGGCGTTCCCGAGCGAAGGCTTACATTCCCGCTGATGGTCCAGTCCTTCATGAGCGCTCCCTTCCAGCCGTTGGTGAGCGTGCCGCCGGCCGTCCCCATGCCGGTCGAGTACTGCACTTGCATCCCGAGATTGTGCCGCGCATCGAAGCTGGAGAGCGCCCGCTCGGCGGCCAGGTCGAGCCAGTCTTGCGCCACCGGGGTATTGCCCTGGCCGCGCCCGCCGGTCCCGGCGTTGTCGATGGATTTCGAAAACTGGTACGACGCGTGCGCCATCACGCCGCTGTGGAAGCGCCGGTTCAGTTGGAATTGCGCCGCGTGATAGATGGAGTTGCCGCCCGAAGTCTCGTAGATGAAGCCGTGCGGCAACGCGGATTCCGCCGCTCCGGGCGCCACGGAGTTCGGTATGAACTGCTGGTCGAGCCGCGTGCCTTTGGTGCCGAGGTAGCCGGCTGTGCCGAAGAAGGAGAAGGGCAGATCGTGCTGAACCGTAAGGCTCCAGCTCTGCGCGTACCCGATCCGGTAGTTCGGATCGATGGCATAAGTATTCGTGAGCGTCTGGCTCGCCGCCGCCAGGAAACCGTTCTCGAGGCTCAGGGGATTGGCCGCCGAACTGGCGACGCTCAACGCCTGGGCGAATGGCGGCTGCTGCGCCATGTTGCCGGCGATGAGACTGTAGACCGAGGTGTTGTAGTAGATTCCATATCCGCCGCGGACCACCAGCGATCCGTTCGTCAGAGGCCGCCAGGCAAACCCGAGCCTGGGCGAAATATTGTTGCGGTCCGGACGGATCAGGGAGCGCGCGGTCTGGCTGGCCTCGACCGCCGTCACGGCCGAGTAGCCGGGCGCGATATCCAGATTGACCAGCCGGTTGTACAACTCGGTCATGGGCGTGGCGTAATCCCAGCGAAGTCCCAGGATGAGACTGAACCGGGGAGCGATGCGCCAGTCGTCGTTCACGAAGAAGTCATAGCCCGATCCGCGGAAGTATTTGTCGGGGTTGCCGTAGCGGATGGAGCTGGTGGCCGGCATGCCCAGCAGGAAGTCGGCCAAGTCGTAGCCGGTGCCGCTTTGAGCGATGCCATTCACCAGCAAGCTGGTGGCGGAGCCAGTGAAGGTGTAGGCGCCGCGCCCGTTGGAATCGGCGAACTGGTTGAACTGCTGCCGGCGGTAATCGCCGCCGAAGGTGAAGTTGTGCAGGCCGTGAACCCACGTGAGGTTGTCGCCCACCGAGCTGGTCTGGTTGCGGTTGAGAGACGCGTTGCCGTCGCTGAGCCCGGCATAGTTGGTGAAGTTCAGGCTGGGAGGGCCCCAATTCATGGGGTTCTGCGACGTGCCCGCAATTTTGAGCTCGGCGGCCACATTTTCGCGGTTCGCGAAGTACGGCGAGGACAACTGGCGCATCCGGCTGAAGCTGTATTGAAGGCTGTTAGTCAACCGCGTAGTGATGTTGCGCGACCAGCCGAGGCTGGCATTGATGGCGCGTCCCGAACCCGTGTCGGTGAACTGGAACAGGTTCGGCGAGACACTGTTGCTGCCCTGGTATGCCAACCCAAAGTTCAGCCGGTCTTTGGCGCCGATCCTGATGTTCGATATGCGCGAATTCAGGTTATGGGAATTGTTCAAACCGCTCCAGGAAGCCTGATAATTGCGCGCGGCGAACGGCAGATTCGGCTCGGGGAAGTACTTCAACAAGGCGGTTGCCGTGGCGCTGATACGGCTGGCCGGGATCTTGTTGCCGGGGAACGGCGCTCCGGTGGTTGGATCGTAGATGGTCGACGCCTGCGAGAAATCTCCGCTGCGCTCCAGTGCGGTCGGCATGTTGACCGGGTCCGAAGTTGTGCCGGTCCGGTTGCGCTGGAATTGGAGATCGAAGGTGAACATGATGTGCTTCTGCGCGCTCACGAGTTTGGGAATCCGCAAAGGGCCGCCCAGCATCACGCTGCCGCGCGCGTTGGCGTAGGCCGGCTTCGCCACGTCGGCGCCGGTGACGGAGAACGTCCGGGCATCCCAAACGGAGTTATCGAGGCTGAAGGACGCGCCGGCCATGTACGTGTTGCGCGGGTCGCGACGCGCATTGCCGAATGCCGTGGCATTGGGGCGTCCCTGCCAACCCGGGGGCGGGCCGCCGGGGCCTCCCGGTCCCCCGTCGGGCGGTCCGCCGCCACCGGGTCCTCCTCTACCGGGTCCTCCTCCACCGGGTCCGCCGCCTCCGGGACCTCCACCCGGAGGAGGCCCGCCGCCCCCCGGTCCGCCGGACCCAGCGGCCGCCCCACGCGCAACAACCTGCGCACCTACGGGGCCATCCGCAGTGGGCCCGCTCAAAGTTGGGCCGCCCATGCCCGGCGCGCCCATGCCCGGCGCGCCCATGCCGGGGCCGCCCGGACCGCCCATGCCGGGAGGTCCGAGCCCCCAGTCGTTCTGCTGTTGCATGCCCAAAGCGCTGCTCATGCTGCCCTGCACAATGAACGAATTGGCGGAACTCGGGGTGAGGTCGGCAATCTCTTGAGTCGTGATTGCGCCTTCGGTTCCGACCGCTTCGGCCTCGGCGCTGGCCGCCTTCCGCACTCCCTGCCCTGCCGCCAGCGCTTCCTCCGACAGGAACTTCAGCGCGAAATCCGGAGAAGGGGCATCGGAAGCGACCCCGACCTGCCGGGCGATCTTCTCGAATCCGAGCATCTCCACCTCGATCGTCCAAGTGCCATCCGCCAAATCGGAGAAAGAGAATGCCCCCTGCTGATCGGTAGTGGTGACGATCTTCTTGTCACCCTGGATTGCGGTCACGGTGGCGCCGGGCAAAGCCAGACCGCCGGCTTTGACCGCACCGTGGTATTCGGAAGCCATCAGCCCGGAGACGGCCATCCACGCGGCCACCAGGCGCCCGAGAGAATTACGAATGCGTTTCTTAGCCATCACTCATAGAGAAGCAATTGCGCCGCTGATTGTTTCTTCCGGAGGTGAAAGCTTTACGTCCTTAACACATTCTTTACCCTGCGAGCGATCTATCATATGAACGTGGAACAGAACCAGCGGCGAGCCGTGCTTTCCTGGCTGTTTGTCGGCACGCTTCTGGTTCTTTGTGGAGTTCTCGGGGTTCTGCAATATCGATGGATCGGCGAGGTCAGCCTGGCGGCGCGGGATCGCCTGCGTGGAAGCCTGCAGGCGAGCCTCGACCGGCTCAGCCGGGATTTCAATTCCGAGATTGCCACGGCATGCCGCGCACTGCTTCCGGCCAACTCGTCAGAGGCGGAATTCGCCGCCCGGTACGAGCAGTGGAAGAGAACCGCCCGCCACGGCCAGATTTTTCGCGCTATCGCGATTGCCCAACCGCAAACCAAGGCGGTGATATTGCGGCGCCTCGACCTGGAGACAGGCGCCTTCGAGACTACCGAGTGGCCCGCGGAGTGGAGCGCCATCAGAGAACGGCTGAGAGGCGGCCGGCCCGGTCCGCCGCCCGAAGATGACGGGCCGGCGTTCGATCTGCCCTTGTTCGGGATGCCCCCGCGCGGCGATCCGTCCGGCGACCTGATCCTCGATCTCAACCTTCAGTACGTTCGCGATGTCATGCTGCCGGAGCTGATCCAGCGGCATCTCGGCTCGGACTACCAAGTCGAAGTGGTCACCAGAGCAACTCAACCATCGGTAATCTATCAATCGGACCCCGATGCGCCGCAGCGGATCGCCGCCACCGCGGACGCCTCGGCCGGCCTTTTCGAAGTGCAGTTCGATCAGATCTTTCGCCCGGAGGGACCGTCAGGCGGGGGCGGGCGCGGAGGCGGGCGCGGGGGCGGGGGCGGGCGCGGCAGAGGCCCGGGGAGCGATGCGGGGCGCTGGCAGATGTTTGTGCGGCACCGCGCCGGATCGCTTGAAGCGGTGGTCGCTCAGGCCCGCTGGCGCAACCTCGCCGTTACCGCGGGCGTGCTTCTGTTGATGGTGGCCAGCGTGGCGGCCTTGGTGCGCTTCACGCGGCGCGCGCAGAAACTCGCGGAGCTGCAGATGGAATTCGTGGCCGGGGTTTCCCACGAGCTGCGGACGCCGCTGGCGGTGATCCACACCGCGGCCTACAACCTGCGCGGCGCAGTGGCCCAGAACCCCAGCCAGGTGGAACGCTATGGAGTCTTGATTCAGCGGGAAAGCGGCCGGCTCAAAGAACTGGTCGAGCAGGTTCTGCAATTCGCCGGCGCGAAGGCCGGCTGGGTCATCCAGGAACCGGAGCCGCTGTCGGTCGAGACCGTCGTCGAGGCCGCGATCAGTGAATCCCAGTGCGTCGTCGAAAAGAGGATCGATCGCGGGCTTCCTCCCATACTGGGCGATCCCGTGGCGCTCCAGCACGCTCTTCAAAACCTGATCGGCAATGCCGCCAAGTACGGAACGGCAGGGGGCAACTGGATCGGCGTCTTTGCGTCGCAGACGCGCGACAGAGAACAGGCGGTGGTCGAAATACGAGTGGCGGATCGCGGACCTGGAATCCCGGAGGACGAGCAGAAACATATCTTCGAGCCGTTCTTTCGCGGCCGGCGCGCGGTCGAGGATCAGATACACGGCGCCGGACTGGGGTTGAACCTGGCGAAGAAGATTGTGGAGGCGCACGGGGGCAGCATACGCGTCCAGAGCGAGCCGATGAAGGGAACCGAGTTCACGGTGCGGATTCCCGCGGCGCCCGCCGCCCCCGCCGGAGCATCCGCATGAGCTCGCGCATTCTGCTGGTGGAGGATGAGCCAGGCCTGGTGCTGACGTTGTCCGATCTGCTCCGCGCGGAGGGCTACACGGTCGAGAGCGCCATTGACGGACCCACCGGGTTGGCCAGGGCGCTGAATGAGGGCTTCGACTTGATCGTGCTCGATGTGATGCTGCCCGGCAAGAACGGGCTTGAAGTCTGCCGCGAACTGCGCCAGCGCGGCAAGGACGTGGCGGTCCTCATGCTCACCGCCAAGACACAGCTCATCGATCGCGTGGTGGGCCTGAAGCTGGGCGCCGACGATTACCTGACCAAGCCGTTCGAGCCGCCGGAGCTGCTGGCCAGAATCGAAGCCTTGCTGCGGCGCGTGAATAAGGAAAAGCTCACTCCGGTGGCGCGGTTCCAGTTCGGGAACGTCGACGTCGATTTCGAGAAGGGCGATGTGCGCAAAGACGGCATGCCGGTCGGCCTGGCCGCGAAAGAGCTCGAGCTACTCCGGTACCTGGTCGATCATCGCAGCAAAGTGGTCTCCCGAGACGAGCTGTTGGAAGGCGTGTGGGAGTATCAGCCGGGAGTCTCATCGAGGACCATCGACGTGCACGTCGCCTGGTTGCGCCAGAAGCTGGAAGACAACCCGCAAACCCCGAGGCACATCCATACGGTCCGCGGCGTGGGCTACCGGTTCTCCGCGTGAATGCCAAAAAAAAGCGCCGGGATGGACGCGGTCTCCCGGCGCTGAGTAAAACATCTGCGTAGCTTTCTGATGGCCCTTGGCCCGGAAGTTCCATGGTGCGTCAGGCCGCAGCGGAAATACAGTTCCAGAGGTACCGGCAGGGGACTGGTACGGGGGACGAATAGACCGTCGCCGGGCGAAGCAGTAAAGTAGTTGCATGTCAACCACCAGACGTCATTTTCTTGGCGCGGCCGCCGGAATCTCTGGAGCGCTCGCCGCGCAATCCCCCAATGACCGTGTCCGCATCGCACTGATCGGCGCCGGCGGACAGGGGAGCGGCGACGCGCGCACCGCCCTGGAAGCCGGCGGCGTGGAGCTGGTCGCGGTGAGCGACGTTTACGACGGACGCCTGACCCGCGCGCGGGAGGTGTGGGGCGATCATCTGTTCACCACACGCGATTACCGCGAGGTGCTGGCGCGGAAGGACGTCGACGCCATCATCATCGGCACCCCGGACCACTGGCACCAGAAGATCGCCGTGGACGCCATGAACGCCGGCAAGGACGTGTACTGCGAGAAGCCCATGGTGCAGCGCCTCGAGGACGGCCGGCAGGTGATCGAGGCGCACCAGCGCACCGGGCGAATCATGCAGGTGGGCAGCCAGCGGGTCAGCTCCATCGTGTACCAGAAGGCCAAGGAGCTGCTGGCCGCGGGCGCCATCGGCGAGCTGAACCAGGTGGAGGCGTGGCTGGACCGCAACTCGGCCATCGGCGCGTGGCAGTATTCCATTCCGCCGGACGCCTCGCCGGCCACCATCGACTGGGACCGCTTCCTGGGACGCGCGCCCAAGGTGCCCTTCGAGCCGATGCGGTTGTTCCGCTGGCGCAATTACCGCGACTACGGCACAGGCGTGGCGGGCGACCTGTTCGTGCACCTGTTCTCGGGCCTGCATTTCGTTACGGGCGCCACGGGGCCGTCGCGCGCGTATGCGACCGGCGGGTTGCGCTTCTGGAAGGACGGCCGGGACGTTCCCGACGTGCTTTTTGGTCTCTACGACTATCCGGCCACGGACAAGCATCCCGCGTTCAACCTGGCGCTGCGGGTGAACTTCGTGGACGGAGGAAGCGAGAATTCGGGTTTCCGGTTCATCGGCAGCGAGGGAATCCTGACCATCGAGGACGGGGTGACGGTCTCCCGCATGCCGCGCGAGACCGAGCCCGGTTACACCATCGACACTTTTCCGAAAGCGGTGCAGGAACAGTTCCTGAAGGAATATCGCGAGAAGTACGCGAAGCGGAGACCGACTCCGGCGACCTCGCTCCTTGCCGAAGAAAAGTTCACGCCGCCGCGCGGGTACAGCGACTCGTTCGATCATTTCCGAAATTTCCTGGATGCCGTGCGCACGCGCCGGCCGGTGGTGGAAGACCCGGTATTCGGGTTCCGGGCGGCCGGCCCGGCGCTGCTGGCGAACATCAGTTACTTCGACGAGCGAGTGTGCTTGTGGGATCCGGAGAGCATGACGCTGAAAGGAGCGTGACTCATGTTCGTCGTGCACAGTTTGCCCATTGCCATCATGTTCTGCGTAGTGACCATGCTCGGTTGGGGTTCCTGGGCCAACACGCAGAAGCTGGCGGGCAAGGAGAAATGGCCCTTCGAGCTCTTTTACTGGGATTACGCCATTGGCGTTTTCCTGTTCAGCCTCCTGTTTGCCCACACCCTGGGCAGCTTCGGCTCATCCGGACCGACAACGCGGGAGAGCCTCCACGCGGCGAGCTTCGCCTTCGTGGTTCCCGCCCTGATCAGTGGCGCCATTTTCAACCTGTCGAACATCCTGCTGGTGGTAGGAATCGACGCCGCGGGAATGTCCGTGGCCTTTCCCGTGGGAGTCGGGCTGGCGCTGGTCATCGGAACGGTCGAGAGCTACATCGAGACGCCCAAGGGCGATCCGCTCCTGCTGTTTGGCGGCGTGGCACTGATCGTGTTTGCCATGGTCATGTCGGCGATAGCGCACGGCAGGCTGCCGCAGGGCGGCGGGAAGAGCAAGTTACGCGGGCTGGTCTACTCGGCCATCGCCGGCTGCATCATGGGGTTCTTCTATCCGCAATTGATGCGCTCCATCTCTCCCAACTTCAACTCCGCCCCCATCGCGCCCGGGATGTTGACGCCCTACACCGCGCTGGTGTTTTTTGGAGTGGGAGTGCTGGGCAGCAACGTGGTCTGGAACACGGTGTTCATGAGAGCCGGCCACGTGGGTTACGGCGACTATTTCCGCGGCAGCGCGAAGCTTCATTGGATCGGCATTCTGGGAGGCTCGATCTGGATGATCGCGCTGAGTTTCAACGTGGTGGCATCAAGCGTGGCCGGGCCGGCCATCTCCTACGCCCTGGGACAGGGCGCGACGCTGGTCGCCGCCCTCTGGGGCCTGCTGATCTGGCATGAATTTCGCTCGGCCCCGGCAGGGACCACGAAGTACCTGGTGTTGATGCTGACCGGCTACACCACCGGCCTGGTGCTCATCGGCGCGGCTTCGCAGTGAGCGGGGCTGATTCCAGATGCGGGCTCACGTCCTCTTTGGCAGGGGAAGGAGGAGAGTTCCCGGCTTGTCGCCAAACGGAACAAAGCCATGGTGCAGATAGAAGCTCTCCGCCTGCTCATCCTTGGCGTCAACGACGAGCGCGTAAACGGCAATTTCGGACCGGCACGCACGCTCTACTGCATCCCACAACAGGGCGCCTCCGAGTTTACGGCCATGATAGGCGCCCGCGACGGCAAGGCGCCCCAGGCGTGCGACGGGCACCGCAGGATAGCGTGGCAAACGTTTGGCGAGCCGGACTGGCATCCGCGCGAGGAGGACCCCGCCCGCCGCTAATGTGTAGAACCCGGCAATCCGATTTGTGGCGATCTCGCGGGCCACAAAACACGCGGTGGCGCGGCGTCGCACATCCTGGCCGGCCTGCTCCCGAAAATAGCGATCCAGCGCATCCACCCCACACGTAAACTCCGTACGATCATGGCTTGGCCCAAGTGGCTCAATGATGAATGAACCGGTCATCGCGAGGATGCGATCAAACGGGCATGAGCCTTCTTGGCGCGCTTCAGGGCAGGCGCAAGAACCGGCGGATGCAGAAGCAACTCCACAAAGCGCTGCTGGTCTTCGATGGACAAGTGAATGACCTGGGCTTCGTCGATGGTCCTGTGTGCGACCTCCTGAGCAGCGGCCACCACAAAATCGCTGATACTGCGGCCCTGCAGTTCCGCGGCACGCCTGACGACCCGAAGCGCACCGGGCGCAATGCGAGCTTCGATACGCGCGGTGCGGCTGGCTTGCTGGGGCATGGCGGAGACACTCCTAAGCAGTATTGTACGGGATTCTGCCTCACAATGCAACGGCCGAAGCTGAGCCAGCGCGGCCGCCGGCGGGTGGGCAGCGCCTCAGGCGCAGGAGGCTTGGGGGACGTGTGCGTCCTGATCGGGCCAGACTTCCTCGAACGCCGTTTGGGGACCGTGTACCCCTGGAAGACCGGAATAGACTGTCGGAAGCGCTGAAGTCACTCGCCAACAGAATGGAACCGCCTCACACTTGACCAGTCTCTCCCTTCCTCTTTGACCACGCCCACAAGGCGCGATCCAAAGTCCTCAACGAGACCCCAGCCGCCGAAGCCAGGCGTTTACATTCCGGAAGATAGCGCCGGACATAAAACTCAAGGTCTGCGTCGGCATCGGCGACGCCCAAGGCTTCGAGGGCGCGAAAATCGATCACGGTGTATTGCTCCTGATCAAGTGCCGTGAGGATCGCAGAAGCCATGGGCGTTCCCACGCCGCGCAGTCCGGTCAACACGGCCAGTGCGCTCCTGGGTTCCCGTGCGCGAAGCGCCAAATGCAGCGCGTCCGCGATCTCCGAATCCGAGTTGTCGCTGATGAGCGCCAGGCGCCGTTCCGACTTCCAGGCGACGATCTTTTCAAGATTGGAGCGACTATAGTCGCCGCCGCGGATTCTCGATCCGGCGGCAAATGCCCTCTCGTCATTTTCGAGGTCCTCTGCCGGGTATTGCGTGGCCCAGTACGGGATATCCGTCAGTTGGAGATGGAAAGCAACTGGCCGCATATGGCCTCCCCGCCAGCGTACCAAAGCGCCATCTTCTGGCGGCGTCACCAGCAGTCGGGGTGAATTCCCCCCAACCGAAAGGCCCCTGGGAGCCCCGTTGTGGAAGACGACGGAGCGGCGTAGAACTCCAGATCGGGCACGTCCGCGAGTCGGGGACTCTTCGCTCATGTGGATTGCTTCCCGATTGCCGACGATCCACTCGGGGAGTCCCACGTTCCGGTAACGGCGTTCACGTCAACTATGGCGAGACCGCACTCGGCGAAAGCAATTTGCCGGGAACGAACGCCGCATCGAGGTCCTTAACAGGCGTCGGACGCGCGTATGCCATATCTGCGTGGCTCAAATGCGGGACACTGTGTCTATGAAGGCATCGGACCTTGCTCGCTTGAGCGAGCCGTACCGGGAAGGCGAATGTTCGACCAATGATCGGGCCTTGTCGGCGCTCGGTTTTCCCATGCGGCGCTGGAAGGAACTGGAGGCCCTAATCCTTGATGATCTTACCGAGCACAGTCCGTACGGTATCGGGTGGTGGGCACCGCATCCTGGCACCAGCCGCCGAATACTGATCAGCGATCAGTTATACGCGTGCGTCGCCAGTGTTTCAGCAAACATGATCGAGGCTGTGCTGCATTGGCTTGAGTATCAGGATTGTGCCGAGCGTGATAGTGAGCGGTTTGCGGATATCGTGCAGATCCGTGACGGGCAGTTTGATGTGGTTTTGCCGCGCCCCCGCAGCGCCCTGGAAGAACTCAGCCGTGAAATGGTCGTCATGCAAATCGCCGGCATGGCGCGAACGCTCTCAGCAGCATTAGACTGTCTGGCGGGCGCGATCATCGGCGTTGTCGCGATTCCTACGCCGATCCTTACTGCTGACCTCGGTAGAAAGATTCGGGAATTCTTCACAACGATCGGCCAAGGTACGACCGATGGAGAGAAGGTGCAGGCTGACTTCTATGGGAAATTCAGCGAAGTAATCGCATCTGCCGGGCCGGATGGATGGCTGCAATGGGCACTGGATTTCAGAAACATGCTCGTTCACCGCGGACGCAGGCTCGAGAATGGCCAGTTTGTTCCGAAAACACCTCAGCTATATGGCCCGGATGGGGAACGGGTTTTGCGCGCCCGCCGACTGACCTACCTTCCCAGGAACCCGAGCATGTCTGATGTTGAGGTCTGGCGAGAGACACCAATGACGTCTTCCCGCGACCCGCTCGAAGCGCTGGTTCTTACCGAGGACGCCACTCAAACTCTTGGGGGACTGCTGGACAGCACGAAAGCAATGATAAGCGAAACCGCGAAGCTGCTCATCGATGTCTGGAAGTGGCGTCGAGATAACCCGCAGATTCTTACGCAGCCGGCCGCGCAGTGGCCGAAGGGTGCCGCAATGACGCCGGCGTCGGTATTTCAGGGGTATGCACCACGCTCGCGGGACCTATCTTCCTCGATTGCTTCCACTCATCCGATCGTCGAGCGGAGGTTTCTAGCGGCCTCGTTGGATGATGCGTCACGGTCGCAATGGGACACGTTCGACTGACATCGCCCGGTCCTCCTTGGCCAACGGAACTTGGGCAGCAGCGTTCAAGTTGACGTGTAACACCCGTAGAAGTGGCGCCAAAGGCCCTCCAAGTCCTCTTGTGGGAAGTCTGGCCAGATTACCCCCCATAAACGCCGTGCACGGCACCAACGTGTGGTGGCTGAAACCGCGAGCGATGTTGGATTTGCTATTCTGGATTCGCGAACAAGAGGGCACAGCCAATTGGGTCTTGTGGAACGGAGGGCGCCGCCTCGCCTTCCTTCGAGGAACTGGCCGCTCAGCAGGACGTCACTCCAATTGACGACTTTGAAACTCTGCTTGGAAAGCCGTTGCCCGAAGACGAATCGGCAGAGGAATTCTCCGCGAGCCTGCGCGAGTGGCGTCTGGAGGGGACCCGTCTCGCCAACCCGCAATGAATGCCGCCATCGTTGACACCGACGTGGTGTCGATGCTGTTCAAAGGCGACACACGGGCGCTTGCCTACCGGTCCCGCATCACAGGCCGATTGCTCGGGATCTCCTTTATGACGCTGGCTGAGTTGGAGCGTTGGTCGCTCGAACGGAACTGGGGCCAGAGACGGAAGCTCGAACTCGCCCAACACTTGACACGTTACACTGTCCTGCCGGTCAGCCGCGAATTGTGTGCCAAATGGGCCGAGGTTTCTTTCGCCGCGAAGAGAAAAGGGCGACCGATCCAAACGGCCGACGCGTGGATTCGAGCGAGCGCCCTCCATTATCGGGTCCCCCTCATTACCAACAATCGAGGCGACTATTCGGTAGTTGACGGCTTGGTCCTGCTCTCGGCGTAGATCACTCTCGCGACGCCATTCCGGACCTGCCCCGCCCGCGGTCCGGATACGTCGTGGTGGGAAAGCACGGCCGCTCTCAGGCATGCACTCCGGCCGGGCAAGATCGGTTTTGGCGGTTAGCCCCCCGCGTCACGCCTTGGGGCTTTTCTTCACCTCCAGGTCGTCGGTGAGGATCACGGCTTCGGCCAGGTCGCGCATGGAACGCCGGAGCCGGCGGCTCTCATTGCGCAGCCTCAGCTAGGCCTCTTCTTCGGTGACGTTGTGCTTGTGCTGCAGGATGGCTTTGGCCCGTTCCATGAGCTTGCACGCTTCCAGCGTGCGCTTCATCTCGAGGGCTTCCGACATCAGCCGGGCGTTCTCGATGGCGATGCCAGCCTGGCCCGCTACCACCTTGACGAAGCCGATCTCGTCTTCGGTGAACTGGCGGACTTCGCGGGTGTAAAGGTTGATGGCGCCGATCACCTTTTCGCGCGTCATCAAGGGCACCGACAGCAGCGAAGCCAGGCCCGTCCGGCGCGCTAATTCGGGGTAGCGGTACTGCTTCTCCTCGAGCACGTCGCGAATCACCATGACCCGCCCTTCGCGCACCACGTGGCCGATGAGCGAGTCCTCGATCTCCAGCGGCATTTTGTGCAGATAGTTCGGCGACGAGCAGCACGCCGCCGTAATCACCAGCTCGCGGCGGTCCTCGTCCACCAGCATGATGGAGCACACCGGCGAATCCAGGGTCTTCGCCACCATCTCCGCAATGGCCTGCAAAATGCGGTCGAGATAATCCTCTTCCGAAATCGTCCGCGCCAGTCCCGCCAGCGCCTCCATGCGCCGGGCCGCGCTCTCGGTCCGCTCCTCGAGCTGGGACTTGGCGATGGCGCCGCCCAGTCGCTCGCCGATGAGGGAAAAGGAAAAGGAGACAGACGCATCTTGCGGCTTTGGCAAAAAATGCGTCTGACCCCTTTTCGTTGAAGGCGGCGCCAGCAGATACTCTCTGGCCAGGTCGGCGAACTCGTTGGGCCGGACGAGGTGGAAGCGGATCTCCAATTCGGAAAGGCGATTCAGTGAGCGAATCATGGCCTCCGACGGCACGTCGGCGGTGACTACGTGAAGCTGGCCGGCATCCACGCGGTACGGCATCACCTTCCACCGCAGGGCCGCTGCCGCAGGGAGCGCGCGGGTCGCCAGGCGGTTCACCTCGGCACTACTGGGAAGCCCCCAGGGGATTCCGGTTTGAGAGCTCAAGGCTTGGTAGAGATGTTCTTCGGAAATCTGTTGTAATTGCAGAAGATATTCACCCAGCCGGAGGCCGTCCGGAGCCCTGCGCAGAGCGGCTTCCAGTTCACCGGTCGATACACGGTTCATGCCCATCAGAACCTCACCGAGCCGGGGCGTTCCCTGCTCCGGGGTGCGGTGCGCGGGGTAAGCGTGCTCGGTCTTGTGCCAGGCCAGGGAGCGGTGCTCCAGGCGCGCGGCCACGAACTGGCCGACGGCAGCGAGGGTGGCGACGCAGTTCAACAGGTTGCCCCAGAAGATCCTGAGCGGCGATGCCGCGGCGAATCGCCATCCGTAGACACGCGCGCTGCAATGCGCCCGCACCGCAACTTGCAGCAGCGAGATCCCAAACGTAATGGCATAAACGCGGGTCACCCAGAACGGAATGTAGCTGGCCAAGTGCCAGGATTGGCCGGGCCGGGCGGTCAGCAGGTAACTCGACAGGCCATACAGGAGAAGCAGGTTGGCGGCCGGGGAGAGCAGATTGCCCACCAGCCCTTTGCGGTCCCGCCAAAACCAGTAGATCTGGCGCCAGGGACGCCATCCGTGAAACTGCCAGCCCTGGAGCGCAATCCCCGCCACCCATCGGCTGCGCTGGCGAACGGCCGAGCGGAAGCTCCGCGGAAAGTACTCGCGCGTGGCCGCCGGGGCGGCGGCATTTGGCCGGATGGGGACAAACACCTGGCGATAACCGAGAAGATGCAGCCGGCAGCCGTTTTCGTAGTCTTCGGTCAGGGATTCGGGGTCGAAGATGCATCCCCGATGGACTTCGCCCAGCCGTTCCAGCGCGGCACGCGCAAAGCCGGTTCCGACGCCGTTGGAGGGCAGAAACCCGCTGAGCCGCTGCCGCACGGGGATGTCCTTGGACTGGTATTCCGCGAACTCATCGCAGTAGAGCCCGTGAGTGAATTCGTTCAGCCTGGTGGGCAGGGGCAGCACCGGAACTTGCACCATGTCGTAGCTGCGCGAGAACCAGTTGATCAGACGCAGCGATTCCCGGTGGATCAGGTCCTCGGCATCGTGCGTCACCACCACATCGAAACGGACTCCCTGCCGGGATTCGTATTCCGTCATTCGGCGGTAGATCCAATTCAGGCAGTCGCCCTTGGAAGTGGGGCCGTCGTGGGGGCACGGGGCCAGGTGGACGCGCGGGTGGCGGCGCGCGGTTTCGGCTACCGCCCGCGCTGTGAGTTCGTCATTCGGGTAAACACCGACGAACAGGTCGTAGTTTTCGTAGCGAATGACCGAGAGATTGCGTTCCAGCATCCGCCCGATGACGCGGTGTTCGCGCCACAGGGGCACAAGAATGGCGATCCGGCGCTGAGGAGTTCGATCCAACTCCGATTCCGCCGGCCACTGAAACTGTTTTCGCCCGGTCAGGAAATAGACCAGGTCGATAAACAGATCATCCAGTCCACTCAGCAGCATCCATACCGCCAAGGGAACCAGACACGCCGCCACCCAGTGGTCGAGCCACACGATTTGAGATTTCCCGAATCTAAGTCAAGGTAGTGCCGGAGGAGCGGCGAAGATCTCAAGAAAAAGGGCTTACGGGCGTAGCGTCGGCGGCGGAACGCCCGATGCGGGTCTTGCCGCCGGCGCCACCAGGGTCACCTTGGTATAGACCACCTCGAAACCGGCGCGCTCGTAATTACGCTGCGATACGCTGCCGGGCAGGGTGGAAACCGTGGCCAAATCGCAGCCTTGGGCAACCGCTTCGTTGAGCCGCGCGGCGATGAGCTCGCCATGCAGGCCGTGGCAGCGGAACTGCGCGATGGTGCTGTCGGCAAACAGGGTCGCCAAGCCATGGCGTATGGCCAAAGCGGCTCCTCCGGCGCTGGCGCCGGTCTCCGCGACCCCCAGGTAGCACATGGCTCCAGGCATGGCGAAAATGGCGCGGCCCACATCCATCTCCCCGGTGGTGAGCTCGGGCTGATCGAAGAAGCCGCGGCCCACGGTGTAGGACCACAGATCGTCCTCGCCGGCCAGCGCGCGGCGCACGCGCGGCGTGAGCACGATTTCCGACCGGGCCAGCCGCCGGACCAGAACGTTGTTGAACTCCGTGGGGCGGTAGCCCCGTTCGCCCAGCGCCTGGAGCAGGCTGGGGCCGGCCAGGGGGCAGAGGTCGATGGTGGGCTTGGCGCCGCGGCTGCGAAAGAAGGTCTCGAGAGAGCCGATCTGGGCCTCGGTCACCGCGCCGTTGAGCCCGATTCCCACGGCGTGGGTGAGGGGCGAATCCGCGCCCGCGAAAATGGCGCAGCCGCCGGCCACTTCGAGGACACTGGCGCCGCGGGGGCTACACCCCCGGGCGTTGGCCGCCTCGGCGGCTTCAATCCGCTGGGCCAGCAGCGCATCGGCGAAAACCATGAAATCATCATATATGTATGGCAACTCAGATTCTGAGTCTTCCGGTGCGGGGAATGACCTGCGCCCATTGCGCGCGCAGCGTGGAGCTCCGGCTGGCCGGCACGCCCGGTGTAACGAAGGCCGCCGTCGACCTCCAGGCCGCCACGGCCACCGTGGAATACGACGCGGACGTGGTGAAACCCGAGACGCTCGCCAGCGCCGTGCGCGCACTGGGCTACGAAGTGCCGGCATGAACATGGCAGCGCCCGAACGAGTGGATCTTCCGGTCTCCGGGATGACTTGCGCGGCGTGCGCCCGCACCATCGAGCGGACTCTCGCAAACACGGCCGGGGTGGAGCGCGTTCGCGTGAACCTCGCCACTAACACGGCCACCATCGAGTACCAGCCCGGCCGCGTGCAGGTTGCGGATTTCATCGCGGCCATCGAGGAGCTGGGCTACGGCGTGCCCAAGGCGGAGACGCGGCCCGACAGCGCGGAGCCGGGCTACCGGCGGCGATTGCTGGCGGCCGTCATCCTCGCGGCGCCGGTGCTGGCGCTGGGCATGTCGCATCGCTGGCCGTGGCTGCAACTCGCCCTCACGTCGCCGGTGGTCTTCTACTCCGGCGCGCCCTTCTACGCGGCGGCCTGGCGCGCGCTGCGCCACTTCTCGGCGAACATGAACTCTTTGATTGCGCTGGGCACGGGCGCGGCGTTCCTGTACTCGCTCTGGGAAACGCTGCGCGGCGGGCACGAGGTTTACTACGAAGCCGCGGCTGCGATCATCGCGCTGATCCTGCTGGGCCGCACCCTGGAAGCCCGCGCGCGCAGCCAGGCCGGCGCGGCCATCCGCCGTCTGATGGATCTTCAGCCGCCGGCGGCGCGGGTGATTCGCGAGGGCGCCGAAGTGGAGCTGCCGGTGGAAGACGTGCGCGCCGGCGATGTGGTGGTGGTGCGGCCCGGCGAGCGCATTCCCGTGGATGGCACGGTCGAGAGCGGCGAGTCGGCGGTGGACGAAGCCATGCTGACCGGTGAGAGCATGCCCGTGGACAAGCAGGCGGGCGCCGCCGTGTTCGCCGGCACCATCAACCGTTCCGGCAGTTTCCGGTTTGAGGTGAAGGAGGCCGGCCGCGGCACGGTGTTGCAGCAGATGATCGAGATGGTGAAGCAGGCGCAAGGCTCGCGCGCCCCGGTGGCGCGGCTGGCCGACGTGGTGAGCGGCTATTTCACGGCCGGCGTTTTGCTGGCGGCGGTGCTCACGTTCGTGGCTTGGCTGTTCTTTGCGCCGTTGGCGGCCGCCATGGTCAACGCGGTGGCGGTGCTGATCGTCGCCTGCCCGTGCGCGTTGGGCCTGGCCACCCCCACCGCCATCCTGGTGGGAACGGGGCGCGGCGCCGAGCGGGGAATCCTGATCAAAAGCGGCGAAGCGCTGGAAATGGCGTGCCGCATCGACACCATCGTGCTGGATAAGACCGGGACTATCACGCGCGGCAAACCGCGGGTCACGGGGGTGTTCCCAGCGCCGGGCCGTACGGAGAGCGAATTGTTGCGGCTGGCGGCTTCGGCCGAGCGCTATTCCGAGCACCCGCTGGGCAAGGCCATCGTGGAAGCCGCCGCCGAGCGCGGCCTGGCGCTGGAGGAGGCCACCGAATTCACGGCGCTGGCCGGCCACGGCGTCCGCGCGCGCGTGGCGGGGCATGAGGTGTCGATCGGCAGACCCGGAGCCAAGGTCGAGATCGACGGCGCGCCGGCCGGGGCCATCGAAATCGCCGACACCATCAAGCCCGAAGCGGCTCAGGCCGTGCGCCGCTTGCGCGAGGCCGGCCTGGAGGTCTGGATGATCACCGGCGATAAGCGCGAGACCGCCGAAGCCATGGCGCGCGAGGCCGGCATCGATCGCGTGCTGGGGGAGGTTCCGCCGGACCAGAAGGCGGCGGAAGTGAAAAAGCTGCAAGCCGCAGGCAAGCGCGTGGCCATGGTGGGCGACGGCATCAACGACGCGCCCGCGCTGGCGCAGGCCGATTTGGGGCTGGCCATGGGATCGGGCGCCGGCGTGGCCATGGAGGCCGGCGACATCACCCTCATGCGGGACGACCTGAACGGCGTGGCGGAAGCCATCGAACTGGGGCGCCGCACCATGCGGATCATCCGCCAGAACCTTTTCTGGGCCTTCGCATACAACACGCTGGGGATTCCCATCGCGGCTTTGGGCCTGCTTTCGCCCATGGTGGCGGCGGCCGCCATGGCGCTTTCGAGCGTGACGGTGGTGAGCAACAGCCTGCGGCTGCGGTAGCGGCGGAAAGCCGGGGACTGACCGCTCTGTCCGCGCGGCGCAAAAGGCGGCGCCTTGGGACAGAGTGGTCAGGCCCCTATTCGCAAAAGGCGGCGCCTTGGGGCAGAGTGGTCAGGCCCCTGCGGCTTTCAAAATTAACCTCAGATAACCGACAAATATTAACTAAATCGATGGTAATTATCGAGATATTCCGGGGAATTTTGAACTCTATTTGAGGATATAATCAAGCCAGCATACACCGAGGAAGGCGGTGAACTGCTTGTATTGCGGTCAGAATACCGGTGCACTCGAGTCGCCTCAGGACGGGGTGAGGGCGCTAGAGCCGTATCCGGAGGCCAGCGACAGTTGGATGCCAAGCCCGGCCGTGCAGGCGGTGGCCAGGGAGGCGCGGCTGTCGGTGGCATATGCGCTGTTTGGAAACGCACGGCCCAAACCGGTGGTTCTGGGGCCATTCAGAGTGCCCGCCGCGCCGGCCGAGCCGGCCGTCGTGAAGGCGCGGCCGCAAGTGGTTCCGGCGCCGGGCATGCCCGAACCTGGTTTCATTCCGCCCGACTTCCATTGCCAGAATGTGCGCGGCGCGGCAGTCGGCCGGCTGGAGTGGCAGGCGCCGAACATAGCCCCTGTTGCGCCGCGGTTTGGGCTGCGGCCGGCGCTGGACCGGGCGGAATACCTGGTCCCGCGGAAGGCTGCGCGCAAGACCAGCCGGCCGGGCGGCGCCGGCATGCATCACATGGTGGAAGCGATCGCCGCGGGCTTGTTCGTGGCCGTGGGCTTGTGGTTCGGCGCCGGCGCCGTCAGGACGTTGAAGCACACGGCGGTAGTGGGCCGGGAGCTATCCGCCGCGGTTGGCGAGGCGACAACGCGGACGAATCCGGCGTCCCCGATAGTGGCCTCGAAGCGGCCTTTGGGTTGGGTGCGCAGCGCCATCTCGAAACGCGCCGCGGTGGAGCTTACCGATACGTTCCACGGCGGCATGGAAGCCTGGAACGCCGCTCCCAAGAGCTGGGCCCCGGGCTGGTCGCGCCATCCCGACGGTTATGTGCGCACGGGCCAACTGGCTCTCTACCGTCCTTCGGCGGCCTACTCCAATTACCGTCTGGAATTTTTTGCCCAGATCGAGAGCAAGAGCATGGGTTGGGTGGTGCGCGCGCGCGACCTGCAGAATTACTACGCCATGAAGTTCACGGTGGTGGAGCCCGGGCTGCGCCCCATCATCGCCATGGTGCATTATCCGGTGGTCGGGGGGAAGAAGGGGAACAAGGTGGAGGTGCCGCTATCGGTCATGGTGCACAACGACACGCCATATCATGTGGCGGTGGAGGTGAAGGGCAACCGCGTGATCACTTCCATCGAAGGCCAGGAAGTGGATCGGTGGATCGACGACACGCTGGCATCCGGGGGCGTGGGTTTCTTCAGCGAGCCAGGGGAACGAGCGCGGCTCTACTGGATGAAGCTGGCGGCGAACGACGACTTGCTGGGGAGAATCTGCGCCTACCTTTCGGGCGGTTCGGAAGAAGGGTCGCAGGCCACCGAGCAACGGCGGCGGCTGGAGTCTCCCACGGATATGCCGCGGCCCCGCCCGGGAAGCGCGCCGCCGGGGCGTCCCGCAGACGCGGTGCTGGCAGCGGCCGAAACCAGTCCGCACGATTTCAGGAACCGGAGGATTCAAGCATGGGGTTCTTCGCGGGAACACAGCCGAACGATGAGCCATCGCTGCCTCCCGGTGTGACCCCGATCGACCGCTTCAGGCGTGAGAGGCAGGCGGACCGCACGCTCTCGAAGGCCGTATCGCTGCACCTGGAAGGCCATCTCGAGGGCGCTGCCGGCATGTTGAGCGGCGCTATCGAATCGGGCGTGCGCGGTCCCGCGCTGTACTCGGCGCTGGGCCATATTTATTACGAAATGCGCGATTATGAATCGGCCGCCACAATCTACGAGCAACTGGCGGAATTGGAGCCGCACCATCGCATCGCGCATTTCAACCTAGGGGTCTGCCAGGGCCATCTGAAACGTTGGAAAGCCGCGGTGGAATCTTTCCGGAGGGCGGCCGAAGCCGACGCCACCCGCTCGGACGCTCTACTGGGGTTAGGCCTCTGCCTGATCCACAGCGGGCGCCCGGCGGAGGCGATGGAACCGCTCGACCAGTATCTCAATCTCTTCCCCGATGACGAGCAGGCGCTGTTGGGCAAAGCCGTGGCCTTGCAGCAGACCGGCCAGCTCGGCGAAGCGGCGGAGCAGTACCGCAAGGTGCTGGCGCAAAATCCGCGGTGCGAGGAAGCGCTGGCGAACTTGGTGAGTGTTTTCCTCGAAAAGAAAGACCACCAGCACGTGCGGCGCTATGCGGAGATGCTGGCGGAGTTGCAGCCGGAGTCGCCGGTGGCCTTGGAAGCGCTGGCGGCGCTGGCGTTTGAGGACGGAGACTACGCGGCGGCGGCACGCTACAGCCACAGTTTGTCCGAACTGGTTCCGGAGCGTTTCGAAAACTGGTTCAACCTGGGGGTGGCCCATCACACCATGGGCGACCACGAGAAAGCCGCGCACGCGTACACCGAGGCCATCGCGCTGAAGCCCGATTGCGTGCAGGCATATTTGAATCTCGGGGCGGTGCGGCAGGAATCGAACAGCCTCGCGGCCGCGCGCACTTGTTACGAGAAAGCGCTGCAGATCGACCCTGGCCAGCCCGGAGTTCTGTGGAACCTGGCGCTGGTGCTGGAGCAGCAGGGCGAGCGGGACGAGGCCGAGGAGCTCTATGCCAAGCTACCCGAGGACGCGCCGGAGTGGTGCGACGGGCGCTTCCGGCTGGGCTATCTGCGGCTGCTTCGCGGCGATTTCGCGGCCAGCGCCGAGGCGCTCGAGGCCTGCCTCCAAAACCGTTCGGATTGGCCCGAGGCGTATCTCAACGCCGGCATCGCATATGCGCGCTCCGGCAGCTCGGACGCCGCGCGGCGGTGCTTCCAGGAGGCCCTCATGCTCCGTCCGGATTCTTCGGACGCGATGCGCGGTCTGGCCGCGCTGGCGCTGGACGACCAGGATTACGCGCAGGCGTACGACCTCCACTGCCGGCTCATTCACGTGGGCGAGCACGGCCCCGAGCTGTACTACAACACCGGCCTCGTGTGCCAGAAACTCGGCCGGACCGAGGAAGCCGCGAAGTTCTACCAGCAGGCGCTGGGCGAAGACCCGCGGAGTCTCGAAGCCCTGCTGAACCTCGGCCACGTCTGGATGGCGGCGGGCAAGGCGGAGGAGGCGCGCTCCTGCTGGCGCAGGGCCGTCGGCGAGAAGCCGGAGTTGGCGCAGGCCTACTTCGAGCAGTAGACGCGCTCCGCCGGTAAGGGCAGAGATTCTCCACCGGAGAGACACAGAGTGGTGGAGGATCTTTGCGCTCACGGACGGATCACGGGGCGCTACCGGCGGCAAGACCCGCATCGGGCGCAACGCCGCCGGCGCTACGTTAAGATGAAGGGCTGGGCGCCCATGCCGCACATACTTCGATTCCTGCCCGCCGTGCCCAACCTGGGGCTAACCGGGATGGTCGATATTGCGGTGGTCGCGTTCCTGGTCTATGAGGCCCTGATGGTGGTGCGCGGGACCCGCGCCGGGCACATTCTCATCGGCATCTTCGTGATGGTTCTGCTGTATGCCGTGGCGCTGTGGGCGGGACTGGAGGCGCTGCGGTCGGTGCTCTCCTTCATTGTTCCTTATATCGGCCTGGCGATTATCGTTCTGTTCCAGTCGGAGATTCGCCGCACGCTGGCGCGGATCGGGCGCAAACGATGGCTGGGCGCGGGCTTCCACGCGCCGGAATCGGCCAACGAGATTCTGCTCGCGGTGGAAGATCTCGCCCGGCAGAGCACCGGCGCGTTGATCGTCCTGGAGCGGGATATCGGGCTGCGCACGTTCATCGAGAGCGGGGTGCCGCTGGAGGCGCTTCTGTCGCGCGACCTGCTGCTGTCGATTTTTCAGCCCGGCGTCCCCCTGCATGACGGAGCGGTGATCGTGCAGAAGGGCCGCGTCGCAGCGGCGGCGTGCTTTCTGCCCCTGACCACCAACCCCGCGCTGGCGCGGACGTTCGGCACCCGTCACCGGGCCGCCATCGGAATTACGGAGGAGACGGACTGTCTCTCGATCGTCATTTCCGAAGAATCCGGCCTGATTTCCGTGGCCTCGTTCGGCGAGCTGAACCAGGGGCTTTCGGTGGCCGAAGTGGAGAAGCGCATCAACCTGCATTTCGACGTGCGGCAGCCGGTGCAGGAAACCAGCCCCGAGCCTGGCGACGTCCGGCCGGCCCAGAAGGTGGACCGGTCATGAAGCAGACATTGCAGAGGGCGTTGCGATGGACCCTCCGGCTGGTGTTTCATAATTTCGGGTGGAAGCTGCTGGCCCTCGCCATCGCGGTGGTGTTGTGGGCCTTGGTGGCGAGCGAGCCCGAACTCTCGGAGTTCGCGACGGTGCGGCTGGAATACAGAAACCTGCCCGACGAACTCGAGATCGGCTCCGATCCCGTAACCTCGGTATCGCTGGAGCTGCGCGGCCCCTCCGGCGAACTGCGCGGCACGGGAGAAGGCATCGGGCCGGCGGTGGTTCTCGACATGTCGGACGTCCAGCCCGGAGAGCGCACGTTCACCATTGGCGCGGGCAACGTGCGACTGGCGCGCGGGGTGCGCCTGGTGCGCTCCATTCCCTCGGAGGTCCGGTTCCTTTTCGAACGGCGCATGGTGCGCTTCGTGCCGGTGGTGGTGCGCATGAGCGGCCAGGGGCAGAACGGATACACGGTGGCGCACCAGTCGGTGGCGCCCGATCGACTGGAGATCGCCGGCCCCGGCAGCCGGGTGGCTCGCGTCACCGCGGCCGTCACCGACCCGGTGGATCTTTCTTCCGTGGTGGGCACGTCCGAGTTCCGGGTGAATGCATTCGTGGAAGACTCTTTCGTGCGATTCCAATCTTCGCCGCAGGTAGTAGTTACTGTCACCATGAAGAAGAAGAGGTAGGCGGCAGGCACCCGAAGGAGACTTAGTGGCCAAGGAACTATTCGGTACGGATGGGATTCGCGGAGTCGCGGGGGAGTATCCTCTCGATCCGGCGACCCTCTTCGCATTCGGCGCGGCGCTGGGGCGCGAGGCCATGGGTACCGGAGAGATCCTGGTGGGCGCCGACACGCGCGAGTCGAGCCCGTGGATTGCGGAACTGGTGGCGGGCGGGCTGGAGCGGAGCGGCGCGCGAGTGCGCTATGCGGGGGTGGTCACCACTCCGGGCATCGCTTACCTGACGCGCACCGGGCCGTTTGTGGCCGGCGTGATGATCTCCGCCTCGCACAACCCGTACCAGGACAATGGCATCAAGGTTTTCGGCCACAGCGGTTTCAAACTGCCGGACGCGGAAGAGCATGCCATCGAGCGGGAGATTTTCCGGCTGCGGGAACTGGGTGTCGCGCCGGTGCCGGCCAAGATCGCGGTGGATGAGGGCCTGGACCGGCAATACCTCGAGTACCTGGTTTCCACTTCCTCGGTGCGCTTCGAGGGTGTGACGCTGGCCATGGATTGCGGCAACGGCGCGGCTTCCCTGCTGGGGCCTGGCCTGTTCCGGCGGCTGGGCGCGGAGGTGAAAGCGATTTTCTGCGCGCCCGACGGCCGCAACATCAACCTGGACTGCGGCGCTTTGCACGTCGAGCGATTGCGGGACGCGGTGCTCGAGCATCGCGCCGATTTCGGCGTGGCGTTCGATGGCGACGCCGATCGAGCCATCTTCGTCGCCAAGAGCGGCAAGATCGTGGATGGCGACGCCGTGCTGCTGGCCACGGCGCGCGCGATGAAGGCCGCGGGACATCTTCCGGGAGACACGGTAGTGGCCACGGTGATGTCCAACCTCGGCCTGGAACGGGCCCTGGAGCGCGAGCGCATTCGGATGACGCGCACGCCGGTGGGCGATAAGTACGTGCTGGAGGAAATGGTGCGGCTGGGCGCGCCCCTGGGCGGAGAGCAGTCCGGCCACGTGATTTTTCGCGAGTACGCCACCACCGGCGACGGGCTGCTCACCGCGCTGCGCTTGTTCGAGATCGCGCGCCGGGCGGGCGCGGGCCTGGATGAGCTGACGGCGGACCTGGAGGTCTATCCCCAGAGGCTGGTCAACGTGCGCGTGCGGGAAAAGAAGGGGCTCACGGAGCTTCCGTCGGTGGCGCGGGAGATCCGCCTGGTGGAAGAAGCTTTCGCCGGAACGGGCCGCGTGCTGGTGCGCTTTTCCGGGACCGAACCGCTGGCGCGCGTCATGGTGGAAGGGCCGGACCTGGAACAAGTGGAGAGGTTCAGCGAGAGAATCGCGGAGGCCATCCGGCGCGAGATGGGGGCGTAGCGGGCGGTGGCCAAACGTGGGGCGGACGCCTCGTCCGCGCCGGAATCGCGGTATCATTCTTCTGTGATACGTCGCCTTTACGTTCATAATTTTCGTTGCCTCGAGAACTTCGAGCTGCCAGTCTCGCGCCAGTCGTCCGTCCTGCTAATCGGAAACAACGGCTCAGGCAAAACAACGGTTGGGCTTGCGCTGGAGATTCTGCAGAAGATCGCACGCGGTACGAACCGGGTAGGTAGCCTAGCGGGAGTTTACAAGTTATCGGCCTCAGGTAGGGCTGGCATCGACGCCGGCTTTTCGGCCCGTCCCGCAATCAATTGAAAATCAAGTAGTTCCCTTCCATGGCTGCCGACGGCTAGACG
>Ga0187865_1000370_pt1 | contig 62577 bp, 58 predicted proteins | sample June2016WEW_11_1_2_FD_132989 | JGI IMG/M metagenome (GOLD analysis project Ga0187865, IMG submission 132989) | Peatland microbial communities from SPRUCE experiment site at the Marcell Experimental Forest, Minnesota, USA - June2016WEW_11_100 | ecosystem: Environmental > Terrestrial > Soil >... | reverse complement strand
CCGCATCCATCCTGCCGGCTAGATGGACGGGTTCTAGAATTCCGCCGGCGTTCATTGCTCTCGCAACTCTTTTGGAGACGTCTGCTTCTTCTCAGCACCAAGAAAGTGGTCTGTCTTCTGGAACGACGACGATAGCCACGGGTTCAAGCACGCGTTCGGCGCGACGGTCCTTGGAATCTTTCCCTCCGGCAAAGACGAATGGCTGACGGCATCGTATGATCCTGCATTGAGCCTATTCGGCGAGTGAGACGATCTGTCCTCATGCGATGGGTGTCCGCCGGTCATGGCTTGATGGTCAGTTTGGCCGTCCTCTGACTACCCAGATTGTTGGGGTCTCCAGTGTATGTAGCCTACAGTGTGGCCTTGCCAGCCGTCGCCCCAGTCATCGTCACTGAACACGTCGCCTGGTCAGGGTTCTTCAAGGCGGTGTGGGTGCGTATTGTCGAGCTGAGGGAGGCCTAAAGAGAGGACTAAGGTCGAGCTTCGGCGCTTGGCAACGAACGCTCCCCACAAGAGAGCAGGCATAGGGCGTTCCAGGATGATTCTGGTGGTTGCAGCCGTAGCCTGCGTCGCGCTGCTCGCAACGTACGAGGCTGAAGTGATCCTCACTCCTTCTCTGTCATCTCAGAATCCGATACAGCACATCATCGTGATCATGCAAGAGAATAGGACATTTGACAATTACTTCTGGACATACCCAGGGCAGGTGGGATACAACACCACTCTCTGCATCCCGCTAAACCTCGCACAGCCTGCTTTGGGATGCATGAAGCCGCATCTCACGACCAATCCAGTTCTGGCGAGCGACCTCCCTCATGATCGGAACTCCTCCTTGATGTCATACAACGACGGCTCGATGAACGGTTTCCTGACAGCCGCGAGCGGCAGCCCAGAGGTCATGGGCTACTACGACAACTCGACCCTGCCCTACCTCTGGGACTACGCCAGCCACTACGTGCTTGCGGACCAGTTCTTCTCGTCAGTCAAGAGCTACAGCCAACCCAATCATTGGTACATGATTGCCGGGACTTCCCCAAAGGTCTCCCTGTTCCAGAATGAGACGCAGGAGCAGCAGGCATGCTACAACCCCGCCACTGCGAAGCTGACCATGACGACCTGCACCTACATCAACCAAGCCCAGGAGATCCAAACCATGGCTGACGAGCTGACAGCAAACGGCATCTCCTGGAAGTACTATGACACGCCCGTGTTTCCTCACGAAACCCTTGCCGGTGCGATAGTGAACGGCTCAGCGTTCTCCTACTGGAACCCCCTCGACGCAAAGAACAGCACCTACATGGACCAGGTTTACAAGGAGAGCATCGTGGCACGAGAACGGCTCTTTGGGGACATCGCGAACGGAACCCTTCCTCAGGTCTCGTGGGTCATCCCAAGCCCAGAGATAAGCGACCATCCGCCTGCAGACGCCGTTTTTGGGATGTGGTGGATAACCGACGTGGTGGATTCGGTGATGAACAGCCAGTACTGGAAGAGCACGGCCATCGTCGTGCTATGGGATGATTATGGGGGCTTCTTCGACACCGTCGTTCCCCCCGTGGTGGACGGCTATGGGCTGAGCTTCCGGGTCCCTGCCCTCATCATCTCTGCCTACGCCAAACCCGGCTTCTTGGACCACACCGTCTACGACTTCGAGTCGACCCTGAAGTTCGTAGAATGGAGGTTCAGCCTCCCCGCACTCACAGCCAGGGATGCAGGTACGAACAATCTGCTTAACGCCTTCGACTTCAGCCAGCGGCCCTTGACTCCGTTGGTCATACCGCTCGGCAAGAGTCGGCTCACCATCATCCAACCCTACATTTCCGAAGGCTCGACCCAGTCGTCGACCTTCTGCTCGGCGGCCCACAGGAATTGCTCGAATCTGTCCTCCCTCTTCATCGACGATGACCCGGACTGAGTCGCGCGCATAGGCCGCCCTCCTGTTTCGCCAGTTCCCAGAAATTCGCCCTTCAGGTGCCTTCTGTCATCTTCTTGAGCGAAAGCGACCCGTTCTTGATTTCGAGTTCGTAGAACTCGTTGACATCAAGGCGGATACCGAGCATGTCGTACTCTGATTCCGTGAGGGTCATTATCACCTTGGAGAACCCGAACTCTCTCATCTGAGGCATCAGCCCCATCGACTGCAATTGAGACACCATCCCCTGAATCGCCCTTCCCTCGTCGCTGGCAGGGAACATCTCTGGCCTGTGCGAGTCACGAACCTCAATCAGTTCGATTTGCTTTGCCGGAAGCCCGGTCAGGGGGTCGGTCACACTGCTTATCCTGTTGACCTTTACCTTGCCCATCAGTCCAAACCAGAGGCCTGTCCACTATAAACTAAGCGGATGACGCGTCTGCGGACTGTCTTCCTGCTAGAAACCGGTCTACTCTGAAGCGAGGTCTGGCTGAGGCTGGCTCCCTTCCTCAGAGCTGATCTCTTGCTGCTGCTGGGTTCCCCCCTCCGCCTGCTGACTTGAGATTATCTCCTCCACATCATCCGGCGAGAGGACGCGCGCCATCACCAGGTTCCCCAGCGAGTTCCCGGAAGCCTCCCCGGACATCCTGCCGATTCTTCCTCTCAGTTGCCTCCACTTCAGCTTCGTGTTCCCGCTCTTTGACGTGTAGATTATCCCTAGGACGTCGCGAGCGTTGATGAATTTCACGTCTCTGATCTTCTTCAGGTCCACCTTGTCGACGGCCTCGACGTAGATCGACCCCTGATCTCCTTCCTTCTCGGGGAAGACCTCCGGGTCGCGGAAGTAAGATTCAGGGATGTAGCTCCTGCATGTACTGTTGATCAGGAACCTGCGGAAACCCTCGAGGTTGCAGGTCAGGTCGAGCTCTACCAAATCCCCACACCGAAACCCCTCGAACGGTGCACTGGTTATAAACTGATTCCTGTCCCATCCCCTTCGGCTTCTGGGCTGATGGGGGTTCCACTGCTCAAGATGAACGGCTAAAGGCCGTGAGAATGAGAGAAGAACGCTCCCTCATGCGCTTGGTCCGAGAGCTTACAACCACTCCGACACCTGAATCACCCACTAATGCCAGAGCCATTTCTTCCGACTCAAGACTTTAACGAGAGCCACCGACGGCCCGCTATGGTGGGTGATGACCGGTATAGCCCGATTGAACGCAATGAGAAAGATCTTGATAATTAATGTATCTATACGTTCCAATGTAATTAATATGATATTGAGAGGCGAGATTACGTCGTCTCATATTGCGAACGCTCGGAATTTGCCCTAGAACACCTCGGTATATTGATGGTCTTGTGCTTTGCTCAGCTTCGTCAATTCATCCCAGTGTTTGAGGAATTCGTCTCCCCAAGGAGAGACCTTTAGGAGATATCCTCCGCTCTTCGGCAGTATCATTCCTTTGATATGCGTCACAACCCACGGCGGAGCGTAGTCTCCGAAGACCATCCCAGATTCGACGAGGTCGTCAACCGTCCTCTCTGTTTCATTGCTACTCCAACCTAACCGTTGGTTTAGCCTCGTTACTGTGCAGCCTTCAGGATGCTCCTGCTGGAATCGTTTCAGTTCTAGCAAAACCCTTGCCCGCGACAAGTGAGAGATTCCCGGCTTCTTGGGCATAGGGGGAGTTTCCCCGTTTCGTACTATTAATCTCAGTTGTGCCCAGTTCTGGGTTGCCTCTTCAAGACTTTCTCGAAATGCGCGAGCGATGGAATCCTCCTGTCGTTCGTCCGTCCAGTCTTCCCAAGCCGCCCTCTCCTTCCATGGTCGCCCTGATTGAGAGGTTCGATAAGAAGGCCGCGCACGACATTCAGACCTGCGGCAGGGAGACAATGGACAGACGGTGTCCGACTTTTGGCAAGGTTTGGAAGATGATGCTGTCCTGCGGGAGCTGGGCTTGTCCTCGCTGCTCAGATAGGAGGAACGGGAGCAACACTGACTGGGTTGCCTTCAAGGTGTATGAGGTAATTCATGCCATCCGCAGGATGACGGGAATCGACTACTCGGGGGCCTTTTGGCAGTTCGAGGGGACAGCTCCGAGCGGGGAGTACCAGTACCGGATTGCCCGCAAGGGCATGGGTGAATGGAAGCGACTGAGCTATGACCACTTCAGGCAGTATCTGTCCGCCCAGAAGCCCCAGTTTCAGGGGCTTGAGCTTGCTTGTTACGTGTATGGGCAGAACTGGCGTACAGGCGATCCGCTAGGCGTGGGAAGGCATGCGAGACGGTTCCATAGTGCATACCACTATCACACCCACGGCTTCTGTTCTGCTCTAGGTTGGGATAAACAGTCTGGCCGCCTCAAGGTCGTCGAGAACCCCAGTTCGGAGATGTGGATAGAGTCGCGCTATCCTGGGATGGGCGACTTTGATTTCAAGGAGTGCCGCGCGTCTTATGATGCGCTCTTGAGGGAGAAATATGGCGACCACTCGGCTCCAGACATCGACTTCCATTTTGAATACAGGCGGGACGCAAAGAAAACCGAATACAGGAATTGGTATTCGGGGCGCTCTTTCATGTGGGACATCAACAAGTATCTGGAGAATCACTCTCTTCCGTCTGGGTTGCATACTGAGAGCAAGTCGTACCTTCATTCTCTGTTTATGGTGCGCAACTTCCAGCGATATTCGGGTTATGGGCTCTATTCATCATACTACTGGAAGCGGTCCTCTCCGTGGTTGAAGTTCCTTGGGCTGCAACTTCCTACCCGTCCTCAATTTGAACGCTCGGTGCGGATGATGCGCTGTCCCGACGATTCGGCACCTTTGGATGTCGACATGACTACTGTGGCGCCGACCGAAGCCGCCGCAGAGGTGGGGGCGCCCGTCTTGTTTCGAATGTCCACGAGGGCGTTCAAGCGACGGCTGTCCCGAAAGTATCGGCGATGAAAAGAGTGCGAGAAGAACCGAGAAACGAGGGTTTGTCTCGCTGCGCGGAGCGCGGGGCGGAGCCACGCGCGTGCGCGCACTGCTAGGAGTTGGAAGAGGCAGAGGGCAAGAAGGTATCGGAATTGACGAGCGTGCGCGTCCGTCTTTCTCAGGGAAGCACATCCGAGGGGCTTTCGCATGCTGTCCCGACAACGGACTTGCTTGAGGCCTATCCTACAATGAGGTGAACGACGTCCAACTGTCCCCATTCGTCACCCACAGCGACGGTGTACACTCCCTGTACGAACGAGTGCTGGGCGGCGAGAAAGTTGTACTGGCCCAAGCTGGCGTACGGGGTCGGATAGATCAAGTTGATGCTGTTGTCCCAATAACCATCTGTCGTCACGGTCACGCTTGCGTTTAGGGGCCCATAAGTCGATATGTCCCCGGTGACGCTATAGGTGCTGGTGACGTAGACCAGGTCGCCGTTTGGTTCGAACTTCAAATGGCTGATGACCGAGTCCTCGAAGCAGCCAAAGTTTGGCGACCTTCCCGGGCCCATCGCCAATAGCTGGCTCTGCGTGTAGTTCCCTTTGAGGACCACCAATTCAACAGGCGAGTAGTAGTAGCAGGGGGGCCAGTCGTTGTTGAACATCAGGAGACCCTGGATAGGCCAATTGTCACTGATAGCGACGCTGTTGTTCTGGCCGAGCACGTTCAGCAGGGTGGCCGTAATGGCTAGGTTCTGCCCTTCGTTGATTGTTGTTCCATTGACGGATAACTCCAGGGTGATTCCCGCCGGCGTGGTCAGCGGGGTTGTCGTTGTCGATGTCACGGTCGAGGTGACGGTGGTAGTGGTCCGCGCAGGCGCTTGAGTTCCGGCGTAATATCCTGCCATGGCGCTGACTGCTACCAGGGCCACCAGGATCACGACGAGGCTTGTCAGGACAGCCTTGTTCTGAAGCGGATGGAACGCAGGACGCGTGGGCCTGGGTTCAGCGTGCGAGGTCCTGCTCACTTCGATCATCCGGAGGGCTTCTCTCCCTTCGTCGGTGAGGGCGTAGGCACCCTCGGGGTTCAGTCTGACGAGGCCCCTCAGCCTTCCGAGGTGGAACGTGAGCAGGCCGTTGCTCTCCAGTCCGGCCGCTCTCTTCAACTCCGAGAACGGAAGAGGGTTCTCACTCAGGGTCTGGAGGAGCCTCATTCTGGTTGGATGGCCCAGAGCATCGAAGACCTCGGCCTGGGAGGTGTTGAACGAGTCGTCCTGGTCTTTTGCCATCGCGCCGCACTTTCCTACGTGGGTATGGCATCAATCGTGATTTAATGCCTCGGTCGTTGTCCAACCGTTCTACAGAGTGGTGAGAAGGTCAATGACCGTTGTCAATCGCGCGCACTGGTCACAATCGTGAGACTTGTTCAGCTATCCTCTACCTATGTATTCGCTGTTGTCGTTGTCTTGGTTGCCATTGGTATTTCGTTGTCCGAAGCCTACAAAGTGGCGAGAACCTCGTACTGAGAGCGTGTGGTGCGCGGGTTGCGTTCATAATAGGTGTGGGTTCCCCACTCAAAATCGTCTTCACTTGAATTCAGACGGGTTATTGCGGTCATTACCCACAGTGAACGGAGAGCGGGAGGAGCCTTAGCCTTTTCGGGCTAGGGCCTCCTCAAGTTCTGAGACTCTTCGTCTGAGTTCCTCGACTTCGGTGGATACGATGTTCGGATTGCCTCCATTCTGCAGGTCGAGGAAGGGCTCGACCTTCTGATACTCCAAGATTATGTTTTGGATTCCCTTCTGTCTGAGGGCTGTGTTGTAGATTAATGCAAGGTGACCACTCTGGTTCATCTTGGTCTTGTCGCCCATGAGGAAGGCGGAGATTGCAGGGGACATGTGCGCTCTGTCTGCCATCTCTTCGAATATCTTGCGGCCTCTGTTGGAGACAAATTTCTCTTTGAATTCCCGTCGTGCGAATGGTGTGACTTTGTACTTGAAGAGGGAGCTGTGATTCGGGAACGGCTGTTCCCTTCCTATCGCTCGGGCTCTTGCTTTGACCTTGTTGAAGAAGGGGAGTGGTATGATTGCTGGGTGCTTGACTTTGGACTTGTTTCGGTAGTATTCGGAGTGGGCTGCGACCCATGCTATCGCGTAGTTGCCGTTTGTCTGAAACTCTGAGAATGGGATTCTCCAACAGGCGCTAGAGCGCTCAGGGTAGTAGACACCCCACTGGATGAGGTCTTGGGCTTCCTCGCTCATCGCTTCCCAGACTTTGAAGAACGTCTCAGTCGAGCAGTCTTCCTCATTGGGTTCGAAGTGGTTGTTCACCGAGACGCTGAGTCTTGCGAAGTTGGCCTTGAAGATGCCTATGATGCAATTGGCCATTCCTGCATGGGCTTTGATTGGCGGCTCTCCTGCATAGTCTTGGACGCATTGTTCGATGTCTGTTGAGAGCGGGTTGGTGCGCTTGTATGTGACAAGGTCAAGCATGGCATGGTCTGAGAGGGGTATGTCTGCGTAGTTGAGGAATTGCTTGACTGCCGCGTGCGTGTATGTTGTCGTATTCGGGCTTAATTCTCCAGCGTTCCCTCTTCTGTTCGCGCAGTGTCTGTAGTAAGATTGGAGTGCTGGGTCTCTGTCAATAATGGCATTCTCCGCTTGATGTCTTCGCCGAATCTCTCCGCTCCCATTTCCTCCGACATGAGGTAGTCTTTGCACGAACCGTTTGTAAGGCGAGATTGCTGGCTCCTGCGCATTTGGAGCTTGAATTGGGCTCTTTCCTGTCTCTGTGCGGGATTTCAGGATGTGATGCAGAATAGGGGTCTTTTCCATTTGCTCCCGCGGCTTACCCAATTATCTTGAGTCGGGAACCCACCAAACAAGGCTTTTTTCAAGTTGGAACTAGATTTATGGAAAGCTCGACAGGTATGGAGTCTAGGCTACGGACCCCAATGAAGCTGAGGTTCGATTGCTGATAAGCCTATCAGCGAGTCACGCCACTTAACTTGCCAGAGTATTTGCGTAGGCTATACTCTGATTTGTCGTACAGTTGGGTCCAGGTGGCTATGATTATTCCTTTTTTAGAACCCCAATGATTGTCTTGCCGAATTGCTTGATTACGCGGACCATCTGGAGAACTTCACTGGAAGGTTCGGGACCAGTTTCCGTGTTCTTGAAAAGGTAGACCAGTATCTCAGGGAACTCGAGCACGTCCACCCCGTTTGCTTTGTCATGCTTTTTGACAGCCTCACGTGAATCCTTTCCCAGCTCAGAAAAGACATTTACCTTTTCGAATTCAGTGCGTGACTTGCCCAGGTATGCCTCTGCTTTCTTCCACATTCTTTCGTTCTTGAGAAACGCATCAATCTCGCCGACTCCTAGTGCCTTGCCCACGGATGTTGTGTGCCATCCCTTCACTTCAACTATTACGGGTTTGCCGCCAGACGAGAACCCAATGAGGTCGATGTCAGAGTAGTTGCGGGGGACTGGGAACTTGACGTCAGACTGAAGGTAATACCCTTTCAGCTCGAAGTACTGCTTTACTATTTGCTCATTGAAGTTGCCCATGGCGAGGCTGTATTCAACCGCTACTAAGTATGGGCTAAGGGTTTTCACTCGATGATTAGAAGCACCCTAGTATCGGTCAATCACACTGAGAGTGAATTCTTATTTCGAAGCTGAATAGGTGACTGCTGTGGCATTCAAGGAGTGCGAAATCGAGTCCGAGGCAGAGCTGGAAGCGATTCTAATCAATAACCCTTCGTCCATTGAGGATGGTTTCGAGATACTAAAGAGTCAGAGACGAACAAAGCCGTACGGTAAGAGGCTAGACCTGGATGGTGTCGATTCTGAAGGAACTCTTACGGTCGTCGAGCTTAAAATAGGCGAAGACCCCAACCAACTTCTCCAGGCATTAGAATACTACGACTATCTTTTGGAACGTGGCCTCAGCTTCTTTAGAGCATATTCGATGGTTGAGATTGAGGACAATCCACCCAGAATCATCCTCATCGCGAAGAGCTTTGACGAAAGAACGAAGAAAGCGGTCAAGTACTTGTCCGAGGAAATTCAGGTAGCTCTGAAGCAAATAACACTGTGCTATGAAGTAAACGGGTCTAAACATGTGAAACTGACAGATGTTGAGGTCCCACGGAAACAAGAAATCGAAGAAAGACCCGCAACCCTCGATGAACTCGCGGCGAGAATCAAGAATGAGGAAGTGCGAAGTGTTTGGAGGCAGACCATCAAGATGATTGAAGAGCTCGACCCCCCAAAGGTACGCCTGACACTTCTACCTTACAGGGTCAACTTCGTTCACTCGGCGAAGGGACTGAAATTCTCTGAGGTGTACCCCAAACAAGAGTTCTTCTGGCTTAATTGGAAGGCGGAAACCGGATGGGAAGGAGAGCGGGTTCGTACACTGGAGGAAGCCAAGTCGTACGTAAACGAGAAGGTATTGGCCGCCATGCGGCGTTTGCTCCAAAAGTGATTGTGCCTGTTTTCAGAGCGAAGTATTTGTGTAAGTTCTACTTTGAATTGTCTAGGAGGTTAACCCTCTGGCTGAGAGACCAAGCGTTCTCAGTAATGGCTCAACTGGGCCGATGTTCGACGGCTATTCTTCATACGGAAAGAGGGCAGAGTATTCCCCTCTCTTGTCAATCAACTCTTGAAGCATCTTGATGTATTCTTCCGCAGAGTTCTTGTGTGCTTCTCGGTTTTCTGACGCCCTTTTCTTGTCTCTCGCCTTTGATTCAAGTATGCCCAGCGTCCTCATTATCATTATTGCCGACATCGCCCAAATGATGTCCGTTGGAAGGTCGTAACCTGCAACCTTTCCTCTGCCTAGATTTGTAGAGGTGGCCTGAGATGCAGTAAGCACGTCATTCCTGATGCTCTCCATTGCCTTGATAATCTCAGTGAAGTAGTTCCCCCAAGTGTCTTTGTTCTTGAACTTGCTATTGTCATTGAATGCCTTTGCGATTTTGCCGTAATCAATGCCCTTGATTTGGCAGTTCTGAATTTCTTTCATTAGCTTCGAGTTAGGCATCTCGCCCATCTTCAAGGCTTCTTTCGCTCAGCCCTCCCATCTTCTCAGGGATGAGCTTACGACAAGGCTAACTGGAATATTGAAACAGTGAGAAAGCTCAGTGAATTCCGCTAAACCTCCAACTTCCTTCCCTGTGCGGAACTTGAATCAAGGTCTCATCCTTATAACGACTGCTGGGTGAATTCGAGGCGTGTGTGCCCAGACTAAATTTCCAAGCAAAGGCGTTACAAGAGACGAGCTGAATTCACTTGTTGACAGGGCGGCAGACCTCATCAGAACCGCAGTAGACTACAAGTTCATCCTTGTTCTGCTCTTTCAGAAGAGGCTCAATGACCTTTGGAAAGTGGAGAAGCTACAGTATGTTCAGAGGCTTGTCAAGGAGGCAAAGCTGTCGGAGAAGGACGCAGAGGAAGAGGCCGAGAAGACGGATGTCTATCACTCGTTCAGCATACCCAAGCAGTTCCTTTGGGACGAGGCCACGAAGGACGTCAGCGACCTGCCTCAGAGGCTGGCCACTGCGATTGGTGAGACTGCCAAGCTGAACAAGGAGCTTCAAGGAGTAATCAATCGGGTTGACTTCCTGGAGTTTGCAAGAAACCAAGAGAATAGGGAGCTTCTAAGACAGCTTGTCGAGCTGTTCAACAAGTATGACTTGGCTGGGAAAGAGGTCTCTCCAGATGTTCTTGGCGATGCCTACGAACACATACTGATGAAGTTCGCACCGCTCAAAGCAAAGGAGGGCGAAATCTACACCCCTAGGGAGGTCATCAAGCTACTAGTTGAGATTCTAGACCCACAACCAACTCAGAGCGTCTACGACCCTTGTTGTGGCTCTGGTGGCATGCTGATTGTCTCTCGCAATCACGTAAGAGAGAAGTTTGGCGAAGACCAAACGAGAAAGCTCTTCCTCTTCGGTCAGGAGAAGAACCCTGAGATTTATGCCGTCTGCCAGATGAACCTGATTCTACACGACATAAAGAGTGCAGAGATAACAAGTGGGGACTCGCTAGATTACCCAAAGCTCAGAGATGGAGATTCGTTCAGGAGATTCGACATCGTAATCGCAAATCCCCCTTGGAATCAAGACGGTTACGCGGAAGAGAGACTCAAGAAAGCTGATTTCAGAGAAAGGTTCTCTTTTGGCTACCCCACTAAGAGCAGTGCTGATTGGGCCTGGATTCAACACATGCTTGCGTCCGCTGGCGACAAGGGAAGGGTCGGCATTGTCATGGACAACGGTGCTTTGTTTAGAGGGGGAGCGGAGAAGACTATCAGAGGCAAGATAATCGATAAGGACTGGGTGGAATGCGTTCTTCTTACTCCTGACAAGCTGTTCTACAACACTGGAGCACCAGGCGCGATAATCATTCTGAACAAGATGAAATCAAGTGAGAGAAAGGGCAAGATACAATTCATCAACGCGTCACAAGACTACATTCAGCACCCCGAAGTCAGGAGATTGAGCTCTCTCTCATCAGACAACATAGACAAGGTAGTTGACGCATATAGGACGTTCTCGAAACAAGAAGGATTTTCATTGGTCGTGGACTTCGAAGAAGTCAAGAGAAATGATTACAACCTCAACGTCACGCTCTATGTGATGCCCATTGAGGAAACACAGACCATCGACTTACGTCAAGAGTATTCCAAGCTCAAGGAGCTTGAACTAGAAAGAGCTACCGTTCAGAAGAAGCTGGATGACATTCTAAGGCAGATTATGGATGTTGAGTAGTCTTGGTGGAAGTCTACTTCCTCGATACAAATGTAATTCTGGATTATCTTGAGAAGAGAAACCAAGATGTCTCAGATATAGTGGCCCAGTTACTCCACTTTCATGGCAAGGGTAGAATCATTGTAGCTACATCTGTATTCAACATTGCCGAGTTAATAGACACAGAATTCCAGATACACTTCATTGGCGAGTGCATCAATCAGCGGATGTCTGGAGATGAGATAATCGGCAGGCTGAGCAGGGACAAAGCAATGTACAAACAGATTGCAGACACGACCAAAGACAAGATTGCCAAGGGAATTCAGGAATTCCTAACGCGGAACAACATCGAGGTTCTTTCACTCGACTCTAAACCGCAGGGGCTTGATGACCTATATGGCCTAATCTATGGCAATCTGCTCCGACCTCAAGATGCTTTGATTGTCGCCTGCGCGCTATCAAACAACGCCGCATACTTCCTCTCTAGCGACGCTGACTTGCTCGACGCAATTGGCGAGCGACTCAACGGGTTCAGTCTTAGAGATAAGAAGCAACGGGAAACATTTCGGGATAATGTCTTGAAGGTGATTTGAGGCTCGCCGACGAACTCTTTCTACAAAGAGACTAACTTCAGGGAAATATCAGTCGGAAGAATACCAAAAGGCTGGGAATATGTTACCAGCGGGCGAGCCATTGAGTCAATTAAAGGCAGGAATCCCGGAGGAACAAGTGCCGACCAGAAAGATGGTTACCTTCCCTATCTCTCAACGGGATACCTAAGAAGCGATGAGATTCCTCCTTATGCCAGAATTTCAGATGATTCGGTCCATGTGAATAATGGTGATATTGTGTTACTGTGGGATGGCTCAAACGCAGGAGAGTTATTCCTAGGCAAAGAGGGCATTCTTTCTTCTACGATGGCGAAACTTACGACAAAGTCAGACACCATTGACAAGAGATTCCTCTATCATTTCTTGAAAGCAAAGCAGGACTACTTGCAGTCTCTGACTAGAGGCACTGGGATTCCTCATGTTGACAGAACCATCTTTGAGAATCTCGTCTTGTTCGTTCCACCTACCACCGAGCAAAAAGAAATAGCTACGGTCCTTTCAACTGTTGACGACGCGATTCAGAAGACCGATGAAATCATAGTCAAAACTGAGCGCCTCAAGGAAGGCATAATGCAGAAGCTTCTAGCAAAGGGAATGGGTCACAAAGAATCCAAAAAGACGAAGATTGGAGAGATGCCTGAAGACTGGGAAGTGGTTGAGCTTGGGCATATCTCTATCAAGCTTCAGACAGGACCATTTGGAAGCCAGCTTAAGAAGACTGAACTCTCGCCAACCGGGATTAAGGTCTACTCTCAGGAAAACGTTCTAAGAAATGACTTTCTTGTCGGCGACCTCTACATTCCTGAGGAGAAACTTAACACGCTGAGAAGCATGATAGTCAAACCAAATGATGTGTTGCTAACGATTAGAGGTAGCATTGGAAGAGCGGCGGTGGTGCCACACGGTGCACGGGAAGGGATAATCCATAGCAATCTTGCTTATGCTAGACTCGACGAGAGCAAGATACGCCCTGAGTTCCTAGCCTTATTGATAAATGATGACGTAGCCACCGACAAACGGATACAGGGGCTCACTTCCAGCACCACCTTGGGAGCCCTATATGGCAGAAGATTGAGAATGTTGAAGCTTCCCCTGCCATCGATACAAGAGCAACAAGAAATCACCGCCGTTCTTGTTACGGTTGACGAAAGTCTTCATCTTCAGGCTCGTATAAAGTCCAATCTAGAACGAGTCAAACAGGTTCTGGCGAACCTACTTCTAACGGGGAATGTCAGAATCAAGGTGAATTAGATGTCCTACACAGAGAAGGGAACGGTTGAGGATTACATAATCCAAGAGCTACAGAAACTTGGTTGGACTTACGTTGAACAGAAGAGCATGGAAGTGAGGCGGAAGGACGACTACGAAGAGTGCCTCGTAATCGACGAGCTATGGGAGTCAATCCGTAGAATAAACTCGACTGTTGAACTTACTGACGCAGACTTGGACTTCGTTCTCGTCTCACTGAGGACGATTCCAACCACCTTAGAAGGCATGCGGAGGTTTCTGGACATCTTTCGAAACGGGCTGGTTGTTCCAATGCAGAAAGAAGGAAAAGACCACGTCATCAGACTGGTAGACAGCGACCACCTCAAGAACGACAGCTTCATTGTGACGAAACAATTCAAGATTGAGGGCATCAAGGGAGGCATCAGAGCAGACGTTGTTCTACTTGTCAACGGTATCCCATTGGTGCTAATCGAGTGCAAGAACCCGACCACCGAAAGTGCTGATTGGGCAAGCGCATATCACGACATCAAGACTTACGAGGACAAAGCCCCAGACCTTTTCAAATATGTCCAATTCTCAATAGCAACAGATGGTGAGAAGAACCGCCTCTTTCCGAACTGCTTTGCAGGAGAGGGCCAAGACCTCATCAGCGATTGGAAAGACCCCTATCCATTTGACCCAAAGGACTTCGTGACAGATGACGGCCTGAAGATGACCGTCTACGGTCTCCTTTCGAGGGAGAACCTGCTCGATGTGGTTCAGAACTTCCTCTTCGTCAAGAAGGAGACCACCAAAGCAACGAAGATAATCGCAAGATACATGCAATTCAGGGCGAGCAACAGGATATTCAAACGAGTGATTGACACCCTACAGAAGAGAGACGACAAGAAGTTCGGACTGATTTGGCACTGGCAAGGCTCTGGCAAGACTTACGCGATGGCCTTCGCCGCTTGGAAACTTCTCCACGCTCCAGAGGCAGAGAGTCCTAGCGTCTTCGTCATGGTGGACAGAGCCGATATGGAAATCCAGATACAGAATGATTTTGACTTTCTGGAGATGCCGATTGAAAGGATAGGTTCAGTCAAAGAACTGATTCAGATTCTGAAATGGGGGAAGGAGGGCAAGCGAGGAATCTTCCTAGTGACGATAGAGAAATTCAGCCCCAAGGACTTCTTGGGACTCGACGAGAAGATTGAGATAAAGAGGGAGAACGTGATTGTGCTGGCTGACGAAGTTCACAGAACGCATTATGGTGAGTTTGCCACTTTGATGAGGAGTGTCTTCAAGAACGCATTCATCTTTGGATTCACTGGAACACCTCTAACGAAAGACGAGCGCAACACTTTCAGTCACTTCTCGCCACCTGGCGAGGTCTACTTGGACAGATACTCCATGATAGATGCGATGGAGGATGGCTTCACCGTTCCTCTCACCTACGAGGCCAGACTACCGCAATATCATCTCGATGTCAATCAAATGAGGCAATTCCAGAGATTCGAAGAGAGCGAGGTCAAGCCACTTTCGTCAGAGGAACAGAAAGCGCTACGAAGGAAGGTCAAAGTCATCAGAGGTTTTCTCAAGAAGGAAGACAGGGTCAGAGACATCACTAAGGACATTGCTCAGCACTTCAAGGAGGTCGTGGAGCCTTCGGAGATGAAGGCGCTTGTTGTTACCGTTGACCGAGAGGCTTGCGTCCAATACAAAGAGGCTCTGGACAAAGAACTTCAGCATGGCAATGTCGAGGTTGTGATGACATACACCTCAAAGGAGAAGGAGGAATCAATCAGGAATTACCTGTCGAAGCTGAGAGCCGAACACCAAACAAGAGACACGAAGAAGATTGAGGACACCATAATCGATAACTTCAAGAAGAAGAGTGAGCCAAAGATTCTTGTCGTCACTGACAAGCTAATCACTGGTTTCGATTCGCCAAATCTCTGGACAATGTACCTCGACAAGCCGCTCAAGGAACACAGAGCCTTGCAGGCAATTGCAAGGACTGACAGACCCTTCCTGAACAAGGATTCTGGGCTAATCGTGGATTATATTGGGGTCATCAAGGAGCTGGAGGAGGCGTTCCAGACCTTCGAAGCCAGTGACGCGAGAGACCTCAAGCGCGTAATCCGAGACCTTTCAGTGGAAGAAGGGAAGTTCAAGCGTCTAATCACTGATGTTCTTGGCATGTTTGTTGGTCTGAAAAGAGAAGACACTCGTGAGAGTCTGAATGGCATTCTCAACACTCTGATTGACCCCCCTAGGGCAAAGAAGTTCGAAGACACGATGAGGCAGTTGATGAGGTCGTATGATTTTCTCAAAGGATACCCGTTTCTCGCTCCCTACCTCGTAGACTACTCATGGTTGACCAAGGTCTACGTCGCATACAACAAGAGATTCAAGAGAAAAGACGTTGACGAACTGAAGATAGAACAACTTTCCAAGAAGACAATGAAACTGATTCAGGAGACGTTGGATGTCAAGGAGATTGATGATAGCTACCCCACAGTGGTGATAAACAGCGAATACGTCGAAGCCCTGAGGAAGAACAAACCAAGAGACATCGGGGCGGCCATAGATGTCGTGACAACCGTCAGAAGAGAGGTCGAGAGACACACAACCTCTCGATTCTTCATCAATCTGAGTAGGGAGGTGGAGAGGACTTACGAAGACTTGCGTGAAAGGAAGATTGAGACTGGCGACGCAATCAACAAAATGCTCAGCGTGTCCGAGGGAATTGCCCAATGGAAGACGGAAGAGGCCGAAGTCGGGAAGGAGAGATTTGCGGTCTACGAGGCGTTCAAGAGCTTGATTCCTGATGCGAAGAAAGAACTGGTATTGGACTTCGTGGCGAGGCTCTTGGCCAGCCTGAAGGCTCGCAACCTTGTATTCGACGGATGGAAGGAACAGAGAGACATTAGGAGGAGAGTAATGGCCGAAGTACGGCTAATGCTTCTCTCGGAGTTCAAGAACTACAAGGCAAAAGTGGACGAGCTGACGGAAGCAATCTACCAAGCATTGGAGGGTCTGTGATGCAAAGAACTGAGTTGGATTTCACTAAGGGCAGCGAGATACTCCACAGGCGATTAGTTGGAGTCTATGAAAAGATGAAGGAAGAAGGCAGATTCGAACTCTCTAGAGACCTTGACTTCCGCATATCACGGAAGATAGACGGAAAGAAGGAACGAGTGGCTAAGCTGAAGGGCAACAGGATGTTCGTGAGCGTGGATGCAGTCTCATTGCCGAGAAGTGCCCTAAAGTATATTGTAGCGCATGAGATAGCCCACAAGTTCACGAAGAGGCACACAGATAGATTCTGGTGTGTAATTGAGAACATATACCCCAACTATAACTATGGAAAGAGTCTCTTAGAAGCAAGCTTCCTTCAGAACTGATTACACCCAGAAGGCCAACAGCTACGACTTATGTTGTTCGCGGTCCATCAGGTCCTACTCCACTTCTATTCTTCGGTTCGACCCAATTCATCTTGAGCAACCTGAAAACATCTACTTCCTCGGGAGTGTCCAGGACCTGCCTCTTCGGCTCGATATCAGTAGGCAACTTGCCGCCGGTTATCGCTTTTCCACCTGATGTCATCCATGATTCAAGGTGTCCTTGGTTGAAGTGGAGACCAGATGGCCAACCTGCGGACATTAACCTGTGAGTGAACTCCGCATCGCCAGTTCTCATCGTAAAGACCACTCCCCATTGTGCTGGCGGTAACACAACAAAGACGTCAAGTTGTTCATCAAGGAAACCTATTCTGTATACCCGCTTCCCAAAAGGTGCCTTACCTCCATTTTTGTTGGGTTTGCCGAGTTGGAATGTTCCTTCCTTTACAAGTTGATGGATTCGGGAGTCAAGTAGATTAACCCTTTCAACAATTGTGCTGTTAGGCCCGCGAGAATCAAGAAGCGTCATTTGTGGTCGCGAAAGCGAAGCGAATCTCGGTGTAGCCACAATCTCAACATCGTGCGGTTCCGGTTTTTCTCGCCTGACGCCACCTGCTATCTCAATGCGTTCGCAGGAATCCTTCAACCATTCGACAGCCTGCTGTGCGATTTCCATTGCTAGCTCAAGCTTCATTTGAGTTTTCCTCTGCGGAAAGCTTCTCCTCCAATGGCGAACAGCTACAGTAGACCGAATCTAGGTTACAGCCACTACATACATGCACCTTCTCGCCCGTTGCAGATATTCCAGTCGTCGTTCGTCTACCGCATCTCATGCAACACTTCTTGAGCATCAGTCACGCAGTGCCTTGTTCGGTATAACGGTTTGGTAGCTCAAGTGGAATCAGGTGATTTGCTACACATCATGATGGTATTCTCTCCCACCAATGACATTTCCTTCTCAAGAAATTTCAGACATGACAAAGCATTCGTGTTGAGCATCTCAAGAAAAACTCTGAAATGCTTTTAGATGGAAAAGGCCACTCGCATGATGTCCGATTTTGATGCAGAATTTTCGGCTCGACGAGCCCGTGTATGTAGGAACACGGCGGATATACAGATGGGGCGGGAGGAAGGGGACCTCCGGAGCTTACCTCACCTTTCCCAAACTGACCCTGCCTGAGGCAGCGACGGGCAAGTTACTCAAGGTCATCATAGTCAGTGAGCATTTGGCTACTCCAGTAGTAGTCTATCGAAGGGTAAGACGAGCGGCAGGCCTTACGATTGTCACCTTGCCAAAAGCAATCATCCCTTACGACTCGGCGTTGATTGGAGCGACTGTACGGACCTATGCCTTCCCGACCGAGGAGTGGTCATCTTCGCCGAGCCCACCTGAAGTCGCTTGGGTCGATAGTAGACAGTCAGTTGTTGCCGTCCCTAAGTAGTAGGATGATGTTCGGGAAGGACGACGGTCCAATGATGGTCAGCGGAATCTAGTCAGTAGGTAATCGAGTTTGGCAAACAAGAAGCGTGAGAAGATGGGAGGAAGCGTCATTGGCGCTCCCAGTGTCAAAGATAAGATGTCGGATTCAAAGTTCTATGGTGGAGGTATTGAAGGAATCACACCCGAAGAGGAGGGAAAGCTCTGGGATGAGGCTCAAAGAATAGTCAAGGAGAAGGAAATGCGAAGGAAGGCAGGCAAGACTACGGCTGACAATCCTAGTTTGAAGAATGACGACCAAGATGCTGGGGAGGAAGGTCAAGATTCCATCAAGGAGAATAGTTCTGTTGACCAGATTTCTCCGCGAAGGAACAAGTCGTCAACCCACACTAGCGATTTGTAAGCGTAACAGACTTGGATTGAAATCGAAGTGGCAAGTACCGTGATATCTTCCTTGGACCAGTCCTCACCGAAATTGATGTTCTTCATACGAGCATTACAATCATATGCGAGACATGCGGAAAGCAAAGGCGGAATGTCGTCGACCGGCGTCAAAACCAGACCGTGATTGGACGGTATACGGTGTGCCGGAAGACGTCGCCCGATTGTTCGGGCAGTCCTAGTTGAAAGATACTAGAGGCGACATTCCCAATTTGCAAGTACCAAATTTCTCATGGCTAGTGAACGTAGTGTTATCACAATTCTGTCGTTCACTTCGTGTTATCACAATTCTGTCGTTCACTTCGTGTTATCACAATTCTGTCGTTCACTTCGTGTTATCACAATTCTGTCGTTCACTTCGTGTTATCACAATTCTGTCTTAGACCTTTTTCTTGCGGTCTATTTCTGACCAGCACATACGACCAGAGGGGTTCCCGTGTCATGCGGGTCCCTCTTTCATGCGTGTCCATGCAGGCAGGACGGCATTGTAGGGCCTGCTCGCCCTTTCAGGGCGTTCGCAGGCCGTCCTGCGGAAACAATGCCTTGACCTATTCGCGATTGTTAGCAGTATTCGTGTTCTCTACGGATTCTAGGAAGGTCCATGCTTCAAATAAAGGTGCAGTCATAGGTTCAGATAGGGACGACCGGATTTGAACACATACAAAAGCCATGCATGGTAATGGACTCAAAAGAACAGTGCACTCTCTAGGTTGAGTCTAATTGTCTGGGTTCAAACTGGGAGAAAGATTCCCATCCGAGTGAGATAAGAACCAATAAGACTATGTTGATTACTGAGAAGGTTAGACAGGTTTCCAAGGCTGAAAGGGAAGGCGCGGATGCATACAGGACTATTGCAATGATTAGGCCAAGAAAAAGGGAGATAGCAGAAACATATCCGCCATTCCTCTGTGATTTCCACATCATGTATCCCCCTGATATACCGAGGAGAGCCACAATGAGGATTGAACCACCGATTGCGTAGAGCTGGATTGATGCTACCCCACTTCCCAAGATTGGGATGGACGCCAAGAAGACTGACGCCAGCAGTAACACAACCGAGAACATGATTCCTATGCCCCCGTAGACATACAGAGAGACGCAAGCGATGGTTATAGCCGTGGGACGCTCATTCTCTCTTACCTTGGATTTCATGCGCGAAGAGAAGACAGAGTTTGCGTCTTCCTTGCAATACAACCTGCCACCTATCATCACGGAATGTGCTTCGCATACACCTCTCCCACAGTGTATGCAGACTCCAACCGCTTCGGTGTCAGGGTGGAGATAGCACTTCAAGTAGCTTCGGGGTCTCAGTGTTCTCTTCAGATTTATGTAATATGGACTATGAATCTATACTCAAACGCTGACCACGCTATGTTGCCAGTGATTTTGATGGTGCTGGGACACGCAAGAAAGTATGGTAATGGACTCTGGTAGACCAGCGTCTGCTGTTATCCAATTGGCCTAGGGCTGTGGGGAGCCAAGCCCGCTTGGAGTAGAGCCTGCGATGCCGTTGCCGCTGCACTCGTCGCCAGAATAGAAGCTCGCTGTTCCTGCTGTGCCCGAGCCTGTGGAGGCGTCAGAGTAGCCATAACCCGTGTTGTTGTCCGCTGTGTTCCCAGTGAGAGTGTTGTTGCTGGAACCGGGGGCAAACATGAAGCCAGCCACGGAATTGTCGTTCGCTGTGTTCCCCGTGAATATGTTGCCGCTAGTGGTGGAGGCAACTATGATTCCAACGTCGAGATTGTTATTCGCCGTGTTCTCTGTAAAAGTGCTGCTGGTAGTGCCGGCTATGTTGAAGCCATAATGGACGTTGTTGTCCGCAGTATTCCCGCTTAGGGTGTCGCCAGAAGAAGCTGAAAGGCAGAAACCGTAGATGTTGCTGTTGGCGGTGTTCCCCGTGAGAGTGTTGTAGGATGAGTAGTAAAGGCGGATGCCTTGACGGGCGTTGTTGTTCGCCGTGTTAGTAGTGAGAGTGTTGTAGTTAGAAGAGTTGCTCAGGTAGAATCCGTACCAAGTGTTGTCGTCCGCCGCGTTCCCGGCGAAGGTGTTGTCGGAAGAGCCGGCTATGTGGAAGCCATATTGAAATCCCGTAACGTTGCAGTTCTCGACCGTGACTCCTTTGACATCGGTGAGATTGACGCCGATGCCGACGCCGCTACCAGTTATAGTGTTCCCGGCGCAGTTGAGGGTTATGCCGCTGGCGCCTATGACGAGCCCGTTACTTGAGCAAGGGCCGAGGTTCCCACCCAAAATCGCGTCTGTTGTGATTGCGCTACCACATGACAACGCGGCGGTGGTGGATGGTTTGACGGCCAGTTTGACTTTCCTGTGGCTGCTTAGATTGTTCGGATTCCCGCCATACGTTCCCTGCAGCGTGACCATGCCGGCTGTCGTCCCTGTCATTGTCACGGAACATGTCGCGCGGTAAGGGTTCTTCGAGCTGGCCAGGGTGCATGTTGTCGAGTTGAGGGATACCGAGCTTGTGCCAATTTGGGACCAGCTCACTGTTCCCGTCGGATGGTAGCCAATCACCGTGGCCTTGCAGGTGATGGTCGTCGGCGAGCCGGCGACCACGGACTTCGGCGCACAGGAGACCGTCGTCGTCGTGGCTTTCATTTTCACGACTAGGTTGAACCCTCCAGCGGTTGCAGGGTTCTTGAGGTCTCCCCCGTAGTTCGCTGTGAGGATTGCCGAGGAGCCTGCGGCGGTCGCCGTGAATAGCACACGGCAATAGCTGTAGCTCTTGGACAACAGGAGTTGGCAGGATGTTCTGGAGAACTTGCCCGGGCTGCTGCTGGACCAAGTGACATGGCCCGTCGGTGCGGCAGTGCTGGATTCGTGGACCGTCGCCTTGCAGTAGGTCGCTTGACCCACGACCAATTTGGACCTATCACACGTCAAGCGGAGGAGCGTCACTGTGAACGTCGTGGTAGGATTGTTTGTTCCGTCACTGACCGTGATTGTGTGGTCGCCCGAGATAGAAGTCGGGACCTTGAATATGCAACCTGAGCTCACGTTGCCGGATGCGTCCGTGGTGCAAGTCGTGGGCATGCCCGTGGCAGAACCGTCATACGTGACAGTCAAGCTCTGTGAGGCGAGGAGACCAAAACCAGTTATGGTGACAGAAGTGCCCACGGCGCCCAGCGAAGGGCTGAGGGAGATGGGATGGGCGACTGTGAACGTCGCCGTGAGACTATTCGTACCGTCGGTGACCGTGACCACGTGAGGACCTGGAATGGAGGATGGAACAGTGAAGGTGCAGCCAGGGCTTATGTCGCCAGACGCGTCCGTGGTGCAAGTCGTGGGCATGCCAGCGGTCGAACCGTCGTACATGACGGTCAAGCTGTGCGAAGTGACGGGGCTGGAGCCTGAGATGGTGACCACCGTGCCTACTAGACCCAATGAAGGGCTCAGAGAAATGTAACCACAGAGCCCGCTCGGGCTCGACCCGACGAGACCATTGCCGACACATGTGTTGGTTGTGTAGAAATTCCCTGTCGCCGCAGTGCCTGAGCCTGAGGTGGTGTCATTGTAGCCAGATTCGGAATTGTAGTTCGCAGTGTTCCATGCGAGTGTATTGCTGGCGGAAGAGTCCAGAAGGTAGAATCCCCAGCGGTTGTCGTTCGCCGTGTTCCTGGTGAGAATGTTGCTGTTGGAAGAGTCATCAAGGACGAATCCCCCGCCGTCGTTGCTGTTCGCCGTGTTCCCTGTGAAAGTGTTGCTGTTGGCATAGCCGCCGAGGTAGAAGCCATCACCAGGGTTTTCGTTCGCCGTGTTCCCTGTGAAAGTGTTCTTGTAGGAGTACGAAAGTAAGAAGCCAACGGCAGGGTTGTCGTTCCCCGTGTTCCCTGTGAAAGTGTTGTTGAAAGAGTCCGAGAGGAAGAAGCCAATGTAGTTAACGCTCTCAGTGTTCCCTGTGAAAGTGTTGCTGAAAGATGGGTAGTAGAGGCCGAAGCCAAAGTTAAATCCCGTGACGTTACAGTTCTCAACCGTGGCTTCCCTTATCCCAGTGAGATTAACCCCCACGTAGCCGCCTGTCCCGCGAATCGCGTACCCGGCGCAGTTGAGGGTTATGCCGTTGGCACCTATGACGAGCCCCTTTCCGACGCAGGGGCCTACGTTGGCACTCAGAGTCGTGTTCGCCGTGATTGTAGCGCCACACGATGGGTTCTGAGCGAAGACGGGAGCGGGCAAGAAGGCCAGGGCAGAACCCAGAACGGTAAAAAGAAGCAGGACAGCAAGCGGAACCTTCGGGAAACTGAACTTCAAGACTGATTGCCCTTTAGTAGACCTCGGCATATATAGGACTTGAAGGGATTCCACCGTCTCATCAAGAGCACTCTTCGGTGATAGTTCGACTGGGCCAATACTACACTCGGATTTGAATCAGCGATTTTGGTGGTGCTTGACTAACTCAGACGATAGGAACTGCCACTATCCCATCACTTGTTGTAAACGTGGATTGAATTGGCATGGCATTCACGATGATGAAGTAGTATTGTCCCGGTTGTAGATTCCAGTCCACTGATGTTGGTGCGCCTTGTCCGTTGAACGCCGCGAACATTGTGACATATTGTAAGACCCATTCGCCAGAATTGAACTGACTCGCCGTCACAATGTACAACGAGGCCGAATAGGAACTTGAGAACGAGCCTGATACTCGCACGGAATCTTGAAACGTGTCTGTGAAGTAGACTTCACTGGTCGTCCCTAGAGAAGACGACAGTTGAATCGTGTCTCCTGCTGGTATTATCGTTGTCGTCGTCGCCACCGGGGTCGTAGGTTGGATTTGAGTGTGGGTGCTGGTCTGCGACTGCGCCGAAGTGCTAGTTGCAACTGAGCCAGTGGTCTGCACGGAGTTCACTGATGGATTTGAGTGGATTGTTGTAATGATAGCCGCCGACCCCAGTATGAATAGTGTGACTCCTATTACGATGATGTATCTATCGCTAGGTATGGCGGCCTTGAACCTAAGCACAAAATCCAAGGTGGTTCGATATTATTTAACCTGAGTCACAGATGGAATACGTGCTCAGGAGAGGCTTATCTATCAACTCTATCGTATCTTCAGCATGCAAGGGAACTACTCCATCATCGCAACAATCGCCGTGGGCGCAATCATTATCGGTGCCGTCGCCTACGGAATCTACTCAACTAATTCCTGTTTTTCCGCTCAGTCCGAACAGAACACGAGTCTGAAGGGCCAGATAGCAGGTATCAACCTACAAATCTCAAGCGTCAACCAGCAAATCGTAAGCATCGAACAACAAATGTCCGCGCTCTCCACTTTGTCGGAGCAAAACTCCAATCTGGAAAGCCAAGTCTCCGGGTTGAGCCAGCAGTTGGTCGGACTGAATCAGCAACTGACTACTCTCGAACAGCAGGTCTCAGTTCTTGAGCAGCGAACCCTGACAGTGGTGACAGTGTCGAACACGGTCATCTACATTCAGACAACGAGTGTGACTTCCACGTCAACCGTGACTTCCATCAGTATTGTCCCACAATCAACGCTGGTGATAATCGCTGACACCTTCAACAGCACGGCCGAAACCTTCACCTTCCAAGTGCAGAACAGTCAAAGTTACACAGTCTACGCGCAACTCAGCGCCAGTCTGTGGGGGTACCAATCCTTCGGGTGCTTCGGTCAGGCAGGGTCGTACGTTTCCCAAGTCTACACCTTTGCGCCGAACTCTGTCACAACAACGAAGATGGACTTGACGTTGGGCCAGTGGGCAGGTTTCTGTGGCCAAAACCCAATCTCAAGCGCTGACGTGACTTTCATCATTCCTCAATCGACTGCCGTCAGCCCTACCTACACATTCAACATAGTTCCGAACTACAATCATCCATAGCACGTGCGCGTCCTGAGCATTCAGATGAGGTCAAGGATTTTCCGGGGAACCGTGTAGGCAGTCCCGCAGAACTTGCACTTCCCCGTCGATTCCTTTTGCTCAAGAGGAAGTGACGCCCCGCACTTTGGGAAATTAAGAACGACAACCCCGTTCTTGTCTACCTCGAAGCGCGCGCGCGCTCTTCTGGCATACAGGGCATTCGTGGATAACCGTTCCACGCGTAGGAGCCGATTTCAACTTCTCTCCAAATGGAGCGATAACCGTCCCGCAATCAGGACAGACGAGCACACGTAGAGTCATACTTTACGGGACTCCATCTACGAAATGAGTGTTTAGGGTCAGTCTTCAACACCAACTAAACTGGAACAACTCGACAAAACAACTGAGGGCGCGCTACCCTGTCCACTTCATTCTTCCGCCCTGAACCAGCGATTTTGATGGTGTAAAGGGAGCCGAGTAAGAGGGTCGAGGCTTACAACTCTGCGAGGTTCAACGCTTATGACTAAGGAGGAGAAGTAACCAGAGGAGGAGAAGTTATGAGCCTAAGAGGGCACCCGAAGAATGCGGAACGAAGTAAGCCACGTCCTAGTAGAAGCGAACTGGAAATCAAGGTTCATGTTCTGAGGGCTGTCGCGGGTGGCCTCCCACACCCCGCTCAAATCAGGTTTAAGGCTAGCATTTCATCTGCCGCACTACAACGCAATCTTCCCTCCTTGGTAAAAGGCGGGCTCCTTTCAGAGGGAGGGACGAGCAAGAGACGGGTCTACACTATCACCCCAAAGGGGGTGGAATTCCTTCTACTCTGCTACGGCAAGGGGGATGGAACCCCTTGATACATTTTGCAGGGTCTTGACCGCTACGGCTGATGACAAATGATGAATCCACCACAGATTGGGCAGGAGGAGGTTTACGAGCTTGTTCAGACACCAACTGGCGTCGTGAAGATAACGTTCAGGAACTCTAATGGTCGTAGATGTGGGAAGTGTGGCTGTCGTTGCCCTTGTCTTTGTATTGATTGTCGGCCATTCTGCTGTTCTAACATCAGGACTTGAGCCAGCGATATTGATGGTGTTGGACAAAGGCAGTGAAATGAAGGCGGGAAGCCCACCCCCGCACTAGCAGTTCCTGAACTTCCGGGCATCTACGTATCGAAACCATAGTGCCAAGTGCTGCTGTTACAGCCGCTGTTACAACCTTCCGAAAGCAACCATAGGTATCCACCGACTCCGAAGACCGCGTGAGTGGGAGAGACACGGTAGACAGGGTAGGTAGAATAGCAGGTCATCGGTGGGTTCCCACATGGAGATGGCTGTGTGAGACCCCCAAAACGTGAAGGTATCACAGGAACGAAGAAGGCGAAAATCAGGACAACTCCAAGCACAAGCCCCAAGACTACAAGCCTACGTCTCATGCTAGAGGTTGCTGGTTTGGCTGGATTTACGCCTACTGACCAGAACAACCTAACTGGCTATTTGGATTCAAATTCCAGCCGAAACGCCTTGAACCAGCGATTCCGATGGTACGGGACACGTCGCGTTCCACATGGCGCGTGCTACCAAGAGGTACTGGACGTCAGGGCACTAAGTTGAAGATGGTGGCAGATGAGAATCATGCAAATCGTGATTCCGGAAACCAAATGAATGAATCCTTGACTTATTTCCGAAATCAGAAATGATAAGGTATTGGATTGAGACTACGGTAGAATCTACCGATTCAGGCCTTTGGCGGAAGAATTGAAAACACTTCCTAATGACACTAGGGGCCAGAATCCCACGTTCTGATTCGAAAAGTGATGCATCTCGCAAAACCACTTGGACAGTGCGTGTACGAAAGTCAAACTAGGACCGTCTTGGAAAGCCGAATCAGACATGCCACGTTGATTGAATCATCCGACACCTGCGTACGAACTACCAGATTTTGGTTTTGAACCTTCAGGCCCTTTCTTTATCACCTCATCAACCATTGGAGGGACGGCTATCAAGTCCAAGAATTCTTTGCACGTCAAGCAGTAGTTACCGTAGAACGCGGGAATGTGTCGAAGAGGCTGGTCGGGGACGCGAAGGAACACAACACTGTGCTTCTTGGCAACATGAGAGGTCATCCTTTCAAGCATCATCTTCATTTCATTGGCGGTCTTAGTTGAGTTAGACTGAGGAGTTGCGTCTGCTAGCAATGGTGGCGAAGGAGGTTGTGCCGAGACTCTGGGTTCATCGAGGATTCCAGAAGTCAGCTTCACGCCACAGCGCGGGCAATAGGCAGGATTCTCTTCGTTGATGAGTCCTTCACAGGATGGACAAATCAAGCGTTCACCAGCTCTTGATGCCGATGTTGGTCGCACCTGCCATGGCATCTATCACGGGGCATAATCTTGAATCTGTGTCTGCGTATTCTTCGGGATGAACTCTCTGTAAGGTAAGAGCAGTCCCAGCAGCGACAGGAAGGCAAGGACCGCGAAAGCGGAAAACCAGTAGTACGGCGCCCCAAGCCCAAAGAGCGGGACGAGGAGATAGACGTGATACCATGAAGCGTACCACGCCCACTTCTTCCCCCTCCTGAAAGAACCCAATACAACAATCAGCATCGACAGTGCCGAGACCAAGAGGAACGTCCCGAGAGCAAAGAAGAATTCCTCTATTGGGTGGAACATGATTAGCACCCCAAAGACAGCATAGAAAACGTCGCAAGGCAAGAAGAGCACCCAAGCAAACTTCTGGTAGCCCTTCTGGGGAGGTGCCCAGTGCGGTTTATCCGTCAAGGCTGACTCCTGGAACAACAGAACGGTCTACAATCAGCACAAAGACAAGGACAACGACAACCACACTTGTCACATCTACGACCATTAGCGTTCCTGAATGTCACCTTTACAACACCAGTTGGTGTCTGGACAAGTTCGTAAGCTTTCTGTTGACGAATCTGTGGTGGGACCATCATTTGCTATCAACTGTAGAAGTTCAGAGCTGAAGACTGATACTCTATTTCAACCAAAGCCATCACTCTCTGGTTGTCTGCCTTCTGGGAAGAACTCACGCCTGTACGTCATGAATTCCCTTTCTTCATTCGAAGTAGCCGTTCCATCTTGCACACTTTCAGTCAGGAATTGGAACCTTGCCAACTTGACGGCGAAGGCCTCCACTACTGGCTGTCCCACATCATTGCTGATTGACAACAGGAGAGATGACGACACCCGCTGAGAGAGTCGCAGATTCAGAGAATTTAGCCTCCGAGCGAGTTTCCCACCTTCTTCGCATATCTTACCCCTCGTTTCTTCCATCACCTCATCTATTCTTTCATCTGCATTGGTTGGGTCATCCTCCTCGATTGAATCGCAAATGTTGAACGCCTTCTTCTCGGTCTTGTCAACGGCATCGTAGAACTCTAGAACCATGGCATCAAATTCCGCTTGATACCTCTCCACGTTGTCATGAATGCTGTTGCTCAGGTCACGGGCTTCGATGCGAATGCCATATTCTGACTCTAGGTAATCCAGGTAGTCGTTCAGACTTCGTGTTACTTGTGGAGAAAGGCGAACCAATCTACATTGCTAATCGAGACTATCTCATATACACAATGTGTGTGTTTTCCAGAACCTGGCATCTACTCAGACCAAAGTCGGCCTCGACTTCTCTGCCGTGGCTGTCAATTGAAGCGCTAATTCAAAGGGTTTCCAGTCAAAGTGGTGCGGCAGTGCCCGTTGCTGTCAACGAGTTGGCGCGCGCAAAGGTTCTGAAGGCAAGGCGAAATGTCATGCCTGACTCCCCCGTGCAAATCAAGTCGCCCCGTTAGGGAAGTTGTTTGGTGGCAGTTGCAAGGCACAATTACTCCAAGGCATAAATATTCCAAGACTCATTGCGAGACAGTCAATCCTGATGGAAGCCAAGTGCTCTGGCAAGAACTACGGAATGGTTGATGTGAACGAAGACGATGCGATTGAGAATGAATGCAAGTTCTTCGTTAGTGACAATCACAATCCTATTGAGACCCATAGATTGGCGGAGGAACATTCGTACATGCCCGGGCATGTGGTACTCATCTTTGACGGTGCCAAGGTAACCACCCTTGCCGGTGGAGTGACAGGTCGAGTCTTAGGTGGCATCAGGCCTGATAGGCCTCTCATGTTTACCCATCCTCGTCCGCCTAGAGTCGGAGAGGAGTATAAGGTCACTATTTCCGAGGTCAGCAGGGGCGGTGACGGCGTTGCGAAACTCTACGGTGGCCTCATCTACGTGCCCGGTGCCGAGATAGGCTGGCACGGCAAGGTGAAGGTAACCAAGGCAGTGAACAGGTCTGCCAAAGGCGTAATCGTCGGCGACGGTTCAACAGTGTATTCAAGGTTGACCACCACCCTAGAAAATGGCGAGCGGGAGGTGCGGTTCAAAGTCCTGAAAGGCCTTTCGAGAGATGTGGGCCGCTGCGTCATCAGGATAGACTCCGACGGTACCGATGCCCTCGAAGCCACGGAGGGAGACGTTGTAGAAATCAGAGGCAAACGACGGACAGTCGCAAGATGTCTTCATCTGTATCCTTCGGACGAGGGCAAGGGAATCGTGAGGATTGACGCTCTGGTCAGGAGTAACGCTGGAGTGACAGTGGGCGACTCTGTTGTCGTCAAGAAGGTGAAGGCATTCCCAGCAGAGAGGGTGGCGGTGGTTCAGCTCAAGACAGTCCCTCTAATCGACGGACGATATCTGACAGACGAACTGGAAAGCCTTCCAGTAACGAAGGGAGACGACATCATGATTCCACACTTCGGCGGGGGGAAGTTCAAAGTGGCGGAAGTCAGCCCTGAAGCTGAGGTAGTACTGATAACAAAGAGAACGAAACTCATGATTAGTTCCGCAAAGGGCGGAAGTAATCCCGGTTGTGTATAGCCAAGGCACGTCTTGACTTCCTTATGTTCTGACCGCTTCGTCAGTATTTGCAGGACCACCGCGAGTCGGTACGAACGGCCTTTCCTATCAGCGCGCCTTCTTGCCCATACGATAAACTGCGTAGGTCGAGAGGAGGAAACCTCCAACCAGAGCGATTCCCGCGATTGAGAACACAAGGCCTCCAGAAAAGGTTCCGCAAGGGAAGTTCGGCGAGAAGAATCGAACTTGGGAGTTGCATTCTGCAATCTCGCCGTTGTTCCAAGACCAGACGTTTAGCAAATAGAGACCGAAAAGCAACGCTAGGACACCTACGACAAGAATAATTATGTACTTCATCTGCCCATCCTTAGAGAAGTTCGTAGTCTCCGTCAAGACAGGCGATGAAGCGCTTGCAGGTTGTGCCATGGGCGCCGCTGGTTGACTGACTGAGGGCAGATGTGCGGGGTCGGAGTCAGCAGAGAGTTCTGCTTCGAGGGACTCCCCTCTTTTGACCGCCGATTCTCTCGCATTCTTGATGTCTCTTATCCATGACTCGCGTTCGGTCTTGTCATAGACCCCGAATCGAGCCTGTTCAGACTCGCCCGCCATCAGTATCAGTTCCTCCCCATGCAAATTTACGCCGGTTATGCTAACCAAGCCAACTGACTGATGAACCCCGTGGGGGGGTATGAAGATGAGGTTCCGGCTAGTCAACACCACCCTTCCCCCGAAAGTCTGCCCCTTCACCGATATCTTTGAGCCACCATATTCACGTATTCTGGTGAGCCCCGTTCCCTTCTTCTCGGAGCTTGGACCCACTTCAGCGGGTCTGTCTGGAGGCTTCTGAACTGATGAGTCTGAAGAGGGTTTGTCGGATGGCGTCGTAACACGTCGACCATCAGTCCGCAAGGTTTGTCCACAGAAGGGACAGAGTGCGAAATCAGATGACACCTCTTTCCCACAGTTTGGACAGAAGGCCACATTCCGTAGCTTGGGTCAAGAAGTTATAAGTATGTCCAGTCGAACAGAACCGAGTCCACTCAAACAGCGCTCTCATCTTATCAAACGAGTCTAGTCCCTTCGAAATGATGGTGGACTGGCAGAAGACAATTTTCGAGTTGAGCGACTCAAAAGTCCTGCTGTATCTTTTGGAAAATAGGACCGCCAGATACTCCGAGCTGCTTGCAAAGGTCATAGGTAGCAGGAGTACCCTCGCCAACTCGTTGAAACAGCTTCAGTCCTCAGGCCTTGTAGAAAGGAGGATTAAGGACACTAGACCTCTCCAAACGGAGTACCGGTTAAGTGAGAAAGGAAAACGGTTTTGCGAGCTGTTGTTGGAGATTCGTAAGATGGTACGACCTTGACGAGAGACCGCAACGTTACCTGAGAACAGGCTCAAGCCAGCACCTCTTGCACTCCTTCTGAATACGACCAAAAGTACTGCTTGAGGTAACTTACGTAGTTCTTGAAATAGACCTCCTGTGCCTTATGATAATCAACGTCGTCAGGACTCAAGTCCATCAGTGGCTTGTTCAACGCGCCATCCTTCCAAATGTCGTACTTGACGAGTCTAGGGTCGATGAATTCTCCGTGATGAAATCCAGCATGTTCCCCATTGGGAAGCATCAGATTGCCGAACGCGGGGTCAATTAGCGATGTGGCGCTGTCGAATGACGTGATGTAAGGCTTGACCAACCACAGGAACTCGAACTGCGTTACTCCCAACAGATGGAGCCACCTATCCTTCCCGATTATCTCGCGTGCGCGAACCACTGTGTTAAGAGCCGTCGTGAGATTTCTGGCCCTGGCCGATGCATCTGTAGAGACCGCCCCCAGTGCAAAGCAGTCCAAGTCAAGGGCAGCGTACTCCTTCGCACATACCTCCGTCGACTTCAAATCCCAACCTTGTATGACTGCGCACAGCTGGAAATCAATTTCATAGTTACTGGTGAACCAACCCTTCCACTTTACCTCTTGCCGAACGTTCTCGATGTTCCACTCGAGCAAGGTCTCCTTCTCCTTCTCCGACAATGAGTAGATTTGTTCCTCGATTCCTTTCCCACTTCTCCGAGCTTTTATTGGGTAGTCGAGAGTCATGCAAATGTCCGCTCCCGACCTCAACTGCCTAGTCAGGCAGTCCTGCCAAGACTTCGGACGGCCGGTTGTGAGGAAACCTCCACTTTCCGCCATCACCACCGTTTTCTCCTGGTCGAACGGGGCGGGGGTCCCTTTGGCCAGCCATTCTCCGAGGGCGAGGAAAGTTATGAGCACAGATGACCAACCAAATGGTCTCACCGCGTTCGACCAGACAGGCAAGAACCATGGCTTGGGAACGTCGCTCAGTCGTTTGGATGGCATCAAGTTCCTCAATCCTTATCCCAACCCTTCCAAGGAGAAGACTGTCTCCTGAATGGAGGCCTCCTTATCGGAGAGGCCCTCAAGCCCATACTTTTCTGTGACGGTCTCTCCCGCACGAACAGACCAGTGCTCTTTTTCGAGGAAATCCGCCACTCCCTCGGTCAGGCTGGCGATTGGAAACTGCTCCGAGGGCGTGACACCGTACCTGCTGAAGAGCCTGCTTAGGATTCTCTTCGCATCATCCTCCGAGGAGGAGGCGAGGCGTTGCCAATCCCTGATTGGCGCTTCAATCACGACGGGCCGCTTCTCAAGAAGATACCAATCGATGGGAACCTGCAGGTTGTCGCCGACCATCGAAAACTTGAAGGGCGGGTAGCGGTAGGAGACCTTCTTCGGCTTCCCCCACAATACTCTCTGAACCTCCTTCTCACCTTTGTATTGGCGAATCTTGACAGCCAGACTCCCAAACGGACCGTCCGAATCTAATCTTCCCTTCTGCCAGTTTACTTGGAGGTCATGCAAGAATCTCGTGATAGTCTGTTCCTTGTCTTCCCCACGGAACCCGCGGTCGATGTCTTCCCAGTGATGGCACGAGACCTCGTTTAGCAGGATAAACAGGTCCGGGTGCTTCTCCGCATATCTGACTAGGTTCAGGGCGTAGTTGACGTAGGTCGGGCTCCCTTTCTTCATCCCCGCGTCGTGGAGCAGTCGCGTAGCTTCCCGCTGGCTGATTCCTCTTTTGCGTATCCAATCGTCGATGACACCGCCAATTCTAAGGTATGACAGGGGGACGAAGTCTTCGGTATGAAGCCTGATTGCCAGTGCAAACGTCCTGTCGGGGTCGAGTTCGCCCATGTTGACTGCCGGGACTGATTGCAGTCCAAGCTCGACCGCCCTTTCCAAACTGCCGCACATTAATTCGAAGTCTGGCCCTTTCTTTCCAAGGTGCGAGATTTCCCTCACAACCACGGGATGATAGCGATAGTCATCTGCCGATTCGAAATTATGCTCACAGAGGCCGACAGGGAGCAGCTCACTGCTCCTTATCATCTTTACATCAATCATTTCAATGGCCAATGCGAGTGACGGCGGTGGTGGAGGTGATGTCGGTGGGGTCAGCGGTTTCTTCATGCGGATGTTGTCTCGGATTACTCGGGTGAACTTCATACTCGTAATGCCTACTCGTCGTGCCACCGCTTTGGAAGGATACTGCTCGGCCTAATGCTGTCGACGGCCACATCGGGCATACACTTGGGCTTGCCATGGAATCCTGGTGTTGCTTTTTCCCCTACTTTCCCTGTTCCTGAAGCCATAAACTCCCATTTCGTCAGATTGGGTAATAATCTTGATAGTTCGTATATCCTCGACCGTTCTTCCAACTCAAACTTCCTCTGATTGATGGTTTCCAGGGCTTGAAGTTCAGTTCTGGGGAGTCAGGAGCCACAAACGGGCGTCTAATTGTGGCCCTGTGGCCAAGAGGGTTTTGTGAAGATTCCTTGACCTTCCTTTCTTCGAGTCAGGCAGTTTCTTTGCTGGAACCTAACTTCTTGATTTCCTCGAGCAGGAATTGCTTCGACCCCGCCTCAGTTGGGGAATCGGTCATAGGCAAGATTTGCTCCAATAGCGCGGTCAGCTGAGTGAACTTCTGTTCCCATTTGCCGTCGAGCTTCTCAACCTGACCCTTCGTATCGATTAGAGTCGACCTGAGTTTGACATTCTCTTCTGCAAAGTGGCCGTACCAGTCCTTTGCTTCGTTCTTCACCTCTTCCTTCACCTGTTCAAGCTTCTCCTGTGTTAGTCCTTGGTCCGATGAGCTGAGCAGGTGCTCTCTTTGCTCGTACATCTTCTGCACGCTTTCCGCCTGTAGCTCCTTGTACGCGTGGGACATCTCCCCGACTGCATGGCCTAGCCAGAAGTCTACCACGGTGTCCGTCACCCCACTGTTGAGCATCAGGGAACCGAAGGACTCGCGGAGAGCATGGGGAGAGACTGGGTTTATTCGCTCCTTCTCGTTTTCTCCCAGATAGCCAGCACGAATAGCGATGTCTCTCATCATATTCTGGACGAGATTGGTTTCGAGTCCCTGCTTGCCACGTTCTTTGAGGAAGAGTTGAGTTGAGCCGTCAAAAATCACGCCCCTGCGTTCCATGTCCCTGATGTAGGTCTTGACCGCCTCGATGGAATCCTTGCCCATGAAAGTCTCGTAATCCACTCCTGTCTTCGGCCTGTGCAAAGACAACTTCCACGGGGACGGGTCATTCGCCTTCAAGTGACCGGCAATCTGTCCGTATGTGACCCCGCAGAGGGTACTTGCGTCCATTCCGGTCTGGAACATGGTGAGGATTACCGCTTTGTCTCTCAGAGTTCTGGCATTGTCTACGAGAGTCTTGACCTGAAGAGCGTTGAGCCTTGCTCTCTTGTTCTCGACCTTGGGCTTGGGGAGGCGAGACTTGCCCTTCATCTTTAGTCCGAACCCGAATTCGGAGTAGAAGCTCCTGACCGCGTGGACCAATGTTAGCGCCGAATTGTCCGTCATGCCTCTCCTGCGCAACTTTTGCTCGCCTCGTCCTCTGGTATTCACGGCCCACTCTTCCTTGAGCCATTTGTAGAACCCTAGGATGCGATGCTGAACAACATCCTTCTTTCGTCTCACAGGAAGTCTTGCGTCCTTTTCAGCCTCGTCCACCATCCTAGCCGCAGATAGGCCGGTGAAGGTCGTGTATCTCGTAAAGGCGAGTTGGTAGAGAGACCTAGTACCTTCATTTGAAATGTTGTCAAGCCATTTCTTGAGTTCCGGCTCCTTCCAGTTTACCTTCCGTGTCTTCAATCCTGACTCATTCAGAGTTGACTTTCGAATAATATTAAGGTTGAGTTGTAACTTGATTTAACAAGGCTTTGCCACAAACCGACTTCTCCCCCTTTCTTTGTCTTCCGCTCCACTCGCGCGTCTGAATCTGACCTTCCTACTTCGGTTCGAAGTCTTCAGGATCTAGCCGAAGACCGGGAGGTTCAGGGGGTGGGACTGCTCAGAGATTTCGGGCCCGTATCTTGCCGCAGCGATGCTCAGGACCAGCGTGACGCCTGCTGTTGCTATAGCCAGAAGGTTGACGGCTGTCGCGTCAGAGCCCGAGCCGAGCCATTCCGACCCAGCCAGCAGAGCCAAAAGAAGGGCTGAGACGTAGAGGATCCACTTCGGTCCAATTATGGCTACAAACGAATCGGGGACCAGAGCAATCGCCACCGCCAGCGCTAGCGTCACCCAGAAGGGACGAAGGGGGGAGTCCAAAGAACCACGTCCCGACCGTCAATAGGCCGGCCAGCATCCCAGCGCTTGCAGCAAGGGTAGCGATCCCGACCAAGTCTATCGCAGCGTCAGCTTGTAGTATCCTGCTTCAATGTTCTTGTTGACGTACTCCTCAACGAGATAGATCCGGTGGATCGGATTGGCGACCTCTGGAGCGAGGGAGTAGTCCTCGCCAACTACGAACTCGTGTGTCTCCCCGTTCCCACAGGCGTGGGTGACCTTCTTCCCAGGTTTTACTCCCAGGCTGTTCATCGCGACTTCTTTGACCGTTGTGCAAGTCAAGATGCCCCACTTTTCGTCGTCAGGGATCGACTCGAAACCTACGCTCGCCTTCAGAGTCTCTCCATACCGCCTATCGTCGCAAAAGAGCCTCTTGCACTTCCTGCACCTCCAGACGTCGACGACCCCCTGGAGGTAGTTGTCCTTGTTGACGTTCACCATTCCTATGAAAACGATCTCATGGGGACAATCGCTCAAGCTTTCCTACGCACCCCCCTCGTCCGTCCTTTTCTCCGTTGCGGCTTCGTCGACGGGAATTGGCTCTAGTATCAGCTCGTTCCTTGACGGGCCCATTTCGGCCCCGAGGCCTCTGACGATTCCCCCTCGCCCTTCAGGACACGGTGAGACCTGGGCCCAATGCCGTTCTTCAGACCTTGGAAGTCCCTTGCGAATTCCAGAGGAACTCGAAGTAATCCTTGGCGTAACTCGCCAATCCGTGATGCGAGGCCCAGATTGCGAGCGGAATGGTTCCCTGTTCTCCTCCGCCCAACAGGAGGACAACCTCTCTAGAATCAGAAACGAGGCCTCCTCCGTACATGGTCTTCCTCGTCCTGATTTCGGCTGATCTTGACAGCTTTTCCGCCACTTCTCCCGCGATTTCAGGCGAGGTGAGTATCAGGCTCTTGACACCTCTCTCCTTCGGGGCGGTCAGCAAGGGCTCGAGTCTCTCGATGAAGGGCAGCAACTGGGGCGGGAGCGCAATCAGGAGCTCTGTCCTGCAGTTTAGTAGGAGGTTCTTCACCCTCGATAGGATTTCATTCGTGCCCCTCATTATCCAGATGTCCGGCTTTTCCTGCTCACCCCGACTGACGTAGATTCCCATCAACTCCTCCAGCGCCATCTGTTCCTTCTCCCTTCTAGCCGTCTCCTGCTTCGATTTCAGTCCCTCAAGCGCGGTGTCGGGAGGCTTGGCGGTGTAGACGATCGGCCTGCTCTTCTGTTCCTCGACCCACCCCTTTTCATGCAGCGACTCGAGCGCTGTGTATACCTTCGAATAGGGTATCCTCGCCTCCCTGCTCACTTCGCTCGCTGTCATCGTTCCGCCCTTCAGAAGCGCAACGTACGCCTTGACCTCGCTGCCTGTAAGGCCCAAAGCCACGAGAGCTCCTCCCGCCGCTTCACTCAGACTCAACTGTTGGGGGGTCCCCCCATTCGGTCCTCTTCTGTAGGTAGCGCTTCAAGGGTGCACCGCCGACCTCCTTGGAGGTCATGCAGACGACCTTCCTTCGCAACGAGAATCTCGATCGCCTGGGCCAATGAAGGACCGACGCTGGCGTCAACGAGCAATGCAGGTGGAGGGCATGCGATGGTCTTCTCGTCCTCATGCCTGGCCGGCCTGCCATAGTGACAGAGGGGATTCAACAGGATTCCTCAGGTCACTGTGGCGTGTGCCCACATCTTAACCTTTCACCCTCTGTAAAGTTAAAATGCTTATATGCTTACTACGAGAAGGACAATGACCAGCGCTTTCCAATGACCCAAATCGCAGACGTCAGTCTAGAACTCAAAAAAGAGATTTCGAAAGGGAATCTCATCCGACAGACTCAGTCGATCTGTCCCGACTGCAACCGCATCCTTCCCGCGATCGTTTTCGAGCGAGACGACAAGGTCTGGATGACGAAGACCTGCCCCGAACACGGCGAGACCGAGGAGCTCTACTTCGGCTCATACGAAATGTACAGCAGGTTCTCGCGCTATTGGAAGGATGGAAGGGGTGCCCGCGCAGCCAACGTGCCCCTGGACGTCTGCTCATGCCCTGCGAACTGCGGCCTCTGCTCTAGCCACCTCTCTCACACGGCGCTCGCCAACGTCACAGTCACCAACAGATGCGACCTGACCTGCTGGTATTGCTTCTTCTATGTCAAGAAGGGGCTCGAAGGAGCCTACGTCTACGAGCCGACGCTGGACCAGATCAGGGAGATGGGCCGCTCGCTGAGGGCCGAAAGACCCGTTCCTGGGAACTCAGTCCAGATCACAGGCGGCGAACCAACGCTGAGGGAGGACCTGCCGGCCATCATTAAGATTCTGAAGGAGGAGGGAGTAGACCACATCCAGCTGAACACCAACGGCATCAACCTGGCTCTGGATCAGGGCCTCGCCAAGCGGCTGAAGGACGCCGGGGTCTCAAACCTCTACATGAGCTTCGACGGGACGACCCCAAAGACCAACCCGAAAAACCACTGGGAGGCGCCGTATGCGATAGAAGCCTGCCGGAGACAGGGGGTCGGCGTCGTCCTCGTACCGACCATCATCAAGTCGATCAATGACCACGAGCTGGGCGACATAATACGCTTCGGTCACAGAAACATCGACACAGTCCACGCCGTGAACTTCCAGCCCGTTTCGCTGACGGGGAGGCTCACGAGGGCCGAGCGCGAGAAGTACAGGATTACCATCCCTGACTGCATCGAGAGGGTCGAGGAACAGACCAACGGAGAAATCCCGAAGGATGGCTGGTTCCCGGTACCGTCCTGCTCGCCCGTGACCGGTTTAGTCGAAGCGTTCACCAAGAAGGAGCAGTACGAGCTTTCGATACACTTCGCATGCGGCGCCGGGACCTACGTCTTCAACGACCCCGACAAGAAGAAGCTCGTCCCATTGCCTGAGTTCGTCGACATCCCGGGGGTAATCGAATACCTCGACGAGAAGACTGAAGAGATGGATTCGGGAGCCAACCACTACCTGGTCGCGGCCAAGGTCCTGACCAAGTTATCGTCCTTCGTCAACAAAGAAAAGCAGCCCAAAGGCCTGAGTTTTGCGAAGCTGTTGACGGACGCACTGGTCAAGCACGACTACTCGTCCGTGGGCCAGTTCCACCTGAAGAGCATGTTCCTTGGAATGATGCACTTCCAGGACAAGTACAACCAGGATGAGGAGAGGGTGCAGAGGTGTGACATCCATTACCTTACACCTGACCTGAGGATAATTCCGTTCTGCAGCTTCAATGTCCTCCCGGAATGGTATCGTGACAGGATTCAACAGAAATACGGCATGCCCGTCGAGGCATGGGAAGCCAAGACCGGCAAGAAGCTGGAGGACGACCTCTACAGGGGAACTCTAAGACGGGGAAATCACGCTGCTGGTTGCGGATGCGTCGTAGGCGAGCATGGGGAGCCCCTCCCTATGCGGCCTATCACGGGCACCTAGGACTCCCAGACGCTTCGGCAGGCCACTCGGGTATAGCGCGTGCGAGCGGGAGGATTCCGTCACCGATAGATTGTGCTGTCCCTGGCCTGTCCTGGCGGCGAAGAAGGTTCTGAACCCGCTTTCGATTCTTCGAGCTGGACCGGAAAGCCCGCCATGGCCGAAAGCACACTGAGCAACCTAGCCACCGACCGGGAGTGCGGACTCGGCTCTCCGTGGTCGACGGACAGCTTGTATCCCCTAATCCCGCGCTCTTTGGCCATGCCTACGACCATCGACGCGAAGAAGGGAGCAGTTTCTTCTGTTATAATCCTGACTCCATTCTTCTTCAGGTTCTCGACCCCGACGCGGTCAGTGGAGAACCCGTTGGGCTCGGGCTCAGTACCTGGAGGTAGCGGGTTCTCTGTCCACCTTGTCCCCACGGAATACAGTTCCTTTACGCCAAGCTCCTCGGCGTAGTCGAGGAAGGTCGTTGCAAATTCGTATTGCCCGTCCATGGGGCTTGTGTCGCCGGTAAAGAGGATCAGGTCTCTTCTCTCCCTGTTCAGATGGAATTGGCATTCGGGCAGCGAAGAGATGCCCCCGTCTCTGATCATGACTTCGGGGGGGAATGCGGAAGCGCGGATTGTCGCGATTCGCTCGAACTTCATCCTCCTGAGCATGTAGTCGCCCAACTTTCGCGCCTGGGAGTACATTGCCCTGTACTGCTGAAGCGAGGTGGAGACGGCGACCACCATCGCCGGGTTCCTCAGGGTAGGGGTTTTCATTCTTTCGAAGTCGAGCCACATGGAAGATGTCTCGCAGCGCCGACTCCCTAGCGTATTAATCCGTTGCCGGGACGCAGGGAGTCGCCAAGGGAGACGGCCATTTTTCTTATATATGTGCGAGGGGGGCAAGGCCCAGCCGATTCATGACTGCTTACTGGACCACCCTTTCGCACAACGGGGTCAACTTTCCGGATGTCTATTCCCCGCGAGGCCTGTCCGTGATGGTAAGGGGGAGGCCCACCGTCCTGTCGCCGCTGGCCGAAGAAATGGCATACCACCTCGCCAAGAAGAAGGACACTCCTTACATCAAGGACCCAGTCTTTACGGCCAACTTCATGCTCGACTTCGCTGGGCAGCTTCCAGACTGGTCCAGAGGCGCCCAGTTCTCCGATGTCGACTTCTCCGAGCTTTTCCGCGTCGTGGATGAAGAGAAGGCCCAGAGGGAGGCGATGAGCAAGGATGAGAAGAAGAAGCTGGCCGCCTCTCGCAAGGAACGGAATGAGGCCCTGAAGGCCAGGTATGGACGGGCGCTCTTCGACGGGAAGGAGGTAGACTTCGCCAGCTGGATGGTTGAACCCCCTGGGCTCTTCATGGGGAGGGGCCAGCACCCGCTAAGAGGAAGGTGGAAGCCGAGGGTCCAGCAGAAGGATGTTGCGCTCAACCTCGGGGAGTCAGCTCTGATCCCGCTTGGCCAGTGGGGGGCAGTGGTGCACGACCATGACTCGATGTGGATGGCCAAGTGGATCGACAAGCTCACAGGGAGGGAGAAGTATGTCTGGCTGCACGAGAGTTCTCCCCTGCAGCAGTCCCGAAACAAGGCGAAATATGACAAAGCGCTCAAGGTCGGAAAGAACCTCCAGAAGATCAGGAGCAGGATCTTCAAAGAGCTCGATTCCAAGGACGAGCGGACCCGTCAGGTGGCGACCGTCTGCTACCTCATAGACACCCTGGGAATGAGGGTCGGAGACGAGAAAGACGAAGACGAGGCGGACACCGTCGGCGCGAGCACCCTCAGAGTCGAACACGTGACGGTGAGGGAAAATGACGTCGAGTTCAACTTTCTCGGCAAGGACAGTGTACCCTGGAACAAGAAGGACAGACCCCCACCGGCGGTCGTCAGGAACCTCCGCGAGTTCACCACAGGCAAAGCACCCGAGACCGAAATCTTCCACAACGTCAGCTCCGGGATGGTGAATGGGTTCCTTTCGTCGATCGTCCCGGGCGTCTCAGCAAAGGTCTTCAGGACTTATCACGCCACTGCGAAGACGGAGGAGGCGCTCCGTTCGAAGGACGTCAGAGACGCCGACGACCTCGACAAACTTTACCACGCAAAGGAAGCCAACCTGAAGGCGGCCGAATTCTGCAACCACCAGAGGACCCCTCCAAAAACCTGGGAACAGTCATTGGAGAAGAAGAAGCAGAAACTCAGTGGCGCTAAGGCCGTCGGGCCGAATGACAGAAAGGTGAAGAAGCTCGAGATGGAGCTGGATTTCTTCGTGAGGACGAAGAACTACAATCTCAACACGTCGTTGAAGAACTACATAGACCCGAGGGTCTACAAATCATGGTGCGACGACGTCGGACTTGACTGGGCCAAGATCTACAGCAAGTCAATGCAGAAGAAGTTCTCCTGGGTCGAACGGACTGCCAGGAGCTAGGAACGCGAAGAGGGTCGGGTCATGGAAGCCACTTCACGCCCCGCTCTCCCAATGCGCGCCACAGCTCGTCCTCGGGAGCAGAACTGACGACCTCCTCTCGTCCTCCCATTCCGACCAGCGTTCGTCTCCCCTTTTTGAACTCGCCTATGTTTGTCACCTTGCAGACGTGTCTGAGCGCGTCTACGACCTCATCCTCTTTCCCTTTCTCCACCGAAAGGAGGAGTGAGCCGGAGCCGATCAGACGGAGTGAGTCGAGTGAAAGCTCGTCACAGATTAAGCGCGTCTCGTTCGCGACCGGAACAGAGCCTTGCCTGAGCACGAAACCCAGCCCTGAGGCGAGTGACATTTCGAAGACGGCGCCAAGGACTCCGCCTTCGGTGCAGTCATGCATTGCGTGAACATAGCCGGATCTATAGGCGGCGACAGCGTCTTCGACAACGCTAATCTTCGAAACGAAACCACTTGCCCTTTCAAGCGCATACCGAGGTATCGCTCTGCCAAAGAGTCGTCTCCCAGCTATGACCGCGGTTCCTTCCAACCCTGCCGTCTTGGTCATCATGATAGTGTCACCATCATGGGCGTCTTGTGAGGAGACATACGACTTCACAAAGCTGAACGTGGTGATCGCAACTATCGGCCTCCTCAGACCGGGCGTGACCTCTGTGTGCCCTCCCACGATGGTAACTCCCAGGCTCTTCGCGGCGATGTGCATCTGTTTTGCAATCAATCTGACATCCTTCGCCGAAGAATCCGAGGGCATGAGAACGACCGATTCAACGAATTGTGGTCTGTTTCCGCTGGTAGCTACGTCGTTTGCACTGATGTTCACGGCGTACCGTCCAATGCCCTCCTCGACTCCGGTTATCGGGTCGGCTGAGACCACCATGTATCCGCCGTCGAGTTTGATAGCGGCGAAGTCAAGCCCCGCCTTCGGAGGTGTCACCACCTTGTCTGACTCGGCACCCGTCATTTGAAGGACTGTCGAGTTCAACAGGTTGATGGGAATCTTGCCCAGTTGAAGGCGGTTCAATTTCGTATCAGTTCGGGACCTCAATGGGGCTACGGCTCCTCATGAAGCTCCCAATGGCTCTCACTAGCGGAACTGCCACGATCAACCCGACCAGTGCTTGTAGCACATTGAACGGAATCTCAGCGCCTGCGCTGAATATCCCGAGCCTCAACCCAAAGCTTTCGTAGAAGAAGTAACCCGCTACCATCTCTGCGCCCCCCAGGACTATCGCGAACACGGTCCTTGGAGTCTTGCTCTTGGAGTTCACCGTCAGCCTCCCGACAACATATCCCTCAATTCCCTTGATCACTACCGTCCCAGGAGCATATTGAGGTGCCAGGACTAGGTCTGAAAGTGCCGAACCAACGCCTCCCGCAAATCCACCGACATAGGGTCCCGCTATGAGGGCTGTCGTGTAAACCATCACTTCCCCAAAGTTGAAGTACCCAGACGTTACTGTTATTACCGCTGTAAACAAGAACGTTGAGACGAAGACGAATGCGGTGAACACCGCAGCGCCCGCGACCGTCTTCGTATCTGCCATTACCTGAGTTGGCCGCGGAGGGCTCGAATTATGTCTTCCGCCTATCGACCAGTTGACGAGCTTCAAGAAGTGGACCAAGCTATCGCTGACATAAGGTGAATCATATTCGTGAGCATCGGCTCCCTGTACCAGTTGCTCATTCACTTGGAATTCCCAGCGACAGCGTGAGTACTATATCATGGTGGATGCTCCGGGCAACGTGAAGTGTTTCGATTAGGGACTCCTCGTCTGGAAATATTGACCGTGTCGGGACAGAAACAAGGAACTCTCGCGCCGCGCCTTCGACAGGTATGATGCCCAACATGTCCTTCATGCTCAGGCCCTACTCTGCAGCACTTCTCTTTGCCTCCCGCATGGTGTCTCCTCTTCCCTTTCAGAGACGAGGACGGCTTCTGTGAGCATCTTCCCACTAGCTGGAGTCCTCTCGACGCTCTCTCGAGCAACTCCGCAATGCCCCCTTCTAGTCGATGAGAGTTCGGCAGCAGTCGAAGGCGAGGTATTCTGGGCTCAACGCCGGAGCCTGCCGGAGATCAGAGCCATAGCAGCGATTGTGAAGCCGATCGGAATCCAGAGGGCAATCCCCAAAACGGGATTCAGGATCGTGACGGTCTCCATGGCCGCCGCGACTAGCAACATAACGGCGACGACTCCAGCCTCTAGGACGAGAACCCTCGTTTCACTCCTCAGCAAGCGTCGCCTCCAGGCAACGATCAGCATGATTCCGGAGCTGACCGCCACCGCGTATGCGGATAGCTCGACGATTGCGAATGGGAAGAACAGGAGAAGAAGACCGTACAGAGCTCCAGGAACACCCTGGGAGAGAGCCACCGCCTGGAATACCTGTCCTGTCGCATAAATGGAGACGACCCAGAGGAGGCCTCCGATAAGTGGAACCATCTCCCCAAACGCAATCGCTGCGTTGTGAGTGAAGATGTAGACTAGCTGGCCTGCCGGGGCCAAGCCGTTCGAAGCTCCGGTGATTTCCTTCGACTCGTTCTGCAGCACGTGTTGAGTGGCCACGTCCATGGGCACCGAAGTTGCGATGAAGAAGATCGTCAGTTCGACGAGGAGCACCGTTAACATGAGCACAAGCCTCTGCCTCCCGAGGAGTTCCTTCACCGCGCTAGGTCTTGGCGTGGGGATGAGTTCTTGATTGACCACTCTCTCTATCATCCTTAAACCAGCGGGACGGTGCCCGTTAATGAATCTGAACCTCCTCACGCCGACGAGATGACTAGACCTAGGGCATAGAGGATCCCGGCGGCGACTCCGCCCACTGCGACAGACTCCAGACCTGCCCTCAGGTTGAAGTGGCTTGGGTTGAGTAGCCTCGACGCGAGCGTGAAGAGCGCGATGAGGGAGAGGGTGACCGAGACTAGCAGGGCGGGAAGGTAACCCGAAGCGAACTCATATGGGGAAAGTGCGACTAGGGCCAAGATGAAGAACGCGATGCCCGCGAAGCCCGGTCTGACCAACTGATTGGTTGCAAGGTCCTCCATGTGCACCCGCAACTCATGATTCAGCTGCGTCCTGAGCCACAGTTCCTTGTCTTTGACCAGTCTTCCCATTATCACCTCGACTTCCTTCTGGTCATACCCTTCCTTCTTCAGGAGCTCCTCGAGCTCGGCCTTCTCCTCCTCGGGCTCCGTCTCGATCTCCATCCGCTCCCGCTGAACGTCGATTCGCAGCAGATCCATCTCGGACCGGCTGGACAGATAGCTGCTGAAGAACATTGACAGACCTCCCGCCACGGCGAAGGCGAACCCGGCTATCAGTATGGTGTGGAAGGCTACGCCGGCGCCGTTGAGGGCGGCTGTCATCGCCATAGCCTCAATCGCTCCGTCGCTACCTCCGAGAACGATCCTGTCTAGGACCCGACGGGCGGGGATGTGCGGGTGTTTCTCCTGCGAGCTCTCAGGCAGTGGTCTTCAGCTTGGGAACCATCGGTTTTGTATTTAGGGCTTGCAGGGTCCACGTCCCACGTCTTGGGTCGACGCCAACGCTGCCTGAACGGCTCTTTTGGAATACGCTTAGGGCTGATGGGCGACGCTCATGCGTAGGCTCATTTTTAAAAGCAAGTCCGGGAGACCCCTCAGACATGACCACAGACGAGAAAATCCGCTTCGGGATGCTGGCTCTGGCCGGCGCAAGCATTGTTTTTGCGTCCCTAGGCCTAAGAGTAGGCCCGCTCGAGATAATCGGCGGTTTCGGATCATCCTAGGTTCGCCTAGGATGTTTCCCTCTTTATTTCCACAATCAACGCCTCGAACCTGCCGATTAGTTCTTTCACGTTGAATTCCCACTTCTTCCGAGCCTGGTTGAACATGTTGTAAGAGATTGTGAAGCTTGCGGCGTCTGACTGGTCAATGGCGTAGATCTCCGTCTTCTCCTTGACCCCCGATATCGCCTCGGTCAAGTACTGGAGCCCTTCGACCACGAAGTCGACCGGAAACGCGAATTCGCAGTAGTAGTTAACTCCGACGGCCTCGAACCAAAGGAATGGAAGTCTGTCGAAAGCCTGTCTCAAAGACATTGTCTGGTATTCCGTGACATCGTTGATTATCAGGATGACGGCGAAGTACTTGTGCTGCCTGTGAAGGACCTTTTCGATTGCGTAATCGTACCTCGTGCCCATCCAGTTGACCTTGTAACCACTGAGAAGGCGATTAGCCGTCACGTGTGTAGTGAAGTGCCACGCGAGCTTCTTGTAGTTCACCTTGAGCTTATCCGAGATTTCCTTCAGAGACTTGTTCGCGTCCATCTGGAGCTCCTTGATGAGAAGTAGGTCCACGTAGTCGAATTTAGTTGGACTCGACGGCATGTACTGGGCCGACCCGAAATCGCTGGTTGGCTTGGCCGTCCAGTCGAAGTCCCACCTGCCGGTGTCGAAGTCGTAGAACTCTGACTTCATGGGCGCAACTCTTGCCCAGTCGAAGTCCACAATATCAAGGCGGGAGAACATTCCTTTCGCCTTCATCTCGCCGAGAAAGAACTTCAGTTCGTCAACAAACTCGCGCGGCGCGCTGAAGTTGGTGACGTAGTAGCCTCCTGGCATCGTCTTGGCGAAGCTGACGAGGAAGCAGAGTTCGTTCATCGAGGCGAGAATCGACTGCGAGAACTTCCTGTACTCCTCGGCGAAGTCGAGCACGACTATGACCCTGCGCAGGCCGAGTCTTTCGTGGTCCGCGTTGGCTTGTACCGCGAAACCTCGGTTCAGGATCTTCTCCTTGTAACGGTATCTCACCGATTCCTTGAACTGCCCCAGCCTCCGAGAGATTTCCGGGACATCGGGTCCAACCTCCGCAAGGAGCTTAACAAGTTGGGCCGTCCTAGCATTCACGTTGGCAGGCTCCGGCTTGATTGTCGTCATCTAGGTCTCCCTGCAGTCCCCGCGATGTTGCACGTTGAGTTCTGATTTAAGCTGTGCCGATTCCCAATCCACAATTTCGAATTGAAGAAGTCGACGACCATGATTGCTCCTTTCCCCTCGTTGTGCAGGTGGAGCAAGCCTTACAAGGGATTTTGGCCTTTCCAAAGGGAATTTACCTTGAACTTCTGGCCTTATGACCATGCAATATCCAAAGAATGACAGTTTCGCGTATCCCCCTGGAAGAGAAACGGCCGGAAAACGCCATCGCAAATAGAACAACTGTTCAAGAGATACAGAACTATCAAGTTTTTAACCAGAGGAGAACCGCGGCCGAACTGGGTTGCCGCTAAAGAACAGGAGGGGCGAATACTCCTGGAGGCAGACCAGGCTGGACGGGGTCAAGCTGATCACGGACAAGAAGTCGTACTCTCCTAGTGATACTGTGACTGCCAACCTTGAGTTCCGGGTCGTTGGCGGACTAAGAGAGGCTTTCCAACCGGACGTTTGGACGGTAGCTTGGGAAGATTTCGACAAAGTGGTGAGGCTGACGATGAGGATGTCGCTGGGGGTCCAACGAGGCCTGCTCACACGGAAGCTCGTCGAGATCAGGAAAGAGGTGAGGAAGGCCAGCTTCTTCTGGAGCAGAGACCCGGACCTCCCCTACAGGATCTGGGTCATGGTCGTCCCGGAAGACGGCGGCCCTCCCAAGATGCCCCGAAACGTGGAGGAGGCGAAGTCGAAGATGTTCGATGTGGAGAAGACGCTCAGATTCTCAGCCTCGGCGCTTGGCAAGGGCAAGCATAGGTTGGTCGGGAGCGTCGATGCGAGCTGGGGTCGCAAGAGTTTCATAGAGAAGGGTTCGGCGTCCTCGAAGTCGAAACCGTTGGTGATCGAGGTTGAGTAAGGAGAACTGGTTGGCCGAGGTCTCCTGGTCGGGGGAGAACGTCTTCCTTGGTTCCGACACTTCAGGCCACACGATTGTCTACGACTCCAACGACAGGGTGATGAAGGGAATAGGGCCGATGAGGGGTGTCCTGACGGCTCTCGGGGCGTGTACAGGGATGGACATCGTTGCAATCCTGAAGAAGAGGAAACAGGCGCTGATTTCCCTTAAGATACTGTTGTCAGGCGAACGCCCGGAGTACGGCCTCCCGAAGCCTTGGATTTCGATTCACATTAAGTACGTGCTGACTGGGAAGAAGCTTGACAAGCACTTCGTCGAGGAAGCAATCAAGGAAAGCACGGAGAAGTTTTGCAGCGTGGGCGCATCTCTGTCTCCCACTGCAAAGATAACCCACTCCTACGAAATCATAGTCTCATAGGAGAGGGGGACAGGGCAGGAACATGTATCGTGACAAGGAATAGGTACCTTGACTTTGATAATCACGACGACAGGGTCGGAGAACTCAAGGAACAGCTAATAGGCCCAGAAAATAGGCCTAGAAATAGGGGGAGAAACAGTCCAGTGTACAGTTCTCGAATGGTGAGCAACCCTCCAGTCAGGGTTCTCTCAGTCGCAATATCTCTCGTCTTGATTCTGGTTCTTTTCACGGCCAAGGTTTCGTTGGCGGACAGCGTCACCTCTACCGTGTCTGTGGGCACCAACCCGGAAGGAGTTGCCTTCGACCCGACCAACGGGTACCTCTACGTGGCTAACTTCGGTTCAGGCACGGTCTCGGTCATTGCCGGCTCGACAAACACCGTGGTCACTAATGTGACTGTGGGCGTCTATCCCATTAAGATCGCCTTCGACCCGACCAACGGGTACCTCTACGTGGCGAACGAGGGTTCAGGCACGGTCTCGGTCATCGACGGCTCGACAAACGCTGTGGTCACTGCGGTGACTGTGGGCACCAACCCGGAAGGAGTTGCCTTCGACCCGACCAACGGGTACCTCTACGTGGCGAACAAAGGTTCAGGCACGGTCTCGGTCATCGACGGCTCGACAAACGCTGTGGTCACTGCGGTGACTGTGGGCAGTGAACCCTACGCAGTCACCTTCGACTCTGCCAACGGGGACATCTATGTGACCAACTCGTTTTCAAGATCAGTCTCGGTCATATCCGGGTCGACAAACACCGTGGTAGCTACGGTGGCCGTAGGCATCGGCCCTGATGGAGTTGCCTTCGACCCGACCAACGGGTACCTCTACGTGGCTAACTATGGTTCAGGCACGGTCTCTGTCATCGACGGCTCGACAAACACCGTGGTAGCCACGGTGACTGTGGGCGTCCAACCAGAAGGAGTTGCCTTCGACCCGACCAACGGGTACCTCTACGCGGCCAACTTCGGTTCAGGCACGGTCTCGGTCATCGACGGCTCGACAAACGCTGTGGTCACTGCGGTGACTGTGGGCATCGGCCCTGATGGAGCCGCCTTCGACCCGACCAACGGGTGCGTCTACGTAGCGAACTACGGTTCGAACTCGGTTTCCGTGATCACCCCCTCATCATCGACCTCGACCTCGACCTCGTCCACGAGCTCCACCACTTCATCCACATCACAGACCTCGTCCACGAGCTCGACCGCTTCAACCACACCACAGACGACAGGGACATCATTGACGTCGTCCTCGAAATCGGGTGGATCTTCCGGGATCCCTGAATTCCCAGCCCAGCTCGGTTTCGCTCTTCTGGTCACGGTCGTCATAGTGATGTCGTACGTGTTTGCCAGACGCGGCGTCAGAATCGGCAAGTAGCCTCCGGTCTGGCACGCAGCTCTCCGAATTGGGTGCGTCTAAATGAACTGCCAAGCCCCCGGCCAGGTCCTTCACCCCAACCGCCTCCCCGGAATCCATTTCCAGAACCTGTTTGGGTGCGGGCCCCACCGGGCCCGCTAGCACACGCACTGTCTCCTATCCTGTCGGTTAGTTCGCTATCATGAGCCGATATGCTCCTACGAGATCGTGCCCTAGACCTTCAGCACTATCTTGCCGAAGTGCCGGCTTTCTTCCATCCTTCGCTGCGCCTCGCCCGCCCTTTCCAAGAGGAAGACGGAATCGACGACGGTCTTCAGCCTTCTCATTCTGAAGAGGTCCACCACCTTGAGCAGCTCGCCCTTGCTCGACATGTAACTTCCATAGATGGTCAGCTCCCTGTTGTAGACGTACCTAAGGTCTGTTGCCACTTCGGCCCCGGTCGTTGCCCCGCATAGAACCAGTCTCCCCCCCTTCGCAAGGGCCTTCACACTGGACTCCCAGGTGGCCTTGCCCACGTGCTCGAAGACGATGTCGACGCCTCTCTTCCCGGTGATTCTTCTTACCTCGCCAAGGACGTCCTGTCTGTAGTGGTCGATTACATAGTCGGCTCCGAGTTCCTTCGCTCGCTCCAGCTTCTCCGCATCTCCGCCCGTTGCTATCACCCTTGCGCCGTACAACTTTGCCAACTGAATCGCAGCTGAGCCGACACCGGAGCTCGATGCGAGAACGAGGACAGTGTCCCCTGCCCCGACGCCCGCCTTGGTCACCAGCATGTGATAGGCTGTCAGGAAGACGAGTGGGAAGGAGGCCGCCTCCTCGAAGCTCATTCCTTCTGGCTTCGAGATCAGGTTCGCTCTGGGGACCTTGGCCAGCTCTGCGTAGCCGCCATCGACGCCGTACCCGATTATGGTGTAGCGCCTACACTGATTGTCCTTCCCAGTCAGACACCTGTCGCATCTTCCGCACCCGATTCCGGGATTTACAATCACCTCGTCGCCCTTCTTGAACTCCCTCTCCTCCGGCGGGACCCACTCTACAACACCAGCTATGTCGCTCCCAGAAATGTGGGGGAGCGGTATCTCGACGTTGGGAAGCCCGTTTCTCGCCCAGAGGTCAAGGTGGTTCAGGGCGCACGCCCTGACCCTCACCAACGCCTCGTCGCTGTTCGGCAGCGGGTCGGGCGCGTCCTCGTACTGGAGGACCTCCGGACCTCCGTGCCTGTGGAATCTTACGGCCTTCATCGGCTGTCGGCGTGTTCAGCGTTCTTTTTACCCTTCTGAATAGCAGTTTCGCCGAAGCATATGTCGGTCGTTCTCCGCAATGCATAGTCAAGGAAATGAGGCAATGGTGGGCCGCTCAGGAAACCCCGAGCCCGTTGACCCTGACGCCCGTACCCCTTCTTACGGAACCCAGGTGGTAGGCGGGGAAGCCGTGGGACTTGAAGACCCGGGCGCACGTGCCCGCCTCTGACTCGGGGAGGCAGACGCAGAGGCCCACACCCATGTTGAAAGTCCTGTACATCTCTCGTTCGGAGATGCCTCCTTCACGCCCGAGCAGGTTGAAGATCTCCGGCGGTGGAGGCAGCGTGACGTCGAACCCGAGCCTCCTTCCTCCGACGAGCCTGGCTAGCTTCGAGAACGAGCCGCCGGTGATGTGCGCGAGGCCGTGAATCTCGCACCGCCGGATGGCTTCGAGCGAGGATTTGACGTAGATGGAGGTCGGCGTCAGCAGGGCTTCTCCGAGCGTCGAGCCGAGCTCGTCCACGCGCTCCCCCAAGGAGTGGCGGCGCAGCGCCTTTCTGGCCAGGGTGTAGCCGTTGGAATGGAGCCCCGAGCTCGCCACGCCGATCACCGCGTCCCCTTCCTCGACCGCAGAGCCGTCGATCACTTCGTCCCGCTTGACGGTTCCCACTCCCATCGAGGCAAGGTCGAAACCCCGCCCTGCCTTCCCCTTGATCACGTCCCCCAGGATGGCCGTCTCGCCTCCCACTATGGCTACAGCTGCGCGCCTGGCGCCTTCGACGAGGCCCTTCCCAAGCTCCGCGACGAGCTCCTTGTTCTCCCTTTCCAACGCGACATAGTCGAGCAATGCCACAGGCTCGGACCCCAGACAGATCAGGTCGTTGACCGTCATGGCGACGCAGTCGATGCCGACAGTGTCGAACCTCCCCATCTCCTGAGCCACGAGGACCTTCGTGCCGACTCCGTCGGTATGCATCGTCAGGGCGTTGCCGTGCCCGATGTCGATGAGACCGGCGTAGTGCCCTATGGGCATCAGCGGGGCGCCGATCTTCCCCGCCCTGAATGGGAACGTGGCCTCGAGCAGCGCCCCCATTGAGAGCTGGATTCGAGTGACCTTGCGCAGGTTGACCCCTGCCTTCGCGTACGATTCTTGGGGCAGGATCCTCGCCCCTAGAGCTTCTTCCCCGACAGGCTTTCGAACACCGCCACGTACCTCCTGCTCATTTCTTCCACGAGCCATTCGGGGAGCTTGGGCGGGGGCGGCGTTGGGGCTCCGGCCTTCCTCGCCTGGTCGAGCTTCGCCTTGTAACCTTCGGTGGAGAGCCAATCCCTAATTGGCTGCTTGTCGTAGCTCTCCTGAGTCTTCCCTGGCTCGTACTTGGACGCAGGCCACATCCTGAACTCGTCCGGACCTATGGAGTCGCCCAGGAGGATGTCGCTTCCGTGCCTGCCGAACTCCAGCTTGATGTCGGCGAGGATGAACCCGGCGCTTGCCGCTCTCGACCGGATGAGCTCGTAGATCTGAATCGAGGACCTCCTGATGTGGGAGAGTTCTTCGGGGGTGGCCCGCCCCTGACTGACTATCTCTTCCTCCGTTATGGGCTCGTCCTTCAGGTCGGACTTCGTCGTCGGGTCGAAGCAGGGCTCAGGGAGCTTTGCCGCCAGGACCGTCTCGACGGGCAGCGTCACCTCCCCCTTCCTCGCCCTGTCCATCAGGCTCCCGTAGAGATAGCCTCTGACCACGCACTCCACCATTATCATGTCCATCTTCTTCACCACCATCGAGTCTTCACCCTCCAGCCTGACCATGTGGTTGGGCACGCCGAGGGTCTCGAAGAGCTGCGCGCCCAGCTTGCATAGGACCTCTCCCTTGTGGGGAATGACAGTCGGAAGCACGACGTCGTAGGCCGAGACCCTGTCCGTGAAGCGGAAGAGCAGGTGTCCGTCGTCGAGCTCGTAGATGTCCTTCACCTTGCCAGAGCGGACGAACCTGCCGGGCCTGTTCATCTCCACGCTTCCCTCATCTTCGCCAGGTTGGCGGCTAAGGCCGTGTCGTCGAGCGCGAGGATCTCTGCTGCCAGGATGCCCGCGTTCCGGGCACTGTCGATTCCGACGCAACCGACCGGCACTCCCGACGGCATCTGGACAATCGAGAGAAGGGAATCTAGACCACCCAGCTTGGCGCTGACCGGGACGCCGATCACGGGTCTCAGGGTCATCGACGCCACGACCCCGGGGAGGTGGGCCGACAGGCCCGCGATCGCTATGAAGACCTTGGCCTGGGACGCGGCCAGGTATTGCCTCAATCCGTCCGGGTTCCTGTGGGCGGAGATGAACCTGACATCGAAGGAGACGCCAAGCTCCTGCAGGACCTTTGCCGCCTCGTCGGCGACCGCCTGGTCACTCTTGCTCCCGGCCACGATGGCGACCCTGGGGGGTTCAGCCAATGGACGCCCCTCCGAAGCGTAGGACCCTCCTCTCGGTCACGATGATGTCCAGGGGGACGTCAGAGGGCGTCGCTGGGAGCCGGTCGCGGCGCTGGGATTCGAACGCCAGACCGGCGGACGCTGCCCTCCCAATGGACCTGAGCTCCCTGTCGAAGTACCCCTTCCCGTAGCCCAGGCGTTGGCCCGTGTCGTCCCACGCTACCACCGGAACGACGACTAGCTGAGACTCGCTCAGCGGGACAGCCTTCGACGCGAGAGGCGGCTCGAGGAGGCCTAGGTACCCGGGAGCCAGCTGGTCAAGAGACGAAATCTCGCAGAAGCGGAGGCTCAGGGTGTGAGGGTCGGTCCTCGGCACGAGGAGCCTCTTCCCTGACGACAGCGCGGACAGCATTATCTTCCCCGTCTGGGCCTCGTCGATCTTCGCCGCGTAGCTTGCGACGACTACGGCCTCCAGGAACTCAGGGAGCGCCATGAGGGCGTCCTGTATCCGCGCGCTCAGCGTTTCTACCTGCTCCGCCGAGAGGGAGCGCCTCGCCTTCAGGGCGTCACGCCTGACGTCCGCCTTGCTCATGACGATTCCACCTGCGAGACCACGAGGTGGTTCTGCCGCTCAGTGGCGATCAGCGTGTTCTGCATGAGCATGACGACCGTCATCGGCCCCACTCCTCCGGGCACGGGGGTTATGTACGAAGCCTTCTCCGACACGCCTTGGTAGTCCACGTCCCCGACGAGCTTCCCGTCCACGCGGTTCATCGCCACGTCCACCACCACGGCACCTTCTTTGACCATGTCCGCGGTCACCACGAAGTGGGGCCGCCGGCCAACGGCCGTCACCAATATGTCCGCTTGCTGCGTAAGGGAGGGGAGTTCGGTGGACTTCGAGTGGCAGACGGTCACTGTGGCGTCCTCGGCGAGGAGAAGGTGGTGCAGGGGCTTCCCAACGAGCGTGCTGCGGTTTATGATGACGGCCCTCGAGGATCTTATGGGTATGCGGTAGTGGTGCAGCAGTTCCATGATGCCCCTGGGCGTGCATGGTATCAGGTCGGCCCTTCCATAGACGAGCCTCCCGGCGTTCGTGGCAGTCAGGCCATCCACGTCCTTCTCGGGGTCAATTCTCTCGAGCATCTTCAGCTCGTCGAACTGAGGAGGAAGGGGGAGCTGAAGGAGGATTCCGTTCACGGACTTGTCGGCGTTGAGCCCTGCGATCAGAGACGCGAGCTCATTCTCCGTGGCCTGCTCGGGGAGGACGCAGCTTCGCGACCCGATCCCGACCCGTCCGGCGGCCTTGTGCTTGCTCGCGACGTAGACTCTCGAACCCTGGTCGTCCCCCACCAGGATGGTCGCGAGCATCGGCTCTGCGCCCGAGGCTTTCATCTTCTCGGCGGCGGCTTTCAGGCGCTCCTCGAGGCTCGCTGAGAGCGCCCTGCCATCCATGGGTATCGCAGTCATCTGGCGATCTTCACCTTGCTTCCCTCTACACGCAGGCGTCCCTCGGCGAACAGCTTCACTGCGAGGGGGTAAATCCTGTGCTCCTGCCTCAGGATTCTGGCCGACAGCGACTCCTCGTCGTCGTCCTCCTTGACCGGCACCGACTTCTGGACGATTATCGGCCCAGCATCGACTTCTGGAACCACGAAATGGACCGTGCACCCGGCGACCTTGACGCCGTGCGAGATTGCCTGCTGCTGAGCTCTCAGGCCGGGAAAGGCAGGAAGGAGCGAGGGATGTATGTTCATCATTCTACCCTGGTAGGCTTCGACGAACTGCTTCGAGAGTATCCTCATGAATCCTGCCAACAGGACGAGCCCGCTCTCGGGCCCGACTCCGTGGCTCCTGAGGGCCTCGGCCAGCTTCGCGTCGTACTCCTCTCTTGGGGTTCCCTTGCTCTCCAGGGCCAACGCCTTGACCCCGTGCCGCCTGGCCACGCTCAGGGCCTTGGCGGTAGGGTCGTTGCTGATCACGACGGCTACCCGGGCGCGCTTGATGGCACCGTGCTCAATCGCCCTAAGGATTGCATCGAGGTTCGAACCCCTGCCTGAGACGAGGACCCCGATCTGGAGCAAGCTCAGACCTTCACCTCCTCCTGCGACAGCAGCGGCGGGCTGACCCCGATCTTGGAGTAGTCGCCCGTGATGCACGAGAAGCAGAGGCTGTCGGCGGGGAGGCCTATCGCCTCGCTCAGGCCCTCGATGTCGTTGTAGTGGAACTCGTCCACCCCTATCGCTCTGGCGACCCTTTCGTCAGTTCTTTCGGGGACCTCCTCGCCCTGCGCGACCCGGTGGGCCAGCAGCTCGTCCCTGCTCGGGAAGTCCATGCCCATGAAGCAGGGGTGCCTGATCGCGGGGAATGTCACGACCATCTTCACGCTCTTGGCCCCCGCCTTCCTCAGGGACTTCGCGATTATCTTGGAGCTCGTGCCTCTGACCAGACTGTCATCGACCAGAACTATGTCCTTTCCGTGTATCGCGTCGCGTATCGGGACTATCCGCTTCACCACATCCTCCCTCTCTCCCTGCCCCGGCTCGATGAAGCTGCGGATGCTCCCCTTCCTTCTGTACCTGTCCTTCATCAGGCCTTCGTCCATCGGGAGGCCACTCTCCAGCGCGAAGCCCAGCGCGGCTGGCCTCGCCGAATCGGGGACCGGGATGACGACGTCTGCCTCTACTCGGAAGCGCTTCGCGAGAATCCGGCCGACCCTCTTCCTCGACTCGTAGACGCTGATCCCGTTGAGGCGCGAGGACGGATGGGCGAAGTAGGTGTACTCGAACGAGCAGTACGCGGCCGGCACCTTGGGGGAGAACCTGTGGGACTCGAGCGTCCCGTCGGGCGGGCCGAACCTCACGACCTCGCCTGGTTCGATATCCCTCACGAAGTCGGCCTCGACGGCCTCGAGGGCGCAGGACTCGGACGCGGCTATGAACGTCTTGGAGGCCTCATGCCATCCGAGTGAGAGGGGCCTGTAGCCTCTGGGGTCCCGCGCGGCGAAAACCTCTCCCCCCTTCCCCAGGATGACGAAGCAGTAGGAACCGAAGGCCTCGGGAGAGAAGCGCTCGAATGCCTCGAACATGCTTCCCGTCTCCTTCAGGTGGTGGAGCAGCCTGTACCCTGCGGCGCGGGTGTCTGCTTCGCACGAGATGCCGAACTCCTCGTTCACGGGCGCGGCGAGCTGCTCCGCGTTCACGATCGTGCCATTGTGGGCAATCGAGAACTCCTCTCCTATCTGGATAGGTTGAGCGTTGCCGAGTACAGACCTGCCTTTGGTCGAGTACCTGACGTGGCCTATCCCAGACGGACCGCGGTACCTGAGGAGCTCCTTTGCATCCAGGTACCAATTGGTGACAAGTCCCATCCTCTGGAAGATGGGTTTCCGTTCGACGGCGATTCCCCAGGACTCCTGGCCTCTGTGCTGGAGTGCCTCCAGCCCGCGCAGGATCTTGGGCACGACGTCCGAACCCCTTGCCGAGTACGCCCCGACAATACCGCACTTCTCTTTCACGCCTCTCATCCCATCAGCCTCATGAGCGGTCTCTCCCAGATGTCCCTGATCGCGTCAATCTCAAGACTGGCTACGGTTTTCCCTCCGACGGAGATTCCGAGCGCGTCCCCTCCAGTCTCACCGACCAGCGAGTAGGGTATCCCCTCTCTCCTCAGGAGGGCCTCTGCCTTCGCTCCTTCTCTTGCCGAGATGACGAATCGTCCGTGCGATTCCGAGAAGAGCGCCTCGGTAGGCGAAAGTGACCCGCCCGGGATTCTCCCTGCGTCCACCGCCGCCCCGACGCCGTCTTGGATGCACATCTCGGCCACCGCGATGGCGAATCCGCCCTTCGAGCAGTCATGAACCGCCTCCGCCGCGCCCGACCGGATCAGCGACAGAATCGCCCTGTAGGTCCGGGAGTCCTCGCGGGCGTCGGGGGCAGGGACTCTGCCTCCCTGCGCCTTCAGGACGGTTTCGCAGTACTCGGAGCCCCCCAGCTCAGCTTTTGTGGTCCCCACGACGAAGACCGGCTCTCCAGCCCTGTGGAACGCCGAGGACGGAAGCCTGTCTGCTTCCTGTAGGAGGCCTACCACCATCGCGATGGGCGAGGGCTTGATCGCGCGCCTCGTCGATGCGTCCTCGTTGTAGAAGCTGACCTTTCCTCCCACAACGGGCAAGGGGAGGCCCTTGCAGTACTGCGCCATGCCATCGAGCGCCTCGGTGAACGCCCAGTACACTTCCGGGTCCGAGGGGTCGCCGAACTGAAGGTGGTCGACCATCGCGATCGGCTCGGCGCCTACGGAGACGACGTTCCTGCACGCCTCGGCGACGCATCCCGCTGCTCCGCGGCGGGGGTCCAGGAAGCTGTGCTTGCTGTTGCCGTCGGCCTTCACGGCGAGCATCGACCCGTTCGGCAGCCTCAGAAGAGAGGCGTCGGCGTTCCCCGGCTTCAGCACCGTCCGAATGCCCACCTCGTGGTCGTACTGCTCGTAGATCCACCTCCTGCTGGCGATGTTCGGCGACGAGAGCAGGGCGGCTATGGCGCTGGCCACCGGAGGCTCTCTCTGGCGACGGGTCGCCGGCTTGGAGCGCCTCGACGGCCTCTTGGTGGGCCACTTGATCACGGGGGCCTCAGCCACGGCCTTCGCGGGCAGGTCCGCCACGACGCGCCCGTTCCACCTGAGCTTCATCGCGCCGTCCGAGGTCACCTTCCCTATCGCCGCGTGGGGGACTTCGTACCTGTCAAGGATCTCCAGAACGGGGGTCGCGTCGTCTGGACCGAGCACCAGAAGCATCCGCTCCTGCGATTCAGACGTCATGATTTCAGCGGGGGTCATCCCCTGCTCCCGTGCCGCGACCCTGGTGAGCTCGACGTCAACGCCAGTGCCCCCCTTGGAGGCGACCTCCGAGAGTGCGGTGGAAAGGCCTCCTCCTCCGAGGTCCTTCATCCCGTGAATCAATCCGGTCTGGGACGCTTCGAGCAGAGCGTCGAGCAGGAGCTTCTTCATGAAGGGATCCGGGACCTGCACAGACCTCCTGCTCGTCTCTGGGCCCTTCGCCAGCTTCTTCGAGGCGAAGGCGGCCCCGCCCATGCCGTCCCTGCCGGTGCTCCCGCCGATCAGCAGCAGCACGTCCCCCGGGTGCTTGGCCTCCCCCAGGATGATGGACCCCATCTTCGCCACCCCCACGCAGGCGACGTCCACGAGACAGTTCTTCTCGAAGCTGTCGTCGAACTCGACGTCCCCGGCCACCGTGGGAACGCCCACGCAGTTGCCGTAGTCGGCGATTCCCCTGACGACGTTCCTGAGAAGCCACCTCGAGTGCCCGCTCTCTTCGGGGTCGCCGAACCTCAGCACGTCCAGCAGCGCTATCGGCCTGGAGCCGACCGAGATTATGTCCCTGAGAACCCCCCCGATGCCCGTGGAGGCCCCCCCGTACGGGTCGATGGCCGAGGGGTGGTTGTGGCTCTCGATGTGGAGGGTCGCGACGTACCCCTTCCCCACGTCCACGACCCCGGCGTCGAATCCGGGACCGAGGACCACCCGCTCTCCGCTCGTAGGGAACTGCTTCAGGAGAGCCCTCGACGACTTGTAGGAACTGTGCTCGGCCCACTCGGCGTCGATGATCGCCCACTCTGTCTCGTTCGGCTCCCGGCCGAGGAGCTCTCGGACGGCCTCGACCTCGTCGCTGCTCAGGCCCAGCCGCGGCCCGATTGCCAGCAACTCAGATGCTCTCCAGCATCGATTTGAAGATGAGCGAACCGTCGGCGGACCCGAAGGGACTCAGGATAGGCTCGGTCGCCCTTTCGGGATGAGGCATCAGGCCTACGACGTTGCCTGCTCTGTTGCACACCCCGGCGATGCCGTCCAGGGTCCCCGTGGGGTTCGCGGACGGCGTCGGCCTTCCTCTCTCGTCGCAGTACCGGAAGACCACTTGTCCTCCGTCGGCCAATTCCCGCTGCTCTCTCTTTGAGGTGTAGAACCTCCCCTCGTTGTGCGCTATCGGGATCCGGAGGACCTGCCCCTTCTTCATCCCACGCGTGAAGCTCGTGGAGTCGTTCTCGACCCTGATTGTGACCCACTTGCACACGAACCTCAGAGAATTGTTCCTAAGGAGCGAGCCGGGCAGGAGGCCCGCCTCTATGAGTATCTGAAAGCCGTTGCAGATTCCGAGTATCGGCGTTCCACGCTCCGCGGCCTCCGTGACTCGCTTGAGGGCCGGGCTCCTCGCTGCTATGGCGCCTGCCCTGAGGTAGTCCCCGAACGAGAAGCCTCCAGGGAGGACGATCGCGTCGTACTCTCCTATCGAAGGTTTCTCGTGCCAGACGAGGTCGGCCTCCACGTTGTGGAACGTCCTCAGTGCGCCGACGGCGTCCAGGTCGCAGTTGCTGCCCGGGAACCTCACCACGGCGACCTTCGCTTGAATCTCAGTCACACCTCCACGGTGATGGAATGGGCGGCCGGGTTGTAGATTCTCAGCTCGTCGCACATCTTGGAGACGAGCGCCTTCGCGGATGCCGCGTCAGCTGCCTCCACGGAGACCTTCAGGAACTTCCCGCTGCGTATCGCCTTGACCTGCTTGAACACTGACTTCGACACGAGGTCCCTGTAGATGGTTTCGCCTTCGGGGTCGCCCGCACCGTCCCTGTTGGAGATGACGACCTTCACAGTGAAGACCTTGGACCGTTGCACGAAGGCGACAATTCTGTATGATATATAAGATGGAATTGTCACGTTGGTGCAAAGAACGGGCGGATATGAGAAGCCTCGTTATCTACCGGCTCGGGGGCACCCGTTCCGATGTCAGAAGGAGTTGTGAAGGTCGGGACCGCGGTGCTCAGTGTTTCGGACAAGGCGGGCCTGGTCGGCTTCGCGGGCGCGCTCTCAGGCTTCGGTGTCGAGATCCTGGCCACAGGCGGGACCTACGCGGTCCTCAAGGAGGCCGGCCTTTCCGTCAAGAGCCTGCAGGACGATATGAATCTCCCCACCGCGCTCTCCGGCAGAGTGAAGACTCTGCACGCGCCCCTCCAGGCGGCAATCCTGGCAAGGCGGACGAGCGAGCACCTGGCGGAACTGAGCGCCATGGGGGTCAAGCCCGTGGACATGGTGGTCTGCAACTTCTATCCCTTCCAGGAGGCCCTGCGACGGGGTGCGGCGGACGAGGCGCTTGTCGAGAGCATCGACATCGGCGGCCCGACGATGGTCAGGGCCGCTTCCAAGAACTTCGAGAGCGTGGCCGTCGTGCCGTCGCCACTGCTGTACGATCCGGTCATAGAGGAGATGAAGAAGCACGGCGGAGGGACCACGAGAGACTTCAGGAGGCGCCTCGCGGTGGAGGCGTTCTCCCAAACCTCCTCCTACGACGCCGCCATCTTCAACGGGCTCAGACACGACGTGGCCGGGGAGTTCCCCCGGAAGCTCCTGATTTCCGCCTCGAAGATTCAGGACGCGAAGTACGGGGAGAATCCCGATCGAAGGGCCGTGATCTACTCCATCGACGGGTGGAGGACCATGTCGGGCTGGAAGCAGCTCGCCGGAGACGTTCTGTCTTTCAACAACTTCCTCGACGTGGGCAGCGCCTACGACATAGTCGAGGGCTACGATGACACAGCGGCTGTGGCGACGGTCAAGCACGGCCAGATCAGCGGCTTCGCCTTCGCCCCGACCGTCGCGGAAGCGTATTCGCTCGCACACTCCTGCGACCCGGAGGCTGACTTCGGGGGAACCGTCGTGACGAACAGGGAGGTTGACCTGCAGGCCGCGAGACTGATAGGCAGGAACGAAGGCACGAAGGACGGCTCCGTGTACACAGAGATTGTGATAGCCCCGGGATTCGCCCCGGACGCTCTCGCCACCTTAGAGAAGAAACAGAAGAAGAAGGTCAGGATCATTCAGACCGCGCAGAGGCCGGACTACCCCTACGACCTGAAGGTGATCGAAGGGGCGATCCTCCTGCAGGAGGCGCCCGACTACCGCGCCAAGCTGGACGCCGCCAAGGCCACCGTCCCGACGAAGGTGAAGCCGGACGCGCGCCAGCTGAGGAAGCTGCTCGAGGCGTGGGAGGTCGTCAGGAAGGTGCAGTCGAATGGCATAGTGATAGTCGAAGGAAGCTTCGAGGGCGAGAGGCTGACCCGGTTCTGGACCCTGGGGGTGGCGAGCTTCAGGAAGAGGAATGGCGCCGTGAAGATAGCGCTGGACAACGCGGCGGGGAGGTCGAAGGGGGCGGTCTGCGCCTCAGACGGCTTCTTCCCCTTCCGCGACAGTATCGACCTCCTCGGTCAGGCCGGGGTCTCCGCCGTGATTCAGCCCGGAGGCTCCACGAACGACGAGGCGTCGATCGAAGCTGCCGACCAGCACGGCATGGCCATGGTCCTGACCCACACGAGGGCCTTCAAGCACTAGCGACAGTGTGCGCGACGCGACGGAGGCTCCTGAGATGGTCTCGGCTGCTCCGTAGGTCCGAGGAACTCGCGATGTCCTTTCTCCACCTGACCGGCCCGACAAGAGACCCTGCCCCGCGCAGAGAGGCTCGACGGGCTTCTTCCAGGGTCGAGCCGAGCCCGACGACTGCCACTGAGCGCGAGCGGCCCATCAGGCACCGGCCCCTCTCGATTCGCACGTCCATGGGAAAGACTCTGATTCTCCCCCTGCTCCTCTCGCTCAGGCCGTAGGCCCCGGACAGGTCTATCGCCTCGTCCGCGCCGGGCGCTGGGGTGCCGGTCCCGTAAGAGGCGGGGACGGCGCAGGTCACCACCGAAGCCGTGCGCCCGAACTTGATGCCCTTGAGCGCGCCGTCCAGCATGCGGTAGCACACGTCGACGAAGTCGTCCGTGATCGTTGTCAGCAGGTTGATGAGCTCCGTGTTCCCTCCCCTGCTGTTTCTCTCCAGGACCTTGAAGCCCCGGCCGGTGTGCATGATCGCGTCGTAGATGACTATGCCGCGCAGGCCCGGGTTCGAGCCTCTTCCTTTCCACAGCCTGAAAGCCCTCTCCTCGGCCTGCACGAGCCCGCTCCAGTCCGATTCTCTGACGAAGGGAAGGTACGCACGAGGTCCTCTGTAGCTTCCCATCCCGCCGGTCAGAGGGCCTCGGTTGCCGTCGAGGCTCCTCTTGTAGTCCCTGCTCATGGGGGCGGGAACGAAGTGCCTTCCGTCGCTGAAGGCGTGGAAGCTGGACTCCTCGCCCTCGACCTTCTCCTCCACGACGACGCTCCCCTTCGCGAAGGCGTTCAGGAAAAACTGCGCGGCCTCCCTGTCGGTGCTGAAATCGCTCCCCCAGACACCCACACCCGCGCCCCTCGCCGGCGCGTCCGGCTTGATCACAGCCGGACCGAGCTCGTTGATCGCCTTTCTGAAGTCGGTCACTGCCTGTTGCGTCCCGGAGTAATCCTTCTGATCGAAGATCCTGTACCTGGGGTTTGCGCCTCTGAATGTCCTGTCGAACAGGCGCCTCTGCGCCGCCTTGGACCCCTCCAGGGCGTACTCCTTCGAGACGCAGATCATTGGAATCCCCGTCTCGCGCTCGAGGACGTCCCGACCACCCGCCACTACGAAGTCCTCGGTGTCCGTGAGCCCGAAGGCAATCCTCTCCCTAAACTTCCCGGCTGCCTTCACGACGTCCGTGACTGCGAGGTCTGGGACGACCATGTGGACCTTGGCCCTATTGACGTTGAAGGGGTTGCGCTGCTTCTCGACGACAAAGAATTCAGGCCTGTACTTCTCGCTTCTGGAGATGGCGTCGACGATGGCGGCCGCGCTGAGGCACTTAGAGACGACGAGGACGCCCAGTCTGTCCATTGATGCCGACTGCTTGTCGGCTCGCGGGTATTAATCTGTGCTTCCCGAAGTCGAGGGCGTCTTCTGCTGCGCCGAATCGCCAACGGTTGGTCGTCGTTTTCTCGACTCGACAAGCACTGAACCCCATTCCAGGTGCTCGAGTCCAGGCCAGGCTACCAAGACATTTGGCAGCTCGGTTCCATACCAATGTTGGTATGCTTACGCCCTGACTCGGGTCTTTGGCCCAGGCGCCAGAGGCGAAGAAATACTTTCAGTGACCTCCCTAATGCGGATGTTCTCGTCATCGTAATCAAGGTTATAAGGTGAAGAGCGACGAATCAGGGGAACTTCCCCTTGGTGCCCCCGCGCTCCGTCTTCAGGGACGAGTCATTCCTCTTCCCGGAATACCTGCCGCACCAAATCCCTCACCGCGACGACCAGCTCAGGGCCCTCGAACTCTACTTCCAGAGCGTCGTGCAGAACGCCTCGAAGGCGAGCCAGAACGTGATGCTCTCCGGGCCTGTCGGGTGCCATAGGAAAGGACAACTCGTTTTGATGTTTGACGGATCTCTCAAACGTGTCGAAGACGTGACTCAAGGAGACTTGTTGATGGGT
>Ga0187865_1000363_pt1 | contig 63670 bp, 50 predicted proteins | sample June2016WEW_11_1_2_FD_132989 | JGI IMG/M metagenome (GOLD analysis project Ga0187865, IMG submission 132989) | Peatland microbial communities from SPRUCE experiment site at the Marcell Experimental Forest, Minnesota, USA - June2016WEW_11_100 | ecosystem: Environmental > Terrestrial > Soil >... | reverse complement strand
CGGGTCGAAAGGCGGCTGCACCGAGAGCGAGAAGGCCCGCTACTACTCGAGGATCTCGGGGCCCCTTCTCGACCGGATCGACATCCAGGTCGAAGTCCCCGAGGTCAAGTTCCGGGACATGGTGTCCCGGGAGCCCGCCGAGAGCTCCGCCGCGATCCGGGTTCGGGTGACTGCGGCGCGCGACCGTCAGCTCGTCCGCTTCAAGGGGCGGAAAATCTATGCCAACGCCCGGATGGGTCCGAAGGACATCAAGCGCCACTGCGGGATCCCGGAAGAGGCCGAAAAGCTCCTCGAGACGGCTGTGAGCCGGCTCGGTTTCAGCGCCCGGGCCTACGACCGCGTCCTCAAAGTCGCGCGGACGATCGCCGACCTGGCAGCTCAGGAGAAGATCAACCCTGCCCACCTGAGCGAGGCCATCCAATACCGGACCATGGACCGGTATTATTAACGTTCCTTTTCCAGGCTCCATGAGAAGCCTCTCAAGGCCTTCGGTCCGGCTGCCAAGCCGGCGCTCGAACGCATGGGCAGGACATGGCCGGATCTTGCGGCCCTTTTCTTGACGGATTTTTGCCTTTCTTGTATATTGGAAAATGAAAGGAGGGACCCATGAAGAATAAAACGGCCCTCTTGTTTGCATTGGTTTTCATTCTATCTTTGGCTTTCATGCTGACGCGGCCCGGCATGGCGCAGAAGGGTGGTCAGCAGTCACATAATCGGCCCCGCGCGAACCAGGGCCGCGTTCCACCGGCTCCGCCGGCGAGAAGCCATCCTACCGCACAGCGCCAGGCAGAACGTTTGCCGACCGGCCATGTGAACGACACGCCGCACGTCAACCACAATCAATGGTACGGCCACGAACAGCCCAATGATGCGCGGTTCCATCTGGATCATCCCTTTCCGAACGGCCGCTTTGCCCATGCCGGGCCGACGTTCCGCTACGAAATCACGCGGGTTGACGCCAACCTTCACAGGTTCTGGCTGCCGGGCGGCTTCTGTTTTGAATTGGCCCTCTGGGATTGGCCGCTCTTCGCGGACTGGTGCTGGGACTGCGGAGATGACTTCGTCATCTACGATGACCCCGACCATATCGGCTGGTGCTTGCTCTATAACGTGCATACCGGAATATACGTCCACGTGCAATATATGGGGATGTAAGGGGTCTCCGGTTACCGTGGCGGATTGAGAAGCCGCGGAGTCCGATGACCGGACCAAGGCCCGTCTGTCCGGCCAAGAGTGCGGGCTTTACAGAAATTTTTCATCTTTTTTCCCGAAATGAGCGTGTCCCGAGAACTCGATAATCCCGAGAATCCGGACTCCGGATAAATGATTGCCCTTTTGACGCTGTCCTGCTAGAATCGGGACTCATGCGCTCTGTCGCGACGCGTCCCCGGATATCCCTCCCCATAAAGCCATCCTTTCGCGCAATTCCTTTTTAAGGAGAGACCATGGAACAGGACATCGTCACTCATCCGTCCGTCGATAAGACGAAGATCAAACTGCCGCGAATCCTGACCCTCTGGGACGTCATCATGATCGTCATCGGCGGCGTCGTCGGCTCCGGCATCTTCCTGTCCCCGTCCGAGATCGCCGCGGCCGTGCCCACCCCCGTCCTCATGCTCGCCGTCTGGGTCGTCGGCGGCATGTTCAGCTTCTTCGGCGCCGTGGCCTTCGCCGAGCTCGGGGCGGCCATGCCCGAAGCCGGCGGAATTTACATCTATCTGAGGGAGGCCTACGGCCCGCTCCTGTCCTTCCTCTTCGGCTGGACCCTGTTCTTGGTCATCGACTCGGGCTCGATCGCGACCCTCGCCGTCGCTTTTTCCCACAACATCCTGCCGCGCTTCATCGAGATGACCCCGCTCGTGAAGAAGCTTGTCGCCGCCGCGTTCGTCGTCTTCCTGGGGGTCGTCAACTATGTTGGCGTCCGCTGGGGTTCCCGGCTCCAGAACTGGACCACCTACCTGAAGACGGCCGCCATCGGCATCATCGTCGTGGCCGTCTTCTTCTTCGCCAAGGGACACGGCAACCTCCATAACTTCGTCGAGCCCAAATCCGGCCCCTTGAACCTCGGCCTGCTCGGCGCCTTCGGCGTCGGCCTGGTGGCCTCGCTATGGGCCTATAAAGGCTGGGAGGCGGCGACCTACAGCGCCGGTGAGGTCAAGAACCCGCAGCGGAACCTGCCCCTCGGTATCCTCATCGGCACGATCTCCGTCATCGTCCTCTACCTCTTGGCCAACCTGGCCTATCTCTATATCCTGCCCGTCGGCAAGATCGCCGCGTCCGAAGGCCGGGTCGCCCTCGACGTCATGCAGATCATCAGCGGTCCCTTCATGGCCTCGCTCATCACCTTTCTCATCCTCTTCTCCATCCTCGGCGCGGCCAATCAGAACATGCTGACCTCGCCGCGCGTCTACTTCGCCATGGCCCGCGACGGCATGTTCTTCAAGAAGATCGCCGAGTGCCACCCCAAGTTCCTGACCCCGCACATCTCGATCGTCGCTATTACTGTCTGGAGCGTCCTCCTGACCCTGACCGGGACCTTCAACCAGCTCTTCACCTACGTCATCTTCGGCGAATGGATCTTCTTCGGGATGACCGTCGCGTCGGTCATCGTGCTGCGCAAGAAGAGGCCAGACCTCGAGCGGCCCTATAAGACCTGGGGATATCCCGTGACGCCGGTAATCTTCGTCATGGCGGCAATATACGTGGCCATCAGCGCCTTGATCGGCCAATTCAAGAATGCCATGGGTGGGCTTCTGATCATCATCATTGGGATCCCGGCTTACTTCTTCTGGAGGACCCGTCGTCAGGGGATTAAGGTGTCGATGGTCGGGATCGGCCTCTCCCTGGCAGCGGGTTTCGCTCGGTATTTCTTGCTGGCGACATCGGTTGGAGCCATCCGATGGCTGATCTGGTGTGTCGGTGCGATAGGCATCATCATGATCCTCGGGGGACTGGCGATGGCTTCCGGGGATAAGAAGGATAAAACGGGCGTATCCTGATGATGAAACCGCATTGCAAAGATAGGGCATGAGATATTTCGTCTTCGGCCCGACGTACATCATCCGTCTGGACGACGGGGAAAACATCATCGAGTCGCTCCGGTCCCTGTGCAAACAGGACAAGATCACGGCCGGATTTCTCAACGGTCTGGGCGCGGTTCGTGAAGCTGAGCTCGGCTGGTTCGACCGGGAGGCCAAAGACTACCGCACGGTCCACATCCAGGAGCCCTGCGAGATCGTTTCCCTCACCGGCAACGTCTCGGTCCTTGACGGCCAGCCGTTCCTCCATTGCCACATCGCTTTGGCGGACGGCGCTTTCGGGGTCCGGGGCGGGCATCTCCGGGAGGCCGTCGTTTCGGCAACCTGCGAGATCACCCTGACGCGCTTTTTCGATGAGATCGGACGGAGGAGGGACGAGGCGACGGGCGTCTATCTTCTCGACCTGAAGCCCGACGGGGACTGACCCGGCCCGAGCCGCCGGTGCGGCCGGCGGATGAAGGGATCCTGGATACAGGCCGCCGATTTCCAGAGGAAGAAGGCCGCGTCCCCGCAATTCCTGATCCGGATGAGGTTGAGAACGTAGAATCCCGGTCTGATCCGGCCGTTCATCGGGCGGCGTCCACCTTCCGGCCGTCCTTCACGACGATCCTTCCGTTCTTGAGGACATGACGGACGGGATTCCTCCCCAGCCGATAAGCCAGGGAGATATAATCGGCCACGTCCATCAGCAAGAGGTCCAGTTTCTTTCCGGCCTCAAGGGTCCCCACCTCATGATGACGATCGATGGCGTAAGCGGCGTTGGCCGTGCAGGCGTTGACGGCCTCTTCAACGCCCAGCCCGAGCGTGAACACGCCGAGCTGGAGGACGAAGAGCATCGAGCTCAGATGGGAACTCCCGGGATTGAAGTCCGTGGCCAGGGCGATGGCCGCGCCGGCGTCGATGAGCCGCCGGGCCGGCGCCCGCTTGTCCATCATCAGGAAAAAGGAGACGCCCGGGAGGAGGATGGCCGCCGTGCCGGCCGCGGCCAGCTTCCGGATCCCCTCGTCTGAAACGGCGATGAGATGCTCCGCGGAAACCGCCCCCAGGCTGGCCGCCAGCTCGGCCCCGCCGAGGGTGACGAATTCCTCGGCGTGGACCTTGATCTTGAAGCCCGCATCCTTGGCCGCCCGGAGGAGGGCGGCCGTCTCGTCCAGGGAAAAGATCCCCGGCTCGCAGAAGACGTCGAAGAATTCCGCCAAGCCCCGGCGTCTCACCTCGGGAATGAGGGTTTGGATAATGAGGTTGATGTATCCATTCCTGCGATCCCGGAATTCCGGCGGGATCTCGTGGGCGCCCATGAATGTGGGGATGACGTCCACCGGATGGAGAGGGCCGAGGTCCTTCAGGACCTCGAGCTGCTTGAGCTCGTCATTGACGTTCAGGCCGTAGCCGCTCTTGGCTTCGACGGTCGTCGTCCCGGTCAGGAGCATGTCGTCGAGCCGGCCCAGGCAGAGGGCGCGGAGCTCGTCCCGGGTTGCCGCTCTGGTGGCCTGGACCGTCGTCTGGATGCCCATGCCCTTCGCGGCCAGCTGCTGGTAGGTCCAGCCCTGGAGCCGGAGCGCGAATTCCCGCTCCCGGTCCCCGGCGAAGGGGAGGTGGGTGTGTGAATCGACGAAGCCCGGGCAGCCCACCATCCCGCCCGCGTCGATCCATGCGGCGTCGCCGGTCGCCCGGACATTGGCCCGGAACTCCCGCTCCGTCCCGACGAAAACGATCCGGCCCCGCTCGGACGCGATCCAGCCGTTCTCGACGACGCCGAGGTCGCGGAGGGCTTCCTGGCGCTTGGGAGCGGGCCCCCCGCAGGTCAGGAGCTGGCGGCAGCCGGCGACGACGCAATCAGCCGATATCATGGGGCGTTTTTCTCATGGACGAGTGCTTGGTCCTCCGGATGAAGGACGGGGTCTCGTAGGTATCCCACTGCTTGTCGCTGAAACCTGGTTCCCAAGCCGGCGCGCCGCCGCTCTTGGGCTCGAAGATGTAGGTCGGCGTGTCCTGCCGGACGGGGAAGGGGGGCGGTGTCTTGCCCCCGGCCGGCGTCCGGCCGGCGCTCTCGACCGGCCGCCCGAGCTCCTTCAGCGGGCTCTCCTCGAAACCGGTCGCGATGACGGTCACCTTGACGGTGTCCTTCAGGCTCTCGTCGATGACCGTGCCGAAGATGATGTTGGCTTCAGGGTCGGCCAGGCCATGAATGAGCTGGGACGCCTTGGAGACCTCGTGCAGGGTCATGTCCCGGCCGCCCGTGATGTTGATGAGGACGCCGTGCGCGCCCTCGATGGACGTGTCCACGAGGAGCGGGCTGGAAATGGCCTTCTGGGCGGCATCGACGGCCCGGTTCTCGCCCGAGGCGAGCCCCGTGCCCATGAAGGCGACGCCCATGCCCTTCATGACGGACTTGACGTCGGCGAAGTCCAGGTTGATCAGTCCGGGCTTGGTGATGAGGTCGGAGATGCCCTGGGCCGCCTGCCTCAGGATGTCGTCGGCCATCCGGAAGGCGTCCTGGATGGACGTGTTGAGGTTGACCGTCTGGAGGAGCCGCTCGTTCGGGATGGCGATGACCGTGTCCACGGCCGACTTGAGTTCCCGGAGCCCGTCCTCCGCCTGCTTGGCCCGGACCCGGCCTTCGAACTCGAAGGGCAGGGTGACGATGGCGATCACGAGGATATCCATCTCGGCGGCCAGGTTGGCGATGATGGGCGTCGAGCCCGTCCCCGTGCCGCCTCCCAAGCCGGCCGTCAGGAAGACCATGTCGGCGCCCTGGAGGATCTCGATCAGCCGCTCGGTGTCCTCCATGGCCGCCTGTTTCCCGACCTCGGGACGGCCGCCCGAGCCGAGGCCCTTGGTCAGCTGGTTACCGATCTGGATCTTTGTCCGGGACCGGTTGGTATTGAGGGCCTGAAGGTCCGTGTTGACGGCGATGAACTCGACGCCCTGGACGCCGTGGTCGATCATCCGGTTCACGGCGTTCCCCCCGCCCCCGCCGAGGCCGACGACCTTGATCTTGGCCCCGAGGATGTCCTCGACCAGATGGAATTTCAGCCTGCTGGCGTCATCACTCATGTTTGCCTCCTTATCCTTCCTTGAACCATTCCTTGAATTTTGTGAACGCGCCTTTTTTTCTGTCCCTGGAGAGACCTCTCTCCTGCCAGATATGAAAACCGTAAAGAGTGAGTCCGACCGATGTCGCGAAATCCGGCGTCGAAACCCGGTCGACCAGGCCGCCGACGCCGCTCGGGTCGCCCCGGCGCACGGGGAGGTCGAAGATCTCCTCGGCGACCTCCTCCAGGCCCTCGAGGAGGGCCGTTCCGCCGGTCAGGACGATCCCGGAGTTCAGCGATTTGTCGTAGCCCATCCTCTTGATATCCGAGTCCACGAGCCGGAAGATCTCCTCGGCCCGGGGCTGGATGATGTCGGCAAGGAGCTGGCGAGAGAGGACCCGCGGCTTCCGGCCCTTGCCGACCGAGGGGACCTCGATCGTCTCCTGCTCCTCGACGAGGGGGCCGGCGACGCAGCCGTATTTTTTCTTGATCTTCTCGGCCTCGGGGATGGGCGTCCGGAGGCCGACGGCGATATCGTTCGTGACGTTGTCCCCGCCGATGGGGATGGTCGAGGTGTACCAGAGGCTGCCGCGCTCGAAGATGGCGACCTCGGTCGTCCCGGCGCCGATGTCGATCTGGCCGACGCCGAGCTCCCTCTCGTCAGAGGTGAGGATGGCGTAGGACGTCGCGATCTGGTTGAGAACGATCTCCTCGATGCCGATCCCGGCCCGCTCGATGCAGCTCTTGAGGTTCTGGACCGACGTCAGGGCGGCCGTGATGATGTGGACGTTGACCTCGAGCTTGATGCCGCTCATGCCCGCGGGGTCTTTGATGCCGTCCTGGTCGTCGACGATGAACTCCTGGGGGATGATGTGGATGATCTCCCGGTCGGGCGGGATGGGGATGGCCTTGGACTGGTCGACGACCCGCCGGACGTCCTCCCGGGTGATCTCCCGGTTCTTCCCGGAGGCGGCGACGACGCCCCGGCTGTTGAAGCTCTTGATGTGGGCGCCGGAGATGCCGAAGAAGGCGGAGCCGATCTCGACCCCGGCCATGAGCTCGGCCTCCTCCTGGGCCTTCTTGATGGCCGACGTCGTCGCGTCGAGGTCCACGACGACGCCCTTTCGGAGGCCGTGCGAGTCCGCGGTGCCGATGCCGATGATCTCGACCTTGCGCTCGTCGGTGATCTCGCCGATGATGGCGACGACCTTTCTCGTCCCGATGTCGAACCCGGTGATGTAGGTGCTCTTGGCCATTATTCGGCCTCCTTTTGAGACTTGGCGGGCGGGGCGTCGGCCTGCGGCTCCCGGGGCCGGACGATCACCCGGCCGTCAAAGCGCAGGTCGACGGTTTCGAGAGCCCCGAATTTGCTTTCCCACGCTTCCCTGTGGGCCGTGAAGTAGTCCAGTCTCTCCCGGACGAACGTCCCGTCCAAGATGAGGAGCACAGGGTCCTCCCTGAACTGAAGCGTGATCCGGCCGTCGTCCGAGCATTCGAGGGTGTCCAGCCGGGCCCGTTCGGCGAGGGACAGGGCTTCGAGGCAGGTCCTGGCGGTCTCCCATTTCTCCTCGAAGCGGTTGAGAAACGCGCCTTCGTCCTTGACCACGGGCAGGTCCCACTCTCCGGCGGGGACCGAAGGCTCGAGGACGGCCCCGTCCTCGGCCAGGAGCGACAGGCTTCCCCTTTCGAGAAGGGCGAAGGGAACCCTTTCCGTGATCTCGATCTTTAGGGAGGACGGGAAGACCTTCTGGACGCGGGCGTCCTTGACCCACGAGTAGGACTTGAGTTCCTTCTGAAGGAGCGGGAGGTCGCAGAGCAGGATGTTGCCGAAAGGGCGAGACGCGAGGTACCGGCCGATGGCCTGGCGGACCCGCTCCCGGCCGCCGCGGAGCTCGTAGGTCCGGATCGTCAGCCTGTCCCATGAAACGAGGAAGAGATACGTCCTGTCGAGGGTGAAGAAGAAGGCGGCCAGAAGGGCGAAGAGGGCCAGGACATGCTTGGGGCGAAGGGTCAGCCTTTTCCGGCTCCTCTGCAGGGACCGGGACCCGTGGCCTCGCTGGAAGACCAGCGGCTGTCCCCCGAGGGAGATCCCTTTGCCGCCGGCCCCTTGATGGATCACAGTGGCCATGTCAGCTCCGGGCCTCCAGTCTGGCGATGATCTCCGGGATGATCCGGTTGACATTCCCGGCCCCGAGGATGATGAGCATGTCACCCGGCGCCGAGATCTTCTCGAGAAGGGCGGGGATCTTCTTGAGGTCGGGCTCAAAACGGACGTTCTTGTGGCCGAACTGCCGGACCTCGTCGAACAGGGCCCGGCCCGAAACGCCGGCGATGGGGTCCTCTCCGGCCGGGTAGATCTCGGTCAGGACGAGCACGTCGGCCTGGTCGAAGGAAGTGGCGAACTGGGTCATGAGCTTGGAAAGCCGGGTGTAGCGGTGGGGTTGGAAGACGACCACCACGCGGCGCGTCCAGCCCCGCCTGGCGGCCTCGAGGGTCGCCTTGATCTCGGTCGGGTGGTGGGCGTAATCCTCGATGACCATAATGTCCCCGACGGTCTTCCTGAGCTCGAACCGTCGGCCCGTCCCCGTGTAGGTTCTCAGGGCCTCGAGGATGGTCTCGGCCGGGATCCCCAGGTCGAGACCGACGGCCGTCGCGGCCAAGGCGTTCGAGATATTGTGCAGGCCGGGAACCTGGAGCCTGAGGTCGCCGAGCTTGTTCCCCTTGTGGAAAATGACCGCCGAGCTCTGGAAACCGTCGAACCCGAAGTCCCGGGCCGAGACGTCGGCCGGGGCGGAGAGTCCGTACGTGATGATCTTGCGCTCGATCTCCGGGATGATCCCCTGGAGGTTGGGGTCGTCGAGACAGAGGATGACCGGGCAGTAAAAGGGGACCTTGTTGGCGAAGTTGACGAAGGTCTTCTTGATGTCGTCGAGGCTCCGGTACTGGTCCAGGTGTTCTTCGTCGATGTTCGTCACGACGGCGATGAAAGGGGAGAGGTAGAGGAAGGACCTGTCGCTCTCGTCCGCCTCGGCCACGATGAAGTCCCCGGCGCCGAGCTTGGCGTTGGCCCCGATCGTATTCAGCCGGCCGCCGACGATGATCGTCGGGTCGTATCCGGCCGCTTCGAGCACCACGGCCGTCATGGAGGTCGTGGTCGTCTTGCCGTGGGAGCCGGCGACGGCGATGCCGTATTTCATGCGCATGAGCTCGGCCAGCATCTCCGCCCGGGGGATGACCGGGATGAGCCGGGCCCTGGCCCGCTGGACCTCGACGTTGTCAGCGCGGACCGCCGAGGAGATGACAACGACGTCCGCGGCCTTGACGTTCTCGGCCTTGTGGCCGATGGAAATGTCGGCCCCGAGGCGGGCCAGCCTCTGCGTGGATTCGTTCTCCTGGAGGTCGGAGCCCGAGACCTGGTAGCCGAGGTTGAGGAGGACTTCTGCGATCCCGTTCATGCCGGTCCCCCCGATCCCCACCATATGGATATGGTTCAGTTTGCGATAGATTTTTTTCGTCATGAGTGGAGCTCCGGGGCGTGCCCGTCCATGAGAGAGAGGCAGAGGCCGGCGATCTTCGCGGCCGGGTTCTCCGTCCTGAGGGAGAGGAGGCTCGTCTCCATGGCGTCGAGATCGGCCGGCCGGTTCAGGTAATGGAAGAGGCGTCCGGCCACCGTCTCGGGCGTAAGCCGGAGCTCGGGAATGACCTCGGCCCCGCCGACCCTCTCGAGCTCGCGGGCGTTGGCCGTCTGATGGTCCTCCGACGCCCCCGCGAAGGGGACGAGGATGGCCGCTTTCCGGGCCGCGATGATCTCGGCCAGGGTCGTGGCCCCGGCCCGGCTGACGACAAGGTCGGCCCGGCCGAAAGCCCCGGGCATGTCCGAGATGTAGGGGGCCACGGCGTCCGCGTCGAACCCGCTGGCCCGGTATTTCGAGGCCACCCAGTCCAGGTCCCTCGTGCCGGTCTGATGGGCGATCCGGAACCTGTCCCGGACCGGCGCGAGGAGGGGCAGGGCCGCGCTGACTTTTTCGTTGAGGAAGCGGGAGCCCTGGCTTCCGCCGAAGACCAGGACCGAAAGCGGCCCCCTCCTGGACTTGGTCGGCAGGGCATAAAACTCCTCCCGGACCGGGTTGCCGAGGCAGACTCCCTTGCCCCTGAAATAGGGGAGGGAACTCTCGAAAGCGACGACCGCCCGGCGGACCCACCGGCCGAGGAGCCGGTTGGTGAATCCCGGACGGGCGTTCTGCTCCAGGATGAGCGTCGGGATCCCGAGCCACGAGGCCAGGAGGACGACCGGGCCCGAGCTGTAGCCGCCGACCCCGATGACCAGGCCCGGCCTTGTCCGGCGCAGGATGGAAAGGGATTGGATGAAAGAGAGGGGGAGGATGGCCAGCGATCGCAGGCTTCTCAGGCCCCGGCCCTTCAGCCCCTCGATCCGCATGGGGATGAACCGGACCCCATATTCGTCCATGATTTTCTTCTCCACGTCCCGATGTGTCCCGACATAGGTGAGTTCGATCGACCCGTCCATCTCCTGGAGTTTCCGGCCGACGACCAGAGCGGGGTAAAGATGTCCCCCCGTGCCGCCGCCGCTGATGATGATCCTCCGGTCTTTCATATCCCCGCCTTGGCCCCGTTCCCGGCCTTCTTCTGGCTGATATGGAGGAGGAGTCCCACGGCGGCCAGGCTGCAGAAAAGCGAAGACCGGCCGTAGGAAATGAGAGGCAGGGGGATCCCCTTGGTCGGCCCGAGCCCGAGGACGATGGTGATGTTCATGAGGGCCTGGGCGACGATGGCGAAGGTGACGCCGGCGGCGATCATCCGGCGGGTCGGGTCGGGCGCCGCCAGGGCGATCCGGACGCCCCTCCAGAGGAAAAGGAGATAGAGGGCGAGGGTGATCACGGTTCCGGCGAGCCCTGTCTCCTCGCCGAGGATGGCGTAGATGAAGTCGGTATGGGCGAAGGGAAGGAAATAGAGCTTTTGGGTGCTCTGGCCGAGGCCCACACCGACGAGCCCCCCGGCACCCACGGCGATCTTTGACTGGTCGACCTGGTAGTAGGAGCCGAGGGGGTCTTTGGACTGGGAGAAGAAGCCCTGGATGCGGCTGATGCGGTAAGAAGCGGAGAAGAGGAACAGGGTGAACAGGACGAGGAAGGCCGCGCCCAGGACCAGGAAGTTCTTGACCTTGACCCCTCCGATGTAGAGCATCAGGCCGGCCATCACCGCGAGGAGGATGGCGGTGCCGAAATCGGGCTCCATCAGGACCAGGAAAAGCATGACCGCGAGGACGCCCAGGGGAAGGGCCAGCGTTTTCCATTCGTTCAACCGGTCCTTCCTGTTTTCGCAGTACCAGGCGAAGAAAAGGATCAGGCTGAGCTTGGCCAGCTCCGAGGGCTGGAAGCGCAAGCCGAAGACGACGATCCAGCGGTTGGTGTGGGCGATGCTGGGCATCGCGAGGCAGAGCGTCAGCAGGAACGTGGAGACGGCCATGAGCCCGTAGACGAAGGCCGGATGGAGATAGAAGATCTTCCGGACCGAGAGGAGGACGATGATCAGGGCGAAGCCGGCCGCCGCTCCCATGACCTGCTGGATGAGGTAGTAGGTCATCTGGTGGTGCGTCTCTTCCGCCACGTATCCCGAGGACGAAAAGACCATGACGATCCCGATGGTCACAAGGAACAGGGTGATGAGGAAGAGCGGAATGTCGAAGCCGATCCGCCGGTACGCGTGCATCGCCCTATCCCCTCCGTCCCCGGGACCGGCCGGCGAGCTTCCGGACCTCGCTCTTGAACGTCCGGCCCCGTTCCTCGAAATTCCTGAACATGTCCCAGCTCGTGCAGGCCGGGGCGAGAAGGACGACGTCTCCCGGCGAGGCCTTGTCGAAAGCCAGGCGGACGATGTCACGGTAGGTGGCGGCCCGCTCCATGGGGACCGTCCCCTCGAGCGCGGCCTCGATCTTCCCGGCGGCTTCGCCGACGAGGACGACCGAGCGGACGCTCTTCCTGACGGCCCGGCGAAGGAGCGCGAAGTCGGCGCCCTTGTCCCGGCCGCCCAGGATCAGGACGATCTTCCTGTCGAAGCTCGCCAGAGCTTTCAGTGCCGCGTCCACGGTCGTCGCTTTCGAGTCGTTCACGAAGCGGACGCCCCGGAAGGTCAGGACGTCCTCCAGCCGGTGCTCGAGGGCCCGGAAGGTCAGGACGGACCGCCTGATCCTGGCCCTCGGCACGCCGAAGAGATGTCCGACGAGGGCCGCCGCCATCACGTTCTCCTGATTGTGCGTGCCCGGGAGCGGGATCCGGGACGTCCGGACGAGCCTCTCCTCCGTCCCGTCGCGGAGGACGATCCAGCCTTCGTCAAGCCCCGCGCCCCGGGCCGGCATCCTCTTCCGGCTGAAACCGTAGACAGTCGCTGCGGTTTCTCCGGCCAGTGCCCAGACCAGCGGGTCGTCGCGGTTGAGGATGACTGAGGCCCCGGGGCCCGGCCGTAGGAAAAGCTTTTTTTTGGCGGCGAAATAGTCATCGAAGCTCTTGTGCCAATCCAGGTGGTTCTGCGAAATATTGAGGAAAGCGGCCACGTCGGCCTTGAAGAGCTCGGTGTATTCGAGCTGGAAGCTCGAGACCTCGGTGACGTAGATCTGGTCGCTCCGGCTCTTGTCCGCGAAAGAGATGAGGGGAGTGCCGATATTGCCGGCCAGGCGGGCCTTGAGCCCGGCCTCCTTCAGGATCTTGTGGGCCAAGGTCGTGGTCGTCGATTTTCCGTTGGACCCGGTGATGGCCACGATCTTCCCCTTGAGGAACCTGTAAGCCAGCTCGATCTCGGAAAGGACAGGGATCCCTTTCTCGCGCGCGGCCTTGATCTCCGGCAGGGGAGGCACCCCTGGGCTGGGGATGATGAGATCGGCGTCGAGGAACGTCTGGAGCCGGTGGCCTCCCGTCTCGAACATGACCCCCCGCTCCCTCCACGGACCGATCCTCGACGCGAGGTCCGCCTCGGGCTTTTTTTCGGTCACGAGGACCCGGGCGCCACGGCCGGGGAGGAACCGGCAGAGGGCTTCGCCCGTCCGCTCGAAGCCGACGATGAGGACTCTTTTATCTCGCAGCTCCATGGCTATCTCAACTTCAGGGTCGAAAGGCTGAACAGGGCGAAGATGATCCCGATGATCCAGAAGCGGATGACGATCTTCTCTTCCGGCCAGCCCGAAAGCTCGAAATGATGGTGGAGGGGCGCCATCTTGAAGATGCGCTTGCCTCCCGACAGCTTGAAATACGAAACCTGGAGAAGGACCGAGGCGGCCTCCAGGATGAAGACGCCGGCCAGGGCGAACAGCAGCAGCTCCTGCTTGATGAGGAGGGCAATGATGCCGAGCGTCCCTCCCAGGGAGAGGGCGCCGACATCGCCCATGATGACCTGCGCCGGGTGGGCGTTCCACCAGAGAAACCCGAGGCAGGCCCCGGTCAGGGCGCCGCCGAATACGGTCAGCTCGGCGGCCAGGCGGACGTGGGCGAGGTCCAGGTACTGGGACCAGAGGGCGTGGCCCGAAACATAGGTCAGGGCCGTCAGGGCCGTGGCCGTGATCAGGGTCAGGCCGATGGCCAGACCGTCCAGTCCGTCGGCTAGGTTCACCGCGTTCGATGAGCCGACCAGGATGAATGCGATCCAGGGCAGGTAGAGCCAGCCCAGGTAGGGGGTCCAGAGCTTGAAAAACGGCGGGAAGAGCCGGAGGTCGAATTTCTTGACGGGGCCGAAATTGTGGAGGCCGAGATAAACCAGGACGCCGCCCAGGGCGCAGGCCAGGAGGACCTGGAGACCCAGCTTGGTGAAGACCCGGAGCCCCAGGGACCTTTTTTTCCGGACCTTGAGATAGTCGTCGAGAAAACCGATGAGTCCGAAAAAGAACATGGCCGTCATGGCGATGCCGACGTAGGGGTCCTCGAGGTTTCCCCAGAGCAGGGTCGTGATGAGGGTCGCCCCGATGATGAGGACGCCTCCCATGGTCGGGGTCCCCTTTTTCGCATAATGGGACTGGGGCCCGTCGCTCCGGATCTCCTGTCCGATCTGATATTTCTTCAGCATCCTGATCAGCCACGGGCCAAGGATGAGGCTCAGGACGAGCGCCGTGACGCCGGCCAAGGCCGTCCGGACCGTGATGAAGCGGAAGACCCGGAAGAAAGAAATACGGCTTTGCAGCGGGACCAGCAACCAGTACAGCACGGCCTACTCCTTTTCCCTCGCCCTCAGCTTGTCCACGATGAGGTCGGTCCGCATGCCCCGCGAGCCCTTGACCAGAACGAGGTCGCCGTCGCGGACGACGACATTGATCTCTGCGGCCGCGGCCCGCGAGTCGGGGAACGTCAGGATGTTCCCCCGCGGCATCCCGGAGGTTGCCGCCTCCTCCGCGATATGGGCGGCCAGCGGGCCGACGGCGACCAGGATGTCCCAGCCCGAGCGGACGACGGCCGCGCCCGCCTGGCGGTGGAATTCCCGCTCGTCCTCCCCGAGCTCGAGCATGTCGGCGAGGACGGCGACCTTTCTGCCGGAAGCAAGTTCGCCCAGGCTTTTCAGCGCGGCCTCCAGGGCCTTGGGGTTGGAATTGTAGGAATCGTCGTAAAGGCGAACGCCGCCGGCGAGCTCATCGAGGATGCCCCTCATGGGGAAGGGCCTGAGCCCGGCGATCCCGGGCCGGATCTCTTCGAGCGACAGGCCGAGGGCCCGGCAGACGGCGGCCGCGGCCAGCAGGTTCGGGACGAAGGCTTCGTTGATGAACGGGAAGACGATCCGGGCTTTTTCTTTTCCGGATAGGACTAGGAATTCCATCCCCTCATAGCCTTTGCGCCGGACGTCTTCCGCCCGGACATCGCAGGCCGGGCCCAGGCCGAAGGTCACCTTCGGGCCCATCCAGCCGGCGGCGATCTTCATGACCAGCGGGGAATCCCCGTTGAGGACCGCGGTGGCGCCTTCCTTGGAACCGTCGAGGATCTCTTTCTTGGCCGCGGCGATCTCCTCCATGTTCTTGAAGAACTTGAGGTGGACGGGATGGATGTTGGTGATGACCGCGACATCTGGCGGCGCGACCGCGGTGAGCGCCCGGATCTCGCCCGCGGCGCTCATCCCCATTTCAAGGACTGCCGCCTCGTGACGCCGTTCGAGCCGGAGGAGGGATAAGGCCAGCCCGAGCTGGTTGTTGAAATTCCCCTCGGACCTCAGGATATTCAGGCGCGACGAGAGGAGCTCGGCCGTGAACTCCTTGGTCGTTGTTTTGCCTATGCTTCCCGTGATGCCGACGACCTTGACGGGATGATCCGCCAGGACCGAGCGGGCGAGGGCGCCGAGTGCGGCGATGGTGTCGTCGACCTTGACCAGTCCGAAGGAGGGGTCCGGGAGGGAGACCTGCCTGGAGACGACCGCGCCGGCCGCGCCCCGGAAGGCCGCTTCGGCCACGAAATCATGCCCGTTCCTCCGGCCGACGATGGCGAAAAAGAGCTCGCCCAGGAGGGTGAGGCGGGAATCGATCCCATAGGAAGAGAAAACCAGGGCGGGGGAGCCCTGCAGGACCCGGCCTCCCGTCCTCCGGGCGACCTCATCCAGCCGCAGCGTCGCCATGGTCAGGCGGCCCCCGTCCGGCCGAGGATCTCTTTGATGACTTCGATGTCGTTGAAAGGGATGGCCCGGTCTTTGAGGATCTGGTACTCCTCGTGCCCTTTCCCGGCCACGAGGACATAGTCCCCTTTGCTGGCCATGGCCAAGGCCCGGACGATGGCCTCTCTCCGGTCCGGAACGACTTCGTACGCCCGGGAGGCCTCCTTCGCGAATCCATCCTCGATGGCGGCGATGATCTCCAGGGGGTCTTCGTTCCTGGGGTTGTCCGAAGTGATGACGGTCCAGTCGGCCAGCCTGGCGGACACCCGTCCCATCCGCTCCCGTTTGTCCCTGTCCCTGTCGCCCCCGGCCCCGAAAACGAGGATGACCCGCCGCGGCTTGAATTCCCGCGCCGTCGCCAGGAGGTGTTCAAGGGCGCTGTCGGTATGGGCGTAATCGACGACGATGTGGATGCCGCGGGAGTTCTCGACCTTTTCGAACCGTCCCGGCACGCCCTTGAGAGCGGCGATGCCCCGGGCGATATCCTGGGGGCCGACGCCGAGAGCGAGGGCGGCGGCCGTGGCGGCCAGGATGTTGTAAACGTTGTGCTTCCCCACCAGCCGGGATTGGACGCTCAGGACGTTGCCGGGATGGGCGACTTGGACTTCCATCCCGTCGTCGGTCAGGCTTGACTTGAGCGCCCGGACGATGGCCGCGGGCCCGAGCCCGAAGGTGACGGTTTTCATGGGGAGCTCGGCGACGAGCCTCTGGCCCCAGGGGTCGTCCATGTTGACGACGGCGGCGCTCCTCTTATGGTTGAGGTAGAAGAGCTTCCTCTTGGCCTCGAAATAGCTCTCCATATTCCGATGGTAGTCGAGGTGCTCGCCGGTCAGATTTGTGAAGACGGCCACGTCGAAGCTCACCCCCCAGACCCGCTTCTGCTCCAGGGCATGGGACGAGACCTCCATCAGGCAGTGGGTGGCTCCCGCGTCCAGGAGGTCCCTGAGCATGGCCTGGAGGTCCGACGCTTCGGGCGTCGTCCGCGCGGCCTGGGCCTTCAGGCCGGGTCCGCGGTATTCGATCGTCCCGATGACCCCGGGACGGCCGCCGGCGGCTCTCAGGATCTCCTCCAGGATGTACGTGATGGTCGTCTTGCCCTTGGTCCCGGTGATACCGACGACCTTCAGGCCTTCGGACGGGTGACCGAAAAAGTTCGACGAGGCCAGGGCCAGAGCTTCCCGGGCGTCGGCAACCTGGATCCAGGCCAGCCTGCAGGCCGGCGGCTTCGGCCACGAGGAGAGGACAGCGGCCGCCCCACCTGCCTCCGCCTCGGCCACAAAGTCCATCCCGTTCCGGCTTTCCCCCTTCAAGGCGGCGAACAGGAACCCGGGCTTGACCGATTTGGAGTTATAGGCGATCCCCTGGATCTCCTCGTCGCCCGTCACGCCGGCCGTGAGGACGGGGATCCCCTGCAGGACATCCCGGAGCTTCATGGCCTTTCCTTCCGCTGGAGTTCGGCCGTGATCACGCCTGCCGTGACCGGCCGATCTGGTCCAACTTCGAGGTAACGGAGGACCTGCCGGGCGACGTCCCGGAAGATCGGGGCGCACACCTGGCCGCCGTAGTAGAAGCCCTCCTTGGGATCGTCGAGGACGACGATCATGGAGATGGCGGGCCGCCGGGAGGGGACGAAGCCCACGAAAGAGGCCGTGTGGCTCTTGGTCGTATAGGCCTTGAGCGTCGGGTCGTAGCGCTGGGCCGTGCCCGTCTTGCCGGCGGCCCAGAACTCCTCCATCCTGCCGAGCTTCGCGGTCCCTTCCTCGACGACCTTTTCGAAGACCTGGGCCCTCAGGCCCTCGGCCAGGTCCTCGCCGATGATCTTTTCCTGGGGCGGAGGTCCCTGGACCGGAGCGGCCGGGACGGCCGGCGATCTCCGGACGATGCGGGGCCGGACGAGCCTGCCCCGGGTCGCGAAGACGTTCATGGCCCGGAGCATCTGCAAGGGAGTCACGTTGATCTCGTAACCGATGGCGATGTGCGGCTGGGAAACGACCTTGTTCCATTCCGCGACGGGACGGACGTGCCCGGGCTCTTCGGCCGGCAGGTCGATCCCCGTCCGGCTGCCGAACCCGAATCTCCGGATCATCTCGTAGAGCTCGGTCGCGGCGAGCCGGGAGGCGAACTTCACGGTCCCGACGTTGGAGGATTCGATGAGGACCTTGGGAAAGGGCAGGATCCCCATCTGCTCGTGGTCGCGGATGGTCAGGGGGCCGACCTTGATGAATCCGGCGCTGCAGTCGTATTCATCGCTGTAATGGACGACGCCCTTTTCCAGGGCCGCGGCCGCGGCGACGATCTTGAAGGTCGAGCCCGGCTCGTACGACGACCCGATGGCCCGGTTCAGCCAGGCCCCCTTCGACTCCGTGTAATCGTTGACGTCGTAGGTCGGATAATTCGCCATGGCCAGGATCTCACCGGTGGCCGGTTCGCAGATGATGATCGTCCCGCTCGTGGCGGAATGATCGTCGATGGCCCTGGCGAGGGCCCGGTCCGCGATGTGCTGGATGGTCGCATCGATCGTCAGGAAGATGTCCTGGCCGGAGACGGGCGGTTTGGTGACCTGGCTCTGATACTCCCGTTTTTTGTTGTCCTTGAAAACGATCTCCTGGCCATCCTCGCCCTTGAGGACGGGGTTGTACCTGGACTCGACGCCGGCCTGCTTGGACCCGTCGGCGTTGACGCCGCCGATGACGTGCGCGGCGAGCGGACCGTTCGGATAGACGCGCTTGTTCTCCTCGTCGAACCCGATCCCGGGGAGCTTGAGATCCCTGACCCGGGCGGCGACCTCCGGGGAGACCTTCTTCTTGACGAAGGTGAATGAGTCGTTGTCGCGGAGGCTCTTCAGGATGTCCGCGACCTCCTTCTCCGAGAGGCCCAGGACGGCCTGAAGGCGCTTGACCTTTTCCGTTTCCTGGGCTGGCTTCTCTTTTTCGACGGGGCTCAGCTTGACCGTGAAGACCGGGAGGCTCGAAGCCAGGACCTTGCCGTTGCGGTCGTAGATCGTCCCGCGCCGGGCTTGGACGGTGACCTTCGCCCGGCTCTGGCGGGAGGCCCGGGCCTCGAAGCCGGCGTGGTCGATGACCTGGAGTTGGAACAACCGGAGAAGGAGGACGGCGAACCAGGCCGCCAGGAGGAAGCTGACGACAAGCGTCCGTCTCCGGATGTCGCTTTCGTGGTAGGTCCTCATGGCCGATCGTTCTCAGCGGGACGCCCGGGCGTTTCCGTAGATGATCTCGCCGGGTTTGGGGTCGACGAGTCCGAGATCCCCCCGCGCGATCTTCTCCACCCGCTCCGGCGTGAGCAGGGCGGCCTTGCGGAGCTCCAGGCGCAGGATGTCGTTCTTGAGGGCTTTGATCTCCTCCTCCCGTTTCCCGATGTCGACGCCCAGGCGGACGGCTTCAGTCTGGTACCAGACGTAGAAAGTCAGGAGGGCGACAAGGGCCAGGAGGAACGCCGCTCCCAGGGCGATCTCTCTGGGGCTCCACTTCCTGCGGATCATTCAGGCCCTCTCAGCGGCCCGCAGCTTGGCGGAGCGCGCCCGCGAATTTCCGGCGATCTCGTCGGGGCCGGCCATCACCGGCTTCCGGGTCAGGATGGTGAGCAGCGGTTCCCGGTCCCGGGCCGAGGCGAGGCCGGCGAAGGTGTGCTTGACGATCCGGTCCTCCAGGGAGTGAAAGGAGATGGCGACGAAGCGCGTCCCGGCGACGGACATCCGGACGGTCTCTTCGAGAAATTCCGCCAGCCCCTCGAGCTCCCGGTTGACCTCGATCCTGAGGGCCTGGAAGGCCTTGGCTGCGGGATGGATCTTGCCTTTCTGGGGCCGCCAGCGATAGACCTCTTCGACGATCCCCCTGAGGTCGGAGGTCGTTTCGACCCGGCCGAGCTTTCGCAGGCGGACGACCTCCCGGGCCAGACGCCGGCTGTGCGGGAGCTCGCCGCAGGTCTCGAACAACTCCGCGAGCTTCTGCTCGGAATAGGTGTGGATCACCTTGCCGGCCGTGATCTTGCTTCTCTGGTCCATCCGCATGTCCAAGGGGCCTTCCTGATTGAAGCTGAATCCCCTCTCGGGGGAGTCGAGCTGGAACGAGGATATCCCGAGGTCGACGAGGACCCCGCGGACATCCCGGAAATCGATGCCGAGCTCCGGAAGATACTTGAAGTCCGTATGGTAGAGCCGGACCCTCCCGCCGAATGGCATCAGCCTCTCCCGGGCCTGCCGGAGCGAGATCTCGTCGCGGTCCAAACCTACAAGGGAGGCTCGGGGATTCCTCTCCAGGATCGCGACGGCGTGTCCGGCCAGGCCCAGGGTGCAGTCAACGTAGACGCCTTCCCGCCCGACGCTCAACAGCTCGAGAACTTCTGTCGGGAGGACTGGACAATGTCCTTGCTCCGTCATTCCGTCTTGCCTCGAGGGATGAGTCGGGCGATACTCTCGAAATCAGCGTCCGAGAGCGGCTTCTCCTCGAGAATTCCATCCAGGGCTTCCTTGTTCCAGACCTCCAGGTGATCGGAGAGGCCGATGACCTCGACCTCTTCCTGGAACCGGGCTTTTTCTCTCAGGGCCTGGCTGATCAGGACCCGGCCCTTGGAATCGAGCTCGTGACGGGACCCGTTCCGGTTGACCCGGAGCATGAATTTCCGGACGTCGGGCCGGAGCTGAACGGCGCCTTCGGAAGTCATCCGGGTCATCTCAAGCCATACGGTCAGGGGATAGATATGAACGGACTCGTCCAGCATCGAAGTGACGAACAGGTCCCGCCCGTAGTTGGCCTGGATGACCTCGCGGAATTTCTCGGGGATTTTGATGCGGCCGCTGGCGTCGAAGCGAGCCGTGTAACTGCCGATCAAAACGTCTGCCATGATTGTCTGTCCCGATTTGTCCCGTTTCGTCCCAAATATATGGCTTAAAATACCGAAAGTCAAGCAAAATCGTGCCGAAGATCGAGAAAAAACAAGGGCCCAAAATGGAGCGTGAAATCAGGCGGGAAGGGCAAGGAATAGTGGGGGTGGCGGAGGCTTGAATACCCGGCGGTTTTTGGGGGCTTATTGCGGGGGCTGCCGGGGCTCCTCCGGCCCCTCGCCTTCACCGGGCGTCGGCATGCTGGCCATCAGCGCCTTCGCCGTTTCGAGGTCCTTCTCCTGGACGAAGATTATGAATTCCGCCAGCCCGTCCACGGTGAAGGGATAAACGAAAGGGACCATCCGTCCCCGGATGAGGCAGGCGATCCCGTTGCTTTCGAGGAAGCTCTTGACGACATCCGCCTCGAAGGGGCCCCAGACCCGGCAGAGCTCTTTGAGGTCTAAGGCCGCGTCCTGTTCGGGTTTCGGGCCGGATTTCTTCTTTTCGTCCATGGAAAGCGTCCTTCCTTGAAGGCGATATAATCGTCCAGGATTTTCCGGTGGTCAAAAGCCAGGGGCAGGTTGACCTTGCGGGGCCCGACGACGCGGGCTGCCCGGGCGTCATCAGCCGCCCGGGGCCGTCCCGCGGCCCGGGCGATGAACACGGTCGAGATGGTGTGCTGCCTGGGGTCGCGGCCCGGGTCGGAATAAGTGTGGAGCTGGCCCAGGAGCCGGACGTCGAGGGACGTCTCCTCCCGGGCCTCCCGGACCGCGGCCTCTTCGAGGGATTCCCCGTAATCCACGAAACCCCCCGGCAGGGCCCAGCCGAAGGGCGGGTTTTTCCTTCTGATGAGGACGATGTCCGGGGACGGCTGGGAGCCGATCTCGATGATGATGTCGACCGTCGGCGCGGGGCTTCTCGGCTTTTTCTGGGGCATACGGACTCCCTGAAACTCGTGTCTGTCGACAAGTATATCGGCGGCCTTCCAGGATTGTCAATCGACCCTGCTTTCCATCCGTGCCCGCTCCGCTCTCCACGTGCCCTCCTCCGGGAACACCCCCTTCGCTATTTTCCTCTAACACTCCGTGCAGCGACCGCTATGGGGGATATGAAAGGGGACAGGTGTCCTGATTGAATGACGATATCATGTGCCGGGTTTGCGGGCTCCACCCTTCGCCGGTTGGCACAAATAGTGCTACAATTAATTGTAGAATTTAGGTCGAGTGTAAGGAGGGGGTCATGAGACATCAGAAATTATTTGCGGTCATCGCTTGGGCCGTCCTTTTGGCGGCGCCCGCCTTTCTCCAGGCCTCCGGCAAGTCCAAGTACAAGGTCCTGAACGGGCCGGCAGATTTCTACTACGGCCATATCAGCTACACCGAAGCGAAGGTCGACGGGAACGACCCGGTCGTCCTGCGGGAGGGCGGCGGGGCGCCGGAGGCGGCGATCCTCAACCTGCCCCTCGGCCCCGGGGATACGATCCGGACGACCGCGGACCGGCGCTGCGAGATCCAGTTCGACTCCGGGACTATCATCCGGCTCGACGTCGCGACCGAGCTCCGGCTGGAAACCATCCTGGCCCGGAGCCTGAGCACCGCCCGTCAGCTCTCAAATCTGACCCTGGCAAAGGGCTGCATCTCGGTCATGTATAAAGAATACTCCTCCGGTGAGATGTTCCAGGTCCTGACGCCCAACGCGGCGGTCCTGATGAAGCACAACACCGTGGCCGCCATCCGGTTGACGGCCGAGGGCGCGACCGACACCCAGGTGAGATACGGGAAAGCCTCCGTCCTCTTCGGCCGCGATGAAAATTCCCTCAAGAAGGAGGCGGTCGGCAAAATGGGCCGGCTCATTGTCAGCGGCGACAACCAGGCCCAGCCCGCCGCCTACGTCGCCGGCTCGGACTTCGAGCGCTGGAACGACGGGATCAACGCCCGTTTCGAAGAGCTCCATAAGGGTGAGAGCGCTCTGCCCAAGCCGGTCCAGAAGCTCCCGAACGCCATTTTCGATTTCGCCCAGCGGTTCGGGAATATCTACGGCGAATGGCTTTGGGACAGCCTGTATGGGTACGTCTGGCGGCCTTTTCTGAACAACGGCACGTATCCCTGGGGGAACTGGCAGCCTTATATCTTCGGCAGCTGGTCCTACACGGGGGGACAGATGTATTGGGTGCCCGAAGAGCCGTGGGGCTGGATCCCTTATCATCTCGGCATCTGGCAATGGGACAAGAAGATCGGCTGGGTCTGGCTGCCGGGGGCCCTGTTCGCTCCGGCCTGGGTGGACTGGGAATTTTTCTTCGGCTACTGCGGCTGGCGGCCCTACAGCCTATTCGACCTGCTCCCCGGCTTCTACCCCGATTTCTCTTTCTATAACGACGGCTGGTTTTATGGTTCGTGGAACGCGATGAACGGACCCATCCCCGGCGCGGCGCCGCCTCCGGCCATGATCGGCAAGGGCCAGCTGAAACAGCCTGGCGCCACTTATCTCTCCATGGTTAAGGAGCTCAAACCCGCGTCCGCGCGAGTGCTCAAGGCTTATAAGAGCGGGGACCCGCGGGTCCTCGACTCCATGAAGCAGATCCCCTCTCAAACGGTCTTCGTCGCCAAGGACAGCCTGAACGAGCTGAAGATCCGGGACAAGGCCCTGACCTGGGAGGCGGTCCCGAAGATCAATGTGCCGCCCGTCAAAGATGGACCGGGGGCCTTCCAGCGGCCGTCCAGCCCGGGACTGGAGGCGTCGCGGATATTCCGCAACAATGAATTCCGCGTGAATAGCGCAGCCCCGAATCTCAAAACCGGCCTCAGAGCCGCGGGACCGAAAGCGGACCGGGCGGACGAAGCGAAGAGCGTCCCGTCGCCCGCTCAGCCCTCGCGCCAGGATGCTGCCGGTCAGAAGGCGGGCGGGGCGGCGGTCAGCAGGGCCGCGAAGCCCGCTGGGCCGTCCGCAGCCGTCCGGCGCTTTCTGGATTGGAACCCGGACCTCAAGGTCGCCAGGGGGCTCGGCGTCCATATCGAGTATTCGAGCGGGAAGAACGAGATCCGCTGCCCCGAGCTGAAGATGACCTCGGCGGACCGTGAGCGCGGCTCGGGATTTGTGCCCGACCTGACGCCCGGCGGGGTGAGATATGTCCCTGCCTCTTCCGTCATGGGCTCTTCGTCCGGAGCCTCGGCGTCATCTCATTCGCCCGGGAGCGGGGGGAACTCCGGTTCCGCCGCGAACAAGGAGGGGTCCGGGGGAAGCGGCAGCGGGAAGATCAAAAACTGAAAAAGAAGGGCGAAGTCCGGAGGATCCGAGGCGCGTCGAGCAGCGTCCAGAGTCTCCGGGCTTCGTTTTTGTAAGCGTCCAGGAAGTCCTTCCGGACCGGGTCCGCGGGCTTGAATTTCTGGCCGAGCGGATTGATGGGCGTGCCGTGGTAGTGGACCCGGTAGTCGAGATGGGGCCCCGTGGCGTCTCCCGTCTGCCCGACATACCCAACGACGTCCCCGCCCTTGACCTGGGCGCCCGACCGGATGCCCGGCCCGTAGCGGCTGAGGTGGGAGTAGAGCGTCTCGTAGCCGTTCTTGTGCTGGAGCCGGACCATTTGGCCCGAGCCGTCGTTCCAGCCTGCGAAGGTGACCCTACCGTCCGCCGTGGCCTGGACCGGAGTCCCTTCGGGAGCGCCGTAGTCCACGCCGTAGTGGGGACGGTAGACCTTGTAGATCGGATGGAGGCGGCTGCTGGTGAAGCGCGAGGTGATGTGGGCCCCGTACTTGAAGGGCGATTTCAGGAACTCCTTCCGCTTGGACAGGCCCACCGCGTCGAAGTAGTCCGCCGCGCCGGAGTCGGGGTAGGTGAAATGGAACGCCTGGAAGACCTTCCCGGCGTTGGTGAACTCCGCCGCCAGGATGTTCCGGTAGCCGGCGAATTTGCCGTCCAGGTATTTTTTCTCGACGAGGATCCGGAAGGCGTCTCCCTTCCGAAGGTCGGTGTAGAAATCGATGTCCCAGCCGAAGCAGCGCTCCGCGAGATCGTAGGCTAGAACGTCTTCCTCGCCGGCCCTGGCCATGGCCGCCACGGGGGTGGTCTCGATGACCCCAAAGACCAGGGCGGGCCTGATCTCGAAGGGGTAATCTTTGACCTCGGCCCCGAGCCCCTCGCTCCCGTTCCGGACCACGAGGTAGCGCGTCTCGTTGATGTCGTACTCGAGCGCCTTCCAGGCGCCCTCCGGCGTCTTGAAGAGGCGCATCTCGTGGCCCGCCACGATCCTGGCCAGGTCGTAAACGGGCTTGACGGATTCCTTCAGCCTGTGGATCTCCCGGTTGTCGAAACCCTGGCTTTTGAGGAGACTGGCCAGGTTGGCCCCCCGCGGGATGATGAACTTCTCTTCACTGAGCGGAGGCGTCGGCGGAGAGGCAGGCGCAACGGTCAGGGAGGCCGGGGCTTTTTCGACCTTGGCCGGCCGCGCTCCTCCCTGAAAGAAAAAATGCCGGACGGCGAGACCGGCAAGGACCAGCGCGACCAGGGGGACGGCGGCGACCAGGAGGAGCCTTCTCCAGCGCTTCATGGCCGGCCGCGCCGTTCGCCTCACGAGGGGGTTATTTTGGCCACGGGCTTTCTCTTCAGGCCCTTCTTCCCGGCCCGGGCCAGGACCGTCGCCGGCCCCGAGAGGGCGTTCAGGCCGGTGAGAAAGAGGAGGGCGACCCGCGGATAAAAGATGAGGCCCGCGAAAGACACTGCCGCGAATAGAGCGGTCAGGATGTCGATCCGACGGCCCTGCAGGACTTTCGTATAATTGCGGTAGGGGAACGTGCTGACCATGCAGAGGGCCACGAGAAACGTCAGGACGACCAGCCCGATGGCCAGCTCCCGTGTCTCGAGCGGCGCCGGATGAAAGATGACCAGCGAGCCCATGAAGATGGCCGCCGAGGGAACGGTCAGCCCCTGGTAGTGCTTGCGGTCAGGGAGAGACTTGGTCCGGATGTTGTAGCGGGCCAGCCGGAGGACCCCCGCCGTGAGAAAGATGAAGCTGAAGAAAATGGCCGGCGGCCCGGCAAGCTTCATCCCCCAGAAATAGAGGAGGACGGAGGTCGCGAGGCCGAACGAGACCGCGTCGGACAGCGAGTCGAGCTCGATCCCGAAATCCGACGGGGCCTTCATGGCCCGGGCCACGAGCCCGTCCATCCCATCCATCAGGGCCGCCGCGACGATCCAGAGGGCGGCCATCCTGTATCTTCCGTGATAGGTCAGGAGGATGCTCATGAACCCGAAGAACAGGTTGGCGAGGGTCAGGAGGCTCGGGACGAAGAAAATCCCCTTTTGAAGTTTTTTTGTCTTCATGGCTGGACCTCGGCGATGACGGATCGGCCGGCCTTCACTTTCTGGTTGAGGCCGACCTTGAGAGAGATGTCCCGGGGCAGGGTGATCTCGACCCGCGACCCGAAGTACATAAGGCCGATCTTCTCCCCGCGGGCCACGGCCTGCCCTTCCTTGACGAAGCACTTGATCCGGCGGGCGGCGACGCCGACGATCTCCTTCATGACGAGGCTCGTCCTCCCGCCCTTGAGGACGAGCGTGTTCGACTCGTTGGCCGTGCCGGCCTCGGGCTTGTAGGCCGGCAGGAACTTGCCTGCGTGGTATTCCACTTTCCCGACGGTCGCCGCGAGGGGGGACCGGACGAGATGGACGTCGAGGAGCGAGAGGAAGATCGTGATCCGGTTGACCGGCCCGGCGAGCTCCGGGTGGGACGGCAATGCGTCGATCGCCAGGACCAGGCCGTCGGCGGGGGAAACGAGAAGATGCTCGCCGGCCGGCGGGGTCCGCCGCGGGTCACGGAAAAAGAACAGGAAGGCGAGGGCGAGGACGAGGAAAAAAACCGCCGCCGGCCACCAGCCGAGCGCCCAGGAGACGGCGGCCAGGGCCGCGGCGATGAGGATGAATCTCAGACCCTCTTTAGCGATCGACATCACTTCTCCCTAGCGGTTCGCCCAGAGATAGGAAGCCAGGAACGACACCTTCGCGGCTTCGGCCATGATCTCGGGATTGATCCGGAAGATCGTGTCCCCGGTCTGGTGATAAGCGATATGCGGCCCGTTCGACCCGAAATTGGCCGACGGGATCCCCTTCTGGAAGAACGGGGCGAAGTCCGAGCCGCGGACTCCGACGCTCCTGATCACGCCGAGGCCGCGGATGATCCCGACGGACTTGTCGGCCTCGTCGATGGCCTTCTTGAACTCGGCGGGCTCGGCGGACACGGCTCCCCAGAGCCCGTCGCCCTCGCCCGTCATGTCGTAGTTGAACATGCCAGCGACCTTTCCCAGGGCCGCGGGCACGTGGCTGACGAAGTAGGTCGAGCCCTGGAGCCCCAGCTCCTCGCCGCCGAACAGCACGAACGCGACGGAGCGCTTGGGCTTCCGGGCGAGAGAGGCGTAGGCCCTCGCGATCTCCATGACCGTGGCGCTGCCGCTGGCGTTGTCGTCCGCGCCGGCGAAGAGGAGCCCCATGTGCCGTCCGCAGTGGTCGAGATGGCCGCCGATGACGACGCACTCTTTCCGGAGCTCGGGGTCGGAGCCCTCGACATAGCCGATGACGTTGGCGCCGACGGCGTTGGGGAAGTGCCGCGAGGCAACCATCAGCCTGATCTTCGTCTGGAGGGGGAACGAGATGGGCCGCTTGTAGGTCGTCAGGGACTTCTTGAGGTCCGCCGAGCTCGAGCCGACCTCCTTGAGGACCGTGTCCATGACCTTTTCGCTGATCATGGCCGGGGTGAATCCCTCGAGCCAGTCCCCGTTGGGATTGGAGGCGATCTCGGAATAGATGTAGACGATCCCGAGCGCGCCCTTGTCCCGGGCCGTTTTCATCCGGGTCCGGTGCTCGTCATAATACTGGTATTTTTTGTCGCCGTCCGGGGTGCCCCGGAAGCAGAGGACGAACTTCCCCTTGACGTCGATCCCGGCGTAGTCGTCGTAATTGAGCTCCGGCGCCGAGATGCCCCATCCGGCGAAAACCGTCTCGGCCGTCCGGTCGCCGCTGTCCGAGTAGAGGAGCGGCAGGAAGTCTTTCTCGGGGGCGAGCTTCATCTCCTTGTAGGATGGGGCCTTCCCGGGATCCGGCGTTCCTTCGGGGAGGAGGAGCGTCAACTCGGCCTTGTCCACGATCGTGCAAGGGGACGGGAAGGGCTGGAGATAGCCATCTCGGGCATTCAGGGGCCGGAGCCCCCACGCTTTGAACCTGCCGGCGGCCCACTTGGCGGCGGCGGTGAATCCGGCGTCGCCCGTCAGGCGGCCGCCGAATGCCGGGGAAGCGAGGGTCCGGACAGCCTCATAGGCTTCTGAGGCGCTGATGGACCTGATGGCCGTCTCCAGGTCCTTGTCGAGAGACTGTGACCGGGCGGGGAGGCACAGGGCCGGCAACAGGAGCGCGGTAGCCAGGCCGCAGCGCACGATTTTCGGTATCTGGGTCTTATTCATGCACAAATCTCCCACCTGAATGATAGACTCTTTGGACGAAAAAGTAAATCGGCGCTCTCAGCCCTTTTTCCTGAGGCCCCGCCGGCGAGTGATCTCCTTGACGACGGCAGGATGGAGGACAAAGTAGTAATAGGCCGTCAGGAGAACGATGATCAGGGCGAAACGGAGAACGTTCCCCCGGGCCAGGGAGTAAACGGCGTAGCCGAGGGCAGCCAGGAGGCCGCCCAGATGAAGGAAAGCGAACACCCAGTCAAACATGGGCCGCCGCCCGATCTCCGCCGGCGTCGAAGCCCTGAGCGGGCTCCTTATTTTCCGCCGATGACCTCGACGGACAGGATGGTGACGGTCTCCAAGGGGACGTCCCCCATGCCGCGCTTCGTCCCGGTCTTGACCTTGGCGATGGCGTCGACGACGTCCATCCCGGCCACGACCTTGCCGAAGACGCAGTAGCCGAAGCCGTCCGGCGTGTCGCTCTTGTGGTCCAAGAAGCTGTTGTCCTTGAGGTTGATGAAGAACTGGCAGGTCGCGCTGTCCACGACGCCGGTCCGGGCCATGGCGATCGTCCCCCGGTAGTTCTTGAATCCGTTCGCCGCCTCGTTCTTGATCGGGGCCTTCGCATCCTTCTCGTGCAGCTCGGCCGTCATGCCTCCGCCCTGGATCATGAAGTTCGGCATGACCCGGTGGAAAATCGTGCCATCGTAGAATTTATCCTTGACGTAGGACAGGAAGTTCTTGACCGTGCCCGGCGCCTTGGCCGCGTTGAGCTCGATCGTGATGTCGCCCTTGCTCGTTTTCATGAGGACCTTGGTGGCCGCCGCCGGCGTCTGGGCGATCGCCAGGCCGGCCAGGAAGGAACCAGCCACGAATAACGTCAGAAGGATCTGTCTGGTCATCGGGACCTCCTTGATTTCGGACTTCGGAGACATGTCACGATAGCAGAATCAGACGCCCAAATCAACCTGATCCAGGCCGGGATCCCGCCCGGCCGGCTGGGTCCCACCCTGGCGCGCCCTTTTTTGGGTGTTGGGATCGGCAGAACGGCCTACCGCCCCGACTAAAATATGATGTATGATGTCCGTCAGGGAGGAAAAACATGAAAAAGACCGCCCGTCCGATACTTCTGGTAAGCCTTTTGTCCCTTCTTCTGGTCATGGCCCCGTCGCTCCGGGCCCAGGGGCACTTCGAGTTCAGCGCCCATTACGGCCAGTGGAGCCTGAACCTGCTCGGCGGCCTGGCCAGGGACCTCATCAGCGACGCGACAAAGTCCGAGATCAGGGACAGGATCCTTTCGAACATCCAGGGCAGCTATCCGGGCCTGAACGAAACGAGCTACAACCAGACGGTCCGGTTCGATTCCAGCGGCCACGATTTCGGCTTCGGCGTCCGCTTCTATCCCTCGCGGAACGGCTCGTTCAGCCTGGGCGTCTCGGTCGAGCAGAGCACTTTCAAGGTCCTTCCTTCCGTGACGTCCCAGATGGGACTCCAGGACTCGGGCACGTCCCAAACGGCGACATTCGACGGGACGGCCGCCGCCAGCGCGGTGATCAAGGCGACGGCCTTTCTGCTGACCTTCCGCTGGGACATTTTCCCGCGCGCGGTGGTCCACCCCTACATCACGTTCGGGGGCGGCATCACGACGGCCAAGGCCCTGGACGATTCGACGTTGTCGTACAGCTATTCCGGCCAGCTCGCCGGAGGCGCGGTCACGCCCCAGACGATCAGTGGATCGGATTCAAAGACCCTCCGGCAGCTCAAGGACCAAAGCGACACGAAATTCCCGAACTTCCTCCCGTTCCTCCAGCTGAACTTCGGCCTGAAGGCGATGGTGACGAAGAACATCCATCTCCTCGTCGACGCCGGCGTCTTCGACGGGTTCATGATCAGCGGCGGCCTGGCCGTGCGCCTTTAGAGGTCACGGACTCGGAGGGAGTCCCTTCGAAAAGCGTGGGATTCCCCAGCGAGGAATCCCACTCTGTGATCGCTCCGCACCCCTCGCCCAAGGGGCGAGGGACCCTGCCCGCGTCGCGCTCAATGTTTTCTCCGGGACATCCCCCCTGCGTCCGCTAATTTCTCCAAAAGCGCTTCGGAAAGAACAAGCGGCGCATGATATTCCGGCCATTCCCCTCAGTTCTTTTTGCGCGCCGGGCCACCCGTCCGAATAATTCAATTAAGCCTCGTTGCCCGCCCGGCTTGCCTTTGCTCTCTTCATTTGATTAAGATAGCTCCTTCGCTTTTTTCGAAAGGAGGACGGCATGAAAAAGTTCCGCTATTTCGCGGCCCTGGCCGCGCTTCTGGCCTTCTCCGGCTTTCTCTCCCTATCGGCTCAGGAAATTCAAAAGCCGGCGGACGACCAGTCGAAGATCGTCGAGGCCATGCACCTCGTCTCGAGCAACGTGCTCTACGATTACGTCAAGGAGCTCGTTTCCGAGAAGTACGGCGGCCGGCTGACCGGGACCAGGGAGTTCGAGGACTGCGCGGCCTGGGTCGAATCCCTTCTCCGGAAATGGGGCGTTCAGCCCGCGGGCGAAAACGGGACCTACCGCCAGAATTTCCCCAATCCCTACACCAGGGTCTTCCCGGGCGGCGAATGTGTCATGCTGATCCCGGAGAAGAAAGACGTCATCAAGAAGTCTTACCGCTACGAGGACGAGTTCATCCCCGGCGGGACGTCGGGGTCGGGCGAACTGACCGCCGATGTCGTCTTTGTAGGATATGGCATCACCGCACCCGAGCTTGGCTACGACGATTACAAGGGCGTGGACGTCAAGGGCAAGATCGTCCTCATGGATTCCGAGGTGCCGGTCAGCCCGGGCGAGAAGACGCTGGACCTGTTCATGAAATGGCGGCCCTATTCCTTCCACCAGTACAAGCTCAAGAACGCCGTTGCCCACGGCGCGAAGGGCATGCTCTACAACTATGGGCCCATCGGCAACCCCAACAACGCCTACGTGGAAGGGTTCATTTACCATCACGTCGGGCAGGCCGTCGTCAACGACGTCTTCGCCGGGACGGACAAAACCTACAGGGACACCGTGGGCAGGATCCGCAAGGAGCTCAAGCCCCAGTCCTTCGACACGGGCAAGACCTTCATGATCAAGAATGTGACCGAGCATCACCCCGACGGGATCGGCTTCAACGTCCTCGGAGCGATCCCCGGGACGGACCCGGTCCTCAAGGACGAGGTCATCCTGATCGCCGGACACCTCGACCACCTCGGCCGGATGTGGGAGGTCATGCCGGGGGCCAACGACAACGCGACGGCGGTCGCCGTCGGGCTGGGGATCGCCGAGGCCATGGCCAGGTGCGCCGTCAAGCCGAAGCGGACCGTCGTCTTCGCTTTCTTCGGCAGCGAGGAACAGAGCGAGGTCCAGGGCGTGACCGGGTCAAGATACTACACGGAGCACCCCCTCTTCCCGCTCGACAAGACCGTTGTGATGATCAACATGGAAGGCCCCGGCAGCGGCGACAAGATCTCGGCCTCGGGAGGCAAGACCTATCCCGCCTTCTGGAGCTACATCGAAAAAGCCAACAACACTTACATTCACCGGACTCTCTCGACGGGGCCGGCGGCATTTCCCGGCCGGCCCAGGGAGGACGCGGCTTGGTTTTTCTGGAAAGGCGTGCCCGCGCTGACCTTCGGTTCCTACGGCTTCAACCCGGGCCGGCCGACCTATCATACGCCCCACGACAACATCAATGTCGTGACGCCTGAGATCATGGAGGACATCGCCCAGCTCCTGTTCATGGCCGTCATGGACATGAGCGGCCAGCCCGCGCTCAATTTCCGCTGAGTGCAAAGTCCGGACGGATTCTCTCCCGGCGCGTCTACGGGATGAGCCGAGGGAATGGCCTCCACTCCAGAGCGCGGTTTTTCACGCCTTTCCCTCAGAGTTCTTTCTCGGCGTCTGCGGAACTTGCTCTGCGATTTGAGAACGAGCGGCCTATTGAAAAAACGGGACTTAATGCTCCCGTTTTTTTCTTATCCAACCTCCTTTGCCAGATCTTGCTCAGACATCCTCGCCGCCCTCAAGAGAGGGTACCCTCTCTTGAGGGTGCCCTCGAAAAACTTTTCGGGAAGGCTAAACCGCGCATGACGTTCCGGCCATTTCCCTCGGCTCTTTATTTATGCACCGTGCTAGCCCGCGCTCAAATATAATTAAGCCAGTCGATGGGGACGTTCTCGGAGGAGGGCGTGTGGAGGGCTGAGCGGGCACGGATCCCCGACCGAAGGTAGGGGAGAGCGAAGCCCGGAACCGAAGCGGGGTTGGCTCGCCGGGACAAACCCGCGACCCGACGGAGAGAATGCCCCCGGAGGACTGGTTCCTATAAGTGGAGTTCGACGATATCCTCGTCGGCGAGGACGTGGTCGCGCGTGACGCGGAGCCCTTCGATCCCGCCTCCATGGCTCCAGACGCGGGCGAAGGCGAGCTTTTCCGCAAAGTCCTTGTGGACGGCCCTGGCCATTTCGAGGACCGTGATCCCTTTGCGCAAGGTGAAAGGAGAGGCCCTTTCCGGCTTTTTCCCCGGGACCTTGCTGTAGACACGGATGATGTGGAGGAGGCGGAAGATCGTCCTTCGCAGCTCCTCGAGCCCCCGGCCGGAGGCCGCAGACACGGGGATCTTTTCGGCCGGCGTTTCGAGAAGGGCACCGAGCTCTTCGAAGCGGGCCGCCGCGCCCTCGGCGTCGATCTTGTTGGCCGCGATGGCCGCCCGCTTGAGGAAAGGGAACCGCTCGGGCGGGATGGCGGTGTCCGCCGGGACAAACTCCACCTTCCGCTCCCTGAGCCGCTTGATGATGCCGTCGAGGACATCGGCGGCCGCCGGATCGGAGAGGTCGGCCACGAGAAGGACCGCGTCGGCCATCTTGACCATCTCGGGGAACCAGGTCTCCATGAAGTCAGGCATCACGGGCGGCGTGTCGATGAGCTGGGCCTGGATATTCTCGAAAGGCATCATGTAGGGCGCCGGGCGAAGTGTCGTGAAGGGGTAAGCGGCGACCTCCGGTTCCGCGCCCGTGAGGACCTTGACGAGAAGGGACTTGCCGGCGTTCGGCGGGCCCACGAGGACGACCTGCCCGGCCCCGGACTTCTCGATCTTGTGCGTGGCGCCGTGCTTGGCGGTCGACGGCCGGCGCTCGATCTCCTCCTTGGCCTTGGCGATCTTCTGCCGGTACATGGCGATGAGCTTGTCCGTGCCCTTGTGATGCGGAATGACCGCGATCAGCCGCTCGTAGATGTCGATCTTCTCCCGCGGATCGCGGGCCGTCCGGAGCTCGCTTTCGATCTTATGATATTCGGGCGGCAGGTTGGCCGGCATGGCGTCCTCGCTGTGGGGAATTATATCGAAAACGATTGCCCAGGGACAGCCCCCAAGGAGCGGGCTGTCCATCTTTTTTCGGCCGCCGAGGGGCCCCGGGCCGCTGCTAACTGTGAGAAAAAAGGCCCCCCTCGGACGTCCTTTTTCGTGTCGCCGGAAAGGGGCGCGCAGCAGGAGGGCTGGGATGATCTTAAATTCCAGATAATAAATTAATTAAAATTAAAGAAAATGAGAAAAAAGGCTTTACTTTTGGGCCCTTTTTTTGCTATAATAAAGTCTTGAAAAATGCCCACCGGGTGCCCTGACGTCCCCGCGCCGGAGACCCGCATTTCTTCACAACGTGGACGGACATGAAGGAACAAAAATATACCGCTGAAAGCATCAAGGTCCTGAAAGGACTCGAGGCCGTCCGGAAGCGGCCGGCCATGTACATCGGCAGCACGGGTCCCGAGGGCCTCCATCACCTCGTTTACGAGGTCGTGGACAACAGCGTCGACGAGGCCCTGGCCGGCTATTGCACCCAGGTCGACGTCATCATCCACGTCGACAACTCGATCACGGTCATCGACGACGGCCGCGGCATCCCGGTCGAGCAGCACAAGAAGGAGAAGAAGTCGGCCGCCGAGGTCGTCATGACCATGCTCCACGCCGGGGGCAAGTTCGACCAGAAAAGCTACAAGGTCTCGGGCGGCCTCCACGGCGTCGGCGTGTCGGTCGTCAACGCCCTGTCGAAGAGGCTCGACCTCGAGGTCAAGCGGGACGGCGGGATCTTCACCCAGAGCTACGAGCGGGGGATCCCCGTCAGCAAGCTGAAACAGATCGGCAAGACCAAGAAGACCGGAACGAAAGTCACCTTCTGGCCCGACGAGGACATCTTCGAGGCGGTCGAGTACAACTTCGAGATCCTGGCCCAGAGGCTGCGGGAGCTGTCCTTCCTCAACAAGGGCCTTAGGATCACGATCGCCGACGAGAGGACCAGCAAGTCCCACGACTTCCAGTACAAGGGCGGCATCCGCGAGTTCGTCGAGTACCTCAACCAGAGCAAGCAGACGATCAATCCCAAGCCCATCCTGTTCGAGGGGGAGCGGGAGAGCGTCTTCGTCGACCTCGCCCTCCAGTACAACATGTCGTACGCCGAAACGATCTACTCCTTCGTCAATAACATCAATACGACCGAGGGCGGGACCCACCTCATCGGCTTCAAGGCGGCCCTGACCCGGTCCCTCAACACGTATGCCAGCTCCCATAACCTCCTCAAGGACCTCAGCGAGAACATCACCGGCGACGATTGCCGCGAAGGCCTGACGGCCGTCCTCTCCATCAAGCTCCACGACCCCCAGTTCGAGGGCCAGACGAAGACGAAGCTCGGCAACTCCGAGGTCAAGGGCATCGTCGAGTCCATCGTCAACGAGCAGCTGTCGGCCTACCTCGAGGAGAACCCGACGGTCGCCAAGAAGATCGTCATGAAGATCATCGACGCGGCCCGGGCCCGGGAAGCCGCCCGCAAGGCCCGCGAGCTCGCCCGGCGCAAGGGCGTCCTCGAGTCGACCTCGCTCCCCGGGAAGCTCGCCGACTGCCAGGACCGCGACCCGGCCACCTCCGAGATCTTCATCGTCGAGGGCGATTCCGCGGGCGGCTCGGCCAAGCAGGGCCGCGACCGTCGCTTCCAGGCCATCCTGCCGCTCAAGGGCAAGATCCTCAACGTCGAGAAGGCCCGGTTCGACAAGATCATCAAGAACGAGGAGATCGGGACGATGTTCGCCGCCCTGGGCATCGGCGTCGAAGAGAGCGAGGAACGGATGGACAAGCTCCGCTACCACAAGGTCATCATGATGACCGACGCCGACGTCGACGGCTCCCACATCCGGACCCTCCTCATGACCTTCTTCTACCGGCAGATGGCCCAGCTCATCGAACGCGGCCACCTCTACATCGCCCAGGCGCCCCTCTACAAGGTCACCCGGGGCCGGGACGTCCAGTATCTCAAGGACGAGCGCGAGTATGAGAAATTCATGGTCCGCAAGATCTCCGAGGAGTTCAAGGTCCGGGCCGGTAACCGCAAGGAAGTCCTCGAGGGCGACAAGTTCCGCAAATTCTTCCGTAACCTCATGGCCAAGAAGAGCTACGCCCAGTTCTTCGAGCGCAAGAACTACCCGCTCTTCCTCATCGACCTCCTCATCCGCAACGGCGTCGACGGCCAGGAGTTCCTGAGCTCCAAGAAGAACGTCGAGAGGGTCATGAAGCTCATCGCCGAGAAGGGCTTCACGACGAAGCTCGGCCGCGACGAGGAGTACGGCGTCTTCGAGATCGAGTTCGGCTACCAGCTCAACGGCCTGTCCGTCAGCGGCAAGATCGGCATGGACCTCGTGACCTCCGCCGACTACAAGAACCTCTACCGGATCTCTCAGGAGCTCGAGGGCATCAAGGGCCCCTACGCCGTTTTGACCAACGGCGACGGCGCGGAGAAAGAGATCCTGGAGAACGAGAACAAGCTCCTCGACTACCTCTTCGAGAGGGGCAAGAAGGGCATCAACATCCAGCGCTATAAAGGCTTGGGCGAGATGACCCCGACCCAGCTCTGGGAGACGACGATGGACCCGGAGCGCCGCTCCCTCCTCAAGGTCTCCGTCGTCGACGCCGCCGAGGCCGACCGCATCTTTGGCATCCTCATGGGCGACGAGGTCGACGAGCGCAAGAAATTCATCGAAACGAACGCCCTGGAGGCCCTGAACCTTGACGTCTGAGCCCCCCGCCGGCCGGCGGAGCCGAGAAGGAGTTCCCATGGACAGCGAACAGAAAGAGCACCACCCGGTCGTCGGCCTCGAAGAGGAAATGCGCCGGTCGTATCTCGACTACGCCATGAGCGTCATCATCGGCCGGGCCATCCCCGACATCAAGGACGGCCTCAAGCCGGTCCACCGCCGCGTCCTCTACGCCATGTACGAGAGCGGGACCTATTACAACAAGCCCTACAAGAAATCGGCGCGTATCGTCGGCGACGTCATCGGAAAATACCACCCCCACGGCGACCAGGCCGCCTACGATACGCTCGTCCGCATGGCCCAGGACTTCAGCCTGCGCTACATCCTCGTCGACGGGCAGGGGAACTTCGGCTCGATCGATGGCGACCCGCCGGCGGCCATGCGCTACACCGAGGTCCGGCTCAAGAAGCTGGCCCACGAGCTCATGGCCGACATCGACAAGGAAACGGTCAACTTCATTCCGAACTACGACGAGAGCCTGACCATGCCGGAGGTCCTGCCGTCGAAGTTCCCGAACCTCCTCGTCAACGGCGGCAACGGCATCGCCGTCGGCATGGCCACGAACATCCCGCCCCACAACCTCACCGAGGTCTGCGACAGCGTCATCCACCTCATCGAGCACCCCAACGCCTCGCTGAGAGACATCCTGAAGTTCGTCCAGGGCCCGGACTTCCCGACGGGCGGCATCATCTACGGCCGCCAGGGCTTCCTCGACGCCTACAAGGACGGCAAGGGCATCCTCCACCTCCGGGCCAAGACCGTCATCGAGCGGGGGGCCAAGGGCGAGAAGGACAAGATCGTCGTCACCGAGATCCCCTACCAGGTCAATAAATCGCGCCTGCTCGAGTCGATCGCCGAGCTCGTCAACGAGAAGCGGATCGAGGGGGTCGCTGACATCCGGGACGAGTCCGACCGCGAGGGCATGCGCATCGTCATCGAGGTCAAGCGCGGGGAGCTCCCGGAGATCATCCTCAACAACCTCTACAAGCACACCCAGCTCCAGGTCTCCTTCGGCATCATCATGCTGGCCATCGTCGACAAGCAGCCGAAGACGCTCAGCCTCATCGACATGATGAAGTACTTCATCGCCCACCGCAAGGAGGTCATCCTGCGGCGGACGCGCTTCGAGCTGCGCAAGGCCGAGGAACGGGCCCACATTTTGGAAGGCCTGGTCATCTGCCTCGACAACCTCGATGCCGTCATCAAGCTCATCCGCGCCTCGAAGACGGTCGACGAGGCCCGGCGCGGCCTCATGGAGAAGTTCGGCCTGACCCAGCTCCAGGCCCAGGCCGTCCTCGAGCTCCAGCTCCAGCGCCTGAGCCAGCTCGAGCGGCTCAAGATCCAGGAGGAGTACGCCGCCCTGAAGAAGAGGATCACGGAGCTCCGGCGCATCCTCAAGGACGAGCGGCTCGTCTATGCCATCATCGTCCAGGAGCTCAAGGAGATCAAGGAGGAATACGGCGACGAGCGGCGGACCGAGATCCGCGACGAGGCCGTCTCGGAGCTCCGGCCCGAGGACCTGGTCAAGGAAGAAGATGTCGCCGTCGTCTACACCTCGAGCGGCTACATCAAGCGGACGTCGCTCACCTCGTACAAGTTCCAGGCGCGGGGCGGCAAGGGGCGCCGGGGCATCGAGATGAAGGCCGAGGACATCGTCGAGGACCTCTACGTCTGCTCGACCCACAGCTACCTCCTCGTCTTCACCAACCAGGGCCGGCTCTACTGGCTCAAGGCCCTCGATGTGCCCGACGTCGGCGTTTCGGGCCGGGGCAAGCCCATCGCCAACCTGGTCGAGTTCCAGCCCAATGAGAAACCGGCGAGCGTCGTGGCCGTCAAGGAGTTCAGCGAGAACCAGTTCGTGGTCATGCTGACCTCGGATGGCATCATCAAGAAGACGCGCTTGTCGGATTTCAAGAACGTCAGGCGCGGCGGCATCCTGGCCGTGAACCTGCGCCCGAAGAGCGAGCTTTTCTCGGCCCAGCTTTCGACGGGCAAGAACAACATCGTCATCGGGACGAAGCTCGGCCGGGCCCTGAGCTTCAAAGAGTCGGACGTCCGGCCGATGGGCCGCACGGCCTCGGGTGTGCGGGGCATCCGGCTCAAACCCAAGGACCGGGTCATCGGCATGATCATCGTCGGCCCGGACGACAAGTTCATCTTCACGGCGAGCGAGCGCGGCTACGGCAAGAAGACGGCCGCGGACATGTACCCGCTCAAGCATCGCGGCGGGCAGGGTGTCCTCAATTTGCGCATCACGCCCAAGATCGGCCACGCCTTGGGCATGGTCGGCATCAACGAGGAGGACCTCCTCGTCATCACCGTCGAGGGCAAGGTCATCGGCATCCCGACGACCCAGGTGCGCTCCTCCGGCCGGGCGACCCAGGGCGTGCGCATCATCAACCTCGACGGCAAGGACCGCGTCTGCTCCATCGCCAAGGTCCGGGAAAGCTGAGCGGGACGCCCGGCCGTCATCATCAGCGCACGGTCCTCCACCGGGTGCTGTTCCATCATTTCGACCGGGTTCAGATCCACGGCCCAGTCCCTTATCCTGACGCCTCTGCCCGGGCTTGACAAATCTTTTCTTGTTTTATAGGATTTCCTTTGGATCATTGACGCAGGAAACCCCATGGCTACGGTTCTGATCATCGATGATGATAAGCTGATCCGCGACTGGATCGCGAACGTCGTCACCCGATTAGGGCATCACCCCGTTTCGACGCACCTCCTCCGGGAGGGGCTCAAGAAAGTCGAATCCGAGCCATTCGATATCGTTTTTATCGACGTGAGCTTGCCCGACGGAAGCGGCCTGGACATCATTCCGAAGTTTAAGGCCGCCCTATCTTCCCCGGAAATCATCGTGATCACCGGGCTGGGCGATCCCGATGAGGCCGAACGCGCCATCCGCTCCGGGGCCTGGGATTATTTGGAAAAGCCGGCCTCGTTCGAAGCCATCAAACTGCCCATTCTCCGGGCTCTGGAATATCGGGCGGAAAGAGCACCGGGGAAGCCGTCGATCGCTTTGAGGAGGAGCGGCATTATCGGAGATTCGCCAAAGATCACGTCTTGTCTGGAACTCGTGACCCAGGCCGCCGGCAGCAACGTGAATGTTCTCATCACCGGCGAGACCGGAACCGGGAAAGAGCTTTTTGCGAAGGCTATCCATTACAACAGCTCTCGGGCTAGAAGAAATTTTGTGGTCGTCGATTGCACGGCGCTTCCCGAGACGCTTGTTGAAAGCGTCCTTTTCGGGCACGCGCGGGGAGCTTTCACCGGGGCTGAAACGAGTGAGGAAGGGCTGATCATGCAGGCCGCGGGAGGGACTCTTTTCTTGGATGAGATCGGGGAACTGCCTTTATTGATCCAAAAAAAATTCCTCCGGGTCATTCAAGAGCACCGCTTCCGTCCTGTCGGGGGGCGCAAAGAAATCGAGAGCGATTTCAGGCTTGTGGCGGCGACAAACAGGAATCTGGAAACCATGGTCGGGGAGGGACGATTCCGGGAAGATCTCCTCTTCCGCCTCCGGACTCTTATGATCGAATCACCTGCGCTGAGAGAAATTCCCGAAGACATCAAAAAATTGACGGTCTTTTATATGAAGGACCTATGCGAGCGGTTCGAAATGGTCCCCAAAGGGGCTTCTCCTGAATTCTGGGATATCGTGACCGAATATCAATGGCCCGGCAACGTGCGAGAACTCATCCAGGCTCTGGAGAAAGCTCTGCTTTCGGCAAAAGAAGAACCCATGCTGTTCCCCAAACACCTTCCGACCTATATTCGTATTCAGGTGGCCCGGAACTCTTTCTCGGAGATGCCGAAAAATTCGGGTAAGCCGGAGATACGCTCGAGCGTTCCCAAAGTGCCGCCCAAATTGAAAGAGATCCGGAAAGCCGCAGTTTCTGAAGCCGAGCGTCAGTATTTGAGGGACCTGATCTCTTTTGTAGGCGGAGATAACAACAAAGCTTGCCGGATGTCCGGCTTGTCTCGCTCGAGATTCTATACTCTGCTAAAAAAATACCGGCAAACGGTTGTGCGTTAGCCGGTCTAACGCCGGTCACGGCCTTTAAAATAACAGGGAATGGGTCCTTATTTACAGGAATGAGTACTCGTTAAGCGAACATCTTGCTGCCGGTTCCGAGGGAAAGCGGCTCATCCAATCTCCTTACCCCATAAAAAACGGATCGTCTGGTTTAATGAATTTGGCATGTTTCTTGATAAGGATTCAGTCGGCAGAAAGAGAAATGGCGCAGATTCGTTTTTGAAGGGGAAGGTTAAATCCCATGAAACTGTTTTTTTATTCAACTGGGGATGATCAAAATAGAATGAGACTTGAGGCGGCCGTCCATAAGGTGATCCCAGAAAGTAAAATAGAACTCTTCCAAAGACTGGATGACTTCAGGGAGAGACTTCGGAGGCCGATAGAACCGGATTCTATCGCTGTTCTCTCAGTGTCGGACCGGAAAGAGCTTCAGCAGATGCAGCGACTCCGTGGACTCCTCACGGAGATCTATGTCGTCCTTGTGATCCCGGATCGAAAGAAGAGCACCATCGAACTCGCCCATCTCTTGTTGCCGCGATTCTTAAGCCAAAAAAATGATGATTTCCTAGATCTCAGCAAAGTCCTCGACAAAATGTATCGGACGTCTCACTGATCCTGTGAGATGGAGCCCGGCCGTCTTCGCGGCAATCCCCCCCCCCGCCGCTTTTATTAAAGACACGGCCCTTCCTCCTTCATCACCGGTGGGACGGCTTCTCAGCCTCCCCCATCAGTTCTTTTTAGCTCTTTTCTCGACGTAGAGTCTCAGTTCGGTGAAATAGCTGCAGGATTCATTGATCTGCATCTTGCCAACTTCTCTTTTCAAGACATTGATGTTGAAGGCCGTTAAAACCTCGGCCGCATTTCCGCGGCTCCATTCCAGCGCATAGCTGAGTCCATGGAGATCAAAACCGTTCAGAGAAGCTGAATGATGCACATCTTTGAATTTGAGCCAATGATTCTCAAAACTTAACTCGCCGAATGTTCTGACATCTTGGAGCGCACCCGTTTGTCTCTCTTTTTGATTTCTTTTGCCTGCTATTGAGCTCAGGATCTTTTCGGGAAGAGTCATTTTCAGCTCTTTCTCTATGAGCGGTCTCGCGTTTTCCAGCATGGTGAGGATCACGACTTCCTGCACTTTTTTGTTTCCTTCCATGTACCATATGGCCAGGGCATATCTCTGCCAAAAAATAAGCGAGCCGATGACGACCCCGCCCACCACCAGGGCTATGACGACTTTTCCCCAAACTCTCTTTCTGACACCTGATCCGGCTCTAGCCATGATCGATCCTCGCTCCTGCGAAAGTCAATTGCCTTCCCTCATTCGTTCATGGGGAGTGGGCTCCGCGAAGATTCTATGATGTCTTTCTGCGGTCCAAGACGATCATCACGATCCCCGCCACCAGCGCGACTCCTCCGACAATGGGAGGTAGCGGGATCGTCCTTTTTGTATCGGCCGTGACCTTGAGGGAACCGATATCGAGGATTTTCTCCCTGGTCGTATACTGGATACCCTGATAGACCAGAGCCAAGACTCCCAGAACGATGAGAATAATTCCCATAAGCTTCATAGGTCTAGCCCTCCATGCGGATGATATCGCCCGTGGAGAAACAGCCTCCCCCGGCGTCGAACGCCGTGATCACGTCTTCCGCACGGGTTTCCTGCTGATGGATCCTCCCTGCCGGCTGGGCCAGCGGCTTCTCCTTCTGGCGTTCTCTCCGCTAAAGAACTCTCCGGCCCTGTAACAGTCGTACGACCACGACGATCAAGGCGATGACCAGAAGAATGTGGATCAGGCCGCCGGCGTGGAACGCGAAAAGCCCCAGGAGCCATAAAACAAACAGGATGAGCACGATTGTCCAAAGCATAGAAACCTCCTTTTTTCTTTTGCCCCTCGCCGTCCTGCACCCTTCCGTTCTCAGATGGCGCGATGGATTCGGGAGAGACCGTGCTTTTTTAGAGCAATTATCATGCCAAGTTCTTCGAGGATTCTCAACAGGTTGAGAATCACCATTTTTAGACCACGGGGCAGCCCGGCACTACGAATTGAGCCGGCTTCCTTCCCAGCAAATGTCCTTAAAAACCGCACATTTCCTGGAAAAAAGCATATTGCCTGCCAAGCTATCCCGAAATGATTGTTAGGACCGGGCCGTCCTTTTCACCGCGTGTATCAGGGCTAGTAGGGCGTTAAACGCAATTCGCATTCATGAGAACGGAGAGGGAATAACGAATATTGATTGGCACGCATTTCGCATTACTTATTTATTGAAGGAGGACGAATATGAAGAAATTCCTCTGGATCATTCCTGTTATCCTTGTGATCACGGCGGGCTACGCTGGGTATTTTTCTTCGCCCAAGATCGGCTATTCCCCTAGCGGGGGAAGTCCCATTGTCTCCGGTCTTCAACAAGAAGATACGTCCTACTTTTATGATCGTTTGTCCCCCTATGGAAGCTGGGTCAGCCTCAATCCCTACGGCAACGTTTGGACCCCCAGGCATATGGGCTACCGCTGGCGGCCTTATAGCGATGGACATTGGGTCTGGACCGACGACGGCTGGACCTGGATCGCGAACGAGGAATGGGGAGATATTCCCTTCCATTATGGCCGCTGGGACTGGGATAACGACATCGGCTGGTTCTGGGTTCCCGGCACGGTCTGGGGCCCCGCCTGGGTGACCTGGAGGTCGAATGACCAATACATGGGCTGGGCGCCTCTTCCGCCTGGCATCGAGTTCAGCGCCGGAATGAATTTCAATTCGCTCTCGATCAACATTCCCCTCAATTTCTGGGTCTTCATCCAAGGCCCGCATTTTCAGGACCAGAATCTCAATCCCTATGTCCTTCCGTTCGAACGCAACCAGACGATCGTCAACAGCACATCGATGCACAACAACATCTACACCCGCAACAACAGGATCATCAACGAAGGAATCGGGCAAGATGAGATCCGCCGAATCACCGGGCGGGCCATCCCCACATACGCGATGCAGGATGCCCGGCAGCCGGGACGCACGAAGGTCGTGGGCCAAGAGGTCCAGATGTTCCGGCCGGCCATCCGGGAAAACGAAACCGCAAAGCCAAAGGTCGTTTTGAACAGGGACCAAGCCAAACAAGAGCTGGCTACGGCCAAGGTCTTCGAGCCTCGAGCACAACAGCCCATCAACGCGGAAGCCGCGGCCGTTACGAAGCGGCAAGCCGAGGAAAAGGCCCTCCTCGAGAAAACCCAGGCGCAAGAGCTGAAGAACATGCAGAGCAAGAGCGCCGCGGCACAAGCGCAGATCCGCGACACGGCTGCAAAAGCGAAGGTCCAGAAGGACTACCAGGCCAAAACCGCCCAATTGCAGAAACAGCATCAGGCTGAGAAGCAGCAGTTGACCACACGGCATATCCAGGATACCGCGCAGGTCAAACGGGTCGTCCAGCCGCCCAAGCAGGCCCCGCCGCCCAAAAAGAAAGAGATCAAGCAGGAGTAGGGCTGGGGTGAGTCGAGCGTTTATCGAGCACTTCCCGCCGGCCCCGAGAAGCATCTTCTCGGGGCCGGCGATGAAGATAAGGCGGCCCATGAATCGCAGATGCGCGATCCTTGTGCCGGTTTTTTTGGCCGGGGTTGCAGCAACCTTCGACATCAACCTAGAAAAGTAACCACAATGTCTCTGTCAGGGAGGATGCCGTGACGGAACACGAAAGGCAGCGTTTCTGCGGGTGTCAATGGAAATCCGCGCTGATGGCTCTGGCCTTTTTCGCGGCCTTCATCAGTGGCGGATCACACGCATACGGGGGCCTATTATCCGGGAGCAACGATCCTCCGCGGCCGGGATCGCATCAGCCCCCGCAAGCCTATGGTGCGAATTTTTGTTTATCTTCGTTTCGAACAAACACCGACAGCGTGAATGGAGGCGGCTCTGGGCCCATCGCATTTTCCCTCCAACAACAGCCGTTTACCGAGGCGCCCGTTCGGCTGCGGAATGACGACCCGGAGTATAACAAGAGATCCCCCGTGTGGGAGGTCGCTCTCAGGGTGATCTCAGCGGATGCTTTTATTTGGGCGGTTGATCGGTTTGTTTTTAATTATTCCTGGTCGCACATAGGACCGGCAAGCTGGAAATATAACATAAAAACGGGCTGGGAATGGGATACAGACCGGTTGGGCATGAATTTTTTCTTTCATCCCTATTCCGGGGGCATGTATTTTGATGCTGCTCGGGCGAACGGATACAGTTACTGGGAATCCATGCCTTTTGCCTTTATGGGAAGTTTGATATGGGAGTATTTCGGGGAAACGACGCGGCCGTCGTATAACGATATTATCAACACGACTCTCAGCGGCGCCTTGTTTGGAGAAGTCCTTTACAGATTAGGTTCGAATATCCTGGATGATCGAACGACCGGATGGGAGAGATTTTTCCGGGAATTTGCGGCTGCGATTATGAGTCCCGGGAGAGCTCTCGAAAGACTTTTGCACGGAAAGATGACGCGAGTCACTCCGAAAGAGGTCTATCAGAAAGAACCTCTCAATATCACGTTGTACGCCGGGACGCATTTCTTCAATGAGGGGACGAACTTCGGGACGGGGAGCCTATGCGGAAGTTTAGGGATTCATCTGGATTATGGGGATCCGTTTGAGATCCGGCCCCGGAAGCCTTTTGATTTCTTCAAGCTCCGGATAGATCTCAGCTATGGAAAAAATGTGGATAAGAAATATCTGGACAATCTCACCGGGTATGGTCTTTTGTTCGGCAAGACCGTTCATTCCGGGAATTGGGACATCCTGATCGGGGCATTTCAACATTATAACTACTGGGACAGCAGGATCTTCGAACTCGCCACTCTGGGCTTCGGTGGAGGAATCATCGCGAAGTGGCAGTTGTCCAAGAATACGAATTTTCAATCCGCATTCCATCTCGGGGTCGTCCCTCTCGGCGCCAGCGATTCGTCTTATATTGATATTGTGGAGGGCGGGATCCCTGGCCGGAATTATGATTATTCCGGCGGAGGCGAAGCCAAGTATGAGGGCACTCTGAATATTGCGGACAGGGGACAAGTGACGGCGATCTATTACCTGTACTGGCTTCACACGTATATCGGGCCGGCCGGGAACAATGTCATCGGCATCTTCAAACCCAGAATTGCCGTCAAACTTGTCAGCAATCTCAGCCTCGGATTTGAATACTTGTATTACCACAAGGACAACTACCTTCGCGATTATCCGAATGTTCACAAAAGGAACAGCGAGCAGAAAGTCTATCTGATGATGTATTTCTAAATTCACGCCTTTGTTCAGATAGATCATGAGGAAATGCTGTCGGCAAGGGAGGCCCGAAAAAAATGAATAATTTATTCGTGCAAGAAACAACGAGTTTGAGACCGCTGAATGGGATCCTGCATAAGATCCTCACATTCATTTATTTCCTGGCCCATCAGATCGGTTCAGGGATCATCAGGGTCATTCAGCCGTTATTCCCACGTAATATTTTCCCGGACAATATTGTCGATCCCCTCGGATTCTTGATCATTTTGACCGTATTCATGTTTCTTGTTGGTGTCGCCAAGAAGATCGCCTGGATTATTATTTGCGTGGCCTGGATTCTGTTATTCATCAGAATTCTTATCATCATTTTTAAACTCGGATAAGCGGTCCCAAAAAACAGGATCCAACGTTCTACCCTCCTGGGCAGATGGGGGAAACCCGATTTCTAGGGGAGAATGTTCTGTTTTCCTTTACGGACCAGGAGTCAGAATGAGGCGAGGAATGTCCTTTTTCCCCCCGCTCCCGAACCCGGGCCTCAAGGCCCGGGCGGGCATGGACTTCTGACCCGCTTCCCCCGTCCCCCCGTCAACCCATCATTGCCGCAAGGATCTTGAGCGACGGGACGTTGCTGAAGATGATTTTGAGGACGGCCAGGATGGGAACGGCCAGGATCATGCCCGGGATCCCCCAGAGCCAGGCCCCGAAGAACAGGGAGAAAAAGACGAGGAGCGGGCTCAGGCCCAGACCCTTTCCCATAAGGCGGGGCTCGACGATGTTCCCCAGGACGAAGTTGATGGCCATCAGAAGGACCAGGATCCCCAGGACTGGGCCGAGATCGCTGAAGAAGAACGTGGCCAGCAGGACCGGCAGGGCTGTAGCGATGATGGACCCAAGCGCCGGGATGTAGTTGAGGAGAAAGGCGAGGACGCCGAAGACAATGGCGAAAGGAAGATGGAACAGGGCGAGGATGACGGTCGTCAGGGTTCCCACGATGATGCACATGAGGGTCTTGACGGCCAGGTACCTCTGGACATGGTGGTCGATCCTGCGCACGGCCTGGGCCACCGTCGAGGCCTGGTCCGGCGAAAAGGCCTGGGCGATCTTCTTTTCCATCCGGCCGCGCCCGCCGAGGATGAAAATCATGAAGACGAAGACGAGCAGGAGCTCGGACATGAAGGAGAGGAACGGGCCGAGCGCGGACAGGATGAAGCCCCCGACCTTCTCCCCGGTCAGGTTGTTGATCCAGCTCAAGGCCTCGGCCTTCAGCCGCGGGTGCCGGATGATCTTGTCCACCCCGTTCAGTAACGATTTCAGGATCTCGTTGTTCGAGGGAAGCTCCGAGGCGAACTGCTTGCCGCTCGCGTAGAACACGGCCCCCATGAGATAGAGGAAGATGAACGTCAAGAGCAGGATAGCGGCCATGGCGATAGATCTCGGGACCTTCCAGCTGACCAGGAAATCGAGGGCGGGCGTCAAAGCAAAAGACAGTAAGAGGGCCAAGCAGAATGGGATAAGGGCTGGCTTGGCCAGCTTCAGGAAGACCCCGAGGAGAAAGATGATGATGACGGCATCCGCTACCTTGCGTAACTTATCCTTGTCCATAGGCATCCTCCCGCCGCTCATCATCATACCCAAAACGGCCGGAAAAGGAAACGGGGCGGACCCGGCCGCCGGGGTCAGCGCCGCCGCAATTCTGTTTTTTTAAGCGCCCCGCGCCTTGAGTTTTGCGCCCCGAGGGGAGCGGCGCAGGAAAGTTATGAGTTGGCTTACTGAATGACCTCTGGTGAGCATTTTTTCCTGCGAGCGTAACGCAACGTCCAGGGTTATTATTATGGTCCCCTCAAAGTATACAAGTCCGTGTGTGCCATTTGTCAAATCATTGAATGCCGATGTATTAAGTTGAAAAATCGCCCAGAATCGGCTAAAGTTGAAGCAGAGGGAATGATGCCATCGATGATGATCGATGCCATTTCGGATAAAGCAGCAAACGCATTCGAGGAGGGAAGATGAAAAATGCGGCTTTATTGGCCCTTTTGGGACTTATCTCGGTTTTTGTGGCCGACTGCGTTGTCGCCTATCCGACGTTCGGCCCTCCCCCCCTTAGGGAAGAAGTCATGGTCGGCCGCCCGGGACCCGGCTACATTTGGATCGGCGGCTACTGGGGATGGGTGGGGGGACGTTATTCCTGGAATTCAGGATACTGGACCAGAGCTAAGCCGGGCAAGGCCTGGGTTCCACACCGATGGGAACAGAAGGGACGGAACTGGGTCTCCCGGCCCGGCTATTGGAGATAGATCAGGAGCAAACATAGCGGCTGGCTTCTCCCGCCAATTCCAAAAACCTCCAGTGCGGTCCAGCGCGGATCGTCCTCGCTGTAGCCGCTCGGTCCGGCCTGGACCCTGAAGCCGTATCAAATGTTGTCCATTTCGATGGAAGCCTGCGTTCCCGTCCGGCAACGATAGGCCCACATCCTCCCCGTAAGCCGTGATTGAGGATGTTCCCCGCTCGCTCATGTGCGATCCAAGGAAAGCAGGGAGGAGGACGAGGCCGGCTAAGCTGGATGCCTAAACGACACCGTGCGAGCAAGGGGGAGGCCCTCATGAGGCCATTGCCCCTGTGACCTCACATATCTCTAAGAAGGCCCCAACGTCCATCGGGGAATGCTGCGGAAGTCGGGGCTAAGCCGCTGGCGCTTCGAATGATCGGGGGGGGGCGCCGCCCGCCCCCTCGAAAGGCTGGACCGCGATGATCCGCAAGGTCCAACGGCTTGAAAATTTCACGTTGCAGGTGGTACATTGGGAGCTGGTATGTCACTTCATGGGAGACTTCGCCGCAACGAAAGGGATCCATTCTGTGAGTTTCAAACGGCTCCATAAGATTCTCAGGAACTTCGGTTATCTCTGGCCGGCCCTAAAAAAATTCAATACAGACAATGGCTTCTTTTTATCCTCGGGGATTACCTTCAATCTCCTCATCAACTTGATTCCCTTTATCATGCTGCTATTGGCGTCGGTAGGAACTTTTCTCTACAACGACCAAGAAGTGCTCAACCATATCCGGGCTTATTTCAGAGATGTGGCTCCGGCATTGGATCCGAAGATCGCCAAAAACCTTACAACTATCATCCAGAACCGCCATATCGTGGGGGTCATAGGCTTTATAGGTTTGCTGTGGTTCTCCACATGGGTCTTCAGCTCCCTGCGGATCGCTTTCGATGTCGTGTTCCGGGTGGAAAAGGGCAGGGGAATGTTGCGTGGGATAGGCATTGATCTCTTGATGATCCTCGTGGCGGGAATCCTCCTCGTCGTGAGCCTGTTCCTGAGCTCCGTGATGGCCGCCCCACAGAGTTTCCGGGGACAGATTCCTGTGGTGATAGGGCCAACGCTTCAATGGGCCCTTAAATACGCGCTCCCTTTTATCCTCACCTTTTGCATGTTTTTTTTGATTTATAAAATCATCCCTCATAGGAAGGTCCACGTCGAATCCGCCCTTCTGGCGGCTCTCGTCACGGGTCTGCTTTGGGAACTGACAAAACATCTTTTCACCTGGTATGTCCTCCATATCGCAAGCTATGCCAATCTTTATGGCTCCCTAAATACCTTGGTCCTTTTTATTCTGTGGGTCTATTATTCTTCGGCGATTCTTGTCGTGGGAGGGGAGTTCGCTTATTTCTTGGAAGAAGACAGACAACGATCGATTGTCTGACACGGGCGGCCCAGGACGCGTCGGGAGGGACCTCATCCCTGAAAAATGGACCAAACCAGAGAGCGGGCTCAAGGCTTGAAAATCTCATTTCAAGGGTGGTACATTGATGGGGAGAAAGGTCAACCGATGGCTGTCGGCTTCCTCTAGGGACGATGAGCGGCGTGTCAATGACATTGGTTGTTGCCGCGGTGTTGCCGGGGTTTTGTGCCCCTGTCATGCGGCCAAAAAAAATCCCTATGGGCTAATGTTTTGGGGATAACCGGTCGGAGGATACAAATCATGGCCGACATCGATATCGTGACCGTGGAAAGAGAATCGGAGCTGAGGGACTTCATCGATCTTCCCTGGAGGATCTATCCTGCGTACCCCAAATGGGTCCCTCCCCTGAAGAAGGACGTTCGCCGGCTGCTGGACCCCGCCAAGCATCCTTTCTGGGAGTCTGCCGAGCGCGTCCTTTTTCTGGCCCGACGCGGTTCGGACAAAGTGGGAAGGATCGCGGGCATCATAGACCGTCGTTATAACGAGTTCCACGGTGAAAAGATGGGCATTTGGGGATTTTTCGAATGTGCTGATGATCAAGAGGCCGCGGCGGCCCTCTTCTCTTCCGTGGAGACGTGGGCACGCCAGAAGGGGATGACCTTCCTGAGAGGCCCACTCAACCCGTCCACCAATTACGAGATCGGGTTGCTCATTGAAGGATTCGATTATCCGCCTGCGGTGGAGATGCCTTACCACCCGCCGTACTACTCAAGGTTGGTCGAATCGTGCGGTTTTGCCAAGGAGAAAGACCTGCTGGCCTTCTTGATCGAGGGCGATTACCATCTTCCCGAGTGGATGGATAGCCTGGCCGGACGTATCGCCCGGAAAAAGGGCATCCACATCAAACGCATCAATCGAAAGGATGTGGACGCCGAGTTTGCCTTGATCAGGGAGATCTACAATGACAGCTGGTCGGGCAACTGGTGCTTTGTCCCGTTGAGCGCTCATGAGATGCGGGACATTCAAAAGAACGTCATGCAATTTGTGGATACGGACCTGGCTTTCTTCATCTATTTTGAGAACGAACCCGCGGCGGTGTGTGTGATCTTTCCCGACATGAATCCTCTCCTCAAGCGTCTCAACGGGCGGATCGGCGTGATGGGTTTGCTTAAGGCGCTCCTGTATCGGCGGGAAATCAACGGATTGCGATTGCTGATGTTCGGGATCAAGGACAAGTACCGGCAGATGGGCATTCCCCTGTTAGCCTTCCACCACATCTATGAGGTCGTGAGGGGGAAAAAGAAATATCGTTATATGGAGCTTGGCTGGACGCTGGAGGATAACGACGCGATCAACTTATTGATAGAGGAAACCGGCGCAAAGCTATATAAGAAATATCGCATCTTCAGAAAGTCCTTGTAATTTAAATGGGTGAACGGACAGAGTTGAAACGGAGGTCGGGACATGCGGGCTGAGGATCAGGGTCCCATCATCGCTTTCGTCTGGCGGCCCGAGGAGATCATCCCGCCGGTAACCCAATTGGCTCATCGAACGGGGAGCCATACGATCTTCGATTTTTCGATGATGGAGACGCAAGCCCTGCATGCCTTCTTGCGAAAGGCTGCCCCTGCTTGTCGCGTTGGGGATATCAAGATCTCTGCGGACACCTTGATGGATCCATCTTTGGGGCGGTCGCTGAAGGAGACAGGAGTCCAGAACATATGGGTGGAATGCCACCCCCAGTATTTCCGGGGGGATATGTCCGGCTTTCACCAGAGATGGAGAGAATTGTCGGAAAACAACCGTTGTTTTCCAATCGTTGGAGACTTGGAAATCCTAGCAACGATTTTGAAGGATCGTCCGGGAATCGGACGCATCGTCCTGAAAGGATGCGAGGCCTCCGGATTCGTGAGCGGTGAAACAACCTTGCTCCTCTATTCGGCAGCCAAGGAAATGCTGCGTGATTCCGCGAAACCTCCGGACATCCTCATCTGGGGCGGCGTCTGGACCCCTGAGGCGGCAGCGGCATTATTGTCCACAGGAGCAGCTGGGATCGTCTTCGAGAGCGTCCATTGGCTGACGGACCTTGTGGCCATTGATGACCCTCAACGCCAGCAACTCGCCAAGATCCGCACGGATTCGACCTCACTCGTCGGCTTAGACATCCAGGTTCCCTGCCGACTTTTCAATAAGGGGAACTCGGTGGCGTTCCAGAAGATCAAAACGTTCGAGGACTCGCTGTGCGAAACAGAGATTACGGAGGAAAGCCGCCGCCGCTTCGTCGACCACGTGAATCTCATGTCCCGACAACCTCTGAAGAGCCATTTCACCAAAGATGAGGTCATCCCGCTGGGTGTGGAGGCGGCCTTTGCGGCGTCGTTTGCTGAGCGTTTTGGGGCCGGAACCGAAGCGGCCGTGAAAGCCTTCATTGAAGAGATTCGAAACTTATGCCGCGCGGCTGAGAGGAAAAAGGATGGCTTTTTGGACAGCCCTTCAGCCAAGGCGCTGGGAACGAAATATCCATTTATCCAAGGCGCCATGTCCTCCATCACCGATATCCCGGAGTTTGCCGCGAGAATCGCTGATGCCGGAGGATTGCCGACGATCGCCCTTGGCCTGATGAATGCGGAGGCTCTTGATCGGAGAGTGGGCCGTCTTCCCGAAGTGATGGGAGAGCGATCTTATGCCGTGAATATCCTTTCTTTGGCGGAGAATCCGTTCAGGGAGACTCAGCTGGACTGGATAAAGAAGACCAAGCCCCGTTTTGTCTGGATCGCCGGAGGGGATATCTCCCCCATAAGAGAATTGCTGGAAGATGGCCTCGAGGTGGCTTATATCGCCCCGGATGAGGCCCTGCTGAAGCTCGCCCTGGAAGCGGGCGTGCGGTACGTCGTCTGCGAGGGGTATGAGGCAGGCGGCCACGTGGGGCAACATAGCACACTGACCCTTGCCCAAATCGTGTTGGACCTCAAACGGCAAAAGCCAACCCTGTTCCAAAATTGCCGCGTGATCCTCGCCGGGGGGATCTTCAATCGTGAAACAGCGTTCATGGCTGCCATGCTCGGCGCAGACGCCATCCAGATGGGCACCGCCTATCTGGCCACACAGGAGATCGTTGAAACGGGCGCTCTGACGGCCCTCTATCAGCGGATGGTCCTGGAATCGTCCCCGGGCGGGACCGTCGTTACAGGTCGAAGCACCGGACTCCGGGTGCGGTCATTGAGGACATTGAGGATAGCCGCTGTTTTATCTCTGGAGAGAAAATTTGCAGCGGGTCACCAGGATGAAACCTCCTTCCGGACAAAAATGGAGGAGATGACGGCGGGGAGTCTCTTCGTTGCCGCCCGGGGTATGGACAAGCAGGGCAGGCGTCTGTCTGAACGGACCAGGATGGAACGCGGGCAATTCATGAGCGGGGCCTGCGCCGGCCTTATCAGTAAAGCACAGAAGTTGGAGTCCTTCCACCGCGAGTTAGCCGAAGGGGCTCTTCACCTGCATCAGCCATTTGAGGGGGCCCGTCAAGAAATGACCTCTGACATATCGTTGCCTAGGACAACTCCATCTTTTGGTGTTGGGCGGGCGGACGTGCGCGAAGGCGATCATGACAGGGTCGCCATTACAGGGATGAGTGTCGTCAATGCCCTGGGAAAAAGTCCGGAGGAGATATGGGCGGCAAGTCTGGCCCTGAAGAGTGGAATTACACGTATCCCGTCTTCATGGTGGGATCAGGAGCGTTTTTATGATCCCCGGCCGCACATCATGGACAAAACCTATTGCAATGTCGCCGCCTTTATGGACTTTCACGCCTCGCGCAGCGAACTCGGGATTCCGCCCCACGATTTTCGAACGATGACCGACGCCACAAAGATCACCATGTGGCTGGCTGAAAACGCCATCCGGGCCTCCGGCATCCTGGAGTCAGGCATCCCCCGCGAGCGGATCGGAGTCCTTATCTCCCAGAACTCGGGAGAGACATCGGCACCTCTTACACCTCTCATAATCAGGGAAAATATTCACAATATCCTTGCGGCCATCCGGCAAACGGTCCCTGTAACGCCGGAGCAGGAGCAAGCCATCGAAAAAGAGTTGAAGTCCAAATCGATGGCCCCGGACGACACCTCGCTTCTGGGCAGGCTCAGCTGCGCGGCGGCCGGCTTCATCTGTAACCGGTACGGCTTTATGGGTCCCAGCTTTTCAGTCTCCGCAGCCTGCGCGACCTCACTCGTCGCCCTCCACAGCGCCATCCAGATGATCCGAAACGGAATCATCGATGCCGCCGTCGTCGGAGGGGGTGAGGAGAAGCTCACCCACATCCATTTTATCGAATTCTCCGCGCTGGGCGCACTTTACGGACTTTCCGGGCGGGACAGACCTGCTCACGAATGCTCGCGTCCCTTCGATGCCGAAAGAGACGGCCTGGTCCTCGGCGAAGGCGGGGGAATGATCGTTATCGAGCGGGAAAGTCTGGCGCATAAAAGAGGAGTGCCTGTCCACGCCATTATTACCAATATGGGAGCGAGCAACAATCATCTGGGGATGGTGGAATCATCGAGTGTCACCCAGGAAATTGCCATCCGCAACTCTTTCCGCGGGATACCCTATGGACCCGATGCCGTGGACATGGTGGAATGCCATGCCACAAGTACGCGGCAGGGTGACATCGAGGAGGCCCGGGCTCTGAAGACATTCTTCAAGCCCTCCAATCGCACCATGCTGGCCGCGTTCAAATCTCAGATCGGACACACCCTGGGCGCCTCGGGCATCATCGGTCTCATTCGAGGAGTCACGGCCATGAAGGCGGGGGTTTTCCCCCCGACTCTCAATTATGTGCATCCGGACCCGCAGATTGGCCTGGAAAGATCCGGGCTTTTTGTCGCCACGGAGCCGCTTGATTGGACGCGCAGGAACGGCCAGCCAAGAAGGTTTCAGGTCAATGCCTTCGGGTTTGGAGGGTCCAACTATATTGTGCAGTTGGAACAGGCCCTGCATGGAGAGGATAAGGTCTTGATTTCCGCGGAGAAAGAGGCCCAAACGGGAGGCGAGCGTTTGGAGCTCCAAGGCATCTCTTTCTTCCGCACCGAGATTGACGGCGGGTACAGTCGGGTGGCCATCGTGGCGCAATCCGAAGAAGAAGCGATCACGGCCATGGAGAATTCGGCCTCTCTCATCGAAGCCGGGATCGCCGCACCCAAGACATTGAGGTCTCTGGCGCAGCAGGGGATCTTTATAAGCCCTGAGGATTTGCCGGTGCCGCCGCTGGCTTTTGTCTTTCCCGGACAGGGGGCACACTATGCCGGAATGGGGCGGGCTCTTTACGAATGCTTTCCCGTTATCAAGGAGTGGATGGATCGGGTGGCAGCGGCCGCGGACTTCGACCTCCTGCGCTTGTTGTTTCATGATCGAGAGGAAAACCTCCGGAAGACCCGCTGGCAGCAACCTGCCCTGTTCGCCCTGGAACACGCCATGGCTCAATATCTTGTTTCCCTTGGCATTAAGCCTGTGGCGATGGCCGGCCACAGCCTGGGCGAGCTGACAGCTTTGTGCCTGGCCGGCGTATATTCCATGGAAGATGGGTTCCGAATCGTGAACATGAGAGCCCGCTGCATGGACAAGGCCGCCGCCATGAATATGGATCCCGGTGTCATGGCCGCCGTGGATGCCCCTATGGAAATGCTGAAAGACATGATGAAGGGGCAGGAAAATATCCACATTGGCAACATCAATTCACCGAGCCAGATCATCCTGAGCGGCCACACCGAGGCCGTCAAGGCTCTTGGCAAAAAATTGAAAGAGATGGGATACCGATTCACCCTCTTGCCGGTGAGCATGGCCTTCCACTCTCCTATCATGAGGGTCATCCATGACGAACTCGAGGCGTATGTGGCCTCCCTTCCAATCCATGCGCCCAAGATACCTGTCATCTCCAACACGACCATGGGGCCCTATCCGTCAGATCCCGGTGAGATCAGGCGAATCCTCATGGCTCACCTGGAGTCACCCGTCCATTGGGAGAATAACGTTCAGACCCTTTGGAACGACTATGGAATCCGGCTCTTCGCGGAGGTGGGACCTGGCGATATATTGAGCAATCTTATCGCCGACACGCTCCCTGACCCCATATGCATCCAGACCTGCATGCCCTCTGCGGAGTGCATGACTTACAAGACCGCCCTTGCTCAGCTCTTCGTTCGAGGGCATCTGAAGGTTCGCAGAGAACCGAGGGTTGTTTCCCTCTCTGCATGCAGGGAAGCTCCCGCATCGGGCCGCAACGCCCCCGATGGACAGGCCCCCCATGCCCTCGCCGAGATGCCCGAGCGTCAGGACCATATCGAAGGGCTCATTCAGATCATCATGGACGCGACAGGGTTCAACAGGGATGAGATCCAGCCCGATATGGATCTCCGAAGGGACCTCTCCATCCGCTCCAGCCGCCTCCCGATCATTATGGATGCCGCGGAACGCCATTTCGGGATCACCATCGAGCTGGAGGATTTCATCCATGTCCGCACCGTGAGGGACATCGCGCAGAAGATTTCCGAGATCGTCGCCCGGAAGAAAGGTCCCAGCCTGCCGCCGGCCGCCAAGGCGGCTGAATCCAGCTTGGGACAAGATGAAACTCTGAAGTCCTTACAGGATGAGGCGAGTTTAAAGCGGCTCGTATTCAAGAGCGTTCCCGTGGAGCTATCGGCTTCGGCTCCAATAAAATTGAGCCAAGGCGAGTCGGTACTTTTTCTCTCGCCGGACAGGGATGACGAGATTGCCAATACTCTCGGAGATATATTCCGACAGGATTACGGGGTTGACACGATTCCCATGCTCTTTATGCAGGCGAAAGGCCCTGGACCAGACGGTTATGATATTTTGACGGATGAGGGGTCCTGTCAGGTATCCCAGAGAATATCGAGTTTGGCGTCCCTGGCTGGGATGGTGATCACCTTGCCCGAAGGCTGGTCGGGAAAGATAAAAAGCATTGGGGATGTTTCGCGGCTTTTGAGGGGACTATTTCTGCCGCTGAAGGCATTTCTCCAGTCGCCGGCTAAGAAGTTCGTCGTGCTTATCCATTGCAGAGATGATGCCGAAACTCTCGGCCGGCTGCCGGCAGAGGGAATGCTCGGAATGTTCCTGAGCGCATCGCAGGAATACTCATCGGTTCAGTTTCGCACACTGGAGATCGACAGAGCTGCCGATCTTCGCGCTGCCTTATGCGGCGCTCTGGACAGAGGGTACACCGCGTTGGAGATGATCCATCGTGATGGAAAGGTTTTCACCTCGGAGGGACAGGTGGCTCCCTCGATCTTCAGAGATCTTTCAAGTCTAATTCTCAATCCTGGAGATATTGTCGTTATGTCCGGGGGGGCATCCGGCATCAACGCTCACCTGGCTCGCAGCCTTGTGCCCTTCAGGCCACGCATAGTTTTCCTGGGAAGGACTCCTCTAGGCCCAGCGGTCCATTCTGCAAAGACGGCACCGGGGCCTCTGCTTTCCGAGCCGGATACTCCCGGCCAAAGAGCGTCGGAGATTGCTCAGACACTGTCGGATCTACAATCATCGGGAATCGAGGCGTCATACTATACCTGCGATGTCACTGACCTCAAGGCGGTTGACGCCGTGATGGGGGAAGTGGCAAAGCGTTATGGTAAGATCGATGGGATCATTCACGGCGCCGGGGTCTTAAGGGATGGTTTCCTTGACCAAATGACGCCAGATGACCTCTCCATGGTCGCGGATGTCAAGTTCCTCGGTGCCGGGAATTTATTTTCGGCAGCCGTGAAGAAGGGCTTGAGATTTTTCGTGGGCCTGTCCTCGGTGGCCGCCATACAGGGCAATCCCGGCCAGACCAATTACGCTGCAGCCAACCGGATGATGTCTGCGTTCATCAGATATTTGGGCCCCAAACATGGGGCCGTGCGGTTCAAGGCTTTGATGCTTCCCCCCATCGAAGGGGCGGGCATGGCCGAGGATCCGGAGGTCCGCGAGATGTTGCAGCGAAAGGGCGTGGGGTACATCCACGTCCATGAGCTTGCCGGGCTTTTCTGCAGAGAGCTTTTTGTAGCGTCGGCCGACGACGATTGGGTGATGTTTATGAGGAGACTGCCGGCCTTGAAGACGGCACGGATCAATGATACCCTCAATCCTTTACCCGGCGGGGAACTGGGGGGAGGCACCGTGGCCTCTCGCTGCGAGAATTTACCCATGATCGAGGGAATCACGAGCCTCGACATGCGTCAGGGGAAGCTGGAGGCGGTGAGGTCGTTTTCTCTGGAGAAGGACCTTTGGATAGCGGACCACAAGCCTTTCAAGTTCGTCCAGCATCCTCTGGTTTCAGCGGCGATGGTTCTGGAGACATTCATGGAAGCCGCGAGGGTTATGTATCCATATCTGCAGGTGCGCGGGGTCCGCCAGATGCGATTTATGGAAATGATCCTATGTCCCCCGGGGATTCCGCGGCCTTGCAGGATATCCTGTCGGCGAGTCGATGCTTTGCCTGGGGAGGCGATGTGCGAAGTCACTCTTTCAGCCCAGGAGATGTCTTCAACAGGACGATTGACGGACCGCTTTACACCGCACGATATGGGCCAGGTCATCCTCGACGGCGGCCAGGGCCATTTAAGGGAGGGGTTCTCTGATTTCCCGGTCCGGCAGGACGAATTGCAGACGCAGCCCATGGATCATCACAAGGTCCTTCAATGGTACGCAGACGGCTCCGGATTCGGAAGCAGGTACTGTGTGATCGACGTTCTTGACGGCGCAGGCCCAGGAGTGGTGCGGGGCCAAACCACCTACCGGCAGATGAGTGATTTCGCACATCTGCAAAACGCGCAATACCAATACTCACCTTATCTTTTCGAGGCGCTGATGCAGCTGGTTGGCTTCCACGAAGCTGCGACGGCCCCGACGCAGCGACAGGCCCTGGTTCCCGTAGAGGTTGGCGAGATGAGATTTTTGCGAAAATGCCGGGAGGGAGAACAGATCACCCTAGAGGCTCGAATGCGGATGGAGGATGAGAAAGGCTTCGTCTGGGACGCCAGAGGAATTGACGATCACGGCCGCACCATCATGCAGGTTTATGGAATGCGCATGCAGAGAGTTTCGGAGTGAAGCGCAGCTCGGGAAAAATGGGAGCGGATGTGATGACGGATGGCCAGGAAATCACCGTCAAAGTCGTAAGTTTCCCTCATCAAAGGGGAACCGTCCTCTACGCGTGCTCGCCATCTGAGACTATCGCAGGTCACAGAGCAAGCCAGACGGCAGATAAGATTCATTTGGTGTCAATTCTGCGGGAGCATCTTGTGGGGATGGAAGGTTCTCCCTGGACAGACTGTCGTTTCTCCGATAGAGCGGATTTGCCAATTCAGGTGGTCCACGACCCGCTTGGCAGGCCGCAACTCCTGCTGGGAGAATGTGAGGGGCCGGCCATTTCTTTTAGCGAGGGCGGCGGAAAAATGTGGGCCGCTCTCTGCGGGGATACCAAGGATATCGGTATCGATGCGGCGGGGACAGATGAATTCCCAAAAGAGTACCCTTTTCACCGGGTCTTCCATTCACAAGAGCTTCAACTTGCCTTGAGGTTGACAAGCGGGGATTTGAATAAAGCATCCGCCCTGCTCTGGTCTGTCAAAGAAGCCGCTGTCAAGGCCTTGGGATGCGCGTTCCATCTTGTGGATCCGCGGCAAATCCGCGTTTATCCATCGGCTGCAGAAAAGGACGACTGGCATATCTTTGAAGCGTGCTTATCAGAAAAGGCCCTGGTGCGGTTTCCCATGATGGCGAACCGATGCCTATGGGTACGCTCGATTTTCCGAGAGAAGATGTGGCTTTCCATCGCCCTGTTGAATGGGCAACTGATCAGGACCGTCCGCGGCCGGGCCGATGTCTGATCGCGGCGCCTGAGGGAGGCCCAGGAGAAGTGGCATGCCGGCGGGAAATAACATGACGGAGACGACATCGACTGCGAAAAGCCTCCGCATCTCCGGTCTCTACGGCACGCGCCTCTTTTTCCTCAAGGCCGGACTCCAGGCCACCGACGCCGTCGTCCTGGGATCCCTCCTTCTGTTCGCGATCCTGATCCCCGTTTTTCACGACCGGATCTCCGACCCGTGGACCTTGCTCGCCAGGACGGGATTGTGGGCCGCTGTCTACGTCGTTTCCATCTATCTCCTCCCCCTGCTGAAGAACCGTATCCTGTACTTCCTGGTCCGGGCGGGCGCGGTCCAGGTCGTGTTCTACGAACTTTTCCTGATCTGCCAGCGCCTCCAGCTGATATGGGTCCGCCACTGGCAGGACGAAGCCCTTCTCGGCTGGGAGAAGGCCATTTTCGGAGTCCAGCCCACGGTCTGGCTCCAGAGATTCATCTCGCCGCCCCTCACGGAATGGCTGATGTTCACCTACGTGCTCTACACGTTCATCTATCCCGTTCTCGGCGCCCTGATCTACTTCAAGCGAGGCGAACGGGCTCTTGAGGATTACTGGCTGACCCTGGCCCTGGCCAACCTCGCCTGCCTCATCGGGTTCATGATCTTCCCCATCGCCGGCCCCCTGCACCATATCGCGGACGCCTATTCGGTCCCCCTCAAGGGCGGCTTCTTCACGGCCTGGGGCGAACACATCCGGACCCATATCCACGAGATCGGGAGCAATCTCCCCAGCCCCCACTGCGCCGTCGCGACAGTCATGTGGCTCATGGCCCATCGCTATGTCCGGACGGCCTTCTATGTCCTGGCGCCGGTCATCATCTCCATTTACGTCTCCACGTTCTTCCTCCGCTTTCATTATCTCTCGGACACCGTGGCTGGAATTCTGACCGCGATTCTCGTGATCATCGTCGCCCCGGCATTCCCTCGGGCTTGGAACGCGGCCGCGCGACGCGGGAGGAAGGCGTGAGGAAGCTTCTGATCACGGGCGCCAACGGGTTCATCGGCGCGAACCTCTGCCGGCATTTCCTGGCCCGCGGTTGGGACGTGCACGGCCTGGTCCGCAGGACATCGGACATCCATAGCCTGGAGGGCCTTGACGTCAAGCTCATTTATGGAGAGCTTCAGGATCCGGAGACGTTCCGGATCCCGGCCGACATCGACTATATCATCCATACGGCTTCGATCGTCTCGGACAAGGCCGACGACGAGACGTGCCGCCGGAACATCACCCTGCTGGCCGTCAACCTGGCCCGGAAGATCGGGGAGATGCCACAGCCGCTGCGGCGGCTGGTCCACATCTCGACGGCCCTGACGCTCGGTTTCGATGCGACCGACATTTCCGAAGAAAAGCCCGGCAAGCCCGCCCTCTTTTTCGCCTACGCCCGGCACAAGCTCCAGGCCGAGCAGTTTTTTCTCGATATGTGGAAAACCCGCGGCCTGCCGGTCGTCATCCTCCGGCCGGGGGACGTCTTCGGCCCGCACGACCGGGTTTCGAGCGTCGAGTTGCTGAAGGCCTGCGAACGCGGCGTCCCCCTGATCGTGGGGAAAGGCCGCCACCGGTTCGGCTACTGCTACAGCGGCAACCTTTGCCAAGCCGCCGAGCTGGCCCTGGCCAAGGAGGGGATCGAGGGCCGCGCCTACACGGTGACAAACGGGTCCCTCCCGACATGGCGGGAGTTTTTAATGGGCATGCAGAGAGGGGTTGGACGAAAGCAGCGGGTTTATGTCCCCGTCTGGCTGGCCTTCGCCCTGGCCGGGATCTTCAAGGGCGTCCACAAGCTGAGGCCGAGTTTCGTGCCCAGGGGCACCTATTATCGGATCAAGCGCGTTTCCTCGGAGACGACATACGACATCTCGAAAACGATCGCGGACCTCGGCTACCGGCCGGACGACCGGACAGACCTGCAGATCCGCGAAATCGTAGCCTGGTACCTGAGGGAAAAAGAGGATGGGTTTATTAAGTAGCGCCGAAGCGGTCCGGAACGTCCTTTACCTCTACCTCGCGGCGGCCTTCCCCCTGATGATGACCGTTTTTCATCACCGGACCCTCCTCAAGAAGCACGGAGACTACCGGGCCTTCCTTCTCTATTTCGCGGCCTTCTTCGCCCTGTTCCTGGCTGTCCCTGTCCTGATCATCCTCCTCGCCGCCCCGGACCCGCGGGCTTTCCTGGCGGCCGTGGGGCTCACCGCCGGCCGGGCGGGAAGAGGCCTTCTCATTACGGCTGCGTCCGTCCCGGTCGCGCTCCTGGCGGCCGTCTTCGGTTCCCGGGACCCGGCCATGAAAGGCCAGTATCCTTTCTCCAAAGAGGCCTGCGCCAGCCTGAAAAGTTTCATCCTCTACGAAACATCCTATCTTTTCTTCTACTATCTGTCTTGGGAGTTCCTCTTCCGCGGGATCCTATTTTTTCCGCTGGTCGCGACGGCCGGTCTGATCCCTGCTCTGACGGTCCAGACCATCATCTCCACGGTCTACCATTTCGGCCATCCCGATACGGAGATCCTGGCCGCCCTGGGCGGGGGGCTCATCTTCGGGCTCATCGCCTACACCACGGGCTCATTCTTGTACCCGGTCGTCATTCATGCCGCAGTCGGAATCGGGAACGACTCTGTCCTCTATTGCCGTCACTACAGGCGTGGCCGGGACGCGTGAGCCGATGAAGATCCTAGTCTCCAGGGCGACGGGATTCTTGGGCTCGATGCTCGTGCCCGAGCTCGTCGACCTATTTTGCGTCCTTGTAGACGCCCTGGATGATGATCTCGTACGGCAAGGGCTTGCCGAGGAGGGCAGGGTTTGTCTGGGAGCTCCTCACCCGCCGCGAAACCTCCGCGAAATCCACCCTCGGCAGTCCGAAGACATGCAGGCGGGCTCCTCGCTTGAGATGTCTAACCGCTCTCTCGGGAGGTGTGCCCGCCGCGAAGACGATGCGAAGCCGTTCCACGAGCAGGTTTCCCTTCAGGTCCCTCGCCGAGGCGATCACGAACCTGCCGCCGGGCACCACGATCTGCCGGCCGTCGGTGATCTCCATGAGAAACTCCACATCATTGCGGAGCCCTTTATGGGTGACAATAGAAACCGTTTTCGGTTTGACCGTGAGCGTGCACTCGACTTTTTCATAGATTTCGAAGCAGGCCCGGGCGTCCCCGCCCATAAATCCCTCGATGGGCCTGAAGGTGTCGAGAACCTCAACATCGTTGATCCTGGTGACCGGATGAATCTCGAAGACATGGCTGGGGTTATCGGATTCCATGGCAAGGAGTGGCTCCCCCTGCTCCTGTTTCTCGCCCCCTCCGTGCTCCGGCCAGATCCTCCACACGCCGGAGATCTTCAATGGTTTGCCCGTGCCTTCGGCGCCGTGGACGAGGTCCATCGCCTTCTTCGCGGAAGCGCCATTCGCGATCTCTGCAACGACGGGAAGGGCGATCTCGGGGGCTCGGCCCGCCATGTGGAAATCGCCATCGAACATGCGAGCGATGGGGTTCTGCCTCGCCTTGTCCACGGTGAAGGTCGCAGTGATGCTGACCCTATCTTTGTACTTCTCGATGAAGGACCTGTCGAGCTCTATTTCGATTTCCTTGGAAGAGAACATGGCATTGACGTTCAAGTAAACGGTCGTCGCCGACCGCACGAGGTACGCACAGCCGCCGAGAATGCCCATGAGCAGGACGAGCGCGGCAATAGTGAGCGCCGGTGGATGCTGTAAGGGATATCTTCTCATCATCTCCTCCGTTTGCTGCGTCCGGGAAACCAAGGATCTTCGTTCATCGATAGAAATGTCCTTTTTCCCGCCGCTCGCGAACGCATCCCATAAGGCTCAGAACCGAGTCCCCTGTCATGAGATGATGATAACGCCTGCCGTGATGTGCTGTCAACTTACTCATCCGCGGAGGTTTACACAGTTTTCCTTGCCCTCGCTAGATGGAAGGGAAAGTGAAGGCGGAGGATCGTGAGCCGTGGACGACGCCGGCCGTGGGCGTCATGTCGTAGCGGCTGCGGTGATTGCGCACGACCAGGCGGCCGATGACGTAGCCGAGGACGCTGCCCACCAGCGAGTCCGAGAGCCAGTGCTTGTTCTCGGTCTCCCGCGACAGCGCTACGCCCGTGGCCGTCGCATAGGCCAGGATGGGCACCCAGACGCTCTCCCGATATTGCATGGCCACGACCGTGGCCAGGCTGAAAGCCGTGATCGAGTGTCCCCCGGGGAAGGAATCGTATCTCCCCGACTGCCCCGCTTCGAACCTCTTGAAAAATCCGACCGGCCCGGACCAGTGGTCAACCCCATCGGCCCAGAACGGGCGCTGCCGCCCGAACACCCCCTTGAGGAACATGACCAGGATATTGCTCTGCAACATCGCGCTGGAGGCCAGGACGGCGGTCTCAACGGCCTTGTGGTCCTTGGCGATCAGGCCGACACCCAGGAACAACGCTGCCGTCCCCCAGGCCCCGTAGGACCCCATCTGGGTGATGACCGGGCCGACTCCACGGACCCAGGCATGGTCGGCACGGTAATCCATAAACCCCCGGTGGATCGCCTCGTCGTTCCCGATCAGGAATCCGGTGAGGGCCGCCAAGCCCGCGATGGGCAGGATATCGCGGGTCCGGATGTGAACCGGGTAGCTCCAGATCTGCCCGGCGTCTTTCAGGAAATCGCGGGAAATGGATCTGAGCGAGAATTCCCCGTCACTCGCCGGGGCGGGCGGGGCGGACATACCTGTCGCCTG
>Ga0187865_1000362_pt1 | contig 63844 bp, 54 predicted proteins | sample June2016WEW_11_1_2_FD_132989 | JGI IMG/M metagenome (GOLD analysis project Ga0187865, IMG submission 132989) | Peatland microbial communities from SPRUCE experiment site at the Marcell Experimental Forest, Minnesota, USA - June2016WEW_11_100 | ecosystem: Environmental > Terrestrial > Soil >... | reverse complement strand
CCTGCCGGATGGTGGCTTTTTCGGGGATTCGATTTCAAATCGTTTAATCGCGTCATGGTATATTAATTACTTAAATCCAATGGCTTATACGCGGTGATATCTACAACGTTGGGACAGTAGTGATATAATATGAAACCTCGTAAGCGAAGCTTGATGAGGTTGAGTACGCGAACAAACTATAATTTTAGTGCAGTAATTTTTGCCCGAGCAGCAGCCAGCCAGGAGGTTATATGAATTCAATTCGCAAGTTGCTTGTGCCGGTATCCATGGCAATCGGATTGCTGTGGATTTTGGCTATACCCGCCGCAGCCCAGAATCATGCAATCGCAGGCAAGGTGACTGATGAAAAAGGCCAGCCGGTCGCCGATGCACAAATCACGATTCAGCAAACTGACGTTGTGCGAAGTATCACCACTAAAACTAATAAAAAGGGGGAATACCAATATCTGCTGGGCATGCAGGCTGGAATGTACCGGGTGGTTGTGCGCAAGGCCGGGTATGAACCGCAATACCAAGAGCATATTCGTCCCTCGCTGGGGGAAACAGCTCAGGTTGATTTCAAACTCGAACCGGGCAAGGACCACAAGCTGCCATTTGAGATGACGGCGGCCGAACAAGAACAGCTAAAGGCTGAAAACGCGCAGATTGGGAAGACAAAGCAGTTTTCGGCAGAGGCCAAGGCTCATTTCGAGCAGGGTGTGCAGCTTAGCAATCAGGAAAAGTATGCAGAAGCGGTTGATGAGTTCAACAAAGCTTTGGAGAAGGATGCCAAGCAATTCGCCATCTTTGACCATCTGGCGGATGCCTATTCAAAGATGGGGAAAAACGACGAGGCATTGGCCGCCTACGAGAAGGCGATCGCGCTGGATCCGAACAATGTTGAGTTGCTCACAAACATGGGCATTGTCCTGAACAAAATGGGGAAAGTCCCGGAATCGCAGGAGGCTTTTAAGAAAGCCGCAGCCTTGGGTGCAGCTTCGAATCCGGCGTCCGCCGCGCAAAGCTTCTATAATCTCGGCGTGACCATGTTCAACAGTAACCATGTGGATGATGCCGTCGATTCCTTCAAAAAGGCAATCGCTGCAGACCCGACTTTTGCGGAAGCTTATTTTCAGATGGGAATCTGCCTATCGGCAAAAACAGAGACAATGCCTGCGGCCATTGAAGCAATGAAAAAATATATCGAGATCGGAAAGAAACCGGACCAGATTGAGGTGGCCAAACAAATGATTACGGCTATGGGAGGGAAATAGCCGACGGGATGCCTCCGCGATAGATCCCCACTCGATTGGATTTCCTGAAGTTTTTCCTGGGGGCTCTCCAATCCTGGAGAGCCCTCGGGATACCATCCCTCAAGACGCGGTACTTCAAACCTCCAACATAGATTGTTTTCGCAGCCGACTCGGGCTTTTCCCTGTAGATTTTGTGACAAAGCGCGAGAAAGATGCTGCAGAGGAATATCCGAGCCGGATCCCGACCTCCTTTACAGAAACATCCTGCTGGCCCAATAGCGCTTGGGCCATCTGCATAAGTTCGTTGCGTTTGTATTCGCGAAACGAAATGCTCCTGGTTGAACGCATTGCGTTTTCTATCGTGTGGCGATCAACGCCGAGTGAATGCGCAACCTCGGACAGTCGAATACGCGGAGTTTTTGAAACAAGCGCATCCAGTTCCTTCAAAAGCTGACGCCGATTGTAGGTCATAGGACACCATTCTGAAAGGAAGTCCGCCCAATGCATCTGGCCGATGTGCTTTGTGCGAAAATAGCAAAAGGATTTTGGGACCCGCGGTGCTTGCCAGCACACCTACCAAGGATTTAGTATGCCACTATTGATAATTCCTCTCCCAGCTCCTGTCAAGCAAAAAAGTTAAGAAGTTCTTATAGAACACCAACTCGATGGATGCCGGACACTGGTTGATTTCGTACCACCTCCGCAAAGATCTGATACAAAAAGTGCCAGTGGTCTCCATGCAGCCGTGCAATCCGGATTTGCTTAAGAATGGACGGATGGACTCACAATTTATTGTTGATGTTTAGTTTATTCATGTTCTTCCGCAAAACTCAAGCGGTAATGATGCGATGTCGGATCGTGGCATACTTCTTGCCATCTGTTCCGGTGGCGAAGTATAGTTCTGTCTTGGTTTCTCCAGCTGACTGGAGCAATTCGCCAGCAACGCAATCAAAACGTTAATCGCAGAGGTTGCCAATGGATGCCAGCAAAGGGGCTGTGTCCCCAATTGATATTTTGATCATCAATGATGAAGAGAATTTCCTGGAGGTTTGCAGCCGGACGCTCGAAGTCAACGGATACCGCACTGCCGTGGCAAGAACCGGTCCGTTGGGTCTTCAAATGGCGGGGTCGGCACATCCGGGTGTGGTGCTCCTTGACCTGAAGATGACGGGAATGACCGGGATCGAGGCACTCAGCGAAATAATAAAAATAGATCCTTCTGCTGTGCCGGTCGTTGTTACAGGGCACGGAACAATCGATACGGCTGTCGAATCGATGAAACTCGGCGCCTTCGATTTCCTGACAAAGCCGCTCGAGCCGGAGAAGCTGCTCGAAACGGTGCGCCGCGCCCTGGGGCTCAGCATTTTGCGCAAAGAGGCAAAAGCGGCAAAGCCCTCCGTTGAGGCGCAGCCGCATGCGTCGGATAAATACGACCTGCTGCTTCAGGGGCTGGATGTTTTGGGCGAGGCCTATTCGCTCGGTCTTGAAAAACGGCAGTTGCTGGACGAGCTGACGTATCTGGAAAACGAAGCAAAGTATCATGCTGAAAGTTTGGGACAGATTAAGAAGAAAGAGCGGGCAATTCTGGATATAAGAGACGAGCTTCTGAAGGTCGATGCGATCATGCGCAAATACGATTTCCAGAAGAACGCGCTCATCCAGGTGCTTCTGGATGTTCAGGAGACCTTTCGCTGGCTTCCGCGTCACATCCTGAACTGGATTTCAGGCAGGTTGAACATCCCTCTCAGGGAAATCTACATCATTGCCAATTTTTATGAAGCATTCAGCCTTGAGCCTCGCGGCCGCCATATTGTCCAGGTCTGCACCGGGACAGCGTGCCACGTGCGCGGCGCAGCCGAGACGCTGACGCGGGTCTCGGCGCTCCTTGGGATACCGCCCGGGCAAACCGACGATAAACAACTATTCACTCTCGAGACGGTCCATTGCATCGGATGCTGCGCTCTGGCTCCGGTCGTTCAAATCGACTCACAGTACCATCACGATCCTTCGCGGAGCAAACTCGAGAAAATCATCAAGACATTGGAAAAAGAGGAGGCGCAAGCATGCCACGCTTAGAGACGCCCGCAGATCTTACGAAATTGAGAGAACAAATTATCGCTCAGCGGAATGCCAAAGAAACGTGGCTGGCCGTATGCGCCGGAACGGGCTGCCGGGCTTATGGAGCTGACGCGCTCGCCGATTCGCTCGAAGAGGAAATACAGAAGCGCGGGCTTTCGGACAAGATGGGAGTCCGGCGCACCGGATGCCACGGCTTTTGTGAACGCGGGCCGCTGGTTGTGATTCAGCCGTCGGATGTGTGCTATGTAGGGACGCAGCAGAAGAACATCCCGGCCATCCTGGACAAGCTCAGCACCGGCGACGGTGCAACCGACAAGCTTTTGTACCTCGAAGAAGAGAGCGGCAAACGCCTTGCTCATCTCGAAGAGATCCCGTTCTACAAATATCAAAAGCGGATTCTTCTCGAGAACAATGTAAAGATCGATCCGTCAAGCATACTCGACTACTTTGCGGTCGGCGGGTATTCAGCCCTGGCAAAAGCGCTATCCGGAATGGCGCCCGAAGCGGTGCTCAATGAGGTAAAGGCCGCAAATCTGCGAGGGCGTGGTGGTGGTGGATTCCCTGCCGGCGTAAAGTGGGAAACCACCCGGAAAGCTAAGGGCGAACCCAAATATGTCCTCGTCAATGCGGATGAAGGGGATCCGGGAGCTTACATGGACCGCAGCCTGCTCGAAGGCAATCCACACAGTGTCCTGGAAGGTTTGATTCTGGGCGCTTACGCGATCGGAGCCTCCGAAGGCTTTATTTATGTGCGCCAGGAATATCCGCTCGCGCGCAAACACGCGCAGCAGGCGCTCGAACAGGCGCGGGAATATGGCCTTTTGGGCAAGAATATTCTCGGGTCCGGATTTTCTTTCGATGTGAAGATCCACCGCGGCGCCGGCGCCTTTGTTTCGGGCGAATCGAGTGCGCTGATGAGCGCCATCGAAGGCAAAGTCGGAGAACCTCGCCCGAAGTACATCCGTACGTCAGAAAAAGGACTCTGGGGCAAACCGTCCTGTCTGAACAACGTTGAGACCTGGGCTTACGTCCCCAAAATTATAAATAAAGGGGTTGAATGGTTCCGAAGCATGGGGACCGAAGGGAGCAAAGGAACCAAAATTTTCTCGCTGGTCGGGAAGGTCCGGAACACGGGGCTTGTCGAAGTGCCGATGGGAATCACCCTTCGCGATATCATCTTCAAAATCGGCGGCGGCGTCCCGAAAGGGAAGAAGTTCAAGGCAGTCCAAACGGGCGGCCCTTCCGGAGGCGTCATACCCGAATCGATGCTCGATCTCCCCGTCGATTTCGACGAGCTTACAAAAGTCGGATCGATGATGGGGTCCGGCGGCATGATTGTCATGGACGAAAACACCTGCATGGTGGACACGGCGCGGTATTACACCAATTTCCTCGCCCATGAATCCTGCGGGAAATGCGTCCCCTGCCGCGAGGGATTGCGTCAGATGCTCAACATTCTGAACCGGATCGCCTCGGGATGGGGAGAGGAAGAGGATCTCAGGCTTCTCGAAGAACTCTCCGGGTTCATGGAGGCAGCTTCCCTGTGCGCTCTCGGCCAATCGGCCCCGTTCCCGGTAGCCAGCACCCTGAAATACTTCCGCGACGAGTATTTAGAACATATCCGCGAAAAGCGCTGCTCCGCCGGAGTCTGCACGGCTCTGATCGCTTTTGAAATCGATCAGGAGCGATGCACCGCCTGTGGAGCCTGCATGCGCAACTGCCCGGTGGGCGCGATCAACAAGTCTGAGGATAAAGTCTTCACCGTCGTCCAGGAAAAGTGCATCAAGTGCGGCGCCTGTTTCTCGGCCTGCCCAGAAAAATTCAGCGCCGTGATCAAAGTGCCCGCATCGACAATTCAAAAGCAACCAGCAGCGGCGGCAACCCTGTCCGCAGCCAGAGAGTAGTGAGGTCACCATGGAAAATGTAAATCTGGAAATTGATGGCCGGACGGTACAGGCTGAGCAAGGTACAACGGTCCTGAAGGCGGCACGATCGATCGGGATCAAAATACCGACTTTGTGCGACGACGACAGGCTGGAAGCATACGGCGGATGCCGGATGTGCATGGTTGAGATCGAAACCAAGTCGGGCCGCAAGAGGCTGGTTGCATCCTGCGTCTATCCGGTGGAAGAAGGACTCAAAGTCCAAACCAGCACGGAAAAAGTGAATCGCATACGGCGCATGATCATCGAGCTGCTTTGGCCTGCCTGGCAGCTTTACGGCAAGGAATACGGCGTCACGTCTTCGCGCTTCAAAACCGGGATGACCGATTGCAGCCTTTGCGGGCTTTGTCTGCGGTACTGTTCCGAGGTAAAGAAGGCGAACAAAATCTACTTCAAAGGCCGCGGAGTCGATCGGAAACCGGCGCTGGTGGAAGGTGCGGAGCTTTCCTGCAGAGCATGCGGCGAATGCTTCTCACTTTGCGGCAGCGGCTGGATCGCTTCCCGCTGTTAGCCGAATAGCCGTCAGCCATCAGCTTTCAGCAAAAGCCCTTTTTGCTGATGGCTGATGGCTGAAAGGCATATTCCACGATTCCCTACCAAGACCGGAAGTGGCCGGCTGTCCTCAGGTAGAATAAAAAACGCCACGGATCACACAGATTGAATTTGTAAAATCCGTGGAATCCGTGGCGTTTTTTCAAATCGGGTGTTCTAAACCATGAGCGGCGTGGCGCTGGTTACCGGAGCTTCAAGCGGAATAGGAGAGGTTTTTGCTCGCAAGCTCTCGAGAATGGGGTATAAGCTGCTGCTGGTTGCGCGCCGCAAAGAACGTCTGGAAAGGCTGGCGGCGGATCTGCAAAACGCAAATGTGCTGACGGCGGATCTGACGATCGACTCAGACCTGGAAAAAATCGTGGACTGGGCTGCCGCAGAACCCGAATTGGAATTTCTGGTCAACAACGCGGGTTTCGGCATACACGGCGCTTTTCATGAGACGCCCGGGGAATCCCAGGACAGAATGCATCGCCTGCACGTCATTGCAATCGAGCGCCTCACGCATGCGGCGCTGCCGCGAATGATCGAGCGCCGCAAAGGGAACATTATCAATGTTTCTTCGGTAGCGGGTTTCCTCACCACTCCCTTCAACGTCACCTACTGCGCCACGAAAGCATGGATCAACAATTTTACGGAGGGATTGTATATTGAGCTCCAGGCGATCCACTCCCCCGTCCGGATTCAAGCATTGTGCCCGGGATTCACTTATTCCGAATTCCACGATGTCGTAGGGATGGATCGGAACGCGATTCCACGCAGCCTGTGGATGTCGGCGGAAGATGTGGTCGATGCTTCTTTGCGCAGCCTGAAACGGAACGAGTTGTTTGTCGTACCCGGTTGGCGTTATCGGCTCTTCGTAAGGCTATACGCCTGGATTCCCCGATCGCTGAAGCACGGACTTGCTATCAAATTCGGAAAGTTGCCCCGGAAGTCCGGCGCCTGATCTCACGCCGGCACCCTGGTGTTTTCACGTGAGCTGGATTTTGCCCTCCAATCAGGACATCAATTTTTCCCGCCGAGCTTTCCCAGAGTGTTCACCGGGAAATTAAGCGCGAGGCTGACACGCGCGGAATCCTGAGATATCACCAGTCCGCCCAGCAAGGCCTTAAATCCCGGATTCTGATTTCCGGACAGTTGTCCCAAAGCGATCAATCCTCTCAAAGCTTCAGTCAGCTTCGCAGCGTGATCGTTGTCGAGAGCCGTCAGGGTTATTGTCCCCACCACTGTTGCAGCCGAATCATTGATATCTATTTTGCCGACGACATTTCTAATTGATGAGGCGGTCGCCGCCAGCGGGGCCGTTGCCTTCATATTGCTGAGCACATCCGTCGCATCTCCGGCAAACCAGAACATCTCCTCGGGGCTGATGTCGTTCAGCAAAGCCGACATGGCCGCATCCGAAACGATGCTTTTGCTCGGGTCCTTCCGGGTATCGAGCGCAGCTTTGAGAGATGTCAGATTACCTACTGCAATCTCGTTATCAGCGAGAAACGCCATTCCTCCGTTCACGTCACCGGTTTTTGGATTCGGCATCATAAATAGGGAAACGCCGCCATATTGGACCTCGACGGGAGCAGATTTGGAGCGAATATAGCTGACGATGGCATCTTGATTGAATTTGCCGACCACAATCAAAACACCCTCCTTCCCCTTCATGCTTTTCCCGGGCCCCGCTCCAATCAGGTATGAAACGTCGCGCGTGGGATCGACTCCCGTTTTTTCAATGAAGGCCGCCAGCTCACTTCCGGCCGGCATTTTCTGCCGGAGGTCAGCAAAGGCGGAACTTTTTGCAAGCCTTTGCACATTGACTCCGAAAACAAAGTGGTAATCCGACGGGATGTTGTTCAGGGCCGGAAGATTCTGCGCTGAAGCTTTGACCGAAAAATTCGTGCACAAAGCCACGATCGCGCCTGCAGAGGCGATTCCCAACATAACCATGACTGTAATTGCCACTACGTTACGACATTTCATATGTGTTCTCCGCGCAAAGTGGAATATTGCTTTAATTCTATCCCAGAGATACGGAATCCGTTTAAAAAAGTTCATTCGGATCTCCCGCAAAAGCGCGGAAGGCCGGGCGCTTAAGGATAAAATCAGTGAATTCCATAGAATCCCTGGCGTTTTGTTTGTTAGAGTAAAAGGCGCCAGAAAACCTGCTGATCACTTTTGAAGGAGAAAAGCGGTGAACAAAAAAACTGTTGCTTCGTTCCTCGCAGTCATTGTTTTGGTCCCCTTGCTTTTGGGCCAGTCAAAGGCAAAGGAACCCCAAATAACGGTTCTTAATCCCATGGGACAGCCGCCGCCAATTGCCCGGGTCCCGATGGCGCCCCGGTTTACCACATTGGAAGGGAAGACCATTTACATCGTCGACATCGGTTTCACCGACACTCACCAGTTATTTACAGAAATGCAAAAACTGCTGAGCGAAAAATATCCGAATACAACCTTTATCGTCAAAACCAAAATCGGGACCTATTTTGAAGATGATCCCAAGCTTTGGGCCGAAATCAAAGAGAAAGGCGGCGGCATGATCATGGGGGTAGGACATTGAAGTTCCTGCTCGCCGTCGGTCGTCGGCCATTGTTTGACAGTCGAAAAGCTTGGAGTTCCCACCGCACCCGTAGTAACCAGAACCTTCCACGATCTCGTGACGAACTACGCCTTCAAAAGAGGGATGCCCAATCAGCGCTTCACTTTTGTTCCTCATCCCATCACCGGAGTACCGGCAGACACGTGCCGCAAATACCTGCAGGGGAATGACCCGATAACGGGCAAACCCGTGCTGCAGGAAATCATCGCAGCACTAACGGATCCGCTGAGCGAAGAAGACAAGAAAAAGGGATTTATTGAAGACCCTACTCCCAGGCTGGCGCCCGCGGATACCGCGGAGAACCTAACCCGCCTCTTCCTTGAAAAAGAGTGGACCGATGGGCTTCCGATCGTGCTCCCAACGGAGGCTCGGGTAGCGGAAATGTTGAAAGGAACCAGCCACCAGGCGGATGAGGTTGTAGGCAGGATGCAGGCTTCGTCGCCGCATCCGGCCTGGAGCTACACCGTCGAGAAAGTCGCTGTGAATGCGGTGATGGCGGGAGCAAAACCCGAGCATTTTCCTGTCATCCTGGCTTTGGCATCCACGGGAGTTCCTTCCATATTCACTTCAACCACCTCGTTTGCAAGGATGGTGGTCGTGAACGGGCCCGTGCGGAAAGAAATAAACATGAATATGGGAATCGGCGCTCTCGGGCCGTTCAATCAGGCGAATTCCGTCATCGGAAGGGCCTGGACGCTGATGTCCATCAACCTGGACGGTGGCGCGCATCCGGGCCAAGTGTACATGGGGAGCCAGGGAAACAACTTCATGTATAACAACCTGTGCGTGCCCGAAAATGAGGAAGAGCTTCCGCCAGGATGGAATCCCTTTCACGTACAGAAGAAATTCAAGCCGCAGGACAGTGTCGTAAGCACGTTTGGCGGATGGGGAATGATTCATGCCGACCAGAGTTTTGGCAAACCTTTCTACAGCCAGATTCCTACCTGGTTGACGTGGATCAGCCCATTTTCTTCTGCGATGCTTCTTCTGGATCCGACGATTATCAAGCAGCTAAATGATAGAGAGGGGTTCAAATCCAAAGAGCAATTGATCGATTGGGTTCACAAGAACACCCTAATTACGGCCGGGGAATGGCTGGATGATTTTTACTCCGTACAGAATTTCATTTTGCCCGGCGCCCGGCAGGGCCGGGAGCCCTTTGCCTCATGGATGAAGCTTCCAAAGGACGCAAAAATCCCGCGGATTGCATCTCCCAACAATATAAGCGTTCTTTCCATCGGCGGCGGGACGAATCTTTTCTGGCAGGCCGGCGATTTCGGCTACATCTCGAGCGCCTCGGTTGACAAATGGCGCTAATAAGTCATCCTGCAAGGTAAACCGCACGGATTTCACTGATTGGCCTGCATCCCAATCGGTGAAATCCGTGATTATGAACCTTCTGTCTTTCTGTGCATGAGAAAGTAAACGCTGGGAAGGGCGAATAATGCCAGCACCAGCGCAGGCCTATGCAAAACCGCACACTTTATATGCAGTGTCTATCGCTTCTCTTCCCTTTCGGCCTTACACGTGGTTGCGCAACTGCAATTCTATGGGGTGTGGATTAAGGTAATACTGTTCTTTCAGGTATGGCTGGTTGTATTTGCGGACATAGTGGTTGATGAGAGTGATCGGGACAATAAGAGGAACCCGCTCTTTTCGATAGAGTTCGATGGTCTCCAACAGTTCCGCCTTTTCGTCCGGGGAGAGATAATTTTTAAAATATCCGGCCATATGCATCAAGACGTTTGCGTTTTTCTTCGGTGTCGCCCTGAGTTTCAGCGCTTCCATCAACTGCTTCTGATAATCTTCCAGGAGGCTTTGCAGGGAAACCCCTTTCGCCCCGGCAACAAGCCGGCCCATTTCGCGATAGTGCCTGGCGCTGTGGGAGAGAATGAGCAGTTTATGTTTTGTATGGAATTCAACCAAGCTTCCGAGGCTCTGATTCTCGGCCAGGAGTTCCCTCCATCGGGCGAGAGCAAACACACGCTCGATGAAATTTTGGCGGATTGCAGGATCGTGCAGGCGTCCCTCTTCCTCAACCGGGAGGAGAGGAAAATGCTCCATGAACTGGCGGGCGAAGAGCCCGACACCCCTCCGGACGGCCGCGCCTTTTTCATTATAGATCTTCACCCGTTCCATGCCGCTGCTGGGAGAATCGCTTTTGAAGATAAATCCCATCAGCTTTTCTTTTCCCAACGCCACGACCCGCTTTTCAGCCCAGCCAATCATCTGACTGGTCTTGTCAATCCTGGAATGAATGGTGATCAGCCGTGGCGACTCCGGTTTCCCTTCCAAATGCATCGCCTCCCTGGGAACAGGCATTCCGCATTCCACCTCCGGACAAACAGGCACATACTCCACATATTGTCCCAGTGTCCCGGCAAGAAAATGGTCCAGTTTATGACCTCCGTCAAAGCGAACAGCCTTTCCTAATAAACATGCGCTGATCCCAAGGCGAATTCTGACGCCCATATTCGATGGTCCCTCACAACCCCTAGGAATTTAGATGACCGCCTCAGGCCGCCAAAGTTGCATCTATCGAGTGCGGTTCATTTCTGTCATCAGTATAAGACATTTCCACCGGGGGAGCGGGTTTTCAAATCGTCAATTAAACCCTATTCCCAGCCGGTTTTGGTGCCATAGGGCAAGACCAGGCCGGTCGCTTCGATGTCGTAAATCTTGCCTTTTTTTATTTTAAAAATGTGCATCGCAGGCATGTTGAAAGTCCCCTGATAGGCAGGCACGCTTTCCAATCCCGGTACTCCCCGGAGCTTCATCGTTTTGAGCTTGCTGTCGTGATAGAAATCGGAAAAGCCGACTGCAAGGCCCTTCTGTTCATCAACGACGAGCAAACGGCGGTTCCTGATTTCGGTGATGTAGGCCCAGACGCCTGCACTGATCTGTGCTGCGCAGGTTTTGGGCGCGGCGGCAAGCGCCATGCCCAGTTTCGCCATCTCAGGATCGATAGAACCTTGCGGAGGGAATTGCGGCTTTGTTGCAGGCGGTTTGGCGGCAGCCCTTGCTCCGCCTACCGAGGTTGATCCATTCTCTCGACGCTCGCATTCATCGGCAAAGGGAGCCAAAGTGCCGTCTCCGCCCACAAGCGCATCGTAATAAGAAAGCCCGATATCGATCATCTGGTCCCGAGGAGTCCGGTCGGCCGGCGCCAAATCCTCAACGAGTGCGGGACGCGGTTTCTGGAGATTCGGCATCCCGCCCGCTATGCCGTCACGCACCGCATGGTGCTCGGCTTCAACGATCTTCCCGCGCTGCAGTCGAAGGCGAACTCCCAATAGGACGTCCTTGTTGCTGTTTTCCTTCATCATGACCAGACAGGCAACCTGCTGCGCAACCGGGTCTGCGGCATAAACCTGGAATTCCGTCGGCCCGCCGGATGCGGTGACCCATAGGCCATATCCGACCGGGATGTTCGCCGTGTTTTCGGTGAACTTGACTTCGTTTGCAAACGGCACCGCTTTCGGGTCATGTTTGACCAGGGCTGCCAGATAGTTTTGCATGAGAGCGACCAGGCACTGCCGGTCACAGGTTTGAGCCGCCTGCAGCGGATCAGAAGCTCCCAGAATGACTGTGGCTATCAATATAAATGCAACCGCCAAACGTTTAATCTTCATTCGATTGTCCCCCCATTAAGATTTGGACTACAGGTGCTGCGACTGCGGATATAAAGCAATTTTGAGCTGCGTGAAGTCAAGCAAATTGCTTGACACCGATCACTCGGACACCTAGAGTCGGTGCGTACCCACTCGCCCAGCAGGAAGAACTGAATTACAAAAAACCAGGAGGGAATTCGTGAAAACTCGATTTTTGTTGATTGCACTCATGTTGGCATTTGCATGGACAGCTGCCGCCCAGGATCACTGGGTCGCCACTTGGGCGGCTTCTCCCCAGGCCGCATCGTTTAACTTCCCGCTCCCGAAGCAGAATATGGCGGCGCCAAAGGTCGAAGCTCCCGCACCCAAGCCTCCTGCTCAGGGCAACCAGCCTTCACCATTCGCCCTGCCGCCGAATATCAACAATCAGACCGTGCGGTTGATTGTGCATACGAGTATCGGAGGGAGCCGCGCGCGAATCCAGCTTTCCAATGCCTATGGGACGGGCCCCCTCACAGTCGGTGCTGCGCACATCTCGCTGAGAGCCAAAGGTTCGGCGATCATTCCTGATTCCGAACGTGCACTGACTTTTGGCGGAAAGCCTTCCTTCTCGATTCCCCCGGGAGCCCCGGCGATCAGCGATCCTCTGGATTTTCCAGTTCCGCAGCGTGGCGACCTGGTGATTAGCCTTTTTATTTCCGGGGATCCCACACCACCGACGGTCCACCTGACCGGCCTGCATACAACCTATATCTCAAAGCCCGGCGACTTCACCAAAGCTGTCGAGATTGCGGATGCCACAACGACACAATCATGGTACTGGATTTCGAGCGTGGACGTTTTGAGCCCTGCCGATACAGGAGTTTTTGTTGCATTTGGAGATTCCATTACCGACGGTGTAACTTCGACTCCGGACACAGACCGGAGCTGGCCCAGTCAATTCGCCGAGCGCCTGGCCGCCAACCAGGCCACGAAAAATGTGGCGATTGTAAATCACGGAATATCCGGCAACAGACTGCTCGCCGACGGCGCCGGAGTGTCTGCTCTGGCGCGCTTTGACCGGGACGTCATTGCCCAGCCCGGCGTGAAGTGGCTGATCGTGCTCGAGGGGATCAATGACATCGGACTGTCTTCGATGATGGGCGCGGCAGTCAGCGCCGATGATCTCATCGCCGCTCACAAGCAGATGATCGAGAGAGCGCACATGCATGGCATCAAGGCGATTGGTGCGACATTGCTCCCCTTTGGAGGCGCTGCCTATTACAACGAAAAGGGAGAAGCCGTCCGGCAGGCGGTGAACAATTGGATTCGCACAGGCGGAGCTTACGACGCGGTAGTGGATTTCGATGCGAAACTGCGCGACCCGCAGAACCCGACTCAGCTCAATCCGGCATGCAACATTAACGACCACCTGCATCCGAATGATGCCGGCTACAAGCTGATGGCGGAAGCGGTCGACCTGGCTTTGTTCGGTAACGCAAGAACAAAATAATAAAGGCGAGAGATGGATCTTCCCGGGAGCGCGGCCGTCCCGGCCGTAAATGCGGGCGAGGCACCCGCGCTCCCAGCCCTTTCTATAAGGAGATAGAGGTTGTCAGGCGTTATCCAAACAATCGAAATGGAGAAAAAATCTTCCTGCTTTCCTGCAGACACACAAGGAATCACAGCGCACTAACCCTGCCTCAAAGTCGAATTACAGGGTGTGCTCGCTTCTATTGATAACATCGTCCTGGATATCTGAAGAAAGCTGCGTGAAGTAAGCGCTGAAGCCCCCGATGCGAACAATCAGATCACTGTGATTTTCGGGGTTGATCTTGGCATCCCTCAATTCATTTGTGTCCACCATATTGTATTGAATGTGCGAACCGCCGTGTGACATGAACGCATTGGTGTAGGCTACAAGCTTGTCGATGCTCTCGTTGCTTCTAAGAATTGCCGCGGAAAATTTCTGATTCAGAACCGAAGCATGAGACTCTTTGAATTCCGCCTTGAGAGCGGAACGAAGCACAGCGGTCGGCCCTTTCTTGTCGGCGCCTCTCATCGGTGAAATGGAGCCGTCATTGAGCGGTTCGAAAGCTTTTCTTCCGTTGGGCAGAGCTCCTACCCCCAATCCACCGAAGTAGTGCCAGGCAAGACCTTCTCTCGCGATCATGTAATTGCGAAACGGAGAGTTGTCATAGCTGCGGATGATCTGACAGGAGTCTTCACTGATTTTCCTGGCAAGCAGATCCACCTCATTCAGGTCATTGCCGAATTTGGGTTGTGCGAGGCACATCCGCCGGATTTCTTCGCCCCGCTTGCCTTCAAAGTTGGTATCCAGCGCGTTGAGGAGCTCGTGCATTGTCAGCTTCTTTTCGTCAAATACCAGCTTCTTCACCGCCATAAGAGAATCGGCAACATCAATGATGGCTCTGTCGGAAATCCCAAACATGGAGAAGTCAGGATCCGGAATCAAAAGATCCTGTCCTATCTCCATGCACCGTTGAATACCCATGGCCGACAGAAAGGGGAGCCTTACATGTTTGGACTGTTCCCTTCGGGCTATGGCGGCCAGCCAGAAACAGCGGTGCGTGATGAACCGGTGTTGCTTCATCAATGCCTTGTACAGGTCGTCAAAGCTTTTGAACCCCTTCGGATCGCCCGTTTCCAATCCCGTGCGCTTTCCGTTCACGTCCAGGCCGTTATGGAGAACCAGATGAAGCATTGCAGCCATGTTGCAGGCGGCTACGCCTTCAGCTCCGTAATGCTCTGCTCTCGATGGAAGGCAGGGATACACGCAACCCAGACCGCACCACTCCGCAGCTTCATCCATTGGAATTCCGTCTTCCAGGAAATGTGAAATCACGACCTCGTCACTCTCGAAAAGAGGAATGCCTCCCTTTGTGGCCATGTTTGTCTGGATGGCTTTCTTCATCATCCAACCGGGCGTGGCCTTGTTCCAGCGAAGTCCCACGGTTGGAGATGACAGTTGCAGGAGCCCGATCACGTGCAGAAAGAGATAGCTTAATTCGTTCGAGCGGTCCGCCCCCGATCGATCGACTCCTCCGATCATTATGTTATTGATCCCGAAATTGATCTGATGCGACTCCTTGAGGCTTTGAGAGGCAACAAATGTCTGAGTGCCCCATCGGCCGACGAGCTCCGCGAGCAGTTCAGCAGCCTTCTCCAGCGTGATCGTGCCGCTGCCGACATCCCGGATAAAATAGGGATACAGATATTGGTCCCCGCGTCCCCATTGCGGGTTGTTGTGCATCGGATGCTCATAGAGCTTGCAGACGCCGACAATGGCCATGGACTGGAGAGCTTCGTGGAAGGTCCCGGCCGGATGTTCGGGCATACGTTCGCAGATGCCCGCAATTTGAAGCAGCTCGGTTTTGCGGGCCGGACGCCTTTCCGCTTCAGCCATTTCTCTTGCAAGAGCAGCATATCGGCGAGAGTGGTTGATGGCTGCCTCACAAACAATGATGGCGGACTTCCAGAAGTAAAGCTTGTCGATGTTTGTCTCCTGGTTATTGATAAATGCATCGACATGTCTTTGCGCCTCGTCGATGAAACTCCTGAGTCCTTTTTCGAGGATTTTTTTCCACATCAGCACGGATGTGGTCTGCCCGAATATTCCCGTATCCAGGGTGGGATCCTTCAGCTTTGCGGCCTCTGCATCCTTGATCCAGGACCCGACCACCTCTTCCCATGCCTTATAGGTCATATCGGGTGCCGTCTTGCCGCGAAATTCCCGGGCGCTGTTGCGGAGAATCTCAAGGCTTTCGGGATCCAGCCCGACATTCGCGTCCATTGTGATTTTAAGCTCGGCGGTATCCTTCCAGAGGTCGGGGATATAGTCGCCGCAGACGTCGAACGACGTTGCGCATCCGATGACATTGGGGGTCGGACGCCCCACAATCAGGTCATAATCGTGAATGCAGATCTCGACATTCTCAACGATCTTCTTGAACAGCTTGGCGCGGCGTATTTGGATATCCTCCCCCTCCGTTTCACGCCAGGACGCCACAGTCCATTTTTCCCTGTCGGCGAACAGCTTCCAGCCTGATGCCTTCATGGCTTTCTTCCATTGCTGATTGCGTTCGCTGAGCTGCAGCGCATCGATCCGCTTGAGGAGTTCCGTGTTCACTTCAGCCATTTTGCACCTCGATGATCAGGGTTACCGTGAAATCGTGCAGTCTATGCCGCATTGGATGTAGGCTTTTCGAATTGCCTCGACATGCCCGTCATCCGCCGCGCCAAGTCCTTCCATGGCACAGAGCATATTGAGCGCCCTGTATTTACTCTGGCCCATTCTATGATAGGGCATGATCTCAAGTCTTGTGGCATTCTTGCCGAGACTGGTCAAAAATCGGGCGGTTGCCTCGATATTCCCAATTGAGTCATTTACACCGGGGATTAGCGGCTGACGGAAGACCACGTCCGCCCCACGATTCACAGCCAGCGCGGCATTTCTCAAGATTTGCTCATTGGATTGCCCCGTGTACTTCCTATGGGCATTTGCATCCATGTGCTTCAGATCAAACAGAAAGTGATCCGTCACAGGAATGATTTCTAGCAACGCCTGCGGATCTGCCATTCCGCAAGTTTCGACGCAGGTATCGATCCGCTCCTGGCGGCTGAGCTCAAAAAGTTCCCTGACGAATTTCGCCCAGAGCAATGGCTCCCCGCCCGAAACCGTCACGCCGCCACTTGAATCTGCATAAAACATCCTGTCGCGCCTGACCGCATCCCAAACTTCGGGAAGAGTCATGGAATCGCCATATCGGACCAGCGCGCCGTAGTAGCACTGATCCCTGCAACTGCCGCAGGCAGCGCAGCGCGAATCATCGATGCGATGCTCTCCTTCAGTGCGTCGAATGGCATTGTTTGTGCAAACATCCCTGCACTTGCCACAGTCTGCACAGAGGTTCTCAATAAAGCCCATCTGAGGCTTTCCCGACAAACATTCGGGGTTTGCGCACCATTGGCAAGACAGCGGACAACCTTTAAAGAAGACAACGGTTCGAATCCCCGGCCCATCATGAATCGAAAAGCCCTGAATGTTGGTAATGATCGCACTCTGCGAATTGACTCCGTTGGTCTTCTTTCCTGGTCCCATATAAGCACACAGCGCCGTTCCGCCACAGGCCTGCATGAGTAAGACAGACCTCTCAAAAGAATACAATGGCTTCTATGGAATTGACATGGAATTCAAATTCACCGGATCACGTCTCAGCCCTTCTATGGTACAAGTAAAAGATGTGAAAAAGGCTGGAGAACAGATTGACAAGCCATCGGAAGCTGGAATTAAATAATCGCCGCTTCACCACGTTATTCTAAAGGAGGTAGTTATGGCAGATCCCAAAGCTAAACCCAAGGCGGTGGTTTGCACTAATGTTGAATTGCCCCCGAATGTCCACAATTTTGAAACGGATGATACTGCGAGCAAGACGACAGAGGCGGCCGACCCCATCAAGAGAATCATCTACATGGACGACAGGATTGTTCCGGGATCCTTTTATGTGGAAGCCGCATGGGTAGTAGGATCCGTGCCGAGAGTTCATCCCGTTCACTATCATGATCACGATGAAATCGTCGGTTTTGTAGGCAGCAACATGGATGATCCGACTGATCTAGGAGGGGAAATTGATTTCGTCGTCGGTGACGAGAAGATGACGATTACCAAAACATGCTTTATCCATGTACCTGCCGGAGTCAAACACGGCGGGCTTTGTTTCAGAAAAATCGACAGACCGGTATTTCAAATCGCCATGTTAAGGCAAAATATCTATTCCAGTGTTCCGCCCACATAGACATCCTGCATAGCCGGAACCCCCGCAAGCGGTCCACGTTGACGTGCACGTCAACGTGGACCTGGAGGGTTCTTAGATTTCAGGCGGAGTGGAGTCCGGCGGACCAATAATATTTACGTCCATCCGGAGCATTGCATCGCGGAGCGCATTTGTATAGTTCCCGGCAACCAGTGTGTAATGGATACCCGCGATGTTTTGAAGAAAACGGTCCACATCCTTTATTTTCACTTCCGCCCGGTTCGAGCAGAACATACGCATTTTTTGCTGGGCGGGCGGAGCGTTTGGAAATGAAGGACGATCCGTATCCTTGACTCCGGGCTGAATTCTCCCGGGCCACAGAAGGATGTTTCTCAGGTCCTTGCTGAACCCGCCCATCGTGACTTCAGCGCCCACCGGGAACTCGACTTCAGGGGTCACGCCTCTCCCCATGCCATGATAGTCCCGAAGATTGTATGGCAAAGGCGGAGCCTCACGCCCCATCAGTCTTATTGGTGCGACGCAGTGGCGAAGCACGGTGCTTGACTTTTGCGTGTTCACCGAGGATACATTGCAGAAATAGGAAGCCTTTCGACTGATCTCCTGTAAAAGCATGGAAGACAGCAGGCCGCATACATCCGCCTCACAGACAGCTCCGAACCCTTCATCGCGCAATCTCGTAAATGCGAGGCAGGGAAGCGGCAGAATTGGATTGGGGCTGAAAGAGAAACTCAAACAGTCCATCGAAACCGCGGACAATCCTTCCTTATCAATAATAGAGCGCAACAGAACATACATCCGGCAACATTCGAGAAGTGACTTATCCGAAGGTTCCACGACTTTTGCGGCTTCCTTTTTCCACCTCTCCATTTCCTTCCGGGCGCTCGCTTCGTCGACACTTTCGAGTAACGGTTTCAGTTCTTCAATCGGCCGGTACTGTATTCGGACGCCTGTGCGTTTATAGATGTAATCCTCGTTGAGGTTATGCGCGGGCACACTCGATGAGTCAAATGGTCTACCAAAAACAAGAGCCTTCTTGCCTTCGAGAATTCTGGGGAACGCAGCTATTTTTACAAGCTCGATGGCATGCGCTTCTGAATTGGCAAGCAGGGCGGTGGTGCCTTTTGCGCGAAACCTGGCCACCACGTCCGCATCCAGCATGATCAGGTCGAAATTTGGAGGAAGGAGTATTACAGGCAAATCCAAATCACCCATAAATTCAACGATATTTCCGGAGGATATGCCGATGCGCGGCAGGCAAATAAAGAGAACGTCTGCATCTTTCCCCTGTATGGATTTGAGGATTTCCTGCGGCTTCTGGTAATTGATCTTGATTGAGGAGACAGTAAAATCAAATTCCTTGATTGACTTTATGGATTGAACCAGCCGTTCGTATTCTGGCGGATTATCGCTTAATAAAAGCAAATTCCTTTTAGTCCCGTCAGGACTTTTCCTGAATGTGCTTCTGCTATCCTGCTCAGGAAGAATGGGAAGTGCTGCAGCCATCCCTGCCAGAGTGGTTGTTTTTAAAAAATCGCGTCTTCCGACATGGAACCCTTTTTGATCCATTTCCATCCGACTCCCCCTTTTTGAAATGTGAGGCGGCTCTGCAGGAGCCGTCTCAAAACTCACGATCAGGTCCGAAGGACCGACAGTGGCTAAGCCCGGCCGTCAGGCCGGGACAAAGCAGAGGAACAAATGAGCTCCGAAGGCGCAGTACAATCAAATGCAAATACTGCTGACGAATTACTGATTCGTTTGGTGCCGCGCCTTCGGCGCTCGTTTCCTATTCGTCACAACCCCGGCCTGACGGCCGGGGCTATTTCACTGGCAGCCCTTCGGGCATTTAAAAAAATCTTCGAGTGGCCAAAAAACAAGTTTTGAGACAGCCTCTGGAGAGCCACCCATGATTGGAACAAAATCGCTCAAAAAGTTATGCCAATAGCCCCTGCGCCCGGATCAAACGGTTCCGGACTTGGACCCCATTCGGACAGTGAACGGCGCAGGAAGAGCATTCGCTGCATTGCACTCTGCGTATTTCCTGCGGCAAAAGCATGAAATTTTCACGTGCCTGATGGGAATTGCCGCCGAAGTCGTTGTAAGCCAAGAAGCGAAGTTCATCGGCTACGGGCACCCCCTTCGGGCATTTTCCTTTGCACTCGTAACACATGCGGCAGTAAAGCGGACGGATCTCCTGGTTCCGCGCGTACAGCATTTTTTCGTCTTCGAGAGTGTAAGGCTCCGACATCGCGCGGAAGTTCATCTCGAGCTCGGCGATGTTTTTCGCAAAAGGGACCGTGGTTGATATCATTGGATTCAGCAGCACCCACTTGATGGCCGCCAGCGGCCCCTCGTTTTTCAATCTCAGATCCTTCGGTGGAATGAATCCGGCGATCGCAAGGATCACCTTCATTGCCACTACGCCGATGCCCGCTTCATGAAGCTTTCTTATCGATGCATTGCGAAAAGGCGAGCCGATCGGGTAGCTGTAAGTGGTTTGCACGACATCGAACTTTCCGATTTTCACGATTTTATCCACGACTGCATTGATGTCGTGTGCACTGACGCCGATGAAGCTGGTCTTGCCCTGCTTTTTCAGTATCTCGCAGGCTTCAACCGCTTCGTCGGTGATTGTCTCCGGCGTGTCCCTGGAGTGCAGATGCCAGATGTCGACATGATCTGTCTGCAGCGCCTTCAGGCTGTCATCCATGTCCTTCAACACATCCGCTTTGGTCCGCGCATCGGTTTTGCTGGCCAGCACTATTTTGTTTCGTCTGCCCTTCAGAGCTTTCCCGGCAATCTCTTCGCTTTTGCCCTTTTCGTACATGCGGGCAGTATCGAAGTAGTTGACGCCCAAATCGACGGCGCGAACGAGAACTGCCGGATCGGGAATAAGGCCGATACCACAACCGACGCTGGAAACTTTTAACCCGGTCTTGCCCAGTGTCCGATACCCGACTTGGGCAGGCGCCTGGCTGAATGCATCCGGATGGTGCGTAGCAACAAAGCCTGCTGCAGGCAGGACCAGCCCCGCCTGCAAAAACTTTCGTCGAGACGAATCGAATCCCACAAGCCCTCCTTTCGAGAAAGGCATTGCGTCTTTGAGTCTCCGGGTTTGTTCGAAGACTCAAAGACAAGCTGAAACGCATTCGCTCACAGTGAAAGTATTGTCAGATTTTTTTCATACCTTTAAGTTCCATATAGCCCATCGTCTGGTAGACCCCGTTGAAATAGGGCGCCAGCTCAAGCGCGCTGAACAACAACGGCTTGCTGACTCTCCTTATGTCACAAGGGTTATGCTCCACTCCCGCGGGGATATAGAGAACCGTGGCTTTTGTGATGATGTGCCTTTCGTACTCTTTGCCCATAAAGTACTCAATCTCCGCATCAAACGAGCCCACGAGATCCGGCAGCGTGGCGCCCAGGAAGAACAGATATTCGTCGCAATCGTGGTGATGAGATTCCCTTTCCAGCTTATAGGGCTTTGTAAACATCTGCCAGCCCATGTTGATTTTTGCTCCTGGAAGATCGCTGTCGCCCCGGAAATACGCCTGAGGACCGGCAACCACATCCGTAATGGTGTTTTCCTTAAGCTTCGTGCTGAATAAATTGTCATAGATGTGGCCATCGGTCCCCTTGGGCCATGGCGGAGGATTTTTGAAAAATGGCGATTCGGCCTCCTTGGGCGCGGGGATCCCCGTCCCTTGCCCGTACCCTTGCTGGGGAGCCGCCATGACGGGTGCGCCTAGCTGGGCCAAAGCGCTTGCAACCGCTACCGCCGCTGTCCCTGTGGTTACCTCCTGAAAAAATGTCCTTCGAGATGTGCCTGTTTCATCTTTGCGTGAACCCATTTGTTTTCTCCTCCGATGATTTATGTTTAAGAAACCAGTGAATCGATTTTCAAATGTTTGAAGTTCGAGCATACAGCCCTAGCCCGTCGGCCTCAAAGGCCTTTCTGAAAAAGCTGCCTCCTGCTCGGTGCCTTATCGCTAATGTCAGGCCCGAAGGGCCGACAGAAAAATAAATTAGCGGAAGCATTTGTGCCCCCCCTTAGGCATGCGCGTTAAGCTAGGCCGTATTCCCCAAGCGCTGAAAGCGCGGCGCAGGCTGTAAAATTTCCTCACTTCAATAATTGTTTTGCACTCTAAATCGAAAACGATCTGCAAAAACCTGCTTCGCCCTTACAGGGCTTCATTTCCCTTCGTTCTGACCCAGGGCTCCGGCCGCTTCGCGGCCTCCGCCCTGGGCTTCGCTGCGCCGCGCTTTCAGCGCTTGGGGTAGTTTTCCTTAGCTTGACCTTTAACACAGGACCTTCAGGGCTTTGTGCTTTGGTGCTTTGAGCCGGGGATAAGCAAAAAGCGCTCATCCCCGGTTGTTTTCCATCGGCCCACCGGGCCTAATTCCTCTATTTATTTCCAGCTGTCGATCAAAACTCCTCTGCTGAATCTGAAATCAGTGACAAACCAGGTGGTCTGGATATTTCCACCTGCAACGACAATCTGAATAGCCTTCGGATTGGTGAAGGGCTTGATCAGAGTTTCCGGTGGAGCGTTTCTCCAGGTTGCGTAAGGTTCCAGCCCCTGAAGCGCGAGCGGCGTGGTTGCTGTAGTATTCACGCCGTTTCCCCAAAATGTGCCGGCGGTAACTTCCACATTCTTTGACAGCCACTGGGCGAGTTCCGCTTTTGTCTTAAAACCCTGCGCATCTTTGAGCAGATTGGCCACGGTCGGATCCATCACGACGGTAGCCGCCGAGCCGGGAAGGGATCTCATGTAATCCCGAATCAGCATGTGGGGCGGATGGCTCCGCTGCGCTTCGCCCACGCTCGATATGTAGCTCCATCCAACGCCTATGCTGACAACATTGTCGGTTCGCTTGTAACCCAGTTCTACGCTGAGAGGTTCCCAGCCCTGCGGCAGATCTTCTTCATTTTCCGCAAAGCACACGTTGTTATATTGAAGAGTGCTTCCAAGCGTCGAATAGGCCCCGGCGTTGATGCGCAGATCCCCCATCAGCTTGCCTGCCAGCGTGAAGGTCCTGCCTAAAATCGAGTTGGCTTCGTTAAAGGGACCCATCGCATCGGTTCCTGAATTCATGCCGAGTTGTTTGCGGATCGACCCATTCACAACGATCATGTTGGCCATGGAACTGGTAGAGTTGCCAAAAGCCGCAGCCTGGCTTGCAATGGCGAGGATGGTCGGGAAATATTCCGGCTTTGCGCCGGCCATGACTGCGTAAATCGCGACCTTTTCCACATTCAATTCCCGCGAGCCAAATTGGCTCACCTTTTCACCGGGCTTGTGGCTGGTTGCTTTCAGCATTGCCGACACTCTTTCCTCAGTAGGAAGCTCGATTGGATAGAAGTCGGTCCATTCCTTCTCTTTGAACAGGCGTTGCAGGTCGGTCTCGGTATCCGGTTTCAGCAGCCTTGGCTCCGGAGCCCCTCCGGCAGGCATTCCCGTCTTCTTTTCATTATCGGTGAGAGGTTTTGTAAGCGCATCAATGATCGCCTGCATCATCGGTTTGCCGCTCAGGAGATCTTTCCCCTCGACGTAGCTCTTATGCACGGCTTTCGATTGTCCCGCGACGGGGAAGGGGAACGCGACATACCGGATCGGCATGCCGTTGGTGTGCTGGAGTTCATAATCCTTGAACTTCACAACATTGACACCGGAGGCGCCCACGGTGGGAACTTTGGCAAGTTCGAGATTTCGTGCAAATCGGCTCACGGCCGATACGCAGCCGTGTCAGCCCGCGATCCCAATGACGGCCCCATCCACCTTTTTATCAACGATCTCCTTTCGCAGCGCGGGATCGTCGCCGAATGGACCACCGCTCATCCTTCGGATCACGATTTTGACGGACGGCATGTTCCGGGAAAACCAGCCCTGCATTTCCTCGTAGACACTGTATCCGGCTTCCGGGCCGCCCCATTGCATGTCGACCAGGTAAATTGTTTTCCCTTCCACGGTATTGAGACGCGGACCAAGCGGAACGCGCTCCGCCATCTTGTTGGAAATCGCCGGATTCAAAACAGTGATCAACCGGTCGTCACAAGCTTTTCCGGCATTTGCCTGCCCTGTCGCCGGCGGTGTTCTTCCGATCGAGATCAAGGCAACCAACACGAATAGAAAGATTCCAGGCAGAATTTGTTTCTTCATGTCTTCCTCCGCAATTGGCATCCAGTAATTCAACGGGCGTTGGAATTGACATATAGGTCATTTCATCCGATGCCGCAAGGAAAAAGGGGAGACTAGCGGGGAACAAAGGATATGTCCGGCCAGCAAGTGCGGTGAAGAAATGCGTTGATGTGAAGGAGATTTATTGTGCAAATTCCGGGGGTTCTCAAAAGGCGCTCACCCCCGGCTGCTGTCCCGCGCCGCCGCAGTAGAAAACCCGCGAGGAATACGGGCTAAGGATGGGTCAGGTTGTCGAGCTGAGGAATGAGCTGCTCATAAACGGCATCGGGAATATCGCTTTTCCAGGATCTCTGCCATTGGGCAAACCCAACGATCCCCAAAAAGAGAATTGCTACTCCCGCGGCCATTGCCCAGGGAGAAAGTGAATGCTTTCCCAAGGCTACTTGCAGGGCGCCTTCGGCAGGGCAAACAGCCACACATTCCAGGCAACCCGTACATTCCGCTGAGCGGATGGCAACGAGTTTATCCACCTTTAAAAGTGCAGGGCAGGCTTTCGTACACTTGGCGCAATCGATGCATCGATTTTCATCTCGCCGGATTTTGGTCGGACTGAATATGGCAGCTAACCCCATCAGCGCGCCGTAGGGACAAAGATAGCGGCACCAGAAATTCTGGAAGAAGATTGAGAGGATCAGCAAAGCTCCCAGAGTAAATGCAGCTGTTTCGCTGAGGTGCTGGAAGAAATGCAGCATTTTCACGTCGGCCACGAGGCCATATGGACTCGATAGAAAAGCTTCTATTGCCGCGGCCGACATTCCGGCGATTGCATAAAGAAAGAACGTCAACAGAAGATACTTCAGACCGCGCAGCGTCAGGTCGACCCAGCGGGGGAGGGTCCAATTCCGTCCCAGCATTTTGTGTCCGGATTTCCACAGCCATTCGGAAAGCGTCCCTACGGGACAAAGCCAGCCGCAGAAAGCCTTACGAAATAAGATCGAAATTGCCAGGAAGCTGACCAACAAAAACATTGCAGCCGGATGCAGGGACGGGACACGTCCGGTCGCCAGGAAGTATTTCAGATTCATCAACCCTGCGATCGGGAGCCAGCCCTCAACGCCGGGGGGACGGGACACGTGAATGCCGCGTCCCCCCGATTCAAAATAGCGCACAAACAAGACGAACTGCAAACCGATCCAGGCGTTCAGCGCCAGGAAAAGGATTTGAACCGAGCGACGCCACGCCTGGGAATAATCCCGACAAATCCTTGGAACCAGCTTTTTGCGGACCGGAGACCCCGGTTTGGCAGGCGCGGGATCCCCTTCAGTCGCAAATCTGCCTGCTGATCCCGCAGCCGGGGTGTTTTCTAAATCATTACAGACGAGGGAAGACTTCAGCATACAGTTTTTCCATTAGTCCATGCAGGCGCTCGTGCGTCCCGGCCCCGAGTTTTTCGATCTCCGTTTTTTCAAAAGCATCCAGCAAGCTTGCCTGCTCCGATCCGGAGAGCAACCTGTCTGCCATGACAAACAGAACATCATTCTCTTTGGCGATATGTGCCCGGAGCAGCTCGGCATAAGCGCATGCTGCATCCGCCCATCGCATTGAGGCTTCATTCCGACCGGCTGCGAAAGCTTCTGCCGACTCCCGCATCTTTTGGATTAGCTCTCTGCCTTGCCCATGCTCGTGCAGCATGACTCCGATGGGCCCCCCTTCACGAGGCAACCCTTTCCGCTCGAGCAATGGGAAGAGGCAGTCTTCTTCCTTGCCGTGATGACAGCGATCGGCAAAGATTTGGAAAAATTCCAGCAAACCCGAAAGTGTTTCCGACGTTACAGTGGCGCCGCTCTTTATCCGCCGGGCAACCTCCTCGGTTGCATCGAGCATCTTGAGAATTGCCTTGTGTTCGTCGCGAAGTGTGTTTGTTGCAGTGGCCATATCGTCCCCCTTTCATAGGAAGGCCGCGAACTCGATGCCGCCTGGCAACCGCGCGGTTTTTTTACAATTTCCTTTCCTCGACTTTTTGCTGTTTTAAATGAGGAAACGTTCTGAAGAGGAAAAAGAGGAGCGGCAGCACTCCCAAAACAATGATGACCGTATCGGGAATAATCCTGAGTTGCCCAAGCGTGGAAACGAAGGGACGCTGGAAAAAGCTCGCGTCCCGAGCCACCCAGAGTCCCTCCTTATAACTTGTCCAGGCTTGAGCGATCCCGATCGGGAAGAGGGTGAGCAACGTCATGGCCGACAGTCCGGCGTTGAAACCCCAGAACGAGATTTTAAGCGGATAATCCGACCAGTGGTTGCGATCGACCATTCCCCGCCAGGAAAACAGCAGCAGGGCAATGGAGAGCATGCCGTACACTCCAAAAAGCGCTCCATGGGCGTGGTTCATCGTAAGGTAGGTCCCGTGTTCGAAATAGTTGATCACCGGGAGATTAATCAAAAATCCGAAAACTCCCGCTCCCAGAAAATTCCAAAATGAACTGGCGACCAGAAAATACATCGGCCATTTGTACGAAAATTCACGGCCCTGCTCCTTAATCGACCTGTACTCCATCATGCCTCGAACGACCAATCCGAATAGCGGCACCGGCTCCATGGAAGAAAAAACAGATCCAATGGCCAGCCAGATCGATGGGCCCCCGTACCAGAAATAATGATGCGCAGTGCCGAGGATGCCGCCGAGGAATACGAGGGCAGCCGTGAAGTAGGCCACGCGAAGCGCCGCCGCCGCGGATGCAAGCCCCATCGCAACCAGCAGGACAGAAATTACGGCAACGCCGAAGAACTCAAAAATGCTTTCGACCCATATATGAACCACAAACCATCGCCAGTAATCCGCCACGGTCAGACTCGAGCCGCGACTGAACAGAAGCCCGAACGCAAAAAAGAAAACGACCAGGATTGCGCTTAAGACATAAAAGTTGATCAGGCTTCGGAAATCCTGATCTCCGATTCGGGTCGTGCGATTGCTGACTGCGCGGTAGACAATAAAAAGCCAGGCAAGCAGTCCGATAAACAGAAGGATCTGCCATAGCCTGCCTAATTCGAGGTATTCCCACCCCTGGTGTCCCAGCCAGAACCACAGATTTCCGAGCATCCCCTTGATTCCCAGGACTTCGCCGGCAAGACTCCCTACCGCCACCAACACAACCGCACCGAATAGAATCTGGACGAGAACGCCCTGGCCGCGCGGTTCCTGTCCCCCAATGATCGGGGCGAGATAGATCGCCGAAGCCACCCAGGTGGTGGCGATCCAAAAGATAGCCAGCTGCAAATGCCACGATTTTGCCCAACTGTACGGAATGAATTTCCCGATAATTGGAATATAAAAGCTGCCGGGGTGCACCGTGTAATGGGCCAGCAGGCCGCCAAACGAAGTCTGGAGCAGGAACAGCAGAATGACGACCAGAAAATACTTTGCCGCTGCAATTTGACTTGGAGTAAGGGGCATGTCTATCAGTTTTTCCGCAAGGGGAACTCCCTTCGGCGCTCCATACCAAAGGCGGTCGCGGTGAACCCAGAATATAAACAAGCCAAGGGTCACAAAAAGAGAGATGATGCCCGCAATGCTCCAGATATAGGTCTGCGTCGTGGCGACATTTCCAACTGTGCGATCCGGAGGCCAATTATTCGTGTAACTGTGATCGGTTCCGGGGCGAGCCGTGGAAGCCACCCAGGCAGTCCAGAAGAAAAAGCGGCCGATCTGCTTTCGCTCCTCTTGTGTGGGAATAGTTCCGGGGAGAAATCCATACCCCTGGTCTCCATCCCGGAATGTGCGCTCCCAAAAATCTTCATTATCGCCCAGCGCGGCAATCTGGCCCGTGTTCAGACGAAGAGTATCCGAATTGGGATCATAGTTGTTGGTTTTGATCAACCGTCGGGTTCGAACGTCGACAAGGTCGCGTTCTTCGGCGGCAAGTGCGTCGTATCGGCGCCCATAAACCGCCTGGGAGATGTTATCCCGCACTATTTGGGCCATCCGATGCAGTGTGACTGCGGAGAATTCCATCCCGCGTTGAGAGCCGTGTCCCCAGACGCTGCCATGGTCCATCAGCCCGTAGCGCTGGTAAACGTCCTGTCCGGCCAGGATGTCGGCTTTGGTAAAGAGCACCGTTCCATCCGGTCCGGTTATGTGCCCGGGATAAGGCGGCGCCTCCCGGTTGGCGAACAAACCGCCCAGGAGAAGTCCACCCATTGCCAGGATGAAACACACAACAGCCGCTGTTTTGAGGGTTTTGGTAGACATGTGTCTGATCTCCTTTCCGTCGGTGACCGTGAGATCCAAAAACAGCCGAGGGCTGCATTTCCCAGAATGTGAAGCTCTCTTCCTATGAATGTTGCTGCTATCTTATACAATAGAAATCATTACCAAAACACTCCACCCGCACAGCGCGTGGTACCAGGAAGCCTCCCAGAGGGAGGCACGTGGTGGAAGCCCTTTCGAGTCGCGCAGACTAAGGCGGCGGTTTACAGGAATGCAAATCAGCTCCTTTTGGGTCGTCAATACGACTCAGGCTAATCGTCCAACCGGATCCTATTTTTATTTTGCGGCTGGTCTGGATATAAATCCTTGATGCAAGTCAATAAATAGAGGTTTTTTCAGAGGGCAACGTGCAAGCAGGGGTGGGCTTTACTGCAAAAACTATGCACCCGATAACTTTTGCTCAGATTTTTGCTTATGCGTAGTACAATGAGCGACCGAATTACAAGTTTTGCTCGCATTTGAAGGGGCGGTAGGTTGTTTGTGCAGACATTATCCTGAATTGCTTAAGGGGCCCGGTTGGATATTGGCCTGGTTCGCTGCCGAACCGCAGCAGGAGCCATTGCAGGAGATCCGCATCGTTCCTGAAAATGAAATGTGACGAAGAGAAGTCTTCGAAAAAACCTGAAACCAGCTACCAATCAAAGAGAAGCTACCTATGCTATTTCTAGCGACTGCAGTGGCGTCTGTTCCTTCTAAACTTCTTTCGCTTCGAGCTGTAGATTTCGCGATTATCGTCCTCTACTTTCTCCTCGTACTCACGATCGGCTGGTACCTGAAGAGGTTCACGAAAACGGGCGAGGACTTTTTCATGGCCGGGCGGGAAATGACGGCGTGGATTGCCGGCCTGAGCTTTCTGGCTGCTAATCTCGGAGCGCTGGAACTCATGGGCTGGGCCGCCTCGGCTTACCAGTACGGCATTCTCGCGACGCACTGGTATTGGATCGGAGCAATCCCGGCCATGCTCTTTCTCGGCATCGTCATGATGCCGTTCTATTACATCTGCAAAACCCATTCGGTCCCCGGATATCTGCAAAAGCGCTACGGCGATTCGACGCGGCTGTTATCGGGCATCTGCTTTGCGCTTATGACCATATTCATGAGCGGCGTCAACATGTATTCCATGGCGATTGTGATGAAGGTTGTGCTGGGTTGGGACATCCATTTCAGCATCTGGGTGTCTTCGATCACGGTGGCAATTTACGTAGCTTTGGGCGGTCTGCTTTCGGCGATATTCAATGAGGTTCTGCAGTTCATGCTCATATGGCTCGGCGCGCTGTTGATCCCGATCATCGGGTTGATTGAAGCCGGAGGATGGAGCGGCATGGTGGCGCGGATCCAGCACAACTTCCCCGGCGGAGACTACACGCATCTCTGGAGAACCATGGGCGATTTTACAGCCAACCCAATGGGGATTCACTGGACTGGGATCGTGTTCGGCCTGGGGCTGGTGGTGTCGCCGGGCTACTGGATGACGGATTTCCTTGTCGTGCAGCGCGTACTTGCCGCCAAAGACCTGCGGTCGGCAAAGATGGCGCCGATTATCGGCGCTGCATTTAAAATGATGGTCCCGCTGATCGTGATCCTGCCGGGTCTGCTGGGTCTCGCGCTGCTGGACGTCAAGCTTGTGGGAGAGACCGAGGCGGTTGCGAAAGGGCTGCACAGCTATAATGAGGTCTTGCCTTTAATGCTTGCCCGGTATTGCGGACCCGGCCTGATGGGACTCGGAATCACTGCCCTGATCGCAGGCTTCATGTCCGGCATGGCCGGCAACGTCAGCGCCTTCGCGACAGTCTGGACTTACGATATATACAAACCGTTGTTCAGAAAAAGCGCGGCCGATTCCCACTATGTGAAAATGGGCCGCTGGTGCGCCATTCTGGGTGTGTTGGCGAGCATCGGCACGGCATACACGGTGATGCATTTCGGCAGCATCATGGATTACGTGCAGGCGTTGTTCAGCTTTTTTATTGCTCCGTTACTGGGCACCGTGCTGCTGGGTATGTTCTGGAAGAGGACTTCTGCCGCGGGTGGTTTCTGGGGCCTGCTGGCCGGAACGGTGTCGAGCATAGGAATGTGGGCATGGGTGACGGCGGATCCGTCCGCATTGCGCTACATCGCACTTTCGGAGCACGCCAAGGCTATGGCCGAAAATATGTATCGCGGACTGTGGTCGTTCATCGTCTGTGTGCTGGTGACGCTCGTCGTCAGTCTATATACCAAGCCGAAGTCCGAGAGTGAACTCGTAGGGCTGGTCCGCGGTTGCACCGACATTCCGTCCGAACGGGACATCCCGTTGATCAAGCGCCCGATATTTTGGGCTGCGGCTGTCGCCATTGTGTTCGTCGTTCTCAATATTATCTTCTGGTAGGGAATTATGCAGCAGCATCGAATTTCCATCTGGTTTTTCATCGGAATTCTGCTCGGAATTTACGGCATCCTCATCCTTGGTGCAGGGATCAACGAAATGCTCCACCCTTCGGAGTATTCGGTGAAGATGGCTTATCTGCACGCAGGAATCTGGTGGGGAGCCTTGCTGATTATCCTGGGACTGATTTACCTGATTAAATTTGCCCCCAGGAAAACCGAGTGACAGCCATACGAGCCAAGCTCATCTGGTAATAAAGCGGGATGAGTGGCCAGGACAGACGCGAAGCAACGCCGACCTATCCAGAATATCCAAGGGCTCAATCCGATCCCTTGGTGTCTTTACTGTTCCGCGCCTTCGGCGCTTCGGGTGAAATCTGCTTGCTATCGCATTGTTACAGGCCGCTAGTGCGTGTTCAAATCCATTGGATCACGCGGCTGAATTGATTGAGCTCTTTCTGCTCGTTGGAGGTTTGACTTGATCGTAGACGCGCATACTCACATCTATCCGGATTCTGTTGCAAAGAAAGCCCTGCATACCGTCATCTCAAACATAAAAGGCCAACTGAAAGCCTTCACGGACGGAACGCTGAACGGATTGGTGAGCTCAATGGATTCGGCGCAAATCGATTTTTCAATCGTTCTGCCGGTCGCGACCAGCCCAGGTCAGGGAAGCGGAATTTTCAAATGGATTAAAGACACTGCGTTCCATTCTCCGCGACTGTTCTTTTTTGGCTCCGTTCATCCATTGGATTCCGGTTGTCGGGATCTCATCAGGGAAATGTCCGAATATGGATTGCAGGGCCTTAAATTCCATCCCGGCTACCAGGGTTTTCCTGTAGATTCAAAAGCAGCATATGCAATCTACGAGGAGGCAGCGAAACACGAAATGGTGCTGTACTTCCATTCGGGGTATGATCCGAGTTTGCCGGGGTGCGACTACACTTCCGTTGAAAGATTTGCCGCATTTCTGAAGAACTTCAGCGGTTCCAAAGTAGTCCTGGCGCACGGCGGCGGGTATGGCGAGTGGGACAAAGTCGTTGATCTTTTGGGCGGGTATCAGTGCTACTTTGATATCGCATTTGTATTGGAAAGCATGAAGCGCAACAAAGCTGCGGTCGAGCTCTATCGCCAGAAGGAAGATTATTTCATCTTCGGCTCCGATAGCCCCTGGCGCGATCAGAAGACTTATGTTGATCTGATTCGCGATTCGCACACTTTGACTGAAGAACAAAAGGAAAAGTTATTTTCGCGAAATATCCGGAAGCTCATCCGGATTCCGGGATAGGAAAAGAAAATAGAATGTGCAGCATCACTGAGCAGATCTCAACCGATCCAGGATTCTGGAGGATTTTCCGGCGCTGCAGGTTTGGCCGGCGAAAAAGAAATCGATGAGAATCAGACGGCTTATTATTCTCTTTCTGGCAAGCACGGGATTTCTTGTGCCCTTCTGCTTTGCAGCCCAAGCGCCGGCGCACTTCGCTGCGGATCAGCCCCTTTCCCGAACAGATCAAAATTCCTTGATTGCTCACGCTCAGCTTTTGGAGAAGGCCCAAAAAGGTGGGATTGATCTCTATTTCGAGGGGGATTCCATTACTCGCCGGTGGGGCGCTATCGACTATCCGGATTTGCTGGCCAATTGGAATCAAAACTTTTATGGGTGGAACGCGGCCGATTTCGGATGGGGCGCCGATACCATTCAGAATATTCTATGGCGTCTGAACACTGGGGAGTTGGACAACGTTCACCCTAAAGTCATTGTGCTGCTGGCCGGCACAAACAATATAGGAAACAAAGTAATTGCGGGAGCGGAAGAAGAGAAGATTGCAGATGTAACAAAGGGACTTCAGGCAGTAATCAAGACCATGCGGGAAAAGGCGCCTGAAGCAACCATTATCCTGATGGGCATTTTCCCTCGCAACGACAATATCGCCGTGCTTTCCATCATTAACAGAGTCAACGAGAATCTATCGAAATTGGCCGACGGCAAAAAAATCCGATACCTGAATATCAATGACAAGCTGGCCGATGGCGAGGGCAGGCTTTTCGATGGGATGATGAATGCCGACAAGCTGCACCCGGCAATCAAAGGGTATCAAGTATGGGCGGATGCGTTGAAGCCTATATTTTACGAATTGCTTGGCCCGCCGGCCAAGGAAGACCATGCGCCTCCCCCGACAGGCGACCCCAGTGCAGTCCGGAAGGCAACGCCGCAGAACTGATTCTGGCCGACAAGGCCGGATTGCGCGGCGTCGATCGTCCAGGCATTTGCCGGAGCCATGCGGCCCTGCTGAAAAAGAGCTGAGTGGCAACCGTTTGTCTCTGCAACATCTGCGAGAATTAACCGAATCCTAACAGAACATTTATCTTTTCTAAATTTATGCATGCCACGATATCGGCCGTTCTTCTGAAACATAGGCAGGCTATGTTCGGGCGAAAAGAATGTTTTGTCGTAGATTAATTTGATTACAAAAACCCGAGCGAACGGATCCCGGTTTCCAGGAATCTAATGAGACAAGAAAAGGCGGAAACAAATCGCAAATCTGATCTCTTCGTTGCGGATACGGATGTTTATGATGATGGCAGTCTTCGAATAGAACACAATTCCTATCACGTGACTTTCGAAGGGCGTGTTTTATTTCTGCCGCCCAAAGAATTTCTGATCCTTTCAGGTCTGTCCCGGGCAATCGGCCACATGGTCCTGTCGAAGATGCTGTGGCAATATGTTTGGGAGGAAGAAAAATTTAATCCGGCAACTCTGAGAGTGCACATCTGCACTCTACGCCGCAAGATTGTGCCGTTAGGATTAAATATAAAAAGCGTGGCATCGGCGGGATATTGCCTGTTTTGGATTCATCAGCAGATTCGGCTCTGATGTGCAAGGGGGCAGAACCATCTATCTATGATCTCGTTAACCTGCCTAATCCGATTGCTACTGTCCGATCGCATTTCAGCGAACAGTTAATCCACCCGATATGGATCTATCCTGCAGTGAATTCCGGATTCACCGCTCTGCCGGATTGCGAGTTCGGAGTATTGATACGCGAAGGCGGGATGCAAAGTCTTGCGGCTTTTTTCGCTCCTTCTACTCAAGGTCTTTGGTTTGCAGAACATTGGATTTGTGATAATAGTTGGAGCGCAAATTGGGGAGAACTCAATGCCAAAAGGTACAATTCTTGTCATCGATGACGAAAAAGATCTCGTTGAGTTGGTCAAGTATGGTCTCGAGAAGGAAGGATTTCTGGTCAAGGGCGCAAGTGACGGGGAATCCGGTCTTTCAGCCGCAGCACGCAACTTGCCGGACCTTGTTATCGTAGATCTTATGCTGCCCGGCATGGATGGGATCGAAGTATGCCGCCGGCTCCGATCCGATGCACGAACTGCTGCGGTCCCAATTATCATGCTGACGGCAAAATCTTCCGAATCGGATCGTGTCGTGGGACTGGAACTCGGGGCTGATGACTATGTGACCAAGCCTTTCAGTCCGCGTGAACTTGCCGCGCGCATTAAAGCGGTGCTGCGCCGATCAACGTCCCAGACTGCGCCTGCGACGGTGATCCGGCATGGCGAGTTGACCATCGATCTGACGCGGCGTGAAGTGAGTTGTGAAGGGAAAAGCATCGCGGTGACTGCCTCGGAGTTTCGGCTGCTGCACTTCCTTGCCGATCATCCGGGGCAGGTGTTTTCCCGCTCCGAGCTGATTGACGGCGCCCTGGGACGCGAAATCTCGGTGGTGGATCGCACCATCGATGTTCACATTACCGGGCTTCGGAAAAAGCTGGGTGACTGTGGCGAATGGATCGAAACGGTCCGTGGGTTTGGTTATCGATTCAGGGAATAACCGACAGAATATTTTGCCCTCGCCAAATTCTTAGCTCCGGGAACCATCTTCATGAGGTTTCCCTTCAAACAACTCAATGCCAAGTATTCAGAATCATTCCACGATGATTCTGAAGAAAGGACTCCAACCTCCCGCAACAAAAGACAGCCGATAGGCATCAACACCGCAACAATTCTCCAGTATCAACTTAACTGAAATTTAACGAATCCCTCATATTCCACTAACAATGGATCGCTACCATACAAATTCGTGCTCCATAGGTTTGGCTTATCTGTGGTTGTCCGAAAATCAGGAGCACGTTCATCCGCAAAGCAAGAACATGCGGGGGCGAATAGAGCAGGAACGGGGAATTCAAAAGATCATTGCAGGTTTTAAGTAAATTTGTTTTCAACCGCCACAACACCAAAGGAGTGAGAGATGAGTTTAACAGCAGGGTGGAAGCGCAGGTATATTTTGCATTCCGTGTACGTCGTATGCGGCTGTTTGCTTTTGGTTGCATCCATAGCCGCCGCGCAAAGTTCAGCCGGTTCAAATGAAGCGAATGTTCCGAATCCGGTCGCGTCCCAATCGACACCTGATTCCGCAGCCGGCAATCAGAGCCAAATCAACGAACTGAGGCGCCAATTAGCCGAACAGCAGAGACAGATCGAAGAGCTTCGAGCGACCCTTCAGAAGGATGCGCAGGAGAGCGGGGCGACTGCTGTTGCAAAGAACCCGCCGGCGGATTCCGCTGGTTCGCATATCACCGGCCAGGTGGCCAGCATGACGCCCGTGCTTCCTTCGGCAGCCGTTGCAACCGCATTGCCTCTTGTTCCACAGGCGGATAAGAAAAAGGATGAGGAAACGTCGCCTCTTCAATTCCATTTGGGAAGTGCGTATTTCACGCCTGTGGGATTTATGGATTTCACTGCCGTTTTTCGTGACACCGATGCGGGCAGCAACATCGGCACTAATTTCGGCAGCTTTCCTTACCGTAATTATACTGCATCAAACGTGACCGGCAATTTGAGCGAATTCCGAATGAGCCCGCAGAATTCCCGTTTAGGCATGCGCGTCGATGCTCTGGTTAAAGGAGCAAAGGTGATTGGCTACTGGGAATCGGACTTCCTCGGCGGGACTGGCAATCCGCCCGTGGGAAATATTTCAGTCAGCAGCAACAGCTACCCATTTCGCCTCAGGCTTTACTGGGTGGATTTGCGTAAAGGCAAATTTGAACTTCTCGGAGGCCAGACCTGGAGCCTGCTGACACCGGGCCGCAAAGGCATATCGCCGCTTCCCGGAGATTTATTTTATTCAAATGTCATCGATGTCAATTACATGCTCGGACTCGTTTGGGGACGCATTCCCGAATTCCGCATGGTCTATCACCCCAGTGACAAAGTGGCTATGGCCGTCGCTCTGGGAAATGGCGAGCAATACATCGGTGGCTCTGGGGGAGCCGGCGCCATTGTTCTCCCGACCAATCTGGCAACTCCTTATGGCAGCCAGTTGGACAATGGCACGACAACACTGGCCGTGCCCAACATGCACCCGGATATCATGGCCAAAATCGCGTTTGACCCTGTCAAGATCTTCCACTTCGAAATAGGAGGCGTCGAGCGCACCTTTAAAACCTACAATCCGCTAACGGCCCAGTATTTCGTGACCGAAGGGGCCGGCGTTCAGGTTAACCTCAACCTCGAGCTCGTTAAGAATTTCCGCTTCGTTACCAACAACTATTGGAGCGATGGCGGTGGCCGGTACATCTTTGGCCAGGCTCCGGATCTCATCATCCGCAACGACGGCAGTCCCTCTCCGGTAAAATCCGGCTCGACTGTTACCGGTTTCGAGTTCACGCAGAGGAACCTCCAGCTCTATACCTACTACGGCGGTGTTTACATTGCGCAAAATGTCGCCGTTGCCCCGAGCAATGGCAATTTAGTCGGTTACGGCTTTACCGGTAGCGCGAGTAGCCAAAACCGGAGCGTCCAGGAGGCCTCCATCGGGTTTATACAAACCTTCTGGAAGGATGCCAAGTATGGAGCGCTTTCAGTGATGGGTCAGTACGCCTACTTTACGCGGAATCCATGGTATGTAGCTTCCAATACGCCTAAGAACACGCACATGAATGAGGTCTGGCTGAATCTGAGGTATGCACTCCCCGGGTCCGCACCCTCTTTGAAGTAAATCTTTGTCGGGATTTAGTGAATTCACCGCTTGGTATTCTTTTATGAAAGGAATGAAAGTGGCCAAATATAACCCTAAAAGCATCACCTTGATTCTGTTGTTGGCAGTCGTCTTCCTGGTTGTACCTGCGCTATGTTCAGCACAGACGCTGATCAATGGCGCCGGCGCAACTTTTCCATACCCGATCTACTCGAAGTGGTTCAGCGAGTACAAAAAGCTCCACTCCGACGTTCAGATCAACTATCAGTCGATCGGCTCCGGCGGCGGCATCAGGCAGGTGACCGAAGGAACGGTCGATTTTGGCGCCACCGATGGCCCGATGAACGACGAGCAACTGGCGGAATTCCAAAAGAAACACAATTCAGCCGTGCTCCACTTCCCCACGGTGCTTGGAGCGGTAGTTGTAACCTACAACATTTCCGGAGTCACGGAATCCTTGAATTTGACCCCAGAAGCCATCAGCGGCATTTACCTTGGCAAGATCACCAAGTGGAATGATCTGGCTCTGGTAACTGCCAACCCCAAGATGAAACTCCCTGATGCGGACATTGTTGTGGTGCATCGATCGGACGGCAGCGGCACCAGCTACTGCTGGACGGATTATTTGTCCAAAGTCAGCGATGAGTGGAAAACCAAGGTTGGCAAGGGAACCTCGGTAAACTGGCCCGTTGGTATTGGGGACAAAGGAAACGAAGGCGTTTCCGGCCAGGTCAAGCAGACTGCAAACTCCATCGGCTATGTGGAGCTGATATACGCTATCCAGAACAACCTTCCCTACGCCCACGTCAAGAATGCAGCCGGAACCTTTGTTAAGCCGGACCTTTCATCGACCACTGCGGCAGCCGCAGGCGCAGCGAAGGACATGCCCGACGACTTCCGGGTATCCATCACCAACTCACCTGGCCGCGGCGCTTATCCCATCGCAACCTTTACGTGGCTGCTGATCCCGGAACAAATTCAGGATGCGGCAAAACGCAAAGCCCTCAAGGAGTTTCTGAGCTGGATGCTGGGCCCCGGGCAAGAAATGGCCGAAGCTCTCAGCTATGCCAAGCTGCCCAAAGAAGTCGTGGCTAAGGAAAAGAAAGCCATAGAAAAAGTGAAATAAGCATTATGGGAGTTCCGATAGTAGTCGGTCCGGATGCCCGCCCCGCGGGGCGGGCATCCGGTTTTGTTGGCCTGTTAAGCCGCATTCTGAACGTAGACCGCCTTGCACACGGGCTGGTCTTTTGCTGTGCGGCTTGCGTCATCTTGCTGACGGTTCTGCTCGCCTATGAGCTTTGGGCCAATTCGGCATTATCGCGCATGCAGTTTGGTTGGAGATTCCTGTTTAGCAGTACCTGGGACCCCATTGCAGGAAAGTTCGGCGCTCTGCCTTTTATTTATGGCACAGTCATTACCACGTTTCTGGGACTTCTGTTGGCAATACCCCTCGGCATCGGAGCTGCTGTTTTTTTGGCGGAGCTTGCCCGCCCGCGGATTTCCGATCTGATGACCTTTCTTATTGAGCTGCTCGCAGCTGTCCCGAGCGTCATTATCGGTCTCGTCGGACGTTTTGTCCTTATCCCTATCCTTGAAAAGATTGTACCGACGCTTAAATCTGTTCTCGGCCTCCTCCCTATCTTCTCCGGACCTTTCTACGGCGTCAGCATCTTTTCAGCCGGTATCGTGCTTGCCTTCATGATCCTTCCCTTTATCATCAGCATTTCGCGCGAGGTATTGCTGGCGGTGCCTAGAGACCTGCGCGAGGCAGCTTTGGCATTGGGAGCTACAAGATGGGAGTCGACATGGCAGGTCGTTATCCCATTCGCGCGCACGGGAATTATCGGCTCGATATTTCTTGCCATGGCGCGAGCGCTGGGCGAAACCATGGCCGTCACCATGGTCATTGGAAACAGCCCTAAGATTATGGCCTCGCTGTTGGCGCCCGGATATTCCATTGCTTCCGTCATTGCAAATGAGTTTACCGAGGCTACAGGCGACCTGTACCTCAGTGCGCTGATCGAACTCGGACTCGTGCTGTTTTGCCTGACGATTGTGATTAATGGAGCCGCCAGGTTGCTCATCATGATGACAACGGCAAAGGGGGCCAAGTGAAGAGGCAGCTCTCATTTCGCAGAAAGGCCGTCAATGCAATCATGCTTTCGGCGACCGGTGTCTGCACGCTCTTGTCGATAGTGGTGCTTTTTTTCATTCTCGGTTTTCTGCTGATTCAGGGCGGCAAATTTTTAAGCTGGAATTTTTTCACGAAGCTGCCGGCGCCGGTGGGAGAAACCGGCGGCGGAATGGCAAATGCGATTGTCGGGAGCGGCAAAATTCTTCTGCTGGCGACTTGTATCGGAGTGCCGATTGGTTTCCTCGCCGGCGTCTACCTTGCTGAATATGGCAACGCCGCGTTTTCATCCGCGATCCGCTTTGTGACGGACCTGTTAAACGGCGTTCCTTCCATCGTGATGGGGATTTTTGTCTACACGCTCATTGTCCTGAAAACGAAACATTTCTCTGCATTCGCCGGCGGGGTCGCGCTTGGCATCATGATGATACCCATCGCCCTGCGCAGCACCGAGGAGTTTCTGCGTGCCGTTCCTTTATCACTGCGTGAGGGGGCAATGGCGCTTGGCGCAGCCAAATGGAAAAGCATCGTCACCGTGATCATTCCTGCTGCCATTAGTGGAATCATATCCGGCATGATGCTGAATTTAGCGCGCGTAGCGGGAGAAACGGCGCCCTTGATGTTTACCGCTTTGAGCAATCAGTTCTGGAGCCCCGGCTGGAATCAGCCTACCGCAAGCCTGCCCCTCATGATTTATACCTATGCCATGGGGCCCTATCCGGACTGGCATCGCCAGGCATTGGCTGCCGGTTTCATACTGCTGGCAATGGTGTTCATTGTCAACATAACCGCCCGGTTCATCGTTGCATCTGGAATGTCACAAAAATCGAGACTATAAAACCGTGAACCCAATCTCTAATCGTCAAGCTATTGTGAAGTCAGAAGACCCGCAGCTCGTGCAGAAGGCGATCGCCGACGGCAGCAAAACCGAGGTTCCTGTACTAAACGGCGATCCCAAGCTTAAAGTCTCCAGCCTCAACTTTTATTACGGAAGCAACCAGGCGCTGTACGAAATCAACCTCGAAATCCCGGCGCGCAAGACAACCGCCTTCATAGGACCTTCGGGTTGCGGAAAATCAACCTTTCTCAGGACGTTCAACCGCATGAACGAAACCCTCCGCCATACGCGCATGGAGGGCGAGGTTCTTCTTGACGGCGAGAACATTCTCGCCATGGAAGTATCTCAACTTCGGCTGCGCGTCGGCATGGTATTCCAAAAATCCAACCCGTTCCCCAAATCGATTTTCGACAATGTCGCCTATGGACCCAAGGTCAACGGAACAACGCGAAGGTCGGATCTCCAGAATGTCGTTGAAACAAGCCTGAAACGTGCGGCATTGTGGGACGAGGTGAAGGATCAATTGCACCAGTCGGCCCTTGAACTTTCCGGAGGACAGCAGCAACGGTTATGCATTGCGCGGGCCATGGCGGTAAATCCGGAAGTCCTCCTTCTGGACGAACCCTGTTCCGCTCTGGATCCGATCGCGACCGCCAAGATCGAGGAACTGCTGTTTCAAATCAGAGATTCCTGCACGCTTGTAATTGTTACTCACAACATGCAGCAAGCGGCGCGGGTTGCAGATTTTACCGGATTTTTCCTGCTGGGCAAAATGATTGAATATGACACGACTAAAACCATCTTCGAGAGGCCAAAGGTTCAGGCGACCGAAGACTATATTACAGGGCGGTTCGGTTAGAGCTCGCCGGAGTAGGGGGTAGATTGCGCCACTTTGATCATGAATTAGAACAGCTGAAGGTCATGCTGCTCGAGATGGCATCTCTTGTCGAAGCTGCAGTACATAATAGTGTCAATTCGGTGGTACAGAAAGACAGACTCCTGGCCGAGGACGTTCTGGCGAAGGAGGCCGGCATCAACCAGATGGAAGTCGAAATTGACGACCTCGCCATCAAGCTGCTCGCACTCCAGCAGCCAATGGCCGGGGATCTCCGGCTGATTGCCGCCGTGCTGAAGATCAACACCGATCTGGAACGAATGGGGGACCTCGCGGTCAATATCGCCGAGTGTGCAATCGAACTTATCCAGGAGCCGGTCATCAAGCCGATGATCGATATTCCGCACATCGCCGCGCTCGTGCAGTCCATGGTGCAGAAAGCTCTGGACTCGTTCGTTAACAAGGATCCGGAATTGGCCAAGAGCGTCCTCGCCTCCGACGATGCAGTCGACAATCTCCGCACGGCGAGCTTTCACGCGCTGATCAGCTTTATGGAGCGGACGAAGAAGAACATTCCCCAAGCCGTTAATTTGCTATCGGTCATTCGCAACCTGGAACGGGTTGCGGACCACGCGACCAACATTGCCGAAGATGTGATCTTTTATGTCAAAGGGATTGATGTGCGCCATCACGCGGAAGTGCGCGAATAACACATGGTTCAAGGCTCTGGAGCCCTGCCTCTGATAAACGGTCCGGGGATTGGCGATCGCGAAGAACCCGTCGAATACTTCACCTGCCTGGATCCTTAGGGTCTGTCAGGTAATAACAGGCCCTTAGCCCCGACGACCGACAGAATCCATCAATTCGAATATGCGGTCGAGACATCCTCGTTCGAGCCGGGAATAACCGTTCCAGGCCACGCGACAGAGTGCACCCGTTGTGAGCAGTTCTTCGAGCCTTCGATCCAGTGTGGCAGGATTGCCGGTGTCGAGTGCCGCATCATTGGAGAGGAGCCAATCACGGTTTGCATGTTCTTGCCCACCCAAGGGAGGAGCCAGCAATATCGGCAAGCCGAGCGCTGCATAGAATACGAGTTCACTGGGCTTCGTCCAAAGCAGATCGGTGGCGGCCAGGCAATCGTCGAATAGTCGGAAATACTCTTTGTGTTCAGCGGCAAACAAAATCTCCACTCCCTTGTTGTTTTCCAAAGAGAGTCCGGTATTCCGAACCATTTTGCGAAGATTCTCCACAAGATCGGCCCGTGTCCCTGCAACAAGATTCAGTCTTAATTTGCCGTCCAGAACCCGTTTTCTCACGGATTTGAGGATTTGGTCCACATGCCCGGTTTGGCCGCCGGCTCCACCGATGGCAACCGTCATTACCATCGGTTCAGCCGATGCGGGCTGCGGAATTTCCCGAAGGAATGCTGCAGCCGCCTTGTCTGCCCGGCTGCGGAAAGCACGCGCAGGATCGAGCCGCTGCAGTCGGCGAGCAAGTGCAGGCTTGGCTTGCGCAGTCAGCTTTGCCGGCAAAGGGAATCCGGTCAAGTGTATTCGCTGATCGGGCACCCCAAAAGAGCGCAGGCGATCCACAACACGGGTAACGGGTGCAAGATATTCGATGCAAACGCCCCTTGGATTTAAGGGCGCCCAGGCACGGTTCAGGTCAGTATCGGTGACAAGGCAGAATATACGGGCTCCTGGCGCATGCAAAGCAGCCATTGCGGCTGCCGGGTAGGTAGCCAGAATGGGCCTTCCGGCGGCGATGGTGCGAAGTCTGCGACCGAGAACAGTGCCGCTTAATCCATCGGTCAGATGTGCCAGCAAGTTCGGCGGCTCACTATTCCTGTGCTGTAGCAGAGGTTTAATCTCGGTAATCTTCTCCAAGACGGCTTGTGCGGCTGTTCCCACCACAGGCCAATCACAAGCTTGAGACAGACCGTTATAGAATTTTCGTATTCCACACCACAACGCCGCTTCCCCGGGGCCGGCTACGGGCGGCAGATCCAATCGGATTACCTCCGTGCCGAGCGATTCTGCGATCGCATTTGCAGCCCGGAGATGACCATAGCCCATCTCGACCGAAACAATGATGGGGCTGGATCCATTTGTCGCGTTTCTTGTCGATCCGATTTGCGTTCCCTGTATGCGGCTCATAAAGCCGTCAATCATAGCTCAAAGACGGCTGGAGAGCGCATAAATTTTGGATGGAACCCGCTAGATTTATTGACTTCGCAGTAGAGATGAAGGGCTTGCAGTTTGTGGGCGCACCTGGCCCTCCTGCCCGGGCCCATTGGCGGGATGTCCCTTCGAAGGCCGTGTGAAAATGGACAGAATCAGGCGCCACGGCTCGCTGAATAAATCAATGAATAGTTTTGGGAAGCTCTTCAGATCCTCCAAAAAGGACCTGCTGTCCTGCCCCATTACCAACACGCCACGGCGCATCGCAAACAATTCAAGCAGAGTGGATATTGCAGTGAAAATTATGGAAGCAGCAACCGTAGCCCCAAGCCGCTGGGTTCCGCGAATTCCATGCACGACAAATTCACAGCTGTCCGCCATAATCGGAATTAAAATCATCGGGATTACCGATGATACCCAGACAGGTTGCGCGAAACGAAATGCCTGGGTCAATGCACTGAAGAACCCGGTTGTCAATGCACGGTAGCAAACCTCGGCGAGCATAGCGCCGACAGCGCTGGGGACTCCGGACGAAAGGTTTGTCAATAGAATCAGAATGCCGCGGGAGAACGCGCTTAAACATGCCGATTTCCAATTCCAGCGCCGAATCACATGCCGGTAGGGATTAAGCGACAGGCAAAGCAATACCTTGTCAACAGACAATCGGTTGTGCCTTTTATCATTCATTCCATTCCTTGATCATGCCTTTGCTCGCGTATTCATCGACCGTTGAGTCAAATTGGGGATGCAGTTGAGATCGGTCGAGCCTGTTGCAAAACCGGTTTCGGCCAGGAGCGCCGCCGTCCCGGCGGCTAATTTGCATTCCGGTAAACCGCCGCCTGAGGCGGCGCGACTCGAAAGGGCTCTGCCGCTACTGCGTTGCCGTCCAGGCACCCTTGCATGGCTTCACCCACTTGCCTCCCTCTGGGAGGCTTCCTGATACCACCCGCTTTCCGGGTGGAGTGTTCATTTGCAGCGCTTTGAAACCCTCACCTCCCCACATACGCAGAAATAGCCGTCGGGACGCCGGCGCTGCCGGGGAGAAAAACTGGCATTTCTGCCAGTTTCCCCGCCGATAACCCTCCGCTGGCGCTTTGCCCGATCATTGTCGGGAACCGGGTATCCCATTCATTGGCGATTGCCAGCCGTAACACCCTGCTGATGCACGAGGGCCGCTAACGGGGTGCAAGATAGCAGTTGTTTTTTAGGAATTTATGATAAGTCCATGAAGAATCAGAAAAGTTTGCGCCGGTCCTTCTCAAAGCTGCTGAAAGAGCGTATTGCGCAGATGGGACCGGGGCAACCCAGCCTGATCCGGTCGGTGGCCGCACACACCGGAGACCTGCCCTCGCCGGGGTCTCAGTTGTAATGACTTCGTCGTCGGGGCTGGGGATCAGAGCAGATTGCTGGCAAGTTCCGCCAATTCCGATCTCTCCCCTTTTTCCAGATTGACATGGCTATATAGAGGCTGTCCCTTGAAGTGATCGATCAGGTAGGAAAGTCCGTTGGACTCCGCGTCGAGATAAGGATGATCGATCTGGTAAATATCGCCTGTGATCACCATCTTCACCGAGTCTCCTGCTCGCGTGATGATGGTTTTGATTTCATGAGGGGTGAGATTTTGAGCTTCATCAACAATAAAGAATATCTTCTGCAGGCTTCTGCCCCGGATATAACTCAACGGCTCAATCACAAGCTTATTTTCCTTGATCATTTGATCGATCTGCTGGTACTGCCTGTCGTCCTCCGGATATTGGTTCTGAATGATCTTGAGATTATCCCAGATGGGCTGCATGTACGGCGCTAATTTGCTTTCAATGTCGCCGGGAAGATACCCCATATCTTTGTTGCTTAAGGGGACGAGGGGCCTTGCGACGTAAATCTGACGATAGTCCCGTTTCACTGCAATAGCGCTGGCAAGGGCGATGAGGGTTTTTCCTGTCCCAGCCTTGCCGGTCAGCGTGACAAGAGGAATGGAGGCCCGGGTAAGGGCATCCGCTGCAAAAGTCTGCTCGGCATTGCGAGGCTTTATGCCGGAAATATGCGTTTTGTCCACCTTGCGAAGCAGTTTGGATGAAGAATCATAATAGGCGAGCACGGATCGGTTCGGATTGCGCAGAATGAAATACTTGTTGGGAATCAATTCGAATTGATGAATGCGGGCGAGCGGTTCGGCCGGCAGCTCAAACGGAGCGTGATATAAAGCACCGATCGAGTCGTCGTCAACTTCTTCAACAATTTCCTTTCCGCTATAAAGCGCGTCAACGCTTCGGATCCTGTCTGTTGTGTAGTCCTCCGCCCGGATACCGAGCGCTTTGGCTTTCATCCGCATGTTGACGTCTTTGGTAACCAGAATGACGGGTTTTCGATTGCCGCCCGCCTTGTGAAGATCGTATGCGACGCTCAGAATTCTGTGATCCGGGCTGTCTTCACGAAAGACTTCCTGGATTTCCGTGCATAACCCCTTTGCGATAGCAATTTGAACGACGCCTTTGCCGGGCCCTAGAGGCACACCGCCATTGAATATGCTGTTGCCTGTCAGAGAATCCAATGTCCGCGCAAATTCGCGGGCATTCAAGTTGATGACCTGGCTGCCACGCTTGAAATGATCCATCTCTTCGATAACTGTGAGTGGAATGACGACATTATTTTGTTGAAACTGATGGATGCAGCTAGGGTCGTGCAGAATAACATTGGTATCCAGAATAAAAGTCTTGCGTAGTGAATGAGCCATTTGTGCAATATCCTATGATTAGTTTTCCGTTTGAGTGTGCGGCCGGGGGTAGTCACGCTTCTTTTTCCCCGGCCGCTGGCGGGATTAGTTGTTGAGTGGTATGGAATCCTAGCAGGCTTATTTAAATAGGACATTAAGATATGATTGGATGACGGTAAAGGCTGCCTGATGCCACCCGCTCTCCGCGTGGAGTGTTCATTTAGGAGTTGCCGATTGCAGGTTTCAACCTTGAGCGCGACCTGGCTCGGATGCCGGAACGAATGAGATCCGTCGGACCCCAATTCGGATTGTAAGACAATAATCGGACCGTGTGTCGCAGCCCAGCCAGGCTCTCCAGGAATTCGATCAAAGCGGCACGCATCGCAACCCTCAGATCTTGTTTGCGCACCCCTGCGTATTCAGCCAATCGGACGATTTCAAAAACGAGATCGACCGATTCAGTTGAATTCAGACGCTTCGCTTCGGTCTCTAAATAAGAAATCAGTGTGCCCCAATCGTTGAAGTTGCCCGCGGCTTCCTGGAACCTGCGCGCTTTTTCGATGTAATCCCCAAGTCCGCCCGGCCAGATAGAAGAAAAAATTTCAATGGTGTAGCGCGCCTTTTTGGCTGCGACGCGCAGTGAATGCAGATCTGCATCCGTGGATGCCTCAAACTGCCTGGTCGGACCACATTCTGCGAATGATGCAGCAAAGCCGTCCAGAATACGGCAAAATCGTGCCGCTGCAGTGACGCGCTTGGGAAAGAATGTCGGCTGGGAAGAAATCATCGAATGCGAACGGATCGCCTTCGATGAGGATGAGCATGGCGGCAATTCTTTTATTTCACTGGGTTCCATTACTGAAATCAGGAAATCAATCTTGGAGCGGATCCGAAGAGGATCAATCCGTCCCAATCTTTTCTCCAGCCGGGCTTTCTGCTTTCTCAATTTAGAAGACAAGCGCCCTTGCAGGTAACCGAGGCAGGCGTGTCCTCTTTCTCCACGCTCATCTGCCAAGCTCTGCATCAGTCCATAGATAACAGAGGTCTCGCGCGGCTCACCGAGCAAGTGCGTGATCTGCCGCACAGCTTTGTAGCCCGTGTTGTATGGAAGCGGCGGAAACATGTCACGAAATGAATCCAGCGCCACCCGCATCCTTCTTGATTCGACACGAGTCTCGTGGACCGCTTTATCGCTGATGCTGGACACCAGTTGAGTCAAATGCCGGGTGAACACGTCCGCGCGAAAGCGAAGCGCCTCCATTCCAAATTCCTGATCCGTTAGTTTCATTTTCATAGGAGCTCGATTGGGAAAGAAACTATTTTAAGCACCGGCAGAACCCGAGATCAACTGGAATTGTCCGACCTATATACCAAAATTTAATGACAAATTTATATGTTCTTAATATTTTCATGGCATGACTTTGTCGGGCACGACGCAGGGTCCTTCTAGAGAATATAGAAGGAGATTCCCTAAAAGACTCTGTCCGCATCGGCAGACGAAAAGGACGATTTTTAGTTACAATGAGAATTGCCGCTATCGACTTGGGTTCTAACTCCTTTCACATGCTGATAGCCAGTGTTTTGGGCCAGTCCTTCGAGACTCTTCTCCGGGAACGAATGACAATCCAGATTGGGAAGACTGCTCTGCTCTCAGGCCGGCTGGATCCGGAAGCGATGGAACGCAGTATGCAGTGCATGCAGGAATTCCAACGCCTGGCAATGGCGAGGCGCGTGGAACGGACTTTTGCTGTGGCGACCAGCGCGATCCGTGAAGCCGAAAATGGAGAGGAGCTCATTCATCAGATCGGAAAAACCACCGGCATAGCGGTTCGTGCGATTTCAGGTCGGGAAGAGGCCCGCCTCATTTATCTGGCGGTAAGGCAAAACATCGACTTTGGCAAAAGAAAAGCTTTGCTGATCGACATCGGAGGGGGAAGTGTAGAATTGACCGTTGCCGATTCCTCCAGGATATATTTCAGCACCAGCCAGAAGATTGGGTTTTTGCGGCTTCATAGCCGCTGTGTGACCAGCGATCCCATGAGCGATCGTGACAGGCGGTTGCTGAATAATCTCCTCAAATCCACTCTGTCGAATTCCCTGGCGGCTATCGGCAAATACGGTCCGGAAATTGTTGTTGCAACCAGCGGCATGGCGACAACATTGCAGCGAATTGTGCAGCGGCAGCAAACGATGCCGGGAAAATCCATGATCGTGACTAAGGACCAGATGCTATCGGTCCTGGAGATCGCCCTCAAGACAAAGTCTTTGCAGCGAGCCAACAAACTGGACATGGATATCTCGCGCTCGGAATATTTTCCAACAGCGCTTCTGTGCCTGGAGGCCATCGTAGAGGGAATAGGCGCTGACGAGTTTATTGTCAGTCCTTATAGTTTAAGAGAAGGGCTGGTTTATGATTTCATTGCCCAAAACCATGGGGCTCTTTTTAGCAAGAAAGAAGAAAACTCCGATGATTTGGGTCATCAGGCCGTTCTTGATCTTGCATCCAGATGCGCCTATCCGCGGGAACACTCGCACAGGGTCGCTCATTTTGCCGATCAGATATTCCAGCAAACCAAAGACCTGCATGGATTGGGGGAGAGGGAAGCGCGGCTTCTGAAACACGCAAGCATTTTGCATGACATAGGCTATCACATTTCCTATAACAAGCATCATAAGCACGGCGCCTACCTGATTATGAACTGCGAATTGAGCGGGTTCGCGCCTGAGGAAAGGGAAATCCTGGCACAATTGGTCCGATACCACCGCGGGGCAAAGCCCAAGCCTTCTCATGAACCCTTTGCTGCGCTCCCGAAGAAATCTCAGAGAATGATCAAATGCCTCTCCGCCATCCTGCGGATTGCGGATAGTCTCGACCGCAGCCATTCCCAGTTGGCCGATGAGGTCAGATGCTTCCGCAATGGCAACGTGATCGATTTTCGAGTTTTAACGCGGACTCGGTCTCTTGATTCCGACCTGGACCTTCAATCCGCGAAGCGCAAATCCAGATATTTTGAAAAACTGTATGGCCTGGAGGCGCGGTTTATGACGGTCGAAGCGGAACCCGGAAATTCAGCGATACCCGGTAAGCCTGAAAGGATTGTGAGGAGTAGATCCGAAGCGTCTGCAACGGTCGCATGAGAAGCCATGGACGGGGCTCATGGGAAATACGCCAGCTCCAATGTGGGCTGGAACATACCGATCAAACAACCAATGAAGCAACGATGCAATTTCCAATGATCCGTCCCGCTTTGACCTTCAGAGTTGCCAGAAAAGGTCCCGCCAGGACATCGGTCGGGTAGTGAACTCCAAGATCTATCTGCGAGAATCTCACCAGGGCAGTTCAAAGGAAAGCAGGCGCCGCATTCAAACGAATCTCAGTAAGCTTCCCAGTAAGCTTGGTGCAGCTTGCTTCGATAATAGTCGGGCTGGCGGCTGTGCAGCGCTGTTTTCAAAAAGAAACGCAAGATAGTCCCATGCCCCATTTTCAGAAATCGCCGATTGGTGCTGTAGATTCCTCCACGAATAACCCGGAACCTGCCGGAACTGATCTGACGGGTTAACTGATAATCCTCAGCAAAGAGTGCTTGTTCATCAAATCCCCCGATCTCGTCGAATCGAGTTTTGTCAACAAGCATGAACATCCCCGTCGCGAACGGCCGGTGAAATCGCGAGAGTCGCTGCGCGATGTTGTTGCACAAATACAGCGCATCGTCCGCCCACCCGCCGTCCCGGCACAGAATGTCCGTAGTCACGCAATGCAGCGACTTGCGTTTGATCAGATTTACTGCGCGTCTCAACAGAGTGGAATCCGCCAGTTCGATATCCGCATCGATGAACAGAAGATAGCGGCTTTGCGCGCACCGGGCGCCGTTATTGCGGCCGACCGATGGAAGTCCGCCGCTGATGACCGTAATGGCTAAGTCTCGATTGAATTCCTCGGCAACTTGAACCGTGCGGTCCGTCGAATCCGCATCAGCCAGGAATATTCTCGTATTCGAAATCGACGGATAATCCTGTTTCAACAGCGACTTCAACAGGCGCGGCAGCAATTTCTCTTCGTTCTTTGCCGGTATAACAATAGTCAATTCCTTCGATACACTCATGAATGGAAACCTCCTGTCCCAGGACGGTTGCGTAGGTGCTCCTGTTGTTTGTCCATGAGCCGGTGTTGTAATACGAAACATCCTCTTGCACGACTGTAACTGCTTCGTGGGTGTGGCCGCAAAAAATGCGGGACGCTCCGCGTGACCGGGCGTAAGCCAGTGCGCCATCGGCGACTTTGGGTGTCAATCGTTGCCAACATGTATTCAGCCTGTCGAGTAACCGTGCGACCAACACTCCCTTTGAACTGAGTTTCTGGATGAGCAAGTACAGATGGGCGGTCAAGCCGTTCAGGAACATGTGATTTCTTATAATGAAATTGTCGAACTGGTGCCCGTGGATAGCGATGTTCCGCTGGCCTTCAGATTCCCAAATGTACTCCTGATAAACCGGCACTCCCACCAGGTGCGACATGACGTCGGTCAGCCCGTAATCGTGATTCCCTTCCACCCAGATTACCTTCACGTTTCGCTTTGGATTGGATAACTTGCGAATGAAGGAGAGGAATTGCCAGTGCTCCTTTTTCAGACGCCTGAAATTGAGATCGCAGAAGATGTCGCCCAGCAGAACCAAGCGCTTAAAACTGAGCGATCGCAATAAGTCGAGGGCTTCACGCGCCCTGGAAATCTCCGACCCGAGATGCAGATCGGAAATGATTACAAGGTCATATGCGTATGCCTGCATGTCGATATTCTCTCAGACGATTATTTGGATCGAGTAAAGAGTTAATGAAACTTTTGCAAAGGGCTGAAATTCCTCGAAATGACCGGACCTTTCGCTGAAATTTCATCAAACCTTTGCCGATTGCTCATAAACCTCTAACAATTGAGGTGTTTTATATGCTGAGGCTGCCTATGAGAAAAATACACCTTACAGCATCGATGCAAAGCGTCATTCTCCGGTGCAACAAACTGCTTTCGCGAACCGGATCTTCCATTCAGCTTTCAAATCCATTTCCCTCCTCCAAATTGTTCTGGCCCGATCGACGCCTTGAAAAGCTGGTTGAGAAACTTACATATCAAGCATCCCTGGCTGTTGACCCCGGAAGGCCGGTGCGGGTTGCAATCCGCCAGAGAAAGCAGATGCGGGACTTGGAAAAGTTTTTTGGGATCTATCCTTCCCATTGGATCCAGCTGAAAATAGCACGGCGAGGTCCCGAAGGATTTGAAGGAGCCGCGCAACAGATATTAGAAGATCTCGGATATTTCTGCGAGGAATGGATCGGAGCAGAAGGTTCCTGGCCGCAGTTGGGCGTGTTTTCTTTTGGAACCAGGCGTCTCCTGAAGCTGGTGTTTTGGTCTCAATGGCGCGATAACATCCAAGAATGCGAGCTGCTGATTCCGGTCATGCAATCATCCTCGTAGCCCGATCCGCTGCAATGAATATAGATTGCTGGTTCTAATCTGTAATGAATTCCCGATAGAGATTTGATGAATTCCCTGCATAAGCGCCGGTGCGTTTAAAAAAGTTGACTGAACTCTTTTTAGGGATGATAGCCAGGGGGTGGAGATAAAGGGTTCTCCACCCCCACGAAGTGAGATGAAGGATATATACCAGAATTTTCTTGGCCGTTTGGTGATCTGTTCAACAAGATTTGATTAAGGATATGTAAATACAGACGGGAGACACCAGCAAGAGCATGCTGAAAAAACGGCAAGTTACTTTTGGAATCGTTTAGTGAGGTGCTTTTTGAGATGCTCTTCAACCGTTCTATTTTTGCGGGCTGCTTCCTTCGCAATCCTATCGTAAAGACTTTTGCTGATTACCAGCGAGATCTGCCGCATATCCTTTTCGACCCTATTGTGTGAACTTTTTTTAATCTCGGGCTGAATCGATTCTGCTTTGGGCGCCCTATCCGTCGAGAGTTCCGACGCCGGCCCCGAACCCTCTGAAGCAAACAGGAGCACAGCTTCCTCATCGATCACCGGTTTCAGGATGGTTGCGCTTTTTCTTTGTTTTTTCATCGTTTCTTCTCCGCAAGGATTCTCCCAATCTCCTCGGCCAGCTCAAGCATCTCGGTACGCGCATTAGGGTCATTGCCTTCCTCAACACTCTGCCCTCTGGCAAGCGCTTCGCTGAAGGCAACGCGATAGCCAAGCCGAGACTGAAGATCCCTGAATTTCAATCCCTTCTGCACGGCGTCTTTCAATTCCTGCGCTTCCCTTGTTTGTGCACGAAAGCGAGTCCACACCAGACGCGCATCGACGTCAGGCTTATAGTTCCTGGCTTCTTCCAGGGTCCGTAACAAATCGGTCGTCGACCAGATTTCCGCAGCGCTCGCGCCGAGCGGGATGAGGCAGAGATCACTGAGAATCATGATCGCTCGAGTCATCTCCGCAAGTCGCGGCGGACCGTCAATGATCAGATAACTGGAATCAGCTGTGTGCTCTTTCGCCCTTTGAATGAGTTCTAAATGGTTGTGTGCTGTGGCGAAGAGGAGGTTTTTCGAGGGGAGTTCCGCTTGGCGCAGCGCATACCAAGAAGAGCTTGTTCCTTGCGGCAGATCACAGTCGAAAAGGATCGTCGGCTCCTTCAAGGAAAAATGGGCAGCCAGGTTGGTCGCAAGAGTGGAACGGCCGGCACCTCCTTTAGTCTGAATAATTCCCACGATCCGAGGCATCAGGAACTCCGAAGCTCCGTAAGAATGAGATTTGTATAGGCTGGAGTGTTACTGAAAAATTTTTGTGTGTCAAGAATTGCAGAATCTTTCGTGCTCACGAAATGTCTCCTGCAGAGCTCGTTCCTCTGCCATTTGGCGCCAGCGATTGTCGCTGCCTGAAGCATTTGCCGATTGGGATAGCTTCTTTGCCCGGACAAAACCTACAGGCGATCGGACCAGTTAGTGGATTGCTTCCATTCTTCCCAGTCCGCAGTCGTTGCCTTCATCATTGTCCGGGCTGATTCATGAAGCCATTTAGCCGGAAGTTTTTCCAGGCTACGCCGGACAGTCTTGATTAAGCGCGGAGTTCCAAGGTGCACATTGGCAGCCTCCCACCCCATTGCATGCAGCAGTTTGATTTCGTCTCGCTCCTTAGGTAGTGATGCAAGCTCTATTCGAGAGCAGTGCGGGGCAAGACGCCTGACAACCCAGCGCCCCCTCAAATCTACAAAGGGATCCCGGCATCGTACTGCCGAACGCAGAATCCTCCCATAGAGAATGCGCTTTGAACCCTTTCCGCTTTTTGCCCAAACGCAAGCGGAAGGAGCCAGAGCCTTTGCCTCGCGGGCTACTCGGCCCCTGTGCCAATTCGCCAGAGCGACATAGCGTTGGCGGCCCAGGCTCCCCAAACCTGCAATCCGATGCCGTATTTCGAATGTCAATCCCGGTTCGGGCATCAAGCTTGCGAGAGCCTTCCGTGCACTCCGGGAAACCGGCTGCCTCAACGGAAGCAAATTATCCATTTTTCCCCAGAAGTGAACCGGATCGCGCAGTTCATTCACCGCCAGACGACGAAGCCATTCATGTTTTTCTTCCAGGACAAACGCTTCCCCGCCCGCGGCAAGACTACTGCGATAGCCTTCGAGGAGCGCGTCGCAAGTCTGGTCATGTTTTAAAGCCAATTGCCCGGCGGCGACCGCCAAATGAGCGCTGACCGCGAGCCGAACCAGGTCGATCGTGTAGGGCATCTCATAAGCCTCGTCGAAGTCATTAATTCCCCATACCAACCGTCCCTCTATGTCGCGCCAGGTACCAAAGTTTTCAACGTGCAGATCGCCCACGGCCAGAACTCTTGGTGCATCCGCCAACTCCGGACAAAACTTTTCCCATAATTGCAGCCATCGATAAAAGGTCGCTCGCAGGAAACAAAACAGATCTTCGGTCATTCGTTGGTGTTTCAACGAAACATCGTGCTTCAAGAGCGGGCAATGTTTTGAAAGCCAGGCTTCATACTTGCGGGTTGCCTTGATGATTTTCATAGCAATCTGTTATGATATGTATCGCTGGCCTTGCATCAAAGCCGATGCAACAATCTTATATCACTGCCGGTATAAATATGAAGATAAGAAAGGGGAGATATCGTGGATGGCGGCGCCTATTCGAAATTGGTTTTGCCCGCAAAAAGGTATGGTCAAGTTGACTAATCGGGAGCTGATGAGTACAAAGGGTCGCTCCAAACGTGCAACAGGGTTCTTACCTTCCAATTCTCCCCACCAAATCCTTTCATGGACACTTTACTTCCATCTGGGCTATAAAACTCTTGAATGAAATATCGGCATAAACTCTTCCTATTCCAAATCGCTGCCGCCGTGGCCACCGGGATTCTTCTGCGTTTCGTCGTAGGCCTGCATCCCATCTGGTGGCTGGTCTGGGTCGCTCCTGTGCCGCTGCTCCTCATTGCTTTCGGTTGTAGTCCGCACAAAGCACGCTGGCTCGTCATTCTTGCTGCAATCATAGGAACCAGCTGCAACTTCCGTTACTTCCTCCTGGTCATGCCACTGCCAGCCGTCATCACAGTCATTGCCGCGCAAACCCTGCTTTGGGGATTCCTCATCATCGCCACACGCCGCTTGGTCGTGCGCTACAAGTCTTGGTGGACGGTGTTCGTCTATCCTGTTCTCTGCGTGGCTGCGGACACACTAATGGCTGCCCTGCTCCCAGATGGCAATTGGGCCAGCCTGGCCTATTCGCAAGCGGATCGCCTGCCAATCCTCCAGATCACTTCTCTGCTTGGCACTTCCGGATTGTTGTTCCTGATCGCCCTCGTTCCTGCCGCGCTGGCCCTGGCAATCGCCTATGGGCGCGCTCTTCGCCATGGTTGGACGGCCTATGCGCTAACAGCACTACTGATCGTCATCTCCCTCAGCTACGGTCTCCTCCGCTTGCAGAGCCCTGCCAATGGCGTGGAAACCACTTTCGGACTTGTTTCCATTGATGACGCAATCGGGCTTAAAGCATCCGCGTCTTATGCCTCGGATATCCTTCAGCTTTATGACCAACTCGTCGCCTCGCTAGCTTCCCGAGGAGCTCAAGTCATCGTTCTCCCTGAAAAAGTCGCGCTCGTCACCCCGGCCCTGGCTCCGCATTGGCAACAACATTTCAGCGCCGTGGCCCTGCAAAACCGCGTCTGGCTGGAAGTCGGCGTCGGAATCGATGATGGGAAAAGCCCCGTAAATTGGGCATGGCTCTTCACGCCTCAAGGCACGATCGCCTCCAGCTATCAAAAGCATCACATGGCTCCGCCCGAACGCCGCGACCGATATTCTATCGGAACGGACTACTCCGTATACACAATCGACGGACACGCCTACGGCCTCGCCATCTGTAAAGACATGCATTTCGCCGCGCTCGGCCGCGTTTACGGACAACGACACGCGGCCGTCATGCTCGTACCTGCCTGGGACTTTGATTATTTGGATGCTTGGATAGAGGCTCGCACCACTGTCGTGCGCGGCATTGAAAATGGCTATACCGTCGTCCGCTCCTCCCGCGAAGGTTTGCTCACGGTCAGTGATGCCTATGGCCGGATCTTGGCGGAACGTCCGAGCAGCGCCATGCCCGGCAGTTCGCTCCTCGCAAAAGCAATTGTTGGCAACCCCCTGCCCACCCTCTACACCCGTATCGGCAATCTCTTCGGCTGGCTCTGTGTCGCTGCAGCCGCCCTCTTCCTCTCGTTCAGTCGCACATCCGTTCCTCACCGGAACGGTAACTCCTGATAAACGCGCTTGCCGTAAATGTGAAATCTCCCCTGACTCCGGCGAAGTCCCAGGGTTTTCGAGTTGTTAATTATTGGGTTTCAGCAGAGGAAACGTCGACAATGCAAAAGTCACCAGGAAGACACTAAGATACCCGAACATGAAATACTTGCCATAAAAGGCGGCATGAGGTTTTAGTTTCTGCTTATGAAGTAAATAACGATGATGCTCGTACTTTTTGCTCGGTCCTGTTTTCAGGCTTCCAATCTTATCGGCACCCCATCAGGTTTATGCCAAAATTTGCCTGTCACCCCGCACTACATCTCCCAAATGCGCGACCCTTGCTGAAATTTCACGATCCCTTTACCTGGATATAACAATCGTCTGCAACAATACTCGCCTGGGAAAGGACCTGATGGAGTTTTCTGAGGTCAATCACTGCCACGCATGTGAAAGGATTTAATCTATGGCATTTGAAGTTCAGCAACCGCTCCGCTGCGGGATCGTCTTGGCCGGTGGAGAGGGCAAACGCATCCGACCCTTTATTCGCCGGGTGCTGGGAGCAGATCTTCCCAAGCAGTATGTAAATTTTATTGGTACCCGGTCGATGCTGGAACACACATTCGACCGAGCCGAGCAGTTAATTTCTCCAGAACGTCTTTTTGTCGTCGTGGCTCGCGATCATCTTGACTATATCGAGGTTCAAAGACAGATAAGCGACAGGCCTCCTCACACGGTGATATTACAGCCAATCAATAGGGAAACCGGGCCTGGACTCCTTCTTCCTCTAATGCATCTCCTAAAACACTTTCCAAATTCTACCGTCGGGATTTTTCCTTCCGACCATTTTGTTTTGCAGGAAGACCATTTCACGGCCTGCGTAAGGCAGGCATTTGAGGTGGTGGAAAAATGGCCTACCAAAGTCGTGTTTCTGGGAGTGAGGGCTGCCGATCCGGAGCAGGAGTACGGCTATATCCTTCCGGAGCATCAAGATCCGGACCTAGGGTCACCGGTCCGGGGCGTGAAAGCATTTGTTGAGAAGCCGGAGCCCCGAATTGCCGCGCAGATCATGTCATCGGGTGGATTATGGAACACAATGGTGATGGTGTTCAAACCGGAGATTTTGCTGCATCTGGTTAACCTATTAGCGCCAAAACTCTATCGCTCATTTCAACAGATTTCTCAGTCCCTGGGCACTTGCCATGAGTTATTAACCGTTGAAAAGGTTTACAAAGAAATGACGCCTCTGAATTTTTCAAGGGACCTGCTTGAACGTCTCGATTTGTACTCACGCCAACAATTGTCCGTGGTTCCAATGGAAGGAGTGTTGTGGAGCGATTGGGGTTCTGAAGATCGCATTATCTCTGTTTTGCGAAGCCTTGGATATTTAGATCGCCTTTTCAAAGAACACCCGTTGGATGATGCTTGCTATCAACTCCCAGCGGTGACGGACCTCCCCTATTTCCCGGAAGTCAGAATTCCATGAGGATAAGGCACGGCATTATTCTGCCGATCGCGGTTGTGTGTATTGCTCTCATTCCTGTCAGAGCAGACGCCTGGGGAGAAAAGGGTCACGCTATGTGTGCGCGCACTGCAGCTCGCAGGTTGCCCCAAAATATGCCGGCATTCTTCCTCAATTCCATAGAACGGTTGGCCTATCTCAGCTCGGAGCCCGATCGCTGGCGAACCTCTTCTTCACAAGCGCTATATCAGGTGAGCGCGCCGGATCATTATTTCGATCTGGAAGCCTGGGGCACTGATCCGCTTCCCAACTCGCGCTATGACTTGGTGGTTCTTTCGGTCAAGAAGGGCATTGTTCATTACGACCCGCTGGCTGCCGCAAATCGCCGGGACCTGCCAGGCGGCGAAAAATTCGTCAGCGATGTTGGGACGGCGCCTTACGCTGTTGCGGAAACGGCCGCCAAGCTGATCTCGAACTTCCGCGACTGGCGCGAATCCACGGAAGACACTGATGCGGCACGCCTCGTAAGGGGACAAATTGAAGACAGCATCATTTATCTCTCAGGCGTGTTGGCGCACTACGTGACCGACCTGGGAAACCCTCTGCACTGCACCGTGCACTTCAACGGCTGGGCAGACGGATATCCGAATCCGAACAATTTCGCAATTGGCCAAGCGGCCAATGGAATCCATGCCCGTTTCGAGGTCAATTATGTGAACAGCGTAATTGAGGAGAAAGATATCGAGCCATTCATGTCGCCGCCACGCCGTGTTGGCTCATGGGTTTCCGATATGGAGTCGTTCATACGCCGCAACAACGGATTTGTCGAGGAGTTGTACACATTGGACAAGGCTGGTGCATTTGGTTCCGGAAATGAATCGCCAGGGGCAAAGCCTTTTGTTTCGGCCCGGCTGGCCGACGCCGCTTCCATGCTGCGTGACGTCTGGTCCTCTGCATGGGTGATCTCAAACGAAGAATGGCTAAACGAGCGTGTCATGGTGTTTTCGAAACCTGGCAAGACAGTGCTGCAACTATTGCGGGAGCGTTACCGCGTCGAGACGACGGCCAATGGCGGCACGGCCGAGATCGTCGGAATCGGCAACCGCAGGAATGGGATCGATGGCCGCGCATGGCGGATCTACATCAGCAATACGCCGGGCGATTCCAGCCACGCGGTCGATACATATATACCTGCGGCCGGCGAGCACGTCGATTTTCGATTTGAGAAATCTGCCGGGGCTCAAAAGACTTCTTAATCATTCACGGCAATGATCCAGCAGAATTAGCTATCCGCCCTTCTGGAATCATCCTAAGTACTCTTGTGAGTTCTATTCCCGATGCTTTGAATTAATGAGCAAGACCTGAGACAAAATCTGTCCGCTTTATATACCAACATTTATTCGGACCTTCATAAAAATATAACAAAGGCGCTGTAGATTCGCCTCTTCACTGAGTAGCCGGAGTGCCTCAATAACGGAAGCAAGGGCACTCGCTCATTTAGGCAGGGATTTTCTTACTCCGCTGGCATGAGGGGGCCGTACTACCGTGGTTCAGATGTTCGACGTTGTGAGAATCTTCCACTGTTCTTTTGTTTTTCCCTGCCAATCCCTTCCGGTAAATCGTGGATCACGGGCAATTGCAGTTGCCAATACGAGGAGGCTTTAATGAAAATTGCATCATTCCTAGTGCTCTTGTTTCTGCTTGTTTTCCATACGGTTTCGTCGGCCCAGGAACTTGGAACCGGAGCTATCTCCGGGACTGCCATGGACCCCAGCGGGCGGGTAGTGGCGGGCGCCAAAGTAACCATAACTAACACGGGCACCGGTCTGACCCGCACGGTTTCAACGTCAAGCGCCGGCACGTTCAATGCTCCCGTTCTGCCGACTGGCGAGTATACCGTTCGCGTTGAAGCGGCAGGTTTCTCGAAGTTGGAGCAGAAGGGCGTAGTCGTAAACGTCGGGGCAGATCTTGATTTGAACCTGCAACTGAAGATCGGGGCGGTGCAATCGGTGGTCGAAGTGACCGGTGAGGTGCCGGTAATTGAGACGACCAAAACCGACGTGAGCAGTTTGATCTCGCGAGAGCAAATCAATCAATTGCCGATCAATGGCCGAAGGTACGACCAGTTCGCTCTCCTGGCGCCGGGGGTGACACGCGATGGAAGCTACGGCAACATTACTTACCATGGCGTTTCCGGCGTCTTCAACAACTTCACTGTCGAAGGAAACGACGACAACAGCCTGTACTGGGGCGGGGCGCGCGGCTACAGCCGCATCACTCAGACCATGAGCGAGAACGCCATTCAGGAATTCCAGGTGGGTCAGGCGAACTTCCTGGCCGAGACCGGCAGAGCCGTGGGCGGCAACGTCAACGCCGTAGTGCGTTCCGGTACGAACGAGTTCCACGGCGACGGATTCGAATACTTGAAGGATTCAGCCCTGAGTGCGCGTGACACATTTGCAAGTGTCAAACCCGACGAGTCGCGGCACCAGTTCGGCGGGTCCTTCAGCGGGCCAATAAAGAAGGACAAGCTGTTCTTTTTCGTCAACTACGACCAGCAACTTCGCGACACTCCACTGCTGGTAATGGACTCCAGCGGCTACATGACTAACAACAAGCCGACACTTCCGAACAATCCGACATCGGCCCAACAGAAACAATATAACTCGGATTTGAATGCGTGGCAGACCGGCATCAACTATATGGCTCAACAGTTCCCCGGCGGCAACGGTCCGGGCGTGCAGATGCCGCGGGATTTTAACGAGTGGCTGGGATTGACGAAGGTAGACTGGAACATCAATTCGAAAAACTCCGCCTCCTTTACCTACAATTATCTGCGCCACAGCGCCATGAACGGCATTCAGACGGCGTCGGTGGTGACGACGCTGCAAAACGGGGGCGATGAACTTCGCGATCACAGCGTGAATGCGCGCCTGACTTCCACTATCAGTTCGAATCTTCTGAACGAATTGCGATTTTTATGGTCAAAGGACTTTGATGAACAGGTAGCCAACACAAACGCACAATATCCGTCGGTCAGCGCCAACGGCCTCAGTTGGGGACCGGCGTCTTACCTGCCTCGCTGGGCTTATCCTGATGAGCGCAAAGTGCAATTTGTGGACAACTTCTCCGTGCTGCACGGTGCGCACGCTTTCAAGTTCGGCTTCGACGCACTTCGCTCCCACGAGCTCATCAATTCGGCCGGTGGTTTCCTGGGAAGCTATTCCTATAGCACTGCAACCGGGTTCGGCTATGACCTGCTGCATAATGGCCTTGGCTGCCCCTACAACGGAAGCGGGACGTTGTTTACACAGCCCTGCTACTCGAGCTTTTCGCAGACCTGGGGTTTAAGCGCCATCGAGTTTAACGTTTGGGACTACGCTGTCTACGCACAGGACCAGTGGAAGATCCGGCGCAACCTTACACTAAACTACGGTTTGCGCTGGGAATATCAGAAGTGGCCCGATCCGCAGTTCCCGAACCCGGCTTTCCCGAATACTCAGAGCTTCAATGCAGATCACAAAAACTTCGGCCCGCGTGCCGGCCTTGCCTGGGATTTGTTCGGTAACGGCAAGACTGTCGTGCGAGCCGGCTACGGAATGATGTTCGGGCGAAACGGTAACGCAACCATCGAGGATGCCTTGCGTCAGACCGGTCTGAACGATCCTACCAAAAACACCGTTAGCGCAAGTTTCCAGGCTACTCAGGGCGGACCGCTGTTTCCGAACATACTCAGTTCGGTACCTTCGAAAGCGACCGGGGTTACAACGATCTACCAGATGGATCCCGATATGCGCCGGCCGCGAATTCAGGACATCAGCGTTGCCTTTGAGCGCGAGCTTCCGGGGAAGTTCGTTGCCACGGTCACTTATATTTACACAAAGGGGGATCGCTTCGTGATTCCCTATGACGCGAACATGATTCAGCCGAACTTCACGCTGACCCTTCAGACTCCGGACGGCGCCACCCACCAGATTCCCTTCGCTGCAGGGATGACTAAAACGGCCGCCGGGGCCTCGGTGCAGAAGAATAGTTCACGTCCAAATCCTTCTTACGGCGCGATCACAGTGCAGCGCCCGCTGGGAGACAGCTGGTACAACGGCATGCTTCTTGAGCTGAAGCGCAATTTCGCAAATGGTTTTGCGCTGGACATTTCCTATACGTTATCGAAGGCTGAGAACACATCCGGTTATGCCAGCGGCTATGGATCCGGGCCGGAAACCGGCTACGGCGGCAGTTCAGTCATGAATCAATTCGACATCATGGGTACCAAAGGAACTGCGCCGACTGACCAGCGCCATCGCCTGGTTGGAAACATGGTTTGGGAACCGAAATTCCATAGCGATTCTAAAGCCGTGAACGCACTGGTCCGAAATTATTCCTTTGCCACCATCATGACTGCCGAATCCGGGCGGCCCTATTCGGCCGAGTTTAACATCGGGACGATCAACTTCACGGCGCCGGATGGCTCTCAATGGCAAGGGCTGGCGGGCGGGACTTACGGCATGGGGGGCTTGCCCCTGGTCCCCTGGATTCCGCGCAACAGCAGCTACGGCCCATGGAGGCTGACCTGGGATGCCCGAATCTCGCGCCAGTTCCATGTGAGCGAGCGATTCGCGTTTGAGCTGATCGGCGAGGGTTTCAACCTGCTGAACCACCCGAACTACTTCGGGAACAACTATAATCTGTACAACATTTCCACAACCAATGCGACGATGCCGATTTCGACGCCCATTGTGTTAACGCAATACACCAACTGGGGATTGCCGAACACGACCGCGGTTCCTCCGGACGGAACCAGCGCCCGCCGGTTCCAGGTTTCGGCCCGCTTTCGGTTCTAAGGCATCAAAAATTTACTGAAGGATGGAAGGACGCGGGATTTGCTTTCTCGCGCCCTTCTTTTTTCAGATCGTGTAGGGTCAAAAAATTCGGCCAGCTGCGAGAATCACCTCCCAAGCATCCGCTGCGGAATTGCCTGCAGAATTTAGCTATAACCCGAGCCTTGCAAGTTTGCTGGTTTTTGGAATAGTTGCAGATCGGCTTGGCCTGTCCGATTATGCAGATATTTTAAAGAACTTCCTGAGATCCCCTAAACGGGCCTAAAAATAACTGAGTACCTCGGGATTCGTTCTTAAAAGCTCAGGCATGTATGCCAGTTCGGCTTTAACGATGCCGAGTTGACGTTCTGCCGAGGGGAGGCTGGCTTCCCATGCAAGAGTTCGAAGGATCTCCATTGCTGTTTGGCGGGCTTCCTCGTCCATGCGAGGACTCGTAATAATTGCCCCGCCGATATCTTTTAGGATCTCAGCTATTTGCTCATTCCGGCCATTTTGCATCAGAATGATACTCTGGTTTATGCTGCCCACAATTTCACGGATATTTGCAATCCCAGTGAGATTATAGGAACCAACAGCGATCGGCTCTGCAATAATCATTGGGTGCCTCGCGGCGTTCATTGGGGGGGATACCAGCTAACTTAGGTGAAATTATAAAAGGTGCGTTAATGCGAGTCAATATGTGGTCAATAAGCAGATAATAACCCGGTGTCAAACGGGCATCCTGTCTCCTTGCCCATGAAGGCCACCACCACGGCACACAGATTCTGCGTAACTTACCCCAGTGCGACTTCGCGGGAGTCCGGGAAGATTCCGCCTGCCCCAGTAGCAGGTTAATCAGGTACTCGCTTTGGTTCTGCGAGTGAGCGGACTCAAGCGATTGACAAATCGGGCCTGCGCACTTAACGTAAGCGAGCAAACTGAGGAATAGATTCAAGAAGGTTCAAGCATCGAAATTTTAGGAAAAATGAAAAGGCCAGTTGAGATGAAACGCACTGTGGATATCGCAGATGTGTGCGTCATCAGGTGGTTGATGACCGCTTGCGTGAAATCCTTGCCCATATTCGCGTTGATTTGCGTCAGTGCTCACGCACAAAACCTAACTGAGCGCGTCGACTCGCTACTTGCTAAGTGGAATCAAAAGGATGAGCCGGGGATGGCCGTGCTGCTCATCCGAGATGAACGGATCGAGTACCGGAAGGGCTTCGGCCTGGCCGATCTCGACGCCCACACGCCTATCACGCCAGACACACAGTTTCACCTGGAGTCCGTCACAAAGCAATTTACTGCGATGGCTATCCTGATCCTGGCGGATCAGGGCAAATTGAAACTCGACGATACCCTCGCAAAGTTTTGCCCTTAGTTCCCTGGCTATGCTCGGACTATCACTATCCGCCACCTGTTGAATCACACCTCCGGTCTACCCGATTACTCCGACTCCCTGATGGGCGATTTGCTCGACGATCCAAACTTTTTTCGATCCTCCAAAAGTCCGCCGGCAGCCCACGAATTTACGGCCGCCGAAGCCCTTCAAGCCCTAAGTCACCAGCAGAAACTGGACTTCCCTCCCGGCTTCACGTATGAATACAGCAATTCTGGCTATAGGGTGCTCGGCCAAATCATCGAGCGCGTCAGCGGCAAGCGCTACGCCGACTTTCTGAAGGAGTCGATATTCGACCCGCTAGGAATGCACGACACGCTGGTTATAGATGAGCGACGGCAAAAGGCGCCGCAGCGGCTTGCATTGGGGTACGGCAAACCGAAGGGCCGCTGGCAAGATATGTCTTACAGTCCTGACTTCACCTATGGCTACAGGGGCGTCATCAGCACTGTCAATGATTTGTACAAATGGGACCAAGTCTTGTACACGGAACGTCTCGTTCGCCGATCAATGCTGGAATTGGCGTTTACGCCCGGCCGCAAAAATGATGACAAGGAGATTATTGAGACGTACATGACAGACCTATTGAAGCGGCCCTGCTCATACGGATTTGGTTGGGTCATTAGTACGTTTGACGGGGATAAGGTTGTCGAGCATACGGGCCGTTCGTTAGGCTATTCTGCCTATATCATGCGCGTTCCCAGCCGCCGGGTTACGGCAATCCTCCTCTCGAACTTTGTCAATGTTGATTTGCTCAAAATCGCCCCTCAAATGATCGAAATTGCGAGCAAACCGTAAGCGCGAATTAATCCCCACCTGTTAGCTTCGTTGGCGAATTCCAATGATGCCCTCCGAACACGGCCGGCACTTTGCCGACAATCTTCTCCGTAATAGAGAAACCGGTCTCAGATGTGTAGAAAATGGGCGCCGCTTCTGAGAAAAGTGTCTGGGTCACACCGACTGTGGTCTCGACGAGGGAGACCTTAGCTTTGATCGTCGAGACTAAGGTTTCGGCAGCGGAGAACATAGTCTCCGAGATCTCGACCATAGTCTCCGCCGTTGAGAAGATGGTCTCGAGGCTGGAGAACATCTTCTCGCCGCCAAAGACTCTGGTCGGAGCGATTTCGACTACAGTCAGAACGACGCTGACTGTAGTCAAAATCGGTCGTTGCTGGAAGTTCTTATATTCCAATGGCTTAATT